>Ga0302324_100012684_pt1 | contig 17169 bp, 18 predicted proteins | sample Palsa_T0_1_FD_201949 | JGI IMG/M metagenome (GOLD analysis project Ga0302324, IMG submission 201949) | Peat permafrost microbial communities from Stordalen Mire near Abisko, Sweden - Palsa_T0_1 | ecosystem: Environmental > Terrestrial > Soil > Palsa > Peat permafrost | place: Sweden: Abisko...
CAGCCACTGGGGAGCCTCCGAATAAGGTCTCCTTTTCGAGGGAGACATCCTTCAGGGGCTTTGAAGCCCGGATCTACCTGCGAAAGCGAGTTTCCGGACAGGTTCTAAGACTTGATTCGGCATTCTAAAGTCCATTCGTACGTGTTGAACAAAGCTCTTGCTCAAATAGGCGTTTAGGCGGATGATTGCGTATCCCTCCCCCTGTTGAGTTGAGCGTCACGAAAACGTGAGGAGATGTTTCATGCGCAGATCGATGTCTACCATTTTATTGCTTGCAATTTGCCCACTTCTTGCAGCACAGCAGCCGCAGTCCGTTGCCGAGCCTCAAGCAGCACCTCAGACGCAGCCCGCTCCTGCTCCATATGCGGCCCCGCAGTCAACGGCTGCAACGGCTCCTCATGCGCTGCTCGATGGAACACCGGTGAAGCTTCGATTGAGTGAGACCATCTCTTCCGCTGATACAAAGGTGGGCCAGGAGATTCCATTTGAAGTGATTGAGGACATCAGTGTCGACCAAACGGTCGTACTTCCAAAAGGATCAACCGCGATCGCCACGGTAACGGAAACGGAACACAAGAAGAGCATGGGCCGGGCCGGCAAGCTCGATATCGCGATTAGCTATGCGCGGCTTAAGGACCAGGAGAAGGTTCAGCTACGAGCAACAAAGGAAACAAAAGGCGGAGGGCACGTTGGCGCGATGACCGGAGCCATTGTGGCGACTTCCATCATCTTCTTTCCCGCCGCCCCATTGTTCCTCTTTATTCATGGCAAAGACATCACCATCCCACAGGGCACGGAGATCACTGCCTTTGTGGAAGGCGACATGCACCTCGATATGAGCAAGTTCGGAGCACCGCCGCCAGCCTCGGCCCCTGCGGAAGCTGCACCCGCCACTGCGCCGGCGCAGGCTTCAATCACTATCGAATCGACACCTCCCGGCGCCGACATTGAGATCGATGGCGCATTCGTGGGCAATACCCCATCAACCGTTTCTGTAACTCCCGGCAGCCATCAGATCGCGGTCAAGAAGAAGGGCTTTACCGATTGGACTAAGACCCTCATCGTCACCGGCGGCTCTGTGCATCTGAACGCCGAATTGGAGCAGGCTCCGGCGCAACCGCAATGACCCAGCCGTCAGCCATCCTGCGCCCGGAGTGGTAGGGTAATCTCTGACGGCCCATGCACCGGCGTACCCGCAACACGCTCTGGATTGTGGCCGCGGTCCTGCTGCTGATGGCCGTGGCCGTGTTTCTGCGCTCCAAGGCTCCGCCCGAGGCGGCTCGGCTGCTGCCTGAGTCCGACGGCATCATCTATGTCAACCTGAAGCCGATTCGCGCCTTCATGCGCAAGGACATGAAGCCGCCCGTGCGCGCGCCCGAGTACCAGCAGTTTGTGGACGCGACCGGCATCGACTGGGAGCAGGATCTGGATCAGGCAGCCATTGCGCTGCACCGGATGCCGGACGCGCGCGGGCCCAACGGGCCGGTGGCTTATTCGATGGTGCTGGTGGGCAAGCTGACCGGGACGCGCCTGAATGCGTGGCTGGAGGCACATGCCGCGAGCCGCGAGACCTACGCGGGGCACACCGTCTACAACATTCCCTCAGAGGGACGCACCGTGCGCGTGGCGCAGATTGGCTACGACATGATGGCCGTGTCGAACTATCCGACCGAGGAGATGATCCACTCCATGGTGGACCGGCACCACACGGCGGCGCTGCCATTTGCCGGCTCGTCGCTGCTGGCCGAGCACTACCACGAGGTGCCGCTGCTGGCGCTGGCCTGGGGGGTGGGCCAGGTCGGGCTGCCTTTTTCAGAGAGCGGGGCCATCAAGATCTTTGGGCTGTCGCTGCCGCTGGCATCCGACTCCACCATTGTGGCCAGCGTGGCGCCGGAGCTGCCCGAGGTGGGCACGCTGCGGCTGAGGGTGGAGGAGATTGCGCCGACGGACGATGTGGCTCAGAGCCAGGCCGCGGCTCTGGCAACGCTGGTGACGATGGCGCGCAGCTTCACCTCGGCGCTGGGCGAGAACACCGCCAACCGCACGCTGAAAGAGCTGCTGAAGACCGCCGAGGTGACGCAGAAGCGCAACCGCGTGGTAACCACGGCCACGGTGTCTCCGGCGCTGCTGAGCGGGCTGGCTGAAAGCGATGGTGCGGTGCCGGAGCCGGCGCGGTAGGGATTCGTTTGAGGTTTCACGCGGCCCGACGGAAGGAACGAGACGCAGGTCCTTCGACTCCGTTTGGCCAAAAAGACGGCCAAACTCCGCTCAGGATGACAGATTTGTTTTCTCGTCTTTGCACCTTTTTCCAGCGCAACGGCGGGAAACCTCAAACTCCTTGTGAGCCGACAATGCGCCACGGGCAGGCAGGTTCATTGCGGCTCGCGGTGAGCGATGATGAATTCCTTGATGCGGTCGTAGACCTCAGTCGTGACGATGCCGTGATCGATCAGGTCCTGCTTGCTGCGATAGGGCCTGTAGCGGACGATGCGCGCCGCCCAGGTGGGCGTCATGCCGGGAACTTTGCATAGCTCGGCGACGGTGGCGTGATTGATGTCCACTCGCATCTCCGCCGGTGGCGCTGCCGGCCTGCGAGCCGGAGCCTGCGGCCACGCAGCACACGCCATCAACAGCCACGCGGCTGCAAGGACCATCGATCTGAATCGAGGATGCACCGCTTCATTCTGCGCCCGGTCTCGATAACGCGCAAGGCTTGGCGATGGACCGCGACGGCCGTCACATCCATCGGTGTTGGCGCGGTGCTACGATTCCGGCGTTCAGTAGCTAGTGGCGCAGAACGGGCGCGCTGGCTGCGATGGAAAGAGGGGTTCGCATGTCGAACACGCGCCGGGAATTTCTGCAATCGACCGCCGCACTCGCGGTGGGCATGATGGGCGCAGGCACAGCAGGTATACGCGCGGATGCATCCACGCTGCCGCGGGCTGGGGCGCTGCGCGGAGCGGCACAGGAAGCGCCTCCGCGGAGCCTGGGCCGCGATGAAGAAATCCAGATTCCGAAGATGAAGTTCGGCGGCGTGGAGATTGGACGGCTGGTGCTGGGGGTCAATCCGCTATACGGATTTGCGCATTACAACAACAACTTCAGCAGCGCGATGCGGGAGTGGTACACGCCGGATCGCGTGTGCGAGGTGATGCACCGGGCAAACTCGTTTGGCATGGATGCATTCAATTATGTTGACGTGGCGCGCGCGCGACCGGACTGGGAGCGGTTTGAGGCCGAGGGCGGCAAGATGCGGCTGATTATTCAAGTGACGGCGCGCGACGACACGGCCGAGCTGGTGAAAAATCTGAAGCCGCTGGCGCTGCAGAGACGCGGCGAAGAGATCGATCTCGCATGGCAGAACGGCACCATGGCCAGCGAGCGCGAGTGGTGCAAGCGGGCGCGAGACCAGGGCGTGCTGGTGGGCGTGGGCACGCACAAGCCCGAGGTGATTGAACTGGTGGAGGAGCAGGGCTGGGACATCGATTTCTATGCCGGATGCGTGTACAACCGCACGCGCACCGCGGAGGAGTGGAGACGCGCGCTCAATGGCGAACTGCCTGAGATGCCGCACGATATTTATCTGCAGAGCGATCCGCCGCGCATGTACAAAGCGATGCGGCAAACGGCGAAGACCTGCTTCGCATTCAAGATACTGGCGGCCGGACGCATCGCCGACGATGGCGTGGCGCAGGCATTCCGCACCGCGTTCACCAGCATCAAGCCACACGATGGGGTTTATGTGGGGGTCTTCCCCCGAAGCAAGGACGAGCTTCTGGAGAACGCCGGGATTGTGCATGGAATCCTGACGGGCGTGGGAGCCGCATACAGAAACATTTGACACCGCGTGGGGTTTGCCCTTAGCGTGAGAAACAGATGCAGAGTGCCGGCCATCTTGGGTCACACCACCATCATGGAGATTCCATGCCGGCGGACTTGCATGGCCTGACTTAGACGGCCAGAGAGATCGGAAACAAAAGCCCGCCGGCAATGAATGCCGGCGGGCTTTTTGTTGCACAAATCCAAACCAAAGGTAAGGGCATGGAATCGATTGACTTTGAGAAGATGGACGGATTGGCGGCGGGCATTGTGCAGGATGCGCGCACGGGGCAGGTGCTGATGCTGGGCTTCCTCAATGCAGAGAGCTATGCGCGCACGCTTGAGTCGGGCTACGTCACGTTCTGGAGCCGCACGCGCAAAAAGCTGTGGATGAAGGGCGAGACGAGCGGCAACCGGCTGCGCATTGTGTCCGCGGCAACGGACTGCGACAACGATGCGCTGCTGTTCCGCGTGGAAGTGGAGGGAGACGGCCTGGTGTGCCACGAGGGCACGGTGAGCTGCTTCACGCGGCCGATCACGATCGCCGCAACGCAGCAGGAGGTGAACTTTGGCTGACAAGCTGAGACTCGGCATTCCCAAGGGCAGCCTGCAGGATGCGACCATTGCGCTGTTCAAGCGCGCCGGCTGGAACATCTACGCCGACGGCCGATCCTATTTTCCATCCATCGACGACAGCGAGATTGAGTGCATGCTGATTCGCGCGCAGGAGATGGCGCGCTATGTGGATCACGGCGTGCTCGACGCGGGCCTCACCGGCATTGACTGGGTGGTGGAGAGCGGGCTCGACGTGACGAGCGTGACCTCGCTCACCTATGCCAAGCAGAGCCGGCGCAAGGTGCGTTGGGTGCTTGCGGTGCCCGAGGGCAGCAGCTTTGAACGCGCTGAGGATCTGGAAGGCAAGATCGTTGCCACCGAACTGGTGGAGGTGAGCAAGCGATATTTTGCCGTGAAGGGCGTGAACGTGAAGGTGGAATTCAGCTGGGGCGCGACGGAAGTGAAGCCGCCCACGCTTGCCGATGCCATTGTTGAAGTGACCGAGACGGGCAGTTCGCTCAAGGCCAATCATCTGCGCATTATCGATACGGTGCTGGAGAGCGAGACGCATCTGATCGCGGGCAAAGGCGCGCTGGCCAACGCATGGAAGCGCGAGAAGATCGAGTCGATTGCGCTGATGCTGCGCGGCGCCATCGATGCGCAGTCGCAGGTGGGACTGATGCTCAATGTGCGGCGCACGGATCTGGATGCGGTGCTGTCGGTGTTGCCTGCGCTCAACTCGCCGACTGTTTCGCAATTGAGCGATTCGGAATGGGTGGCCGTAAACACCATCGTGGAAGAACGCGTGGCGCGCGAAGTGATACCACGGCTCAAGGCGGCCAGGGCTACGGGTATTGTGGAGTATCCGCTGAACAAGGTTGTGTTGTAACCGGTGAGAGCGAAACGATGAAACTAATGCGAACCAGCGGAAGCGGAGCGCGGCGAACGCGGGATGCGATTGCGGCGCTGGAGCGGCGTGGCGGCGCGGCGCTGGATGCTGTGTTGCCCGCGGCGAAGCGCATCGTGGCCGATGTGCGGCGCAATGGTGATCGCGCGTTGCTTCGCTATGCCGCGCGATTTGACGGGCTTGCCGGCGCGGAGAGCCTGCGCATTACGCGCGAAGAGATGGCTGCGGCGTGGGACTTTATCGATCCTGCGCTGCGTGAGGCGCTCACTGCCGCGGCAGCGCAGATTCGCAACTTTGCTGAGCGGCAGATGCCGGAAGCGTGGAGCATGTCGCCGGTCGATGGACTCACCACCGGCCAGCTTGTTCGACCGATCGAGTCGGTTGGCTGTTACGTGCCAAGCGGCCGTCATCCTTTGCCTTCGACATTGTTGATGACGGCCATCCCCGCGCAGGTGGCGGGCGTTGCGCGCATCGTTGTGGTTTCGCCTCGGCCCGCGCCCGGCACGCTGGCTGCTGCGCACATGCTCGGCATTTGCGAGTTCTATCGCGTCGGTGGAGCGCACGCCATTGCCGCGATGGCCTACGGCGCCGCGAGCATTGCGCGCGTTGATAAGATCGCGGGCCCCGGCAATCTCTACGTCACAGCGGCCAAGCGCCTGGTTGCATTCGATTGCGCGATCGACATGCTGGCCGGCCCCACGGAGACCGTGATTACCAGTGACCGCGGCGATGCGGCCGGCATCGCGTCTGACCTGGTGGCGCAGGCCGAGCACGACCCGGAGGCGCTGGCGATTTTCATCACGACGCGGCTGGAGCTGGCGCGCGCCGTGATCACCGAAGTGAAGCTGCGCAGCCGCGGCAATGCAGTCGCGCGCGAAGCTCTCGATCGCAACGGCGCTGTGATCGTGGCTGCAAGCATGGATGAAGCACGCGAGATTACTAACCGCATCGCGCCTGAACACCTCACGGTCGATGCATCTGAAGACGTCGCATGGGTGCGCAATGCAGGTTCGATCTTTGTGGGGCGGTGGTCTGCGCAGCCTATGGGCGATTACATTTCCGGGCCCAACCACACGCTGCCTACGGGAGGGATGGCGCGCGTGCGTGGCGGGTTGAGCGTCAGCGATTTCGTCAAACTGGTCACGGTGCAGCAATACTCTGCGCAGGGTTTACACGTACTTGGTCCACATGCTGTGCTGCTTGCAGAGGCTGAGGGATTGATGGGGCATGCTGATGCAATTCGCACGCGCCTCCGCCGCAGCACGAGGGCGTCAACGCCGCGGCCTGTGCGAGAAAGGAGCCCACGTGGCTGAGATTGAGAAACTGCTTTATCCGACGCCGCGCGCGCGTGTGATGGCGATGAAGGAATACCATCCGCCACTCGGCGGGCGCAATGCGCTGCGGCTGGACTTCAACGAGAACACGCTTGCCTGTTCGCCCAGGGTGCGCGAAGTGCTGGGGTCGATCTCCGCGGGCGCGCTCACGCGCTATCCCGAGCGAGGGCCGGTGGAGGCTCAGGTGGCCTCGCATCTTGGCCTTGACGCCGCACAGGTGGCGCTCACCAACGGCGTGGACGAAGCGATTCATGTGCTCTTCGAGGCGTTTCTCGGCGCCGGCGATGAGTTGCTGCTGCCCGTGCCCACCTATACGATGTACGAGGTCTACGCATCGGCGACGGATGCGCGTGTTGTTGCGGTGCAGGCCGCAAACGATCTCCAGTTTCCATTCGATCGCTTACTAGCGGCAATCACGCCGCAGACGAAGATCATTGCCATCGCCAATCCCAACAGTCCTTCGGGCAGCGTTGCAACGCGAGCGCAGATCGCCGAGATTGCAAGCCGCGCGCCGCAGGCCGTGGTGCTTGTGGATGAGGCCTATTTTCATTTTCACAACGAGACTGTGATCGATCTCATCGGCAAGCTGCCGAATCTGGTGGTGGCGCGCACATTCTCGAAAGCGTATGGCCTCGCGGGCTTGCGCCTCGGGCTGCTCGCCGGCCCGGTCGAACTCATGCGCTGGGTGCGGCGCGTGCTTTCGCCGTATAGTGTGAACTCGCTGGCGCTGGCATGCCTGCCCGCGGCGCTTGAGGACACTGTTTTTCTTGATTGGTATGTCGGCGAAGTCCTGCAGGCGCGCGTGGAGTTCGAGCGTGCGGTTGATGCATGTGGAATTCGGCGCTGGCCAAGCCGCGCCAATTTTATTCTGGTCGAAATCGGAGCACGTCATGCGGAGTTTGTGCGCAGGATGCACGATGCCGGCGTGCTGGTGCGGGACCGCTCCAACGATCCTGGCTGCGACCGGTGCGTACGCATCACCATCGGCACGCGCGAACAAATGCGCGCCGCAGCGGCTGCGCTTAGCGCAACCATGGCGACGCTACGCGGCGCGTCTCATAGCGATGGAGGCTCACGATGACCGCAACCAAGGCGCGTAAACCCTCTGACGGCGCGCGCAGCGCGAGCTTTGAGCGCAACACCACGGAGACGCGCATCGCGATCAAGCTGACCCTCGAAGGCCGCGGGCAATACAAGATTGCCACCGGCATTCGCTTCTTCGATCATATGCTGGAACTCTTCGCACGGCACGGCGCATTCGATCTTGACCTCAAGTGCGATGGCGATCTCGATGTGGATCAGCATCACACGGTAGAGGATGTGGGCATTGCGATGGGCGAAGCATTCGACCGCGCGCTGGGCGACAAGCGCGGCATTCTGCGCGCCGGATATTTTCTGATGCCGATGGACGAGACGCTCGCCATTGCAGCGGTGGATCTGAGCGGACGCGCGGCTTTCGCAGTCGACACGAAAGTGCGCACGCGGCTGGTGGGCGATCTGCAAGCCGAACTGGTCACCGATTTCTTTGAGGGCTTTGCTCGCGGAGCTCGCGCCAACGTGCACGTGAAGACCATGTACGGCCGCTCCACTCATCATAAGATCGAGGCCATCTTCAAGGCATTTGCGCGCGCGTTGCGCGTGGCCTGTTCACGCGACAGACAACTCGCCGGCATGCTGCCCTCAACCAAAGGATTGCTGTGATGCGCGTAACCGTGATCGACTATAAAGCGGGCAATCTCACGTCGGTGCTCAAGGCGCTGCGCCATCTTGGCGCGGTCACCGAAGTGACAGACAATCCCGCTGTTGTCGAGCGTGCGGAGCGGCTGGTGCTGCCCGGAGTGGGCCACTTCACCGCGACGCAGCGGCTCGATGCAGCCGGCCTCACGCCCGCAATTCGCGCCGCCATTACGCGCGGCATGCCGTTTCTCGGCATCTGCGTGGGCATGCAGTGGCTTTATGCCGGATCGATCGAAGCGCCTGAGCAGCCAGGCTTGGGACATTTTGCGGAGCCATGCGCGCGTTTCCCGGATGGTACTGAAAAGGTACCGCACGTGGGCTGGAATTCACTCGAGACACGGACCAACTCGCGGCTCTTTGCTGGAGTCGGTCCCGACGAGTACGTTTATTTCACTCACTCCTACAAGGCTCCCGTCACCGCTGACACGGCGGCAATCACCCGCTACATCGAACCGTTCGCGGCTGCGGTTGAGCGCGGCAATGTGACGGGAGTGCAGTTTCATCCAGAGAAGTCCGGCGCAACCGGGCTGAAGATTCTCAAGAACTTCCTGGAGGCTGGCGGATGAAGGTTACCTACACAATTGCTCTTGCTGATATCAAGGCAGCGCAACGGCTCGCCGCCCGTCAAACGCTCGGCAGTCGCATCAGTTCCGTTCTCTTGAACATCGTTGTGCCGATTGGGGCAGTCCTTGGGCTTGTATTGGGGCCGTTCTTGCACCTCACTGATCGAAGCCCCCAATTTCTATTGATTGCGATTGCTGGATTCGAACTTTTCCTGATCTATCTTTCGATTGCAGTGCCGATTTCGCGATTCTCGCAGATTCGCAAATCCTTCAAGCGACTATATCCTCCCAACCGGACCGATCGAACTTTCTCAATCGATATCGACGATGAGCGTATTCTTTCAGCAATGCCAGGTTTTGCCGAAGCAAAATTCTTCTGGACAGCAATCGTGGCGTTCGTGCAGGACGATAAGGTCACCATGCTTTACACCAGCAAGACCAATTTCCTGATGTTCCCCACGAGTGCACTTTCGCGCGATCAGCGATTGGAACTCAGCCAGCTTGCCGCCCGCAATATTGCGAGAAAAGAGAAATGATTACCAAGCGCATCATCGCATGTCTCGACGTGCACGGCGGACGCGTTGTGAAGGGCGTGCAGTTTGTCGACCTCATCGATGCGGGCGATCCGGCTGCGCTGGCCGCGCGGCACGCGCGCGAAGGCGCCGACGAGATTGTGCTGCTCGACATTACCGCGACGCACGAGGGGCGGCAGACGTTGCTCGAAACTGTGCGCCGAACGGCGCGTGAGCTCTTCGTTCCATTCGCAGTGGGAGGCGGCATTCGCACGGCCGACAACGCGGCGCAGGTATTCGATGCCGGCGCGGACAAGGTGAGCGTGAACTCCGCGGCGCTCGCAGATCCGGCGCTGATCGACGCCATCGGCCGCAGCTTTGGCGCGCAGGCTGTGGTGGTCGCTATCGATGCGCGGCGCGACCCGTCTGCTGCCGACCCGGTGCACGACGCGCAGGTGTTTGTGCAGGGCGGGCGCAAGGCAACCGGGCGGCGCGTGGTGGAGTGGGCGCGCGAGGCCGAAGCCCGCGGCGCTGGCGAGATTCTGTTGACATCGATGGATGCCGACGGGACGCGTGCCGGCTTCGATTGCGAGTTGACCGCGGCAGTGAGCGAAGCGGTGCGCATTCCGGTCATTGCATCGGGAGGGGCGGGGACGGTGGATCATTTTGTCGAGGTCTTTGGACGCGGCAAAGCCGATGCAGCGCTGGCGGCGAGCATTTTTCATTTCGGTGTGTCGAGCGCACGCGCGCTCAAAGAAGAACTCGCTCGATGCGGCGTTTCCGTGAGGGTGCCATGCTGATTCCTTCGATCGATCTGCTGGGCGGGCGAATCGTGCAACTGGTGCAGGGCGAGACGTTGCGGCTCGCATTCGACGACTTCGAGTACTGGATCGAAAAATTTGCGCGCTTTCCGCTGGTGCAGTTGATCGACCTGGATGCGGCGATGCGGCAGGGCGACAACTCCGCGCTGATGGCGCAGATTGCGTGCCGGCTTCCGTGCCAGGCGGGCGGCGGCATTCACTCCATCGAGCGCGCGCGCCAGGTGCTCGATGCGGGCGCGCGGCGGGTCATTGTTGGGTCGGCGCTTTTCTCAGAGCGCGAGGGGCTGGGCGTGGTGAATGTTGAATTTGCTGCCGTGCTTGCGGAGAATGTGGGAGCCGAGCACGTGGTTGCGGGCATCGATACGAAGGGCGGAGCAATTGCGGTGAAGGGGTGGAAGGCGCAGGTCGCACTCACGCCCGACGAAGCGATTCCGAAGCTCAATCCGCACGTGGGCGCATTTCTCTACACGCACGTTGACGGCGAGGGGCTGATGCGGGGCTTTCCCATTGAGACCGCATCGCGGCTGCGTAAACTGACGGATCGCCAACTCATTGTGGCGGGCGGCATTCGCAGCCAGCAGGAAGTGGATGCTCTCGACGCGCTGGGCGCAGACGCCGTGGTGGGCATGGCCGTCTACACAGACCTGCTCAAAGTCTGAACGCGCGAATCGCGTCGGCTATGCTGAAGGCAGGACATTCCCCACCTTTGAGGAGAGGAATCGCAATCATGCTTACGAGACAGAGTGGAATTCGTATCGCCAAGCGGCTGGACGAGGTTGGGTTTTCCGACATCGTGCAGATCCGCAACAAGGTGATGGCGCTTCGCGCGGAGGGAGTGCAAGTGCACTCTCTGCACGGCGGCGAGCCGTATTTTGAAACGCCGGACGCGATCAAGTACGCGGCCATCAAGGCGCTGGCGGACAACCAGACGCACTATGCGGCCTCTTCCGGCATTCTGCCGCTGCGCAAGGCGCTCAAGGAAAAGCTGGCGATCAAGAACGCACTCGATATGAGCACCGATGAAGTGCTTGTGACCGTCGGCGGGTCGCAGGGGTTGTATGCGGCATTTCAATGCGTGCTGGATGCGGGCGACGATGCGCTGGTGTTTTCGCCTTACTGGACGCCGATCGGCGATCTGGTCACCGGTGCGCAAGCGCGGCCGCTGCTGGTGCCGACGATAACCGCGCGCCGCAATGGGATTCGCAACACGCTGGAGCAATTCTCGACGCCGCAGACGCGCGCCATCTACTACAACACGCCGCAGAATCCGAGCGGCGTTGTGTTCACACGCGCGGAGGCCGAGGAGGTGGCGGCATTCGCAATCGAGCGCGACCTGATCGTGATTGCGGACGAAGCGTACGAAGACCTGGTCTATGACGGCGAGCATGTTTCCATCGCATCTTTGCCGGGCATGGCGGAGCGCACCATCACGTGTTTCACCTTTTCAAAGACTTATGCGATGACTGGGTGGCGCGCCGGATACGCGGTGGCCAAAGAGCCCTTCATGACGGCGCTGCGCAAGATCGTGCTCTACTCCACCAATGGTGTGGCGACGCCGGTGCAGTATGCGATGGTGCAGGCGCTGGGCACGCCCGAAGCGGCGATTGCAGCGCATCGCGAAGAGTATCGCAAGCGGCGCGATCTGCTGGTGCGCGGCCTCAACGAAGCGGGCCTCGAATGCGAGCCGCCGGCGGGAGCTTTCTATTGTTTCCCCAACGTGGAAAAGATCAGCAAGAACAGCCGCACGGCCGCGCAGATATTGCTTGAGAAGGCTCACATCGCCACCATTCCTGGATCGGTATTCGGCGCGCAGGGCGAGGGTCATCTGCGCTTCGGCTACGCGATCACGATCAAGGAGATTGAAGATTGCGTGGAGGCGCTGCGCAAATTCTTCAGCGAGAATCCCACATAGCAACCTAAGCTTCATCGTCGCCGATGGCGCGGCCGGTTTCGACTCTGGCCGCTCGCAACAGGCGCGCTATCTGCTTGAGGTGAAGCTGCACGGCATAGGCGCGGAGGATCTCGGCCTGCGAGAATTCAATGCCCGTGTGCCGCACCGCGGCCATGCGCGCCTCCAGTCCGGCGATGTCGCCCTCGAGATCGAGGCCCGGCGGCGGAATATGAAATTGCCACGCGTTGATGCAGTTTGCGACGTAATGAAAGCCGGTGAGAATGTCGGCAGTCAGGCTTCCGAGTGCAGGCTCCAGGCGCTGCGCGTAGGCGTCGCGATGGCTGTCCTGCACGGCGAACTCGAGCGCCACCAGGGCATCGAAGATGGAACGGCCAAACTGCGAGAGCATGGTGAGTCCCTCACGCCATCCGGGGCCTCCAGAGGGCTCATTGCGCGCGGCCTCAAGCAGTTGGTTGTTGGCGCGCAGTGAGTCCAGAGAATCTTCACGCAGGACCGGCAGGCGCTCGGCCGGATCGCCGCGAAAGCCCAGCAGGATGGCTTCGAAGAACGATCCGAGGACGAGGAACTCCTGCGCCAGTCCGTCGCGCAGGCGGAGGCGTGCGCGGTCAGGGAACACCAGTGTGGTGACGGCAATTGCCACCACGATGCCAAGCATGACCTGTCCCACGCGGATGAGCGCAAGGGTCCAGTGGGAGCCGACGCCCTGGACCAGCATGACGATGGTAATGGTGACGCCGGCCAGGCGCGAACTGCTGCGCAGCCCGAGCAGGCCGCACAGCACCACGGCGGCAAGAACGGCGAGGATGTAGTTCCACGGCAGCGCACCGAAGAGCGAAAAGGAAAAGCCGATGAGCGCGCCGATTACCGTGCCGAGAATGCGATCGCGTGAGGCCGAAATGGTTGCGCCGAAGTTCGACTGCAGCACGATGATGGCGCTGATCGCGCCCCAGTAGCCGTCGTGCAGGCCAAACCGCCGGGCAAGCCACCAGCACAGCGCGGCGGAGAGAGAGGTCTTGGCGGCATGGATCAAGAGCCGTTTGCGTTCGGAGGTGAACAGCCGGCTCGCGTGCTCTGGAGCGCTGACCGCATGTTGTTTTTGCCACGCCGGTTTGTGTTTCGCGATGCGCATCTTTGCAGCCCGCCGTGCTGCCGCGCAGACCGGGCAAGTCAAGCCTACCAGCCGGGCGTGCGGCGATTGCATCCGCCGGTGCGATACCATAACGGAAGCGCAACCGGCGAACTGAGCGAGCGAATGCTGCGAGTTGGATACCCTGCCACGTTGGGCGCGGAACTGCTGAGCGATTTTCCCGAGGGAATTGAGCTGGTTCCGTTGTCCGATCACCTGGATCACGATGTGCGGATCGATGTCTGGATTCCCGATCCGTATCCATCGGTGGCGGTGCGTGTGTGGCCGCGGCTGCGCGGCGTGCGGCTGGTGCTGGCGCTGGTTGCGGGCACGGAGTGGGCTCCGGAAATTGTCGGACCGCACGTGACCATCTGCAACGCGCACGGCGCACACAATATTTCCACCGCGGAGTGGACGCTGGCCGCCATCCTGGCGATGCTGAAAAACTTCCCGCTCTTTCTCGACATGCAGCACGAGGGCGTATGGAAGCGCAGGTTTGAAGCGCCGAAACAATACGTGGCGATCACGGGCGATACGCGGCCGCTCTATCCGCCGGTGATGCTCGAGGAGCTGACGGGCAATACGGTGCTGATGGTGGGCTACGGTTCAATCGGCAAGGACATTGAACGGATGCTCGCGCCCTTCCATGTGGAGATGGTGCGCGTGGCTCGCAGTGCGCGCACCGAGCCGCCGGTTCATGCGATCTCCGAGCTTGACACGCTGCTGCCGCGCGCGCATGTTGTGGTGCTGATTGTGCCTTCGACGGCGGAGACGCGGTGGCTCATCGATCGCCCGCAACTGAAGCTGATGCGGCAGGGAGCGCTGCTGGTGAACGCGGCGCGCGGGCCGGTGGTGAATACCGATGCGCTGGTTGAAGCGCTGCAGGCAGGAAAGATTCGCGCTGCTGTCGACGTGACCGATCCTGAGCCGCTCCCGGACGGGCATCCGCTGTGGAGCTGCCCCAACCTGCTGATCACGCCCCATGTCGGCGGATCGAGCCCGCAGTTTGCGCGCAACGCGATGCGGGTAGCATCGGGCGAGCTGCGCCGTTACATCAACAGCGAGCCGCTCAGGAATGTGGTGCAGGCGGCTGTGTAATCTGCTGGCTGGCGGCCGCTCGCTGCCAGTCGCGCAAGCCGAGCACCGCAAGTACGACCAGAATTACCGAGAGCACCGCCGTCAGCCACAGCGACTTGTAGCCATACTCCCAAACGTAAACGCCATCAATCGCAATCCACAGCCACCAGTTGGCGGTATGTTTTCTCGCCTGCCACCAACTTGCGACAAGGCTGTAGCTTGTGAGTGCGGCATCTACGTGGGGGAGAGCCGCGCCGAGGCGGACCATGAGCCAGCCGAGCACTGCTGCTCCTGCTGCTCCGGCGGCCAGCCCGCGCACCCAGCCGCAGACGCCCAGCGGGACTACACGAACTTCACCCTCCTGGCGCACGCCGCGCCACCAGTGCCACCATCCATAGAGCGTGAAGGCAAGGAAGAACACCTGCAGGAGCGCGTCGGAGTAGAGTCGAGCGCGATAGAAAACGATGAGATAGAACACGTCGGCCGCCAGCACTACAGGCCAGCAGATGAGCAGCCGCTTCGTGGTCAGCCAGATGCCCAGCGCGGTGGTGAGAAAGCCCGCAAGCTCCACCCAGTTTGCGACGAGATAGCGCGCAATGGCGGCCCCGACTGTCATCGTGCGTGTCTTTCTGTTCGTTTCTGTCCGGTGGACCATGCGCGAATCGCATCGAGCAATTTCGTGCCGTCCGCGCTGCGGAACCACTGCGCATGTCCGGCCAGATAGTCATGCGAGGCGAGGCGCGCCTTTTCATCCGAATGCAGCACGCCCCGAAAATAATCCGCCTCGCTGAGTGCGAACTCGGCATGGCAGAGCGCGGTAAGGGGAGCGAGTGCGGCGGCTTCGGCGCGGGAAAGCGGGCGCACCGATTCGTATCCGGCAAGCAGTGCGCGCAAACGATCGAGGTGAACGGGGACACGCTGTACGAGGGGCGACGGCCCCGCAAGCGCCAGCCATTCGACGATGTTGCGCTCGATGGCGTGGGCGAGATCGTGCACGGCATTGGTGCGGTCGGCCAGGCCGAAGTCGATGACTGCGACAGCGTGCGCGTCCTGGCCGGCGCTGCTCCACAGCAGATTGGACGCATGCAGATCGTTGTGCGTCCAGAGCGGATGAAGCGATGGCAAGAGCGGCAACAACTCGGCGTGAAAGGGCGCGAGCAGTTCGAGTGCATGGCTGGAATCTTCGCGTGCTGAAGAATCGCCGGCCAGTGCACGCCGCTGGGCGAGATAGCGATTCAATTGCGCGGCGGGATCGGTTGCGGCGAAGATCGTGAAGCTCGCGACCAGCGGCCGGGGCTTGCGAGACGGCGCATCGTAGCCCTCAGCAGCAACATGCAGCCGCGCCAGCGCCTGGCCTGCGGAGTGAGCGTGCGCGGCGATGCGGAACGGCGTCCAGGAGACTGCGTCCTTATAGAGGTCGACGGCGTTGGGAGCTTCATGCACTTCGTAGGACCACGCGCGCATCTCGATTGCGGTCTGCCCCGATGTGGCCGCTAGAACGCGAGGCACGGACGCGCCATGCGCGCGCAGATGCGCGATGAAGCGATGCTCCTCGCGCAAGCCTTCGGCATCGCGCACACTGCGATGATGGCGCTTGACGAAGGCACGGCCCGTTCGCGTGCTGACCACGCTGGCGGCGGAAAAAGGGCGGGGGCTCATCGAAAGAATCGCGACGGGCTCGTCACATTGGCTGTATTGAGCCAGCAACGCGCGCACTTCATCGAGCGTGAGCGGCGGCCAGTCGGGCTCGACCAGCGTGCCATCCATTCCATGCGCTTTAGTCGCCGTGTTCATCGTTTGCGAATCCATACGAAAGTCAATGGGAGCTTGTTTCAAAGAAAGAGTGTACGGATGCTGGTCGAAATCCCGCAGGGGCTAAAGCCCACTTGATTTTGCAGCACCTACGGCACGACTGAAGTCGTGCCCTGTTACAGAGCCTCCGTCCAAAGAATTCTTCCGCAGCTTGTAAGGTCGTGCCCTGAAACAAAGCGGATTTTCGAAACAAGCGCTAGAAACTGTAATGCGCCGAGAGCCGCACCGTTGTCGGCGCACCCAGGTGGATGAATGTGTCGCCATAGCTCGCGCCCGTGTCTTTCCAGTAGCGCTTGTCGGCAATGTTATCGGCATAGAGGCGCAGCGCGATGTGGCCGCTCTCGCCACCCGGCGAATAGCGCGCGCCAAAGTTGAACAAGTTGTAGCCAGGCACGCTGACGCTGTCGTCGCGGGTCGCTTCCTTGCGCCCGGTGTAGCCCCACCCCGGCATCAGGTGCAGGCCGTGCGCGTGGGGCAGCAGCATGTCGGCAAAGACCGCGGTGCGCAGGTGGGGCACATTGAGCACTTGCTTGTTATCGAATGCGGGAGTGCCGGTGTCGCTTGAGAGCGCGCGGATGGCGGCTGCGGATGCGGTCAGCTGCAGCCAGCCTGCAGCCTTGCCTTGCGCGTTCAACTCCACGCCATCGTGGGTTTCGTGCCCGTCCGAGAGGAAGCACAGCGGTGCGCTGGACGTGGTGGCAGTGCCGAGACAATTCGCTCCAATTCCCAGGTCATCGGGATAGAAGAAGGGCGCGCGCATATGGAAGAGTGACGCCGTCATCAGAATGCGCTGACCTGGCTCGAACTTGGCGCCAATCTCCGCCTGACGGGTGATGAACGGGGCCAGGAACTGACTTCCGTTGGCGGTCCAAAAGGGCGCCTGCGGCCCCAGTGAAAGCAATACTCCGTAGTTGCCGTAGAGCATGAGATTGCCGACCGGGTTGTAAGTCAAACCGTACTGCGGCAGCCAGATGAGTTTGCCGGTAAATATTGG
>Ga0302324_100012685_pt1 | contig 17168 bp, 12 predicted proteins | sample Palsa_T0_1_FD_201949 | JGI IMG/M metagenome (GOLD analysis project Ga0302324, IMG submission 201949) | Peat permafrost microbial communities from Stordalen Mire near Abisko, Sweden - Palsa_T0_1 | ecosystem: Environmental > Terrestrial > Soil > Palsa > Peat permafrost | place: Sweden: Abisko...
CTGATGGATCGCGGTGGGCTGCACATCCAGTACGGCCTGCTCCGGACCCGCGAGGGTTTTGCCGCCGGCCTGCTCGATGAGCATGGCCATGGGATTGGCCTCGTACATGAGCCGCAGCTTTCCCTGCGGTGCTTTGCTCGTGGGCGGATACAGAAACACCCCGCCTTTCAGCAAGATGCGGTGCACGTCGGCGACCATGGCGCCCGCGTAGCGGCTGGAATAGCCGTTGCTCTGCGCCCAATCGAGATAGCGGCGATAGCCCTCCGGAAAGCTTTGACGATTGCCCTCGTTCACCGAGTAGGTTTTGTTGCCGGCGGGGATCCTCAGGCCGCGCTCCACCCGCATGAAGGCGCCGACGCCGGGATCGAGCACGAACATATCCACGCCGTCACCGAGCGTGAGCACGAACACGGTGGACGATCCGTAAAGCACGTACCCCGCCGCGATCTGCCGCCGTCCCGGCTGGAGCAACGACTGGGCGGCCCGCACCTGCGCCCCGTCGAGCGCGAGTATGCTGAAAATCGTGCCGACGCCGCCGCAAATGTCGAGATTCGACGAGCCATCGAGCGGATCGAACAGCACGCAGTAGCGCGACACGCCGCGGCCGTCGTCCTCGCGCAGCATGATCGGTTGCTCGTTCTCCTCCGAAGCGACGATCGCCACGCCTTCGCGGCTGCCGAGCGCTCCCATGAGCACGTCGTTGGCGAGCACGTCCAGCTTCTGTTGGGTCTCGCCCTGCACATTCTCCGTACCTACGCTGCCCAGCACGTTTTCCAGCCTCGCTCGCCGGACCTTATCGGCAATGATCTTGGCGGATATGGAGAGCGCGGACAGGATCCAGGAAAGAGTCCCGGCGTGCGCATGCCGATCCTGCTCGGCCAGGATGTGGGCCTGGAGAGTCATGATGCGCACGTCGTCGCGGCCCGGAATTGAGGTCATTATTCAGAATCCTTTGAAGTTAGGCTAGTTTAGACGAGAATTTGCACAAGTCCGCCCAGATACGAGGCGGCGCGCCGGTTTAAATAATTCAATAACGGGGGAAGACACATGTCCTTATCGAACAAAGCGGGTCTGGCTGGGGCGGCGGCGGTCTTGATGTGCGTGACGGGCTGCAACCAATCGCCGCAGTCGAAGACACCGGCGCCGCGACCCCCATCGCAAGCGAGCCAGCAATGGAAGCAGACCGCCGATGGCTTCGTGCAAAGCTACTTTGCAGCGCAGCCCTTTTTTGCCGCTCAGCAGGGCAAGCATGAGTACGACGGGCAGCTCCCCGATGTGAGCGCGCATGGCATCAAGCGCGAGATCGCCCGTCTGCACGACGAGCGCGATCAGCTCAACGCCGTGGACCCCGCCCAGCTCGAGCCCCAGGAGCGATTCGACCGCGCCTATCTTCTGAACGTCGTCGACCGCGATCTGTTCTACCTGGAGAAGGCGCATTTCGCATCCACCAACCCCTACTGGTACCTCGGCAACGTCGACCCCGACATGTACTTGAGCCGCAATTATGCGCCCCTCAACGTACGCATGAAGGCGTACATCAAATACGCCCGCGGCATCCCGAAGATGGCGACCGATATCCAGGATAACCTCAAGGGCCCCTTGCCCAAGACTTACGTCGAGCTCGGGATCGCGGTGTTCGGGGGCTTCGTGGATTTCTACAAGAAGGACGTCGCGGCCGCATTCGCCTCGGTCAACGATCCGGCCATGCAGAAGGATCTGACGGATGCAGACACGAACGCCGCCAACGCGATGGCGAACCTGACCGCCTATCTGACGGGCCTGCGCAAGACCGCGACGGACAACTTCGCGCTGGGCAAGGACGTATATGCACAGATGGTCAAGGACACGGAGATGGTGGATGTGCCGATCGAGCAAATCGAAGCCGCGGGCCGCGCCGACTTCGATCGCAATACCGCCGCGCTGAAGGCGGAATGCGCGAATTATTTGCCCAAGGGTACGCTTGCCGCCTGCGTCGCGAAGGTGGCGGCTAAGAAGCCGGCGGAAGGGACGCTCGATGCCGCTCGCCGCCAGCTCACCATGCTGCGCGAGTTCGTGCAGAAGAATAATGTCGCGAGCATTCCGAACGACGACCAGGCATTGGTCGCCGAGGCCCCGCCGTACGACCGTAATAACGCAGCGTTCATCCAGGTGCCGGGTCCCTACGACAAGGGCGTGGCGGCGACGTACAACATCGCCCCGCCGGACCCGAAGTGGTCCAAGGCCGAGCAGGCGCAGTACATACCGAGCGAGGCGACGCTCCTGTTCACCTCGGTGCACGAAGTCTGGCCGGGTCATTTCCTGCAGTTTCTGCATTCGAACTCCAACCCGGACACGCTCGAGGCGCTCTGGGTGGGGTATGCCTATGCGGAGGGCTGGGCACATTATTGCGAGGAAATGATGTACGAGGAGGGTCTCGGCCGGGGCGATCCGGAATTGCACATCGGTCAGATCGAGGAGGCGTTGCTACGGGACGTGCGGCTGCTGTCCTCGATCGGACTTCATACGGAAGGGTGGACCGTCGCGCAGTCGGAGAAGATGTTCCGCGAGCAGGCATTCCAGGATCCCGGCAACGCGCGCCAGCAGGCCGCGCGCGGCACTTACGATCCAGCGTATCTCAATTATACGATGGGCAAGCTCATGATTCGCAAGCTCCGGAGCGACTGGGTCGCCAAGATGCGGAGCGGCGGCGGCGGCCCGCAACCGGCCGCAGCGGCAGCTCCCGCTGCGGCGCCGGCATCCTCCGCGGCGATGACCGGACCTGCCATGACGGGTACCGCTATGACCGGCCCCAGCATGACCGGCGCCGCTGCCGCCGAGGACCAGGCGCTATGGCACGATTTCCACGACAAATTTCTGTCTTATGGAGGCCCGCCGATTCCTCTGGTGCGCAAGGAAATGGTGGGTGAGGCAGGGACGCTGTTGTAGCGAGGTCCGCGGGCGGCGGCGGCTCGAATGCCGCCGTCACTCGCGGTTCCGAGATCTCGGCATTCTTCTAGAAGCCGGTTAGCAGTCCGCTTTCCGACCAAGTCGCGATCAACGAGGCGGCGCGCAGCGGGACCTCTTCGGCGGGCAGAAGCAGGGTAAGCTCGCCGCAAATCTGCGCGAAGCTCGAGCCGCGCAGCGCAGCGTCGAGCGCGCCGGCCTCTACCGGGTCGAGCGAACGGAAGTAATTCTCGAGCCCACGCCGCCATACGAGCCACTCGACGGCATCGGCAGATCGCTCCGGCTGTGGAGGATCGCTGCCGGCGGTCATGGCTTTCCAAGCCGCCACCGTGTTCCATTCGAACGCGAGCCGATGCACCGACGGGTGAAAGGAAAAGGTAAGGTCTGCCCACTCGGCGGGCCGCACGGCCTCCAGGGCGCTTCTTCCGATGACCTCTGCATCGGCCGAATCGAAAGCCTCCCCAAGCGACCATTCGAATCTCGCGACCTCTGCGAATATCGGCTGCTCGTCGAATGGCGATCGAGCGGCGAGGAAATCCGCAAGCTCTCGCCCGTACCAGCGGATGGATCGGTGCGCCGAGGGGAACTCGCGAATGAACGAAGCGCCGAGCGCCTCGAAATCCTCGTCGCCGAGGATGTCGTGTAAGACCGGGTAATGGTCCTCGAGCGTCTCGATCAAGCGAGCCAGGTAGGCGTGGCGATAGATGCCGAGACGGGCCTGCGTCGGGAGCGGCGGAGTCTCGGCGATGGCTCGGTCGATTGCGCTCGGCGCCCCGAGCAGCTCGCGCTGCATCTCAAGCTGCAATTCGCGCAGCTGCATCAAGCCGCCTCGAGCGCCTCGCCGGCCGCGATCGCTCGCGCCCTGTCGAGCTCGGCGATCAGCTCGCCCAGCGGCGGTATGTTGTCGTCCCGCTCGATCATGGTGGGCACCGGTCCGAAGTGCGCCACCGCCTGGGCGTACAGATTCCAGACCGGCGCTGCGACCGGGTGATCGTGGGTATCGATCAGGTGATCGCCCATGTCGCTGTGACCGGCCAGATGGAACTGGCGCACTCGATTTTTTGGCACCGCATGCAGGTAGCGCAACGGATCGAACGCGTGATTCACGGCGCTCACGTAGATATTGTTGATGTCGAGCAGGATGGCGCAGTCGGCGCGGCGCGCGACCTCGCTCAAGAATTCCCACTCGCTCATCTCGGACACGCGGTAGGTGAGATAGCTCGACACGTTCTCGAGAAGGATCTGGCGGCCGAGCGCCTCCTGCACCTCGCCGACGCGCGCGACCACGCAGCCGAGCGATTCCTCCGTGTAGGGCAGCGGCAATAAATCGTGTGCGTTGCGGCCCTCCACCCCTGTCCAGCACAGGTGATCGGAGATCCACGCCGGCTCGACGCGGCGGGCGAGCTCGCGCACGGCCTTGAGGTAATCGCGGTCGATGGGATCGGTGCTGCCGATCGACAGCGAAACCCCATGCATGACCAGCGGATAGCGCGCGCGGATGCGGTCAAGATAGTGCAGCGGCTTGCCGCCCGGCACCAGGTAATTCTCGGTGATGATCTCGAGCCAGTCGATGCGGTGAGATTCGCCGAGAATAGCCTCATAGTGGCTGGGGCGAAGTCCAAGGCCGAAACCGTTTAGTGACATGATTGAGCTGCCGGGGCCGGGCGAGGCTCGAAGCCCCCGCCCGACCCGATTCCGCTTCGGATCGTCGATCAGCCGCCGGCTTTGACCTTGGCCTTGGCCGCATCGCAGTCGGACTTGGACATCGACGTCCAGCCCTGTCCCTTGCAGCTGTTCTGGCCTTTACAGCTGTTCTTGGCGGATTTGCAGTCAGAGGTGCCCTTGCAGGAATTCACCCCGCTGCACTTGACCGTGGCGGTGTCCGCCGCGACCGATACTCCCGCCAGCCCGGACGTGAACAGAAGCGCCGCCGCGGCCGCGAGTGCAGCCCCCGATCCCTTGTTGATTTGCATCATTGAGTCCTCTTTTGTGTGATAAAGAATTCACAGCAATATGCTGTTCGGCTAGTAAGACCCGATCAGCGGGCGGATTATTACCCTTTCGTCTTAGCATAAGCCGCTCTTATATATACCTCTCGCCCCCTGCATCCAAGGTGCTCGCACAACGCTCCGCGCTCCCCGCCGGTCCCGTGCTCCCGCGGCGCGGGCGACGCCATTGGCGCGGTAAACGCGACGCGACGGTTGTCGGTTTTAAGGCCTGGTTGCACGCTCGCATCCGGTCGTGACGCCGCGCGTAGCGCCAAAACAACAAGAAAATAATTATTCAACGTCTAGCAATTCCTACCCAACTTGATATTGTTAGACGCATAAACCCAGTCTTGGCACTAAGCAGCATCTGGGTGGGACGTTAATTGTTATGAAGGGAACCCCCACGCTGTTGCGTTAAGCACCGAGCCGCGGGTGTTGTTTTTCAATTAAAATTCTTAGGGAGATAACGATGAGAATTTCTCGAAGGGTCCCCCCTTCCGGCGTGCCGCAATCGGCAACTGCCCTCGCGAAGCGCGTCGCAGGATGCCTGGCGGCTGCCGGGACGGTCGGAGCCTCGCTGATTAGCTTCTCCGCCATGGCACAACAGCAGGCATCATCCGCGACCAGCAACTCGAACACTGAGCTGCAGGAAGTCGTCGTCACCGGCTCATTGATCAAGCGCACCGACGTCGAAACGCCCGCTCCGGTGCAGATCCTGAGCTCCGAAGACATCAAGAACATGGGATATACCAATGTGTCCCAGGCGTTGGCGAATATATCGGCCAACGGCCAAGGCACTCTCAGTCAGGGCTTCTCGTTTGCGTTCGCGAGCGGCGGATCGGGCGTTGCCTTGCGCGGTTTGACGGTAGGCGACACGCTGACCCTGATCGACGGTCAGCGCATGGTGGCCTACCCCATTTCGGACGACAACCAGCGCAGCTTCGTCGACGTGAGCGCAATTCCCATCAACGTCGTGGATCGTATCGAAGTGCTGAAAGACGGCGCGTCGGCGACCTACGGCGCTGACGCCATCGCGGGTGTGGTCAACGTCATCCTCAAGAAGAGCTATGTCGGCAGCGATTTCATAGCCGAGGTAGGAACCTCCCAAAGACATGACGGCACGACGGAGCACTTGGCCGGCATCTATGGCTTGGGCGATCTCGACAGCGACGGCTACAACGCCTACATCGCCGTCGACTACCATCATCAGGATCAAATACTTGCCAGCAACCGGCACGGCGGCTTCACCGACCTCAATTTCGATCAGGGCGGCCTCGCGCCTTATGGCGGCCTGAACGATATCCCCGGCGCTTACGGCAACCCATTCGTTGCGTATCCGGGCAGCATCACGGGATATCTCCTTAATCCGAGCACCCAGAATCCGAATGGCACCTACGCCAATGGCCTGCCTGGTACAGCATTTTTACCGGGATGCAGCGCCGCCGCGCAACAGCTGCAGCAGTGTACGTACTTCGAAAAGGGGTGGCAGTTGCTGCCTTCCACGGGGCAAACCAACATCCTGTCAAAGCTGACCAAATCGATCGGCCCCAACTTCACCACATCCCTGACTTTGTCGCTGTTCAACAGCAAGGCCGAGCAGGTTGGAAATTACAATACGACCTCTCAGGCGTCAGGCGGCGTGAACGCATTGGGCGTGTTGCCGGGCCATCTGCCCTTTGTCAATCTTTACGCGCCTTACACGCTGCCCGCGAACTATCCGGGCAACCCGTATGGCGTGGCGGCGCCGTTGGTTTATAACTTCCCCGAGATCGGCAACACGACAACTCTGACCGATACGAATACCTATCGGGCAATCTGGGACGTGAAGGGATCGGTCGCCGGCTTTGACGTCTCGGGCTCGTTAGGCGTGATGTACTCGCGCATGGAACTGAAGGAGTTGGGCGTGCTCGAGGCGGGCCTCGTTCAGCCGGCGCTCGACAATGGCTATGTCATCGGCCCGAGTGCCAGCCCGAGTGCCGCTTACGCGCTGACGCCCGAACTGCTTGCTCATCCCACGAGCTCGCTGGACACCGCCGACGTGCACGCCTCGAAGACGCTGTTCACTTTCCCGTGGGAATCGGGCGGCCCGTTTGCGGTGGCGGCCGGCGCTCAATTCTTTCATAAAGTGGAAAATGACCTGCCGCCGCAGCAAGTCTCCCTGGGTATCGTGGAAGGTGGCAACCCGGCGTATGCCCTCGGCAGTCAGAACGATGCGGCGGCATTCGCAGAGTTCAACGCAATACCCACCAAGATGGTGGAGATCGATGGTGCCGTCCGTTACGACGACTACAACAACGGCGTAGGCGACGCGATCACTCCCGAGGCCAAGTTCAAGTTCAAGCCCGTGGATATGTTCGCGATACGCGGAACCTGGGGCCGCGGGTTCCGGGCACCGTCAATTGCCGAGAGCCAGCAATCCGGCAGCTTCTTCGGCGCGGGAACGACATACGACCCGATTCTGTGTCCAAACCCGGGCAATCCTAACGCCAAGGGTAATTTCCCCAGCCAGTGCCAGTTCTTTCTCACAGGCTACCAGCAGCCGGGAACAAACCTGAAGCCGGTTAAGTCACTCAGCCAGACACTGGGGTTCATCTTCGAGCCGGCGCCCGTGTTCAGCATCTCGGCCGACTACTATCACATCAAGTTGACCAATGACATTATCTCCCTGCTCGAAGCGGGTGGAATCAGCGACTACACCCAGTTGGTCCGCGGATCGACGGCCAGTCTTCCGTACTGTAATACCCCTGGCGGATGCAATCCGAACGCAGCGCCAGGCACTCCAGGCGCATTGGTTAACGAGGTCACCCCGGTTGGAGTGACAGCCTTCGGAGCGTTCCCCTACGTCAACGCCGGTGAAACGCTCGAGGAGGGCTTCGATATCGATTGGCAGTCGCATATCGACCTCAACGGCTACGGCAAGTTGACGGCTGAGTTGAACTACACTCACATCATTGAATATGACGTGACGTACGGCGGTAACACTTATATTTTGGCCGGTACCCATGGACCCGCCGGTATATCGGGTGATACCGGCAATCCGAAGGATCGCGCGGTGTTCACCGTGACCTACAATTATGGCCCGCTCACGGTCTCTGCCACGGAGAACTTCACCAGCCACTTCACTCTCACCGACCCTTCGGCGGGAGTCGAGACTTGTGCCGATGGCTTGGGTTACGACGGTCACTTCAATATAGGGAATTCCGTACCCGGGTACGCCTGCACTGTGCGCACCTGGTACGAGACCAATATGTATGCGCAATGGGCCGTCAATGACCAGCTGGCATTTCATGGTGCCGTCACCAACCTATTCGACAAGCAGCCGCCTCTCGACTACTCGACGTACGGCGGCTTCGGTACGGTTGGCCCGTATGATCCGTCGTTGCATGAGGATGGCGCCATCGGCCGATTCTTCATGGTCGGTGCTGAATACAAGTTCAAGTAAAAGAACTGCAACTTCAGTCTGCGAGTCGGCTCCTTCGGGAGCCGACTTTTTTTCACGGACTTGAGAATCGTGACTCCCTCGCCATACGCGCGCGCATCAGCGGAATTTCACCGGAACACATAGAATACGAAGCTGCCTGCGCCGCAGCTCACGCGGAATCATGTCGATGGGAGGCAATTGAATGGACGTAGTCGTTCTTCGGGAGAAGGGCATTGTGACCGGGCACGCGTCCGCAGCGCTCGCCCTGGTTGGAATTCTCGCGTCCGTTTACCCGTTTGTCGTGCGGGCCGCTGACCAGTCCCCGCCGCCTGAACCGCCGTTCTCGTTCGACAGCGCGCCCGGCCGGCTGCCGAAGGACGTCGTGCCCGAACGCTATGAGGTCGCGGTTACCCCCGATATCAAGGCGATGAGCATCGCCGGACACGAAGCGGTGACTTTGCGGATACGCACCGCCACCGATCGCATCGTGTTCAATTCGCTCAACGAAACCTTGACCGGCGTGCGGCTCGACGGTCAGCCGGTCGCATCCGTCGTCTCGGACGATCAGCAGCAGCTCACGACGGTGCGTCTCGCGCGCGCCGCCGGCGTCGGGACCCACCGGCTGACTTTCGACTACAGGGGCAAGATCGAGACGCGGCCGCAAGGGCTGTTTTTGCAGCCCTATGCCTATACGGGCGGCGCCCAGGGACAAATGCTCTCGACGCAAATGGAGTCCACCGACGCGCGGCGGATGTTCCCCTGCTGGGACGAGCCGGCGTTTCGGGCGGTATTCGAGCTCAGCTTCACGGTGCCGAGCGGCTGGGCGACAGTGTCGAATATGCCGATTGCCCGGCGCACCGTCCACGGCGCGCTCGCGACCGTGCGCTTCGATCCCACGCCCAAGATGCCGTCGTACCTGGTCGTGTTTACGGGCGGCGATCTCGGCCATATCGACGGCAAGAGCGGCGCGACCGGGCTTGGCGTCTGGGCGGTGCGCGGCCAAGAGGCGAATGGCCGCTACGCGCTTGCCAATGCGGCGCAGATCCTGGCCGACTACAACGATTACTTCGGCTATGCATTCCCGCTGCCCAAGCTCGACTCGATCGCGATTCCCGGCGGTTTCTCGGGCGCCATGGAGAACTGGGGCGCAATCACATACAACGACGATTTATTGCTGTTCCCGCCGTCGAGCACGCTGTTGCAGCAGCAGCAGATCTACGCGACCCAGGCGCACGAGATGGCGCACCAATGGAACGGCGATCTGGTGACCATGGCCTGGTGGGACGATCTGTGGCTCAACGAGAGCTTCGCCTCATGGATGGCCGCGAAGGAGACGGACTTACGTAATCCGGAGTGGCACTGGTGGGAGGAGGAGGACCTCGACAAAGAGAGCGCGATGCGCGCCGATGCGCTGCCGGGTTCCCCCGCGATCCGGCAGCATGTGGCCGACGAGCTGCAGGCCGCCAATGCCTTCGATCCGGCGATTACCTACAGCAAGGGTCAGTCGATTCTTCGCATGTTCGAGGCGTATCTCGGCCCGGATCCGTTTCGCGACGGCATCCGGCGCTATATCAAGGCGCGCGCCTTCTCCAACGCCACCAGCACCGACCTATGGGACGGTCTTGCGGCTGCCACCGGCAAGGACATAGCGCGGATTGCCAACGATTGGACGCGCCGGCCGGGCTTTCCGCTGATTCGTGTCGAGGCGGCGTGCGGCGCCGACGGTGCGCGCACGCTGCACCTCGTGCAGTCGCGTTTCCTGCTGCAGGGAAGTACGCAGGACCAGGGTTACTGGAGCGTGCCGCTGCAAGTGCGCAGCGGTAGTCGAGGGGAGCCGCATGCGGAACTGTTGAGCGCCACTGAGGCAACGCTCCCCGCCGGCCGCTGCGATGAGCCCCTCAGTATCGATGCCGGTGCGATCGGGTTTTACCGCGCGCAATACGATGCCGCAACGCTGCGCACGAACACGGCGCACTTCGCCGAGTTGACGGATGGCGACCGTATCGCGCTGCTGGACGATCAGTGGGCGCTGGTGCTCGCCCGCGCGGAGCCGCTGGCGAGCTATCTCGCGCTAACCTCCCGCATGGGCGAGGACCTCGACACGCGCGCCTGGCAGCAGATCAGCAGCGCGCTCGGCGCCATCGAATACGACGAGCGCGGCAGTCCCGGACATGAGGCATTCACCGCCTATGCGCGCTCGGTGCTGGCGCCCGCGTTCGCGCAGCTCGGTTGGGACGCCAAGCCGGACGAGTTGCCGGCTCGACAGGAGCTGCGGCGCACGCTGATCACCGATCTCGGTGCGTGGGGCGACCCAGCCGTGATCGAAGGCGCGCGGCAGCGTTTTGCTGCATTTCTAAAGGATCCGGCCACGCTCGCGGCGAGCGATCAGCCGCCGATTCTCGCGACGGTCGCCCATGGCGCCGATGCCAAGACGTTCGAGCAGCTGCACCAGCTCGCACGCGGCGCGAAGAACGCCTCCGAGCTCGAGCGCTTCTACGCCGCGCTCGCGCAAGTGCGCGACCCGCATCTCGCCGAGCAGGCGACGCAGATCGCGTTTTCATCCGAGATCCCGCCGCAGGCGTTCATGCTGCGCATCGAGATGGTCGGCCAGCTCACACGTGAGCATCCGGCGCTCGGCTGGAAGATATTCATCGCTCACGCCGATGAGCTGCTCGCGTCGCAGGGCAACATGGAGTCGCTGGCCATCGCTCAGTACGTGCCGCCATTATTCTGGAACAGCGCGCCGCTCAGCGAGATCGAGGCCTGGGCGCGCAGCAAAGTCCCGCCGGAAATGGCGCCGGTGCTCGCGCGCGGTATGGCGGCGGCGCAGCTGCGGGTCGCCGAGAGGGATCTGCTGGTGAAGGAGGCGGACAAGCTGCCGCCGCAGCGTTAGTCTCACCACCACCCGCGTATCGGAGAGCACATGAAACGAGTCACTGGCATCGGCGGCATTTTCTTCAAGGCCAAAGACGCTCCATCACTGCAGGCTTGGTACAAGCGGCACTTGGGAATCGATGTCAAGGCTTGGGGCGGGGCTGCCTTTGACTGGACTGACGCCGAGGGAAAGCCGGTTGCAGGCACAACTGCCTGGTCGATCGATCCGCAAGAAAGTGATCACTTCGCTCCGAGCTCTGCTGCTTTCATGGTCAATTACCGAGTGGAAGACCTTCACGCCCTGCTCAAGGCCTTGAAGGAAGAAGGCTGCAATGTGCTCGAGAAGATTGACGATTCCGAGTACGGAAAGTTTGGGTGGGTTATGGATCCGGAGGGAAACAAGGTCGAGCTATGGCAGCCGCCTGAAGGCCAATGAGCAGTCGCGCCGGCGGCGCATCCCAAAGAAAAACCCCCGAGTGATCAGTCCTCGGGGGCGGAATTTCGCTGGAAGGCGGCTCGCCGAGAGCGGCGAGCCGCCGAAAGCGCAGACGCTTAGGAGCCGCCTCCCTGATCGCCGCCCGTGATGTGGAGCTCCACGCGGCGGTTCGCGAGTCGGCCCTCGCGGGTTGCGTTGTCCGCGATCGGATTATCCTTGCCGAACCCCTTCGCGCTCATTTGATTGCTGAGTCCATGCGACTGCATGTAATGCATGACCGTTTCCGCCCGATGCTGAGTCAGATTCAGGTTGTATGCCTGTGACCCCGTACTGTCGGCAAAGCCACGCACCTCAATGACCAGGTTCGGATACGGCTTGAGCGAAGCGATGGTCGTGTCGAGCACTCCTTCAGCCTGCGGCACGAGCTCCGCCGAATCCTTCGCGAACGTCACACCCTGAAGCCTGATGTCGCCCTTCGGAGGGGGCGGGAGCGGCGGCGGCGGGGGCGGGGGCGGCGGCTGCACCTGCACCTCGCGCACCACCTCACGCACCGTTTCGTGGGTCACGATCTTGGGCGCCCGGTCATCCGGGGCACCGAAGTTCATCTGTACGCCGACCCCGAAGACGACGCCCGAGGGATCCTTCACACCGAACGTGTCGGCGCTCGCGAACTCCATGCGGTACTTGGCTTCCGTGCGCAGCTGCACTCGCGTCGAACCGTCCTGCCGCCCGAGGCCCGTCAATATGCCGATGCCCGCCTCACCGGTGAAGGTGTGATAGGTGCCATGGCCATAGCCCGGATAGTCGGTCCTGTCGTTCAACTCGCCGCCGCCCGCGAGCACGTATGGGTTGATGTAGACCTTCTCCATGATGTCGGTGGGGAAGAACTTCTTGATTACATCGATGGTGTACGCATCGAGCCGGCGGGTACCGTCCGTGCCCTTGATGTCGAAATCACCGCGGCTGAAGTTGCCTTCGAGGGCGAACGAATGAGGAAGATTGACGCCGATAGCGGCATCATAGCCGAAGTTATCCTTGATTTCGGGGTCGTTACCCTGAAGGCTGTATTGGATCATCGGTGCCAGATAAATGGATCCCGCGTCCGAGGGTGCGGAGTTATCCGCATGGGCGGTTGCGCATATCGCCCCCACGGCGCCAGCCAAACTCAATGCAATTAATCGCTTCATACCAAAAGTCTCCGTTTTTGCCAAAATGCAACAGGTTAAATGGCGCTTAAGCAACAGGCCTGCATCCCTAAACTGCCTGAAATTTCGCTTTCAGCGGACGTCATGTTCCAGTGACGCCATCTGTTGGTGTGGCATTTAAGCAACGAGGAGGAACGAAGTATGTAGGCACGGCGCGTGAGTGCCTGTAGGACACGCTGCAAGAATCTGTTAAATCACCGCGGGCTGGTCGCGCGCAGCTTTAGCCGTATTTCAAACAGTTTTGGCCAGTTCTTGCCCGTGACGAACAGCCGATCCCCTTTTGCGTCGTAGGCGATACCGTTGAGCACGTCGGTCGCGCCCGCCACAACGTCTTGCGCCGGCAACAGACCGCGCATGTCGACGATGCCAACTACGTGACCATCGCGCGGATCGATGCGGACGATCCAATTCGTCTGCCAGACGTTGGCGAAAATCTCGCCCTTGACCCATTCGAGCTCGTTCAGCTGTTCGACGGGCTTGCCGTCCAGCGTGACCGGGATCATGCCCGCCGGCAGCAGGGTCATCGGATTCAGGACGCGCAAAGTCGAGCTGCCGTCGCTCATGAAAATCTGCGTACCATCCTGCGTGAGTGCCCAGCCCTCGCCCTCGTAGTGAAATTCCCGTTGCGGCTTGAAGGTTTTCAGGTCGTACACGAATCCCACCTGCGACTGCCAGGTGAGCTCGATCAAGCGGCTCCCCCAGTTCACGATGCCTTCGCCGAAGTATTGACCCGAAATGTCGTGCCGTTCGAGCACCTCGCCGGTTTGCAGGCGGACCTTGCGGATCGAGGAGTGATGCACGAGGCCGGTGCTCTCGTACAGAAAACCGTCCAAATAAAAAAGTCCCTCGGTGAAGGCCTGCGGATCATGCGGATAGACGTGCACGACCTCGTAGTCGTAGACCGGCACGGAGGCCCGCGCCCACGTCGTCGCGGCCAGCGCCCAGCAGACGAACACGATCGCCGGCAAGCTGCGGATCAGCGGCTTCATAGGCTCGCGGCGGTTCCTTCGGCGGCGCCTTCGTAGTTCACCACGCCGGCGAACTCGAACGTGCTCACGAGCACGGCGCCATCGCCGCGTACGGCGTGCGCGGGTTGCGTACAGAATCCGCGCGCCTCGAGCCGGTAGCTTTTGCCCGGCCCCAATCGGCGCTGCGAAAGCGAATCCACCGTGCAGCGCGAATCGCCCAGCGTGCCGTAGATCCGATCCGTGCCTTGCACGATGACCGTCAGATTCGTGGCCACCGCCCGTGCCGGACGGCCCTCGCGCACGCCCGTGAGCCCGAACACGAACAGGAGGTCCGGCTTGGCGCCGGGATGCTGAAAGCTCAGACGCACGCCGGGCGGCGTGTCTCTCGCCTCGCCCTGGCAACGCAGGCCCGAATTAGTCCAATTGATGCGCGTCTCGACTGCGCCCGCGACGCGCGCGCGCAGATAACCGTCGCCGGAGGTTAAACAGTTCTTCGGCACCGCCATGGCCGGCGGGGGCGCTCCAGGCCCCGGCAGCACGAAAGTCCCGGGCGCCGCTGGTGCTCCCTGCGCGCCGGGGGCGTCAGCGGCGGGAGGCGTCGCCGGGGCGGGAGGCGTCGCCGGGGCGGGAGGCGTCGCTGCGGCGGGGGGCGTCGCCGGGGCGGGGGACGTCGACGGCGCGGTCTGCGCTGCGAGCGCGGGCATCAGGGCAGCGGCGGCAAGGCCCCGCACAGCCCACCGTCTCCAAAGCGTGAACATAACCGGTATCATCCCGCGCATGTTGCCAGACGCGCCCCGGAGATTCTCGGTGCTGAGGCACCTCGCGTTTGTGCTATTGCTCTGTGCCGCGGGGTGCGCGCCCAAGTTCGAGCGCCCCAATCTCGCCGTCACCGGCATCGAGATGCGGGGCGGTAACCTGTTGCAGCAGAAGTTTCTCGTGAAATTTCAGGTTCAGAACCCAAACCAGCGCGCGCTGCCGGTGAACGGCTTGCATGCGGAACTCAGCGTGGCGGGGGAGCGCATAGCGAGCGGGGTGAGTAACCAGAGCTTCGTCGTGCCGCCCATGGGACAGAAGGATTTCGACATCACCATCACGGCAAACGTCGCGCTCGCGCTGCTCAAGCTCTCGAGCCAGCCCGGAGATTCCATCGATTACCAGGTCACGGGCGCTGCCGACCTCGACCTGCCCTTCATGCACGATTTGCCGTTCCATCAGACGGGATCTCTGTCGCTGAAGCAGTTTCACTAACATCCTGAAAATACTGTAATTTTCGCCTTGACTCGCGGCGTTCGCCGCGTTGCGGGAGGCGGCAATCTGGTAAACTCGCCGCTAAAAACGGGCATTGCCCCGATCGGCTGATTCACCATGGCGCTGTCACCCTACGAACAACTCGAGCAAGAATTTCATCGCTTGCACGCCTTTCGCGGCGCGCTGTCGCTGCTGCGCTGGGACGCCGCCGTGATGATGCCCCGAGGCAGCGCCGATGTTCGCGGAGAGCAGCTGGCGGCCCTCGAGACCGAGCACCACGCCTTGCTGACCACGCCGAAGGTGGCGCGGCTCTTGGAGCGCGCTGAAGCCGGAGCCTCCCAGCTCGAGGATTGGTCGCTCGCCAACCTGCGCGAGATGCGCCGTCAGCGCGACCATGCCATCGCCACGCCGCCCTCGCTGATCGCGCGGCTCGCCAAGGCCACGGCGCGCGCCGAGGTGTTCTGGGTCGAGGCGCGCAAAGCGAGCGACTTCAAGATCTTCGCTCCCCACCTCGAAGAGGTCGTCAAACTGGTGCGCGACAAGGCCGCGCTGTTGGGTCAGGCGCGCGGGCTCGCGCCTTACGATGCGCTGGTCGACGCCTTCACGCCGGGCATCTCGACCGCGGATATCGACACCATCTTCAAGGCGCTGTCGCGCAAACTTCCCGGCCTCATCAACCAGGCCATCGAGGTTCAGGCAGACCGTGCGCCCGTGCCGTTCGGCGGCAAGTACAGCGCGGCCCGCCAGCGACAGCTGGCGCTCGAGGTGCTGAAAGCGCTGGGCTTTCCGTTTGACCGCGGCCGGCTCGACGAGAGCGAGCATCCGTTCACGGAAGGCGTGCCCGGCGACATCCGGGTGACCACGCGCTTCGATCCGATCGATCCGTTCTCGGGACTGCTCGGCGCGGTGCATGAGACCGGGCATGCCATGTATGACTTGGGACTTCCGGCAAAGTGGCGCGATCAACCGGTGGGCCGCGACCGCGGGTTGGCCCTCGAGGAGAGCCAGTCGCTGCTGTTCGAGATGAACCTGTGCCGCAGCCGCTCGTTCGTCACCTACTTGAAGCCGCTGCTCGACAAATACCTGCAGGTGAGCGGAGAGGAGTGGAGCGAGCAGAATCTGTATCGCCATCTCATTCGCGTCAAGCGCAGCCTGATCCGCATGGATGCCGATGAGCTCACTTATCCGGCCCACATCATGCTGCGCTATGACCTCGAAAAGAAAATGCTCGAGGGTGCGTTGCCCGTCGCCGATCTCCCGGAGGCCTGGAACGAAAATCTCGAGCAGCGCCTGAACATACGCGCGACCAGCGACGTCGACGGCTGCCTGCAGGACATTCACTGGGCGGTGGGACATTTCGGCTACTTTCCCTCTTATGCGCTCGGCGCCGTGATCGCGGGACAGATCAACGAGGCATTGCGCGCCGAGCGGCCCTCGCTCGATGCGGAAATCGCTGCCGGCCAGTTCGGCGGCGTAATGGATTGGCTGCGGGAAAACGTGCACGGCGTCGGCGCGCGCCTGCCCGTCCAAGACCTCATCAAGCGGGCCACCGGCAAGCCGCTCACCGCCGCGGCGTACCTGCGCTATCTCGAAGCCAAATACCTGGAAGCACCGTGAGCGCCGCTCCGGAGCGGCGCATCTCGAACAACTTCAAGAAGCTCGAGGCGCAGCTGCGCAGTGCCGCGGGCAAGGCCATCGCGGACTTCGGCATGATCGCCGAGGGCGATCGGGTCATGGTGTGCCTGTCCGGCGGCAAGGACTCCTACACACTGCTCGACGTGCTATTGAGCTTGCGGCGCAACGCGCCGGTGCACTTCGACCTGATCGCCGTGAATCTCGACCAGAAGCAGCCCGGTTTTCCGGAGCACGTCTTGCCCGAGTACCTCACGCAGCTGGGGGTGCCGTTTCACATCATCGAGCAAGACACCTATGCCGTGGTGAAACGCGTGATTCCAGAAGGCAAGACAATGTGCGGGCTGTGCTCGCGCATGCGCCGCGGCGCGCTGTACCGCTATGCCGCGGAGAACGGCATCACCAAGCTTGCGCTCGGCCACCACCGCGACGACCTGATCGAGACCTTGTTTC
>Ga0302324_100012687_pt1 | contig 17167 bp, 13 predicted proteins | sample Palsa_T0_1_FD_201949 | JGI IMG/M metagenome (GOLD analysis project Ga0302324, IMG submission 201949) | Peat permafrost microbial communities from Stordalen Mire near Abisko, Sweden - Palsa_T0_1 | ecosystem: Environmental > Terrestrial > Soil > Palsa > Peat permafrost | place: Sweden: Abisko...
CTTTCAGCACCGTAACCGCACCGCAATTGGGGTCGGTCGCCATCAAGGCTGCCCTCGCCGACTCCGGTGTGGCCGTTTCGCAGATCGACGAGGTCATCATGGGCTGTGTCCTCTCGGCCGGGCTGGGCCAGGCCCCCGCACGCCAGGCGGCGTTGGGCGCCGGGATCCCCACCAGCGTTCCAACCACGACGGTCAACAAAATGTGCGGCTCCGCGATGCGTGCCCTGATGTTGGCCGGCGACCAAATCCTCGCCGGTTCCGCCAAGGTCATCGTCGCCGGCGGCCTCGAGTCCATGACCAATGCGCCCTACCTGCTCCCCAAGGCCCGCGCCGGCTATCGCATGGGAAATCAGGAAGTGCTGGACCACATGTTCTTCGACGGCCTGCAGAGCCCCTGGGATGGACAGCTCATGGGCTGCTTCGCCGAGGCCACTTCGGAAAAATACCAGTTCACCCGCAAGGCCCAGGACGACTTCGCCGCCGAATCGGTCCGTCGGGCGCTGGCCGCCGTGAACGGGGGGGCCTTCACCGCCGAAATTGCTGCGGTGACCGCCAAGACCCGCAAGGGAGAATCCGTGGTCGATAAGGATGAGACGCCCTTTACCCTCGATATCGCCAAGATCCCCACACTCAAGCCGGCATTCAAAAAAGACGGCACGGTGACTGCCGCCAGTTCTTCCGGAATTTCCGACGGCGCAGCGGCGCTGGTGCTGGCGCGAGAGTCCTTCGCCGCATCCCAGGGCCGCAAGCCGTTGGCGCGCATCCTCGGCTATACCAGTTTCGCGCGCGAGCCGGAGTGGTTCACGCTGGCACCGGTAGGAGCGATGCAGAAACTGCTGAAACGGCTGGATTGGCAGCCGCAGGATGCCGATTTGTACGAAATCAACGAGGCATTCGCGGCGGTACCCATGGCCGCGATCCAGGATTTGGGCCTGGATCACCAGAAGGTCAACGTCAACGGCGGAGCCTGTGCACTCGGGCACCCGATCGGCGCCACCGGGGCGCGCATCGTGACCACGCTGCTGTACGCACTGCGCGCGCGGGGCAAGAAACGCGGCATTGCCAGCCTGTGCATCGGCGGCGGCGAAGCCACTGCGATCGCGATCGAATTGGTGTGAACTCATCGGTTCTGAGGAGGGTGGACGCGGGCGTTGCGCATGTGACGCTCAATCGCCCCGATAAGCGCAACGCCCTGGATCGCGCCACCATCGCGGCGCTGACTGCGGAATTGCGGCACTGCGCCGCCGACGCGGCGGTGCGCGTGGTGCAAATCACGGGGACAGGCAAAGTCTTTTGCGCCGGTGCAGACCTCGGCGAGATGCAAGCACAAGCAGGTGCCAGTGAAGCGGCCAACCTGGCGGATGCCGAGCAGCTGGCGACGTTGTTGACCGTGCTGGATTCAATGCCCAAGCCGACGCTGGCTCGGGTCAACGGAGACGGCTATGGCGGCGCGCTCGGGCTGATGGCCGCCTGCGACATCGTGGTGGCCGTGGACTCGGCGAGGTTTGCATTCACGGAGGTGCGGCTCGGAATCATACCGGCGGTGATTTCGCCCTTCGTGCTGGGCAAAATCGGCGAACGGGCCGCGCGGCGCTACTTTTTGACCGCCGAGGCGCTGAACGCTGCGGCGCTCAAGGAGCTGGGGCTGGTGCACGAGGTCGTGGCCGACGGCCTGCTCGACACTGCCTGCGCGCGCATTACCGAAGTGCTGCTGCAGGGGGCGCCGGGAGCACAGGCACAGGCCAAGATACTGATACGCGATATGGCCCAGCCGGCCGCCGGGGATCGCGCGGCTGCATCCATGGAGGCAGCCGGACGGCTGGCGCGGCTACGTGTTCAAGAAGAGGCCCAGGAAGGGTTCAGCGCTTTCTTCAATAAGCGCAAGCCAGGCTGGCGTCCGAACTGAAAAAGTGGGGTGGGCGTCCCTGCCCAATCCATGCCCAAATCCCTTGGCCATCCTGGAAGGCGGCGTCCGTGGCCTATCAACATGGGTGTCCCCACTAACTAAAGCGACGAGCCTGCGACTTTTCCCTCATGCAAATGTCCGCCAGGTGGATATTTGCCCGGATATCTCGGCCGGAGCTCCGTCTCCCCGGGCGTCCCTGGTTTGTGATCTACTATCGCCCGTTTTTGCGGGCTCATTTTTGCGGGCCCGTTTTGCTGTTTGCCTTTTCCTGGCCCTTTCCCGATCTTAGGTGCATTTGATGAGCGAAGCTCCCCGCGATGTCATGGAATATGAGGTGGCGATCGTCGGCGCCGGCCCCGCCGGTCTTGCCTGCGCCATCCGGCTGAAGCAGCTCAATCCCGCATTGAATGTGTGCGTGCTCGAGAAGGCCGCCAGTCTCGGGGCCCACTCACTGTCCGGCGCGGTCATGGAACCCGGACCCCTCGATGAACTGCTGCCCGAGTGGCGTGCCCACGCTCCGGCGGTCTGTGTGCCGGCCGCGCGCGACGAGTTTCTATTCATGACTCGCCGCAAGCGCTATCGGTTGCCGACCCCGCCGCAGATGGCGAATCACGGCAACTTCATTGTTTCGCTGGGACAGCTGATCCCGATTCTCGGCCAAGAAGCGGAAAAGCTGGGAGTCGACGTATTCGCGGGATTCGCGGCGGCCGAGGCTTTGTTCGACGAGGCCGGTGCCGTCAAGGGCGTGCGCATCGGCGACATGGGCGTGGAAAAGAACGGCGAGCCCGGACCGAATTTCGCCCTGGGACCCGAGATTCACGCCAAAATCACTATGTTCTGCGAGGGCTGCCGCGGCAGCGTCTCCAAGCAGCTCATCAAGCGTTTCAAGCTTGATGCCGGCAAGTCCCCACAGACCTACGGCCTGGGATTCAAGGAGCTGTGGCAGCTGCCGCCCGGCCGGGTTCAACCCGGCCTCATTCAACATACCCTGGGCTGGCCGCTCGATTCCAATACCTATGGCGGCAGCTTTTTGTACCACCTCGACAATGACCGGGTGTACGTCGGATTCGTGGTCGGCTTGGACTATGAAGATCCGCGCTTCAAGCCCTTCGAGGCTTTCCAGCAGTACAAGAACCATCCCGACATCAAGAAACTGCTGCAAGGCGGTGAGATCATCGCCGGCGGCGCGCGCACCGTGATCGAAGGCGGCTATCAATCCATGCCCACTCTCGAGATGCCCGGCGCGATGCTCGTGGGCGACGCCGGCGGCACGCTCAACACGCCGAAGATCAAGGGCATCCATCAGGCTATTCGTTCGGGCATGACTGCTGCCGAACATTTCGTGGCGCAAGGCGCCAGCCTGGGGTTCGACAAGCGCTGGCGCGAATCGAAAGGCGGACGCGAGCTGCACAAGGTGCGCAACATCCGCCCCGGGTTCCGCCGCGGGCTGTGGTTCGGACTCGCCAACGCCGCGCTCGAAACCGCGACCTTCGGAAAACTGCCCTGGACGCTCGCCAATCATGCCGACGATACGGCGCTCAAGCGCCTCGATGACTACGTTTCGCCGGACCGCGACTGGGGCGACCGCGAACTGCCGCCGCGCGATCGGCTGGCCTTCGTATTCTTCGCCGCGACGACTCATGATGAGAACCAGCCGGTGCACCTGCACGTCGCCGACACCACGGTGTGCGCCACGCGCTGCGTGAAGGACTTCGGCAATCCCTGCACGAATTTCTGTCCGGCGAATGTGTACGAGATGATCGATGACGGCAGCGGCGGCAAGAAGCTGCAGATCAATTCCTCCAACTGCGTGCATTGCAAGGCCTGCGACATCAAGGAACCCTACGCCGGACAGATCACCTGGGTGACGCCGGAGGGCGGTTCCGGGCCCAACTACCAGAGCCTCTAAGATCAAATCGGTTGAATCGCGTCTCGAGGAGCAGGTCGCGGCACACCGCCTCGAATTCGACGCGGCCCAACGCGATGCCGCGGTCCGGCTCGATCGCCTCGCCACGCGCCTGGCGGAGTCCTCGCAATCCCTCGGCGAGAGGCTGCGCGCGCATCTGCCCTGGCTGCCGACCTCGGCCGCAGCAGCGCCGCAACGCGGCCTTTATTTGTGGGGCGGCGTCGGCCGCGGCAAGACGATGCTCATGGACTGCTTTTACGAGTCCCTGCCCTTTGCGCGCCGCGAGCGCTCGCACTTCTATCGTTTCATGCGCCAGGTGCATGCGGAACTGCGCGCGGTCACTCGCCGCACCCAGCCCCTCGAGAGCGTCGCGCAGCACTGGGCGCAGCGGGCGTGCGTGATCTGCCTGGACGAATTCTTCGTTGCGGATATCGCCGATGCGATGATTCTCGCCGGTCTGTTCGAGGGACTGTTCCGCCGGGGGGTGACTCTTGTTGCCACATCCAATACACCGCCCGAAGATCTGTACAAGGACGGCCTGCAACGCGAACGGTTCCTGCCGGCCATCGGCTTGATTCACCAGCATATGGACGTGGTGCACCTGGACGGCGGAGCCGACTACCGCCTGCGGCAGCTCGAGCAGGCACCCACCTACCTGGACTCGACTGACGAAAAGACGCCGATGCAACTGCAACGGCGCTTTGCCGCACTCGCGGGCGAGTCGGCCACGGGACCCACGCGGCTGTTGATCGAGGACCGCGCCATGAACGCCCTCGCCACGGGCGCCGGCATGGCTTGGTTCGAATTCAGGGAACTGTGCGAAGGGCCGCGCAGCCATAACGACTACATCGAGCTTGCCCGCCTGTACCACACCATTTTCATCTCCAACATCCCCGAATTCACCTGGGCCAATGAGAACGCCGCACGCCGCTTCATCTCCGCCATCGACGAATTCTACGATCGCGGCGTCAAGATCGTGGTGTCGGCTGCGGCGGCGCCGACGGCGCTGTATCGCGGTGAAAAACTGCAGCTCGAATTTCAGCGCGCCGCGAGCCGCCTGATCGAAATGCAAACCCAGCAGTATCTCGCCCGTGAGCATCACCCATAAAGGACGGGGTCGCCCCGACCCCGTTAAATGTTGCGCGAAGCGCATGGAAACTCTGCGCGAAGCGCATGGACAATCAACACCTGGCATAATTCAGGGATGAAGATGGTTGCCGAGTTCAAAATTCACTACAGGCAGATCTTGGACCCGGCCGGCAACGCCGTGGCGCCGTTGCCGCAGTTCGCGAAAGACACGGACGAAGTCCTGCGTATGTACAGGGCCATGACTCTGGTGCGGGTTTTCGACGCGAAGGCGGTGAACCTGCAGCGCACGGGGCAGCTCGGCACCTACCCCTCCTGTCTTGGCCACGAGGCCGCGCATGTGGGTGTCGGCGCGGCGATGCGGCCCGAGGACGTGCTGGCGCCCGTCTATCGCGAATTCGGCACGCAGCTTTGGCGCGGCGTGACCATGACGGAGATACTGACGTACTGGGGCGGCGACGAATGCGGCAACGACTTTGCTGCGTCTCGGCAGGATTTCGCCTGGTGCGTACCGATCGCCACGCAGACCTTGCATGCGGCGGGAGCGGCCATGGCCTTCAAGATACGCAAGGAGCCGCGCTGCGCCCTCGCCTACATCGGCGACGGCGGCACTTCCGAGGGCGCTTTTTACGAGGCCCTCAACCTGGCCGGATCGCGCACGCTGCCGGTGGTATTCGTCATCGTCAACAATGGCTGGGCCATCTCCGTTCCGACGAAGGCGCAGACGGCGGCACAAACCCTGGCGCAGAAAGCCGTCGCTGCCGGTATCGCGGGCGTGCAGGTCGATGGCAACGATGTGTTCGCGGTCCGCGAGGTGGTGAGCGAGGCGCTCGAGTCCGCGCGGCGCGGCGCGGGTCCCGCCTTGATCGAGGCGCTCACGTACCGGCTGAGCGATCACACGACTGCGGATGATGCCAGCCGCTATCGCTCCGGCCATGAGGTCAAGGAGGCCTGGAGCGTCGAGCCGCTGATTCGCCTGCGGAAATTCCTCTGCGAACTCGGAATTTGGGATGACGGCAAGGAACAAGTACTACTGCAGGAGTGCGCCCGCGAAGTCGATGCGGCCGTGACCGGCTACTTGGCGAGGGCAAATCCGTCGACCGATGCGATGTTTGACCATCTATTCGCCACCCTGCCGGCGCACCTGCACGAACAACGTGTCGTCGCCCGCAAATACGGCTCGAAACACAGCGGTCAGTGACTTGGCGAAAATAACCATGGTCGAGGCCATCGCCATGGCGCATGGCTGGGAAATGCAGCACGACGCCGACGTGGTCGTGATCGGCCAGGATGTGGGTGCCAACGGCGGCGTGTTTCGCGCGACGGCCGGCCTGCAGGAACGCTTCGGCCATGACCGGGTCCAGGACACTCCGCTGGCGGAGGCGACCATCGCCGGCATGTCGGTGGGGATGGCGACTCATGGATTGAAGCCTGTCGCCGAAATTCAGTTCATGGGCTTCTTGTATCCGGCACTGGATCAGATAGTGAACCATATGTCGCGCATGCGTAATCGCACACGCGGCCGCCTGAGCTGTCCGGTGGTGATTCGCACCCCGCACGGCGGCGGCATTCACGCCCCCGAACATCATTCGGAGAGCACCGAGACCCTGCTATGCCACATTCCGGGCATACGCGTCGTCTGCCCCTCCTCGCCTGCGCGAGCCTACGGCCTGCTGCTCGCGGCGATTCGCGATCCTGACCCGGTGATGTTTTTGGAACCGGTGCGTTTGTATCGGGCGATGCGCCAGGAAGTGAGCGACGATGGCCGGGCTCTGCCCCTGGACCATTGCTTCATTCTGCGCGAGGGCAGCGATGTAACCATGGTCACCTGGGGAGCGATGACCGTGGAAACGCTGCGCGCCGCTGCCGAGCTGGACAAGCGCGGAATCGACGCCGAGGTCATCGATCTTGCGACCTTGAGCCCCATCGACATCGAGACCATTCTCGCGTCGGTTGCCAAGACCGGCAGGCTGGTGATCGTGCACGAGGCCGCCCGCAATGTCGGCGTCGGCGCCGAGATCGCCGCTTTGGTCGCAGAGCACGGCCTCTACGATTTACAGGCGCCGATCCAGCGCGTCGCCGGGTTCGACACCATCATGCCGTTGTTCAAGCTCGAGCACGATTATATTCCGAGCGTGCAGCGGATCATCGACGCGGTGGAACTCACCGTCGACGTTCCCTAGAGGCTGTTTCATGAGCACATTCAGGCTTCCGGATTTGGGCGAGGGCTTGGCCGAGGCCGAGATCGTCCAGTGGCACGTCAAGGTGGGTGACCATGTGCGGGTCGACCAACCCATGGTCTCCGTGGAGACCGCCAAAGCGGTCGTCGAAGTGCCGGCGCCGTTTGGCGGACAAGTGACCGCCCTGCACGGTGCGCCCGGCGACATCGTGCCCACCGGCGCGCCCCTCATCGAGTTCGATTCCGGCACCGTCGTCGGCTGCATGCCCGCGACCAGCGATGAGGAATTCGTGGAGTCGGTCATCGTCGGCGGCGCCCACAGGCATGACGGCAACGGACGCGGACGCGCCGTGCCGGCGGCTCGAGCGCTCGCAAAGAGCCTCGGCGTGAATCTCGCAGCGGTGCAAGGCGGCGGCCGCGCCGGTTTGATCACGCTCGACGACGTCCTGCGCCATGCCAATTTGACGGGCGGCGCGAGCGGCGCGGCGGCCACGAACGGGGCGGCCACCGACGGCCTCGCCCACGGGGCCTCGCCCGCCGCACGCGCCATCGCCGCCGCACGCCCCGAGGACGGTACCGTCGAGCTGCTGCGCGGTGTGCGGCGCGCCATGGCGCAAAGCATGTCGCTGTCGCGGGATCAGGTGGCCGACAGCACGGTTTGCGACGATGCCGACATTCATCATTGGACGCGGCGCGGCGATTACATGCTGCGGTTGGTGCGCGCGATGACCTGCGCCTGGCGCGCGGAGCCCGCATTGAACGCCTGGTACGATCCGGCCTCGCAATCGCGCCTGCTGGTTGCGCACATCAATCTTGCGATCGCCGTCGACACGCCCGGCGGACTCATCGTCCCGGTGGTGCGCAACATCGAGAGCAAGTCGCCGGAGGAACTTCGCGCGGCCATCGCGCTCCAAAAGGACGCGGCGCACCGGCGCAGCACGCCGCCAGAGGATCTGCGCGATTTCACCCTCATGCTGTCGAATTTCGGCACTCTCGCCGGCCGCTACGGAATCCCCCGGGTGGTGCCTCCCGCGGTCGCCATACTGGGCGCGGGTAAAGTGCGCGAGGACGCGGTCGTCATCGACGGCGCCGTGCTCGCCCATCGACGCATGCCCCTCTCTTTGAGCTTCGATCACCGCTGCATCACGGGCGGCGAGGCCTGCCGCTTCTTGGCGGCGGTCATCGCCGATCTTGAAAAGCCGGACTAATACAAAGGAACAACATGTACCAAGGTGCCTCCGAACAACATCGCAAGATCGTGGCCGCCATCGCGCGGTCCTCGATCCGGCCCCCCAAGGCCATGCGCAGCCTGGACTGGCCGGGCTTTTTACAAACCTATTACGCGCATGTGGATGCCGAGGATCTCGCCGTGCGCGAGCCGGCGGAGCTGGCCGGCAGCGCACTGTCTCATTTGATGTTCGCGCGCCAACGGCGCAGGTCCGCCCTGGTCCGGGTATTCAACCCCACCGTACGCGAGCACGGTTTTACCTCACCGCACACCGTCATCGAGATGGTGAACGATGACATGCCCTTCCTCGTGGACTCGATCAGCCTGGCACTCGCGCAGCGTTCTCTCACGCTGCATTTCCTGACACACCCCGTCTTTGCGGTGACGCGCGACGGTTCGGGAACCTTGCTCTCCTTGCGGGAGCGCGGCGAAGCCTCCAAGAGCAAGAAGCAGCCCGTCAAGGAGAAGCTCAAGCTGGAATCGTTCCAGCACATCGAGGTCGATAGAATCGTCGATCCCGCCGCGTTGCAGTCTCTCGCAGCACAGATCGAGCGCAGCATGCGCGATGTGCGGGTGGCCTGCGCGGATTGGCTCAAGATGCAGCAAGCCGCGCACCAGACGGCGCAGGATTTGAGTTCCTTGAGCGACAAGTTCGATCCCAGCGATTTGAGCGAAGCCATCGCGCTGCTCACCTGGATGGAGAATCGCCACTTCACCTTTCTGGGCTATCGCGAATACCGGCTGCAGGGGCGCAAGGGGCACGAGTCCCTGCAACCCATCCCGGCCAGCGGCCTGGGCATTTTGCGCCCCGGCCACAAGCCGCCGGCGGCCACGAACCGCACCTTGTCGAGCGACATCCGCCGGCAGAGCCGGTCCCGCGACATCGTCCTCGTCACCAAGGCGAACTTCGAATCCACGGTTCACAGATCCGGCTATCTCGACTACATCGGAGTCAAGCATTTCGACGCCAAGGGCCGGCTGATCGGCGAGAAGAGATTCATCGGCTTGTGGACTTCGGCGGCCTACAGCAGCAATCCACGCGAGATCCCCGTGCTGCGCCACAAGGTGTCGCAGGTGGTGGCGCACTTCGCGCTCGCGCCCGACAGCCATGACGGCAAGGCTTTGCAGCACATTCTCGAGTCCTTTCCGCGCGACGAGTTGTTCCAGGCCAGCGTTGCGGAACTGAATCGCATCGTCACCGGCATCTTCGGGCTGCAGGAGCGCCCGCGGGTGCGCGTGCTGTTGCGCCGCGACGCATTTCGCCGCTTCTATTCCTGCCTGGTGTACGTACCGCGAGAGAAATACAACACGCAGGTCCGCCAGCGCATCGAAAAAGTCATTCGCGAAGCATTTTCCGCATTCGGCATGGAATCGCAGGTGCAGATCGCGGAGTCGAATCTCGCACGCATCCACATCGTGGCGCGGACCACCCCCAGCGATGAGACGCGGGTGGACCCGGACGCATTGGAGCGGCGCGTGGCCGCGGCGGTGCGCTCGTGGCTTGACGGGTTCAAGACCGCCCTGCTGGCGCGCCAGGACGAAGCCTACGCCCTGCAGCTGTTCGAAAAATATGCGCAGGCCTTCCCCGCGGCCTATACGGAGGACTTCAACGGCGATGCCGCAGCCCTCGACGTATCCTTCCTCGAGGCGGTGGAGAAGGAACCGGCACGGCTGCATCTGGACATTTACAGGCCCGAGCCGCGGAGCAAGGACAACTTCTTCCTGAAAATCTTCCGCGGCCAGGATGCCATTCCGATCTCCGACCTCCTGCCCATGCTCGAGAACATGGGCCTCAAGGTGATCGCCGAGCGTCCTTACCAGCTCGAGTTCCCAGGCGGCCGGCACGCCTGGATACAGGACCTGGAACTGGTGATGCAGGCATCCGCAGTCACCCAATTCGAAGCCTTGGAACGCGAAGTCAAGAGCGCCTTCACGGCGGTCTGGACCGGCCGCATGGATAGCGACAGCTTCAATCAACTGACTCTGGCCGCCGGCATACCGTGGCGCATCGTGACCGTCATACGCGCTTATTGCCGCTACTTGCTGCAGACCGGATTGCCTTTCAGCCAGGGTTATATCGCGCAGGTGCTGGTCAACAATGCGGGAATCGCCCGCGCGCTGGCGGATTTGTTCGTCGCCCGCTTCAACCCCGAACCCTCGGTATCGGCGCGGCAGAGCGCTCTCGCGCGTCTCGACAAGCGCATCCGCGCGGCGCTCGAGGAAGTGACCCGCTCCGACGAGGATAGAATCCTGCGAGCCTTGTGGAGCGCGCTGACGGCGACGGTGCGCACCAACGCTTATCAAATCGGCCGCGACGGCCAGCTCAAGGAATACCTCTCCTTCAAGATCGAAAGCCAGCAGCTGCGCGAGCTGCCCTTGCCCAAGCCGCTGTTCGAGATTTTCGTGTTCTCGCCGCGCATGGAGGGCGTGCACCTGCGCATGGGTTACGTCGCGCGCGGCGGCCTGCGCTGGTCGGACCGGCGCGAGGACTTCCGCACCGAAGTGCTCGGACTCATGAAGGCCCAGCACGTGAAGAACACGGTGATCGTCCCCGTGGGAGCCAAGGGCGGCTTCGTCGTCAAGCGCATGCCGGCCGAGCGGGAAGCGCTGCAGGCCGAAGTGATTGCGTGCTACCAGACGCTCATCAGGGGTCTTTTGGACGTCACCGACAACATCGTCGACGACAAAATCGTCGCCCCGCCCATGGTGGTCCGTCACGACAAGGACGATGCCTACCTGGTGGTCGCGGCGGATAAGGGCACCGCGACTTTTTCCGACATCGCCAACGCCATCTCCGAGGAGTACGGCTTCTGGCTGGGCGATGCATTCGCCTCCGGCGGCTCGGCCGGCTACGACCACAAGAAAATGGCGATCACGGCACGCGGCGCATGGGAATGCGTGAAGCGCCACTTCCGCGAGACCGGCGTCGACATCCAGACCCAGGACTTTTCCGTCGTCGGCATCGGCGACATGGCCGGAGACGTGTTCGGCAACGGGATGCTGCAATCGCCTCATATCCGGCTGGTTGCCGCCTTCAATCACATGCACATCTTCATCGATCCGCAGCCGGACGCGGCGCGTTCGTTCCGCGAGCGTGAGCGGCTGTTCAAGATGCCGCGCTCGAGCTGGGAGGACTATTCGCGCGACGCGATCTCCAAGGGCGGCGGCGTGTTCTCGCGGACCGCGAAGAGCCTGACCCTATCGCGCGAGGCGCAGACCCTGCTCGAGCTTCCCGCACAAGTGACGCCGAATGAAGTGATCAAGGCCATTCTGAAGTCGCATGTCGATCTTTTTTGGAACGGCGGCATCGGCACCTACGTCAAAGCCACTTTCGAAAGCCATAGCGACGTCGGGGACCGCAGCAATGACGCCGTGCGCATCGACGCCCGCGAGCTGAACTGCAAAGTCATCGGCGAAGGCGGCAACCTCGGTGTGTCGCAGCTCGGGCGCATCGAGTTCGCGCGGCGCGGCGGCAGGCTCAACACGGATTTCATCGACAATTCCGCCGGCGTGAACACCTCGGACGTCGAGGTCAACTTGAAGATTCTGTTGAACGGCGCGGTCCGCGCCAAGGAAATCACCCGCGCGGAACGCAATCGTCTGCTGGCGCAGATGACGAATGAAGTGGCGGGTTTGGTGTTGCGCAACAACTATCTTCAGGGCCAGGCGATCAGCACCAGCGAGTTCCAGGCGAAGGTGCGCTTGAGCGAGCACGCCTACGTGATCCGTGCCCTCGAGCGTTCCGGAGACTTGAACCGCTCGCTGGAATTTCTGCCGACGGAGGAAGAGATCGCCGAGCGCCGCAAGGCCGGCGAGGGGTTGACGCGGCCCGAACTCGCGATCACCCTGAGTTACGGCAAGATCTGGCTGTATCGGGCGCTCATCCACTCCAATGTTCCGGAGGATCCGTATTTGTCGGGCGAGCTCAAGCGCTATTTTCCGCAGCCCGTGCAGAAGCGCTTCGCCCTGCGCCTGAAACGGCATCGCCTGCGCCGCGAGATCATCGCGACGGCGATCACCAACAGCTTGATCAATCGCATGGGGCCGGTTTTCCCGGTGCGTGCGCAGGATGATACGGGCGCCGATCCGGCCGCCATCGCGCGGGCCTACAGCATCGCGCGCGAAGTGTTCGCCGCCCGCTATATCTGGACTCAGATCGAAGCTCTCGATAACCGCATCCCCGCCGCCGTGCAGTACACGGCCATGTCGAAGACCACGCGACTGCTGCGGCATATGACCTACTGGCTGCTGGAAAACCGGCGCGACGATTTGGACATCGAGCGCGGCGTGCTTCGTTATGGCGCCCAGGTGGGAGAACTGTTCCACCAGCTCTCCGACGTTCTGAGCGTCACGGAGCAGGCGCGGCTGCGTGGGCTGCGTTCGCAGCTCATCGAACAGCGTGTACCCGAGGACCTGGCCGCTCGAATCGCCTCCCTCGAAATGCTGCACAGCGCGTTGGACCTGGTCGAAGTGGCCATGGCCTCGCGCTTGGGAATAGTCTATGCGGCCAAGGCGTATTTCGATCTCGGCGAGCAGCTCGGCCTGACTTGGATCAAGGAACAGATCGAAAGCCTGGCGGCGGATGGCCACTGGCAGGCGGTGGCGCGCGGCACCTTGCGCGACAATCTCTACCAGCTGCAACGCAAGATCACCGGCGCCGTGCTGGCGTGCAAGGGACGGGACGCGGGCACGCGGGTCAGCCAGTGGATCGAGCGTCATGCGGCTCCGGTCGATGCCCTGAAGCGGGTGGTCGTCGATCTGCGCACCGGTTCAGCGCCGGATTTCGCCACTCTGTCGGTCGCCCTACAAGCTCTCAGACGCCTCGCGCAGGACTGACGAAATGACCACCCATAAGACCAATAGTTTCGGCAGCGACTACTTACAAAACCGCATCGTCAGAGAATTCACGCTGGCCAAGCACATCGGTGTCATCGTCGAGTCCGCCGACGACGCCGCCGTGGTGCTGCGCGCCCCGTTGGCGGCCAATGCCAATTACAAGGGCACCGCGTTCGGCGGCAGCCTGTATTCGGTGGCGGTGCTGACCGGCTGGGCCTGGGTCACCCGCTATCTCGCGGCGCGGGGCCTGGCGGCCGATGCCGTGATACAAGAATCCAGCGTGCGTTTCCTGGCGCCCGTGGAAGGCGAGCTGCGCGCCAGCACCGAGGCGCCCTCCGAGGCACAGATCGAGAAATTCCGTAGAATGCTGCAGCGCGCCGGCCGCGGCCGCATCCGCCTGCGTGTGGAAATAAATTACGGCGAGACCGTGGCCGCCCTGTTTGAAGGCGTGTTTGCCGCGGCCATACGCCACTAGGAGGATCCGTGCCCGGAAAATTGATACTGGTTCGTCATGGACAAAGCGTCTGGAACGTCGAGAATCTTTTCACCGGCTGGCATGACGTCGATCTGAGCGATCAGGGGCGCCTGGAGGCGGCTCAGGCCGGACGCGAGCTGCAGCGGGAAAAGATCGAGCCGCAGATTGCGTTCACTTCGGTGTTGAAGCGTGCGATCCGCACGCTGTGGCTGATCCTGGATACCTCCGACCGCATGTGGATTCCGGTGGAACGCAGCTGGCGCCTCAATGAACGCCACTACGGTGCCTTGCAGGGGCTCAACAAGGCGCAGACCGTCGAGAAGCACGGCGAAGCGCAGGTCAAGATCTGGCGCCGCAGCTACGACATTCCGCCGCCGGCGCTGAGTCCCGATGACCCGCGGCACCCGCGATTCGATCCTCGCTATGCCGATGTCGACCCCGCCTCGCTGCCCGCAACCGAATCGCTCAAAGACACCTTGTCGCGCGTGCTGCCCTACTGGGAATCGCGCATAGTCCCGGAACTTCGAGCCAACAAGGACGTGCTCATCGTTGCGCACGGAAACTCGCTGCGCGCCTTGATCAAGATGCTCGACATGATGTCCGAGAGCGCCATCGTGGAGTTCAACATACCGACCGGCGTCCCCATACTCTACGAGCTCGATGAGCAATTGCAGCCCGTCGGCCGCCGCTTCCTCGGCGACCCGGAAGCCATCGCAGCCGCCCAGGACGCCGTACGGCGGCAAACCGAAAAAAAGTAAGCACCTCGGCACGGTGATGTTGACCGGTTCGCACGGTCAGGGGGGATGAGAGGCTGGACGCCAACGGGCCGGATCAGTTGGCGTCCAGCCTCTTATCCCCCCTGACCGTGCGCACTGGCCGACGTACATCACCGCGCAGAAGATACATCACCGTCGAGAGGGGGCAGATCGGGTGCCCTTGGCGCGGTGGTGTGGAGCGGTGAGAGCATTCGCCCGAGGGATTAGGAATCGGGCGCAATGACTACCTTCAGACCCGACAGCGCTTCGGTAAAATCGACCTGGCACGACAGGCGGGAGGTGGCTTCCTTGAAATCGGGGAGCTCCCTGAGCAGCTCGAGCTCATCGCTTTGCGGTTTGGGCAAGCGGCCGGCCCAGCTTGCGTCGACGAACACGTGACAGGTGGCGCAGGAACAGAGGCCTCCGCAAATGGCCGCCACGCCATAGTCGAGTTCGCGCAGAATCTCCATGACCTTCAAACCGGGCTTTGCCTCGATGTCATGCTCTTTTCCGTCCCGGTCCACTACGATCATCCGCGCCATTGAGCTCTCCGTTAAGTAGCCCCCACAGGGGTCGTCAAAGCCGGTTAGTGTGCCGGAACTTGGCCGGCGCGACTACTTGGATGCATCGATGGCCGCCTGGGATGAATCGAGCCGTGCCGCCAGTTCGCGAGCCCGTGCCGAGACGCCGTCCATCGCAGAGTCGCCTTGCACCGCAACGTCGGCCCGCGCCGCACGCTGCAGGTTTAAGTAAAGTTCGCTCCACAGCAGGCAAACATAGTCATATAGCCAGCTAAGCAGCTGCAGTCGCAGGCATTCGCCGCCGCTTGGCGGCCGGCCCAGGTAGCTTCCCAACAGATCCTGCCTGATCGGGTCTTCGAAATCGTTGTTGGCGCCCCAGCCGGCCAAGTCCCACAAGGGGTCCGAGGCATGCGCATACTCCCAGTCCAGCAGCATCAATGAGCCGCCGCGGTCGATCAGATTGAGCGTATGCAAATCGCTGTGACACAGCACCGGATCGACGGCAGGGAGCACATCGAGCGCAGCCAACTGCCGGGCGGCGGCGGCGGCAAAGTCCCGCGCGCCCCGTGAGTCCGCTTCACGCCGTGTATTCGCTTCACCCCGTGCGTCCGCTTGCTGGACCGACGTTTCCGCGGAAACGTCTCCCGGCCCGCTCCCCCGGCTCAATGCGGCGCCGTAGTAGTCAATCCATTTCCTTGGACTCATCGCGCGCACCGGCGCCGGCATCTCCAGGGCATGAATACGGCGCATGAACCCGGCCATTCTCGAAATATTCTTGGGTTCCCGTGCGTCGGCAGGGGTCCAAAAGCGCCCATCGATCCATCGGGCAATCAGAATTCCGCGCTGCGGATCGCAGTACTCCAATGCGGGAGCCAGGTCCGCCGCGACGGCACCCTCGAGTACGCGAGCCTCCCAAGCTCGATCGAGCCCGAGATCATCGCGATTCGACAGCGCCAGTCGCATGGCGTACGCGTTGCCGTCGCGCAGCACGCGATAGGTTTCATTCACCAGGCCGCCACCGAGGCGATGGATCTCGAAATCCCCCCTGCCCGGTACGCGCAAGGCGGCCACGCCCCGGGGGTTATCCGGCGGCATAGGCCGCCGCCGGCAAGCTACGGCGCCACTGCCTCAGGCCGATCACGCTCAAGACCACGTACAAAATGAACAGCAGCATGGTGAGGTACAAATGCCGCGTGAAATACAGGCAAGAACTGACGGCATCGATCACCACCCACCAATGCCAGTTCTCGAATACTTTGCGCGCGACCAGAAAGGTGGCGAACACGCTGGACCAGGTCACCATCGAGTCCGCGAAGGGCAACGCGGCCGGAGTGAATCGCCGCAGGAAATACGAACTCACTGCGGACAGGGCAACGATGCCCAGCAGGGCCGCCCAGTGGCGCCTGGCCGGCCAACGGCACACCGTGAGAGCGGCGCCGCCTGCGCGCTGCCGCCACTGCCAAAACCCATATGCCGCCATACCGGCGTAATAGGCGTTCAGCACCGACTCCATGTACAGGTGAGCTGCGAACAGCACCCATATATAGGCAACGGAACTCACGAACGCGGCCACCCAGCATTCGATGCGCTGCCGAATCGCCAAAAGGACATAGGCCACCGCGAGCACTGCCGCGATGATTTCGATCCAACTCGTGTCGCGCCACGCGCTCACGAGCTGGACCGACAGAGTGCGAATCACTGGGGCGCCGAATCCGGCGGCGCCAAGCCCGGCAGCACCTTCATGACGAATACCAGCTGCGGAGCGCCGGCGGCGGAGCGCGCCATTTCCTCGGTGAGAACCGCCATGATTTGATCGAGAGGCCCCCAGATCTGGGTCGCCAATGCATTGGTCAGCACTTGCAGCCCCGGGTGGGTATTGAGGCGATCGATGAAGTCTTGGATGGGAGACCGATATTCGCCGGTCAACGGGTACATGCTGATTTCGACGGCCGCACGCATTTTATGATTCACCTACTCCCTACGCCGGGATTAACCGGTTCAGGTTCAACGGGTTCGCAGGTCAATCGAGAATTCGATTTCCCACGTCTCAGGCCGCTTCGGACCACCCCAGGGTTCAACCAAGTGTAGCCTGCGGCGCGGATGCGTGCAAAACTCCTGCGATAGGCTGCGGAGACACCCTTGCGCATTTTCCAGGTAGATACATTTACCGCCACACGCTTCACCGGCAATCCCGCGACCGTCGTGCTCGACGCGGACGGCCAAAGCGATGCCACTCTGCTCGCCGTGGCGCGCGAGTTTTCGCACGCCGAAGTGG
>Ga0302324_100012688_pt1 | contig 17167 bp, 13 predicted proteins | sample Palsa_T0_1_FD_201949 | JGI IMG/M metagenome (GOLD analysis project Ga0302324, IMG submission 201949) | Peat permafrost microbial communities from Stordalen Mire near Abisko, Sweden - Palsa_T0_1 | ecosystem: Environmental > Terrestrial > Soil > Palsa > Peat permafrost | place: Sweden: Abisko...
CGAGCATCGCCAGGCCTCGGAAATCACGGCCCGTAGCGCTCGGCACGTCGCTTGCCTGTGCCCCAGCGGTGGCCCGCATTCCCCGTTGCCTCCTCGTCAATCCCGGCTCGACCAACCACTGCACCTGGCGCAGCCACAACTCCACCCATGTCTTCGAGCTCGATACCGCCAAGCGGTTCTTTCTCGACCTCATCAAGAAGTACGCCAAGCGCCACGGCATTCAGGTTCGCTCCTATTGCCTGATGGGCACCCACCCGCACCTCGTCGTCGTCGCGACCAAGGGCCAAGCCGAGTTCAGCCGCTTCTGGCAAGTCATCAACCACCTCTTCGCGCGCTGGTACAACCGCCAGGAGAAGCCGAGGCGCGGCCAGGTCGTCACCCAGCGAATGAAGTCTCCAATGATTCAGCCCGGCGCGAACGGCCGCCACGTCCTCACCGTCATGCGCTACGGCGACCTCAACCCGGTGCGCGCAGGGATGGTCCGCTCGCCGAAAGACTACAAGTGGTCGAGCTACCGGCACTACGCCTTCGGCAAACCCGACCCGCTCATCGAGGATGAGCCCGAGTACCTCGCACTCGGCCGCACTTCGCGGGAGCGCCGAGAGGCCTACAGACACCTCTTCGCCACTCCACTCACGAGCGCGCTGAGGACGCGGCGACCCGACATCGTCGAAGCGCCGTTCTACGGGGACTCGGGTTGGATCGAACGTCACGCCGCGCGGGCAGCTGGTCCGCCGCGGTGGCGCTGAGCGAGCTTTTTTTGCTCGGCGGCTGAGCCCGCGCTGGAGAGGTGTACCCACTTCCTCGCAGTTTGCTCGTAGCGCTCGAGCTCGCCGGCTCCGGCGTGCGTTTTCGTCCTGACACAGGCGTCCATCACGCGTCATCGAGGCCGGCTAGTCACGACCGATGGCGATGGCGCCCGCGGATGGTGCGCACGGTCCGAGTTTTGTTGGATGTTTAGTCCGTCACCGTACCCCCCGTACCGTACCCCCCGTACCCCGCCCCCGAATTCCGAAAACTTGCGTGTGGCGTCGTCCGCTGACGTTGCGCGCACGCTGGCCGCTAGCCCACGAAATGCGACGTCGTGATGGTGTCCGGCCCCTCGGGTCGTGCGCAAAGCCAGCACGGGCACGGGCACGCACACGGCTCTTCCCAGTCACAGCCAAATCAAGATCCCGTTGCAGATGTCCTCGGCATCTTCTTCTTCCCTACGGAACCGTCGGCGGCTCTTCTCCCAGCTCCTCAACCAATAACGCCGCCACCTGATCGGGCTGGTCGAAGATCGGGTTGTGGCCGGACCTCTCTATGGTGACCAGCCGCGCGCGGGGCAAGGCGGATTGCATGGCCCTGGCGAGCGCCAGGAACTTGGGGTCCTCGGCGCCGGTCACGAGAAGGATGGGCGTCCGCAAGCGCGGCAGCAGCTCCGAGGTGTCGGGCATGCGCGCCAGCCCCAGCACCCGCATGGCAGCCGCCAGCGCTCGCGGCGGGTGGGACAGCCGTATCTCGCGCTGCCGCAGCCACCGGGCAGGGTCCTTCAGGCGCTGGCTCGCGAAGATCGGCTGGGCCTCCCAGGCGTCGACGAAAGCCTCGATGCCCTTGGTCTCGAGCATGATCGTCCAGACCTCGTCGGCACTGTTCCGCTCGGTGCGGCCGACGGAGCTCGCCAGGCCCGGGTTGGCGCCGATCAGGATGGCGTGGCTGGCCAGATCCGGATGCTTGGTCAGGATTCCGAGCGCCAGGCGGGCCCCCAGCGAATAGCCGAGCAGGCAGCCCCCTTCGCCCCCCTGCTGCCGAAAGAGGTCGGCCAGGCGGTCGACTTCGCCGGCAAACGTGTGGCCGGGAGATTCGAGGTGGCCGCGATGCCCCCACAGCTGCTGGCTGAAGATGGGCACGTTCAGGCCGCGGGCGCGCGTTAGCTCGATGAGCTCGTCGAAGCTCTCGGGGCTGCCGCCGAAGCCGTGGAGCAGCATCAAGGGCTTCATCGGAGCCGCCTCATGGGAGCCGCCTCATGGGAGCGGCCTCATGGGAGCGGCCTCATGGGAGCGGCCTCTCCTGTTGGAAGTCGCGCGCGAAGTGAGCCGCGGCGGCGGCCTGGATCTCGAGGACGCTGCGCGGCGGCACGACGGCCTCGATCAGCAGCGGCCGGGGCGTTTCCGGCGATAGAGCAGTCTCGAGGTCCGTCAGACTCTCGACCTTGCGGTAGCTCAGACCGTAGAGCGCGGCCGCCGGACCCAGCTCGAGAGTATGCGGGGTCGTGAAGTGCGCCGCCGCGCCCTCGAATTCGGGAGCCCGGGCGATGGGGAGCTCTTCGAAGATTCGCCCACCTCGGTTCTGAAGGACGATCAAGGTCAGGCTTCCGGCATACCTCGTCAGAGCCAGGCCGCCAAGGTCATGCAGCAGGCTCACGTCGCCCAGGAGGAGCGTGACCGTCTCGCCGGTCGAGCTGACCCCTGCCGCGCCGGAGACCAGGCCGTCGATGCCGTTGGCGCCCCTCTGCGACCAGACCCGGCACGCGGCTGAGTCCCAGCGGCAGAAGGCGTCGAGCTCGCGCACAGGCAGGCTATTGCCAACCGCGAGGATCCCGTGGTCGGGAACCGAGCGCACGGCCGCGCGGACTGCCGCCGGCTCGCTCATCCCCGCCTCCGAGCCCGGGGCCAGCGCCGCATCGATGGAGCGCCAAGCCGAGCGGTTGGCGGCGGCGAAAAGCGCGGTCCACTTCATCCCCTCCCCCGCTTGCGGGGCGTGGTCACCGAGCTCCTCCGTCACCGCACTCGCAGCCTCGCCCGGCTCACACACCAGCGCGTCGCTGGCGCTGCTCAGGGGGTCGTTCCAGCCGCGGGAGGCGATGATCCAGCGCTCGCAGCCTCGATGGGCGCCGAGGTAGCGTTCCCAGGCGCTCGAGGTCGGCGTCCCGCCGAGCTGCAGAATGAGATCGGGGCTGGCCGCGGGATCCAGCAGCGCCTCGGCTCCCAGGAATGCGCCGAAGCCATCGCAGAGCACGAGTCCCTCGGGAAGCTTCATTCCCTTGAGGAACCGAAGCTGGCTGGGCCCTTCGGCCAGCAAGGGAAACCCCAGCCGCGCCGCGAGCGGGAGCCATGCACGCTGGCTGGCGTGCCGGTGGACGGGAGCCGGCCCGCAGAAGATCAACCCCCGCCTGGCGCGGCGAATCGCGTTCGCGAGCCGCGAGATTCCCTCCCGCGACGGAAGCTCGCGCGGCAGATGGATCCTCGGGAGGGCCGAGCGGCCGAGCTCCTCGGCGGTGGCCGCGGCCGCGCGATCTTGAGCAGGGGCGACCTCGCTCGCGGCTGGGTGTGGCTCGAGCGGCTTGCGGGCCCGGGCGTTGAGGTGGACCGCACCTGCAAGAGGCCAGGACGAGAGCGCCACCGCCTGGGCAACCTGACGCCGCAACGCCCGCAGCGCCAGCTCCGAGCCGTCGGGAGAGCCCAGCTCGACGAACCCGCGCGCGTGCGTGCCGAAGAGCCGGGTCTGGTCGATGGTCTGGGGCGCGCCCGAGCCCTGAAGCTCGAAGGGTCGATCGGCGGTGAGGATCAGGAGCGGCGTGTGCGAGTAAGCCGCCTCGATCACGGCCGGGAAGTAGTGGGCGGCGGCGCTGCCCGAGGTGCACAGCAGTAGCGTGGGCCGGCCAGTGGCCTTGGCCTGGCCGAGGGCGAAGAAGGCCGCGGTGCGCTCGTCGATGGCGTCGGTGCAGCGCAGTCTTGGCTCGCGCAGGGCCGCCAGCACGAAAGGGGTCGAGCGCGAGCCCGGGCTGAGGACCAGCTCGGTCACGCCCGCGTCGGCGAAGCTCCGGAGCAGCAGCGAAGCCCAGGTGGTTTGTAGATCGGGCGTCATGCCGGCAGCTCGACTCCCAGTGCCCGCAGGAAGGGCCGCTGCTTCCACTCGGTCTCGCGGTATTCGGCTGCTGGTTCGGAGCCGGCCACGATGCCGGCCCCCGTATAGAGGCAGGCTTCGCCTTCGGAGCGCAGGCCGGGCGAGAGCAGCCCCGATCTGATCGCGACGCTCAGCTCCCCATCGCCCGAGCGGTCGAACCACCCCATGAACCCGGCGTACCATCCCCGCGGCTCGGGCTCGTGGGCTAGAATCCATTCCACCGCCTCGGGGCCCGGTAGGCCCGCGACGGCCGGCGTGGGATGCAGCGCGCAGGCCAGGTCCAGAAGCTGAACGCCCTGCGAGACCCGGCCGGCGATGGGCGTGTGCAGGTGGGTCACGTCCTTCAGGCGGCGCAGCCGCGGCTCGGCCGGCAAGGCGAGCTCCGTGCACAGCGGGCGCAGCCGCCGCGTGATCTCGTCGACGACCAGCCGGTGCTCCTCGCGGTTCTTGGCATCCTGAAGCAGCCGCTCGGCGCCTCCCTCCCCCCGCTCGCCCTGCTTGGACGCTGCCGCGGTTCCGGCCAGCGCGTCGGTGCTGAAGCGGCCGTGGCTCAGCTCGACGAGCCGTTCGGGAGTGGCCCCCACGAAAGTGTCTTGCCCCAGGCGAGCGGCAAACGGCGTGCAGTCCGGGAGGGCTTGCAGCCGCTCGAAGACCTGGGACGGGTGGAGGCTCGCGACAACCGTCGCGCTGCGTGCCACCACCAGCTTGCGGAAGCGTCCGGCCCTGATCCCGTCGAGGGCGTCCTTCACCAGCTTCTCCCAGCGGCTCGGCGCCATCTCCACCGCCGGCTCGACGCGACCAGCGCTCCCCCTTGGCGCCGCTTCGAGACAAGCGGTCAATTGCCTCAGCTCCCCGGCGATCTGCGCGCGCTGCTCCGCTCCGCGCAATAAGTTGCCCGGCGCGGTGAGAGAGAGCGTGGCGCCCTTCGCGCTCCGCGCGTAGGTCCAGCGCGGAAGCATGGCGTAGAAGCCCGGGAAAGCTTTCCATCGGCCGTGTCCCGTGGAGGCCGAGCTGAATGCCGAACCGCACAGGATGGGTGGAGGCGCCTCCGAATCCGCGTAGACCTGTTCCGCCCAGCGCTTGGCAGTCGCCGCGTCCAGCTCATCGAGGCGCAGCTCGGCGGCGGCGCCGATGCCCACCCAGGCTCCATGGGCCAGAGCCGGCTGTTCGGGCCAGAGCCCGAGCAGGTTGGCGGCGTTGCCGAGCGGCGCGGGCAGCGTGACGGTGACCAGCCTCGGTCCACTCGAGTCCGCGGCCCGATCCAGCCCTCTCGCGAGCAGGGTCGGACCGTCGCTCGCGGCTTCGGTTGCCAAGGGCTAGCTCAGATGCAGCGAGCGGCCGAGGTCGGCCAGCGCCTGGAAGCTCAAGGCTTGCGGGCCGTCGCTCAACGCGCTGCCCGGATCGGGATGGGTCTCGACCAGCAGGCCGCAGGCTCCCGCCGCCAGCGCTGCTCGGCTGAGCGGCTCGACCAGATCGCGCCGCCCAACGGCGTGCGAGGGGTCAACCACCACCGGCTGTCGGTAGACGTGACTGAGGAGCGCCACCGAGCCCAGGTCGAGCAGGTTGCGGACGTTGGAGTCGAAGCCCCGGATGCCGCGCTCGCAGAAGATCACCGCGGCGGCGCCGCTCGCCAGGCAATGCTCGCCCGCCAGCAGCCATTCCTTGACCGTGGCCGCCATCCCCCGCTTGAGCAGCACCGGCTTACCGGTCTTGCCGACCGTGGCCAGCAGCGGGAAGTTCTGCATGTTGCGCGAGCCGATCTGAACCAGGTCGGCCAGCTCGGCGACGGGGCCGGCATCCTCGGTGCGGAGCGCTTCGCTCACCACCTTCAACCCGTGGCTGTCGGCGGCGCGGCGCAGCCAGCCGAGCGCCTTGTCTCCATGTCCCTGAAAGGAATAGGGGGACGTGCGCGGCTTGAAGCAGCCACCCCGCAGGAAGCGCGCTCCGGCGCGGGCGGCGGCTTCCGCCGAGGCCTGGATCTGCGCCTCGGATTCGACGCTGCACGGTCCGGCCATCAAGACCGGTGGCGTCTGTGATTCGCCCGAAGAGGCAAGCTGAATCCCGAAGCGAATGCCGGCCACCTCGACGAGCGGGGGCTGGGCGTCGACCTTGGGGTGCTCCGAGGCCTGGACCACCACCGAGCTCACGCCGCGGATGGAGCGCAGCGAGGCGGGGTCCACCGCGGCCGAGTGGGGGCGGATGGAGAAATACACCTCGCCGTCTCCCTCCATCTGGACGGGCCAGAGCCCGCGCCCGACGAGCTCGCGCTTGATGACGGCCGGGTCGGCCCCTGGTGCGATGCGAATGATCACGTCGGTTCCGGCCAGCCTTCTAGCACAACTCAATGCCGGCAAGCGCGAGCTGTCCGAAGAAGCCGGGAAAGCTCTTCTCGACCCCGGTCGCTCGCCGCAGCTCGAGCGTCGTGCCGAGGAGGACCGCGAGCGTGGCCGCCGCCATGATCATCCGGTGGTCGTCGCGGGCGTCGAAGCGCAACGGGGTCGCTCCGCCGGCGTGAAGCGCGGGCTCGATGTGAAGGCTGTCGCCCTCGAGGTGAGAGGTCGCGCCGCTCGCGGCGACGAGGTCTTGAATCGCCTCGAGCCGGTCGCTCTCCTTGCTGCGCAGCCTCGAGATCTCCGTGAAGACCGAGGTGTCGGGAAGCAGGCAGGCCAGCGCGGCGAGCACGGGAATGAGATCGGGAGCTCGGGCGGCCGAGGCGCGCAGCCCGCGGTGGAGCTCTCCCCTCACGCGGGCGTCGCCGGACTCTCGAGAGACTTCCAGTCCCGCGTGGTGCAGATGGTCAATGATTGCCCGATCGGGGTGGACGTCCTCGAGGACGTCCCCGAGGTCAGCATCCGGGAGGCCGGCGACGCTGCCACCGGTCTTCCAGGCGATCGGCAGCAGAAAGGCGATGGCCGACCAATCGGCGGGAACCCCGGGGGCTTGGGCCGCATGAGCATCCCAGGCCAGGATCTCGACCGACGAGCGCAATCGCTCGACCCGAAAGCCGGCTTGCCGCAGGGCCCGCAGCGTCAGCTCCAGATAGCCCTCGCTGACCACCGGACCGTCGATCCCGACCAGCCACGGACGGTGCTCGCGGTGAAAGAGCGCGGCCGCCGCGACGACCAGGCTGCTCGGATACTGGCTGCTCTCGGCGCCCGAGACCCGAAAGAGCGGCTCGCCGGTCGCGCCGCTCGCGTGGACCTCGATGGGCCAGGGGTCTCCCGATCGGATCGAGAGCCCGCCGGGGCCGAGGGCTCTGGACAGCGCCGTCACCAGTGGCGCATGCGGCCTGGCCCCCAGCCTCGCCGAGCCCACGAACCGAAATCGCCCCGGCGTGATGGCGGCCAGCGAGAGCAGGAAGCGCAGCGGCGCGCCCCCGTCGTGGCAGTCGATCAGAATGGCTTCGCCATGCTCCGCCGAGCGCAACGCCGCAAGGCCGCTCGCGAAGGTCTCGACGTCGGAGGCCCACGGCCTCGGCCCGATCGCAGTCAGCCAGTCGGGTCGGTCCAGGATGTGCGCCACAGCCAGCAAGCGCAGCGCGTCGGATTTCGAGGGAGGCGGGACCAGTCGCGCGGCCCGGGCGTGGCGGGCATCGAGCGTGAGCTGGCTCACGGCTCATCCTCTTGCAAGCCGTGACGCCAGCGGTCGCGCAACAGCTCGCGCCAGACCGCCTCCTCGACCACGCGGACCTTGCAGTGCCCGGGCGTGGTCACCAGCGCCATGCGCAGCGCGCCGCGAGCGTCGACCTTCTTGTCGGCTTTCAGAAGTTGCGTGAGCTCGCTCGGTGAGCCTTTCGAAAGCGCGCGCGCCAGCGCCGCCCGAGGCGTGGCCCGTGGGTTCACCGCACGCCACAGCCCCGAGAAGGCCGCCTCCAGCTCGGCAGCTGCGTAGGGCCGCGTGATGCCCACGGCCCGGCCGACGTCGAGCGCGCACAGGATCCCGAGGCACACCGCCTCGCCGTGCGAGAGCTCGAAGTCCGTCAGGCTCTCGAGAGCGTGTCCGAAGGTGTGCCCGAAGTTCAGCAGGCGGCGCCGATCGCTCCGCTCGTAGGGGTCAGTTGCGCAGACCGCCCGCTTGAGCGCCCGGGCCTCGCGAATCACTTTCTGGAGGCTCGGCCTGCGCGCGCGATAGCCGGCCCAGGCGCGGGCATCGAGACAGGCCGCCATCTTATAGGCCTCGATGACCCCCTCGAAGAGCTGGCGGTCCGAGAGCGAGGCGAGCAGGTCGTCGCAGAGCCAGGTCTCGAGCGGATAGTGAAAGACCCCGCCGGCGTTCTTGATCTCGTGCTGGCCGGCGTTGCCACCGAGGGGCGCGTGGACCGCACCCTTGCCCCCCACGCTGCTGTCGACTGCCGCGAGCAGGGTGGTCGGCACGTGGATCAGCTCGACCCCGCGCTTGAGGAGATGCGCCGCGACGGTGGCCACATCTCCGATCGACCCGCCGCCGATGGCGAGCACCAGGCCGCTGCGCGGCAGCGTTTGCCCGGCTCTCAGAATTCGTCCCACCGCGTCCAGCGTCTTCACCCGCTCGCCACCCGGGAGCGCGATGAGCTCGATTGGCGGGTCGCGCGAGGCGCGCAGGGCCCTTGCAACTTGCGGGTGAAGCGCGAGCACCCGGCGATCGGCCACCGCCAGGATGCCGGAAGGCCTCGAGCGCAGAAGTCGAGCGAGTAGCTCGGGGAAAGCGCCCCAGTGATCGCGTCCGGCCCGCGCCGAGCCGGGAGCGAAGGTCAGGAATCTCGAGCTCACGCCTGAGCTCAAGATCGGTGCGGGTGGGCGAGCCATTGGAGCCAGAGATCGGCAATCACCAGCGCCGCCATCGCTTCGACGACCGGCACGACGCGCGGAAGGATGCACGGATCGTGGCGGCCCTCGCGCGCGGTGGCTCCCAGGGTGGACGGCGGCTTGACCAGCAGACGCACGTGCACGGGTTCGCCGTTCGCGAGCCCGCCCTGGATGCCGCCGTAGGACTCGCTGTCGGCGTGGAAGGCCGAGCCGGGCTTGGCGATGGCGGCCGGCAGGTCCTCCGGTCCCCACCACAGCCCCGAGACCGCGCCGATTCCGCTCAGGGCGCCGGCCAGCAGCGCCTTCAGCTTTCCGAAGACCGGTTCACCGAGGCCGACCGGCAAGCCGGCGATCCACAGGTCGATGGATCCTCCCAGGCTGTCCCCGGCGGCCTTGGCCTCGCGGATGCGAGTCGCCATGCGCTCCGCCATCGCGGCGTCGGGGCAACGCGTGGGGTGGGCGTCGACCGCGGCGCGTGTCAGCGCCACGGGATGCACGGCCGCCTTGAGCGTCTCGACCTGCGAGACCCAGGCCAGCGTGCGCTGCCCGGGAATCTCGCGCGCCAGCAGAGCCTCGGCCACCGCGCCGCCGATGACCCGGCTGAGCGTCTCCCGCCCGCTGGCGCGACCGCCACCGCGGTGATCGCGGTGCTTGAAGCGCTCGCGCCACACGGCGTCGGCGTGGCCGGGGCGGTCCGAGGTCTTGAGGGCGCCATAGTCCTGCGGCCGCTGGTCGTGATTGCGAACGATTCCCGCGATGGGTGTGCCCAGCGTCTTGCCCTCGTACACGCCCGAGAGCAGCTCGACGCGATCGCCCTCCTGGCGCGCGCTCGTCAGATCCGATTGGCCGGGCCGCCGCCGATCGAGCGCCGACTGGATGTCCTCGGCGGTGAGCGCGACCCCCGCCGGGCACCCGTCGATCACCGCGCCCAGCGCCGGCCCGTGGCTCTCTCCGAAGGTGGTGACGCGGAAAAGAGAACCGAAGGTGTTCATTGGGCGGCCTCCCAGTTCCGTCGCTGCCCGCGCGCCTGGGCTGCGAACCAGGCTGCGCCGAGGGCGAGCGGTGCTCCGCCGCGGAGCCGGATGGCGATGCCGATCTGCCGCGCCTGCTGGCCATAGGCGATGAGCCCGACCGTGCAATCGTGGAACGAGAGCCTCTCGGGCGGAGCGAGATGCGCCGGCCACGTCCACACGACTCGGCCCGAGAGCGGCCGGTCCGGCAGGCTGTCGCGCCGGTGGACGGTCAAGTCGCGACCGGTCCAACGACAGACTTCCCGGATGGCGCTGGTGGCGCCGCCGTCGCCGAGCACCTGCACCGGACCCTCGCCGAGCCGCTCGAGCGCGAGCTGGGCTCCCGCGGTGTCGGTGTTGAAGCCGGTCCAGTGCGGGCCGGCCTCGCCCCGCCTCCGGACGAGCGTGTTGACGGCCGACAAGTGGCCGCCGGTCGCTTGCGCGATCTGCTTCTTGAAGGGGCTCGTCACCGCCAGGCCATCGTAGTGTGGGAGGAGGGCCGCGAGGAGGGCGATCACGTCCGTGTCGGGTGGCACGTCGATGCGGTCGAAAGGGGCGGCGTGGACTCGCGGAGAGCGGGAGTGCGCGAGGTGGCTGCCGAGGATTCCGCGGCGCGCGCTCGGATGCAGGGCTGCTCGTCGGTCGCGGACCGCGTCGGCGAGGAGCCGCTGACCGTCGGCGGCCGACCAGCCTCCGCACCCCAGGTAGTCGAAGGCGTTGCGCGGGGCGAGGAGACAGCGAAAAGGCAAGGCCAGCGCTCCGACGGCGAGCACCGTGACGCGGCCCTCGCCGAACGCCTCGATCAAGAGGCGCTGGGTCTCGAGAAGCCGGGACGCACGGCCGAGCGGACCGAGCGGCTCGACGTGCTTGATCGAGACCGCGGCTGGAACGGCGGCGCGCGTCCACAGCTCGAGGGCTCGGGCTGGTTCCATCGGCTCGGCAGCGTGGTGGGATGCGATCGAGACGTCGCCCGTCTCCGCTCCGATCGGCCGATCGACGAAGCGGGCCGCGCTTCGCCAGCTCGATGGCAGCGGGGCGCCGCGCTCGGAGACCAGCAGCGGAATGATCGCGGCCAGGCGAGGGGCGTCGATGGCTTCCGCGCCGTGGAGATCGCTGCGCACCTCGAGGGCTTCGGCTCCCGCAAGCCATGCCTTGTGCGCGAACCGCAGCGCCTCCGCGCCCGAGGCGTGCGGAGGCAGGGTGGTCACCAGGGTCAGGGCCATTGCGGTCCTGAAGCTCGTGGACTGCCCCCGCCGACGGGGGCGACGCTGGAGGCGCGCAGGAAATCGAGCAAGGAAATGGTGTCGGCCGCCGCGTGGCGTTCCTCGCGCTCGGCGTACACCTGCGCCAGTTCCTCCTCGAGCGAGAGCTGCGGCCGCAGCCGCGGACGGGTGGCGTCGCCGAGCAGCCGCGCCCGGTAGGTCTCGAACGTGATGGGGACCAGCACGGCGGTGTGATCGCGCAGGAGATCGGCGTGCAGCGAGAGAAACCCGCCGCCGGTCGCCACGATGGCCGGCCCGCGGATGGAGGCGAAGGCCTGGCGCTCGGCGTCGCGAAAGGCCTGCGGGTCGGCGGTGAAGAGCGCGGCGATGCTCCGGCCTGCGCGCTCTTCAACCAAGAGGTCGAGATCGATCCCCGGCAGCCCGGTCCAGCGGCAGACCAGCGGAAGCAGTCGCGACTTTCCCGCCGCCCGATGTCCCACCAGCGCGACGAGCGACCGCAGCGGGCGCTGGGTAGCCGGCGCCAGAGAGTCCCAGCCGTCGGGGAAGGCGAGGGGATCGAGGATGGCGCGCATTTGCTCGAGGAGTGGAGCTACGGATTTGTGCGCTGTGCCCGGCAAGTGCGGATGTTATAAAGGCCGCGCTATGACGGGTTCAAGGAGGCAAGGCGCATGAGCGAGGCAATCCGGGAGATGTTCGCGACCATCGCGCCGCGCTACGACCTCGCCAACGAGGTCCTTTCGCTCGGCATTCACCGCCGCTGGCGCCGTTCGCTGGTGAAGCGCGCCGGTCTGCCCTCCGGCGCCGCGGTGCTGGACTGCGCCACCGGCACCGGCGACCTGGCCTTCGAGTTTGCCCGGGCGGTCGGTCCGAACGGCAAGGTCACCGGGATCGACTTCTGCGAGCCGATGCTGGTGGGGGCGCGCGAGAAGGCCGCCCAGTCCGGCCTGGCCGTCGAGCTCCGGCAGGCCGACGCGCAGCAACTCCCGTTCGGAGACGCGAGCTTCGATTTGGCCTCGATCGCCTTCGGGATTCGCAACGTCGACGACCCCCGGCGCTGCCTGCGCGAGATGGCGCGCGTCGTTCGGCCGGGAGGACAGGTCTGGGTGCTGGAGTTCGGCCAGCCCAGCGGCTGGTTCGGCCGCCTGTACGGCTTCTACAACTGGGTCGTGGTGCCGAACCTCGGCCATCTCGTCACCGGCCACCGCGCGCCCTACCGCTATCTGCCGAGCACCGCCAAGGCCTTCCCCTCCGGCGAGCGCTTTCTCTCGCTGATGCGCGAAGCCGACGTGTTCTCGGAAGCCTCGGCGATCCCGCTGACGTTCGGGGTCGCGTACCTGTACCGCGGGATCGTTCGCTGAACCCTACGCAGATCCCCCAACTCCCAACCGCTCCGCCACCAAGGCCCTCAACGCCTCCTTGTTGAACGGCTTGTCCACCCTGAGATTCCGGGTCGCATCCAGGAACGCGCGGGCCTCGTGCGTGAAGGCCCCGCCGGTCAGGAACACCATCCGATCGGCCTGATCGGGCGCGATCTTCTTCAGCTCCTCGTGCAACTCCATGCCGGTCAGCTCCGGCATCATCAGGTCGCACAGGATCAGGTCGAAGCGCTCGCCCGCCTGGATGAGGGCCAGCGCTTCCTCGGCCCGGGTGGTGGTCTGGGTCTCGTAGGGCTGGCCCAGGATCCGCCGCAGCGACGAGCAGATTCCAGGCTCGTCGTCCACGATCAGGATCCGATGCTTGGTGACGCCCTCGCCCCGAGCGACCACCGGAGCGGCGGGTGGGAGCGACACGCGAAACGTCGCGCCGCGCGGGCCATTGTGGCCGGCGAAGATCTCGCCCCCCATGCCGTTGATCAGGGCGTGGGAGATGGAGAGCCCCAAGCCCTGGCCCATGCCGAGGGGTTTGGTGGTGAAGAAGAGGTCGAACATTCGCTCCTCGACCTCGGGGGTGATGCCGATCCCGGTGTCTCGGATCTCCACGAAGGCCCAGCCCCGCGCGTCGCTCCCGGAGACGATCTTGATCTCGTTGTCCTGGGAGCTGCCCTTCTCGATGGCCTGCACGGCGTTGGTGAGAAGGTTGACCAGCACCTGGCAGAGCTGGGTCTGGTTGACCTCGATCAGCGGCGTCTCGTGCAGCTCGCGCACCAGCGTGGCGCGGTGGCGAATCTCGTTGGCCGTGATCTCGAGGGCCGCGTCGATGGCGGTGCCCAGATCGAGCGGCTGCTTGCGGACGCTCTCGTCGCGCGAGAGCATGCGAAGGTTCTTCACGATCTGCCGGACGCGCTCCGCCCCGCCCAGCGCGTCGGAGAGCGCCTCCTCGACCTCCACCAGCCGCGGCACGCTGAGCATCAAGCTCTGGCCGCCCGGGATCTGGGCCAGGCCCGCTCCCGACGCGGAGAGCAGTCGGCGCGTGCGGGCGATCTCCTCGCTGGTGAACTCGAGGTTGGTCATCAGATACGCCAGCGGATTGTTGATCTCGTGGGCGATGCCGGCCGCCAGCTTCGTGAGCGACGAGCGGTCGCTCAAGATCGTCTCGTTGCGGAGCACCCGGCGCGTGGCGTCGCGCAGCAGGATCACCATTGATGCCGTCTCGCCGTGCCCATAGACCGCCGACGAGATCTCGGCGGTGACGACCGTCCCGTCGCGCCGCAGCAGCTTGCGCTCGAGGGCCGGATTGGGCATGCCGCCCAGCAGGGCCGCCTCCATGCGGTCCGCGCTGAGCCGCCGGTCGTCGGGATGGACGAAATCGAGGAGGTTCCGGCCCTCGAGCTCGCGCGCCGATGCGAAGCCGAGATAGTGAACGAGCGGCTGGTTCACGAAGGTGAGGACGCCCTTGCGCGCCACGGCCACTGGATCGGGCCAGGCCTCGAAGAAATCGAGCGGAAGAGCTTTCAAGATCGGCCGGGTCTTCTCAGTATCGGGCACCGGGTTGCCTCCAGTCATCTTCTGACATGCAAACGCAAGCAGTGTGCCATGTGCTGGATTTCATTGGCGTCCGCCTTCTATGCCGAACTCCGACGGAATTGCAGCGTTTTTCGGTCAGAAGGCGCGCTGCGCTCCGGGTCCACCCAGACCCAACTGGCGGAACTTACCCAGGGTCGCGCCGGGCGCCGCGCCGAACGCGCTTGCCTCAAATTGCCAAAGGGTTTTAGCTGGCTAGGCTACACTAGTAGCGCCAGCCCCTGTGCTGGCGAGGCTGTCGGCGTTTCAAGGGAGAGAACATGGCAGAGAAGAAGGACACCGAGAAGAAGGCTGGCTCCGGAGGTCCGGGAGCCCAGGGAGGTCAGGTTCCCTCCGGCGCGCTGATCTCGAAGGAGGAGATCCCTCAGGTCCTGCCGATCCTGCCGCTGCGCAACTCGGTCTTCTTTCCCGGCGGCGTGCTTCCGCTGGCGGTCGGGCGCGCCAAGACCATCGCGCTGATCAAGGACGCGGTGCGGGACGATCAGGTCATCGGGGTCGTCACCCAGCGGCGGGCCGAGGAAGAGGACCCCGGCTCGGCCGACCTCCACACCGTCGGCACGGTCGCCCGCGTCGTGAAGCTCCTCAAGATGGGTGAGGACAACTACTCGCTGGTGGTCCAGGGCCTGGCGCGCTTTCGCGTGCTCGATCTGGTCCAGGAGCAGCCCTATCTCAAGGCCCGCGTCGAGGCCATCGAGGACAAGCAGGAGCCCGACGACGTCGAGATCCAGGCCCTCAACATCAATCTGAAGAAGCTGGCCCGCGAGGTCATCGAGCTGATGCCCGAGCTTCCGGCCGCCGCCACCGAGCTGGTCGAGAGCATCACCCACCCCGGCCACCTGGCCGACCTGATCGCGGCCAACGTCGACGTGCCGATCGAGGAGAAGCAGGCGGTCCTCGAGACCATCGACATCAAGGCTCGCATGAAGCTGGTGCTCGAGCTGCTCAACCGCAAGCGCGAGATCCTCAAGCTCAGCTCGAAGATCGACTCGCAGGTCAAGGGCGAGATGTCCAAGACCCAGCGCGAGTACTACCTCCGCCAGCAGCTCAAGGCCATCAAGGAAGAGCTGGGCGAGATGGGCGAGGAGGAGGAGGAGCTCGACGAGCTGGGCGAGAAGATCAAGAAGGCCGGCATGCCGGCCGACGTCGAGAAGGTCGCCCAGAAAGAGCTCAACCGCCTCAAGACCATCCCGGCCGCCTCCAGCGAATACACCGTGGCCCGCACCTACCTCGACTGGCTCACCGAGGTGCCGTGGACCAAGCGGACCGACGACAACCTCGACATCGAGAACGCCAAGCAGATCCTCAACGCCGACCACTACGACCTCGAGAAGGTCAAGCGGCGCATCCTCGAGTACCTGGCGGTGCGCAAGCTCAAGACCGACATGAAGGGGCCGATCCTGTGCTTCGTGGGTCCCCCCGGCGTCGGCAAGACCTCGCTCGGCCAGTCGATCGCCAGGGCCATCGGGCGCAAGTTCGCGCGCCTCAGCTTGGGCGGCGTGCGCGACGAGGCCGAGATCCGCGGTCACCGCCGCACCTACGTCGGCGCGCTGCCGGGCCGCCTCATCCAGTCGATGAAGAAGGCCGGCACCGTCAACCCGGTGATCATGCTCGACGAGATCGACAAGCTGGGCGCGGACTTCCGGGGCGATCCCTCGGCGGCCCTGCTGGAGGTGCTCGATCCCGAGCAGAACAACTCCTTCAGCGACCACTACCTCGACGTCTCCTACGATCTCTCGAAGGTGATGTTCATCGCCACCGCCAACATCCTGGACCCGGTTCCGCCGGCGCTGCGCGACCGCATGGAGATCCTGGAGCTGTCGGGCTACACCTTCGAGGAGAAGGTCCACATCGCGCGCGAGCACCTCATTCCCAAGGAGCTCAAAGAGCACGGTCTCTCGGCCGATCAGATGAGCATCTCCGACGAGGTGCTGATCAAGGTCATCACCGCCTACACGCGCGAGGCCGGCGTGCGCAGCCTCGAGCGCCGCATCGCCGACCTGTGCCGCGCCGTGGCGGTCGACGTCGCGAGCGGCAAGAAAGACAAGCGCGAGATCAGCGATCAGGATCTCAACGACATGCTGGGGCCCGAGAAGTTCTGGAACGAGGTCGCCGAGCGGACCGAGGTTCCGGGCGTGGCCACCGGCATGGCCTGGACCGCGGCCGGCGGTGACCTGCTCTTCATCGAGGCCACCCGCATGCTCGGCAAGGGCCAGTTCGCGCTGACCGGCCAGCTGGGCGACGTCATGAAGGAGAGCGCGCAGGCCGCCTTGAGCTATGTGCGCAGCAAGGCCGAGCAGCTCGGGATTCCCGCCAACTTCATGGAGAAGCAGGACATCCACGTCCACTTCCCGGCCGGGGCCATCCCCAAGGACGGGCCTTCGGCGGGAGTCACCATCGGGACCGCGCTGACTTCGCTGCTCACCGGTATTCGCGTGCGGGGCGACGTCTCCATGACCGGTGAAGTCACGCTGCGCGGCCTGGTGCTGCCCGTCGGCGGCATCAAGGAGAAGGTGCTCGCCGCCCACCGCGCCGGCATCAAGCGCATCATCCTGCCCGAGCGAAATCGCAAGGACCTCATCGACGTGCCCGAGCAGGCCAAGAAGGAGATCGAGTTCGTCTTCGCCGCCACCATGGACGACGTTCTCAAGGCCGCCCTCGAGAGCACGCCCTTCGGTCGTCCCCCTCCGGCCGAGGTGATTGACGACGCCGACGTTGCGAAGAAGGCCAGCGAGGTCCGCGCGTAGTCGCGCCGGCCCGCTTCTCCTCCCCCGCTTGCGGGGCCGGCGGTAGCGGAAACTCTTCCGCCGGCACACCGGGAGGGTAGGGTGGGGGGGCACCGAGCTCGTCACTCCCCGCAGCGGCTCCGGCGAGCGTTTGGCCGCGACCGGGGTTTCCGGTTACCATTGTCATATGGAATCCTCCGATCTCACAATTCAGGTCCTACGGGAGATTCGGGATGAGATCCGCCTGACGAACGGGCGACTCGATCAAACAAACGGGCAACTCGACCAGACCAACGGGCGGCTCGACCGGATGAACGGGCAACTCGACCAGACCAACGGGCGGCTCGACCGGATGAACGGAAAGCTCGACCTGACGAACGAACGACTCGAAAAGCTCGAGAAGCGTCAGGCCCAAGGCGAGATACGGCTCTCCACGGAAATGGTCGCGGTAGCGAAGGCGGTGGACTCGGTCCGTCAGCTCCTCGCCGAGCGCCTCGATCTTCGGGATCGGGTCGACGAGCACGATCGCCGCATCTCTGCGCTCGAGAATCTCGCCAGCGAGTAGTCCCCCCGGGCGTC
>Ga0302324_100012690_pt1 | contig 17165 bp, 10 predicted proteins | sample Palsa_T0_1_FD_201949 | JGI IMG/M metagenome (GOLD analysis project Ga0302324, IMG submission 201949) | Peat permafrost microbial communities from Stordalen Mire near Abisko, Sweden - Palsa_T0_1 | ecosystem: Environmental > Terrestrial > Soil > Palsa > Peat permafrost | place: Sweden: Abisko...
CGGACTCTGGAGCCGGCACCGGATGTGGAACCGCGGCGGCCGCTGCATCGGCAGAGGTCGCGACGGCGAGCAACACCGACATCACCAATACGTCCAATGTCCCGACGCTTCTCAAGCTGGATTTCGACATGGCGGCCGCCGCGTTCGCCGCCGACATGACCCGTGTCGTCGTCTGCCAGTGTGGTGATCAGGAGGACGCCAATCTCATCATGACCTGGTTGGGGTTCCCGACTACTGGAGGCCCGCTCCCGTCCGATCCCAATGTCGGCAACATAAACGGTTATCGAGTGATCGCGCGCGCCAACGGCCAGAGCAAGGTGCTCTGTGACACGTGGTTCCAGCAGCAGCTCGCGTACATGATCGGCAACATGAAGGGCGTGACCGACATGACGGGCGCTTCGATCCTCGACAGTAGCCTATTTCTGGCGATGAACAACATGAGGACAGGCGCAGCAGAAACTACGGGGGTGCCAGTCGTCATGGCAGGGGGACTCGGCGGGTACTTCAAGACGGGCCAGAGTCTGGCCCCGCCCACCGCCACCCGCTGGACCAACAATCAGCTCCTCATGACGATCCTCAATGGGTTCGGCTACGGCCCTTTCAGCGCCGCCAACCCCTTCGGGACCGCGGAGTACTGCCTGGATGGCCCTCTGACGGAGCTACTCGCAACATGATCGCGGCCGTGGGAACTGGCTGGAGGCATCCATGAAATCGAGCCGCGCCTTTGATTCGGCCGTGGTGATCGGAAGTCTCGTCGTCGCAGCGGCATTCGCCGCGTGCGGGGGTGGGGCCGCCGTATTCGAAGCCCCCGAAAGGGACGGTGGCAGTTCCGAGGGATCCCCACCACCCGTTGGCGACTCCGGTATGGTCCCACCGGGTATGGTCTTGCCGAACGGTCTTCCCCCCGCGGTGGGAGCGACGCCCGAGGTCCAAAGCTCGGGGACGATGGTCATGCGGCGCCTGACCAACACCGAATACGACAACATCGTGAGTCACCTCGTGGGTGACACGACGCAGCCCGCGGCGAGCTTCACCATCGATCCCATCACGCCCAGCGGATACGACGCGACGAACAGCATCGCCCAAGAGAACGTGCTGTCCTATTATCAAGCGTCCTTACCGCTCGTACAGACCGCGATCGCGAACCCCACCGCTGCGGGAGATCAGCTGATCATTCCGGCGACGACGGGGGTTGCGGGCGCGACGCAGTTCGTCCAGTCGTTCGGCCTGCTCGCGTATCGAAGGCCGGTCGCCGCCGAGGAGCTGAACGATCTACTCAGCATCGTCTTCAACCCGTCCATCGCCGCGGGCGACAGCTTCACCACCGCGATCGGGTATGTCGCGGCGGCCATGCTGAACTCCCCGAACTTTCTCTATCACTGGGAAATCGGACCCACCGAGCCGACGGTGGGCTCCGCGGGGCCCAACGGATCCGTGGCCGGCCTCGTGCCGCTGACGCCGTGGCAGCTGGCTGCGCGCCTGTCGATGACGCTCTGGGCCGATATGCCCGACGCTCCCCTGCTTCAGGCCGCCCAGAATGGAGGCTTGAGCACGACGGCCGGCATTCAGGCTCAGATTGCAAGGATGTACGCCGACCCCAAGTTCTCTCAGGCGCTTTACGACTTGAACTTGCAATGGATCCTGCAGCCTGGGGCGAACATCACCGTCTTGAGCCAAATCGCCCACACCTCGCCGCTCTGGAGCACCGCAGCGGCGGACTCGCTGCAAGGGGAGTTCACGACCTTCGTGACCGCTGTTTATACGGGAGACGGCACGTACAAGACCCTGATGACCGCGCCGTACGCGTTCATCAACTCGACCCTCGCGCCGATCTACGGGGTGCCGGCCCCTTCCGGAACGGGGTTTCAGCAGGTGCAGCTCAATCCGGCGCAGCGCGCGGGCATTCTCACGCAAGCAGCGTTCCTCGCTTCGCAGGCGGATCCCGGCCGTGATGACCCGGTTCTTCGCGGCCTCGCCGTCTACGAGAACATGCTCTGCGGCGCGGTCAATCCGCCGCCGGCCGTCATGCCGCCCGTAGCCCCGACGGCCCCCGCGGGGACCACGACGCGAGACCTGTTCGAGGCCAATGCCGCCCTCGGGCCGACCTGCGCATCTTGCCACGCGATCTTCAACCCGCCGGGGTACGCCTTCGAGAACTACGACGCCGTGGGCGCTTACCGAACGGTCGACAACGGCTCCCCGGTCGACTCGACGGGCTCGTTCATCACGCCGGGAGGCTGCCAGGCGGGCGACCCCTGCGGAACCAACATCACGTTCCTGAATGCCGTCGACCTCTCCACGCAGTTGGCAGCGCTCCCTGAGGCAAGTTGGTGCGCGGAGAGGCAGTGGTACCGCTACGCGGCCGCTCGTCTCGAGACAGTGGCCGAGTCGGGCTCGCTTCAGGTCGCGTACCAGGCAGGTGCGGCCACGCCGGCCTTCTCCCTCAGGGACTCGCTGACTGCGCTACTTACGTCCACCGCGTTCTTGTATCGCACACCCTCGCCGGGCGAGATGTTGCCGTAGCACGACGGCGTCTTCTGCCTGACCGACAGCCGCCTACAGGAGGCGCGAACATGCCGAGAGTCGGTGGGCAATGGACTCCCTGGGGCCTCTGCTCCAGAGAAGAATGGTACTCTTCGAGTGAGGTGATCATGGGCCTCGTGCCTCGTGCCGCTGCCGCGGCAGTTCTCGTCGGGGTCACGGCGGGCTGCGGCTCGCCGAGCCAGCTCACCAACCCGGGCGGGATGGATGCGGCCGCCGCGGACCACTCGAGCGGCGCAGAGGACGGGCCCGGCGCGCCGACCGACGGATCCGACGCGCAAAGCATGCCCGAGAGCGACGCCGCGAGCGACGCGAAACAGGCGGAGGCCAGCGAGGGCGAAGGCAGCGGTGACGGCGGTGACAGCGGTGACAGCGGCGACGGCGGTGGCTGCGCGATGCTCCCTTCCGGCTCGCTGGCCGTGGCGTTTGCCGACGCCGTGCTCGCGCGCTGGCCCAATCCCGAGTCGCTGAGCGGAGCGGCCCCCGCGTGGGAATACAACGCCGGCATCGTGCTCCACGGCCTCGAGGAGGTTTACCGGCGCACGTCGAACCCGAGCTACCTCGCCTACATCAAGCAGTACGTCGACGACTTCGTCGACAGCGCGGGGACGGTGAACATGCCGGCGGCGTTCAGCTTCGACAACATCCAGCCCTCGCTCCTCCTGCCGTTCCTGTGGCAGCAGACCGGCGACGCGAAATACAAGACCGCTGCTCTGAACATCCGGACCATCTTCAACACGATCCCGACGAACGCCGCCGGTGGGTTCTGGCACAAGTCGACGTACCCGGACCAGATGTGGCTCGATGGGATCTACATGGGCGAGCCCTTCCTCGCCCGCTACGGGTCCGTATTCGACTGCGACGGAACGACGTTCTGCTTCGACACGCCGACGTTCCAGATCTCGCTCATCGCCACGCACGCGCAGACGGCCCCCGTCGCGGGCCTCCTCTTCCACGCCTGGGACGATAGCAAGCCCGCGCCGGTCGCGACCTGGGCCAATCCGACCACCGGCCTGTCGCCCGAGGTGTGGGGGCGCGGGCAAGGTTGGTTCGCGATGGCGCTGGTCGACGTGCTCGGGTACATGCCGACGACCTACTCGGGGCGCACCCAGCTCCTCACCATCTTCCAAGATCTCGCGGTGGGCCTGAAGGCCTCGCAAGATCCTGCGACGGGCCTCTGGCACGAAGTGGTCGACACGGGAGCATGCGCCGGCGACTGGCTGGAGACGTCGGGGTCCGGCATGTACGTGTATGCACTCCGCGTCGCCGTCGACCGGGGCTACATCGACGCGAGCTACATGTCGGTGGTCAACGCGGGCTGGACGGGGTTGCAGACGCGCGTGACCATGGACTCGGTAGGTCCGGTGATCAACGGCGCCGTCGTCGGGCTGGACCCCCAGGGCTCGTGCGCGGGATACATCAACGCAGCCGAGGCGACGAACTCGCCGCCGGGCGAGTGTGCGATCCTCCTGGCGGCGTCGGTAATGGAAGCGACGTGCCCATGAGCGCCGCTCGCCTTGACGCGACGCGGTGATTAGGCTGGACACCGTGCTCATTCGCGCACCCGAGGTGAACCTGCCGTCCCGGGCGGCGGTCGACCGCGCCCGGGCGGAGCTGGAGCGCCGCCTGGGACCGTCCAAGGTGCTCACCGGCGCCGATGCGTGCGCGGCGTACGCCAGCGACGACAGCGACATCGGGGGCCGCCCACCCGACGCCGTGGTGATCGCCGCCTCGGCCGACGACGTGACCGTCACGCTCGCCATCGCCGAGGGCTGCGACGTGCCGGTCACCCCGCGCGCAGCAGGCACCGGACGCACCGGCGGCGCGGTTCCCGTGGCGGGCGGCATCGTCCTGGCGACGCACGCGCTGGCCAGCATCAAGGAGATCGACCGCGCCAACCTGGTCGCCATCGTGGAGCCCGGCGTCGTCACCGGGGAGCTTCACGCCGCCGTCGAGCGCGAGGGGCTCTTCTACGCGCCGGACCCCAACTCGCTCTCGAGCTGCATGATCGGCGGCAACGTCGCCGAGAACGCCGGCGGCCCGCGTGTCTTCAAGTACGGCGCCACGCGGGACTGGGTGCTGGGCCTCCAGGCGCACCTCATCGGCGGTCGGGTGGTGCACACCGGAAAGCGCACGGTGAAGGGGGTCACGGGATACGATGTGACCTCCCTGCTGGTCGGGAGCGAGGGGACGCTCGCGGTGTTCACCGAGGCGACGCTCCGCCTGGTGCCCAAGCCGCCCGGCATCGCCACGGCGCTCGCCCTCTACTCCGACGTGCGCGGAGCCGCGACCGCGGCGAGCGCCATCGTGGCCGCAGGCATCGTCCCGCGTTGCCTGGAGATGCTCGATGCCGCCACGCTGGACGCCGTGCGCTCCGCCGGGGTGGCCATCGACCCGCGAGCCGGGGGGATGCTGCTCATCGAGGTGGACGGCGACGCATCGGAGGCGACGCTGCTCCGCGCCGGCGAGGTGGCCATGGCCAGCGCAGGATGCATCGACGTGGTGGTGGCGCAGGACGCTGGCCAGCGCGACCGGCTCTGGGCCGCGCGGCGCATGCTGTCCGTGGCCACGCGCAAGCTGGCCCGCCACAAGCTGAGCGAGGACGTCGTCGTTCCACGCACGCGGATCGCCGACCTCCTGGCACGCGCCGACGACATCGGGCGCGCCACCGGCGTGCGCCACCTCGCTTACGGGCACGCCGGCGACGGCAACCTGCACGTGAACTTCCTGTGGAACGACGACGGCGAGCGGCCCGCCGTCGACCGCGCCATCGGCTCGTTGATGCGCGCCACCATCGACCTGGGCGGCACGCTGAGCGGCGAGCATGGCATCGGCGTGAGCAAGGCCGCGTACCTGCCCCTCGAGCAGAGCGAGACGCTCATCGCCTTGCAGAAGGACATCAAGCGCGCCTTCGATCCCAGGGGGCTGCTGAACCCCGGGAAGATCTTCCCGGTGGGCGGCCATCCGGCTTGCTGAAGCAGACCTCAGCGACCGAGGCGCTGGTCGATGATCTCCCCGGCTCGCAGCGCCATGGCCATGATGGTTAGCTGCGGGTTCACCCCCAGCGGACCCGCGACAGCGCTTCCGTCGGCCACGAAGAGTCGCTCCACCTCGTGCGTCTCGAAGTCGGGGCCGAGGACGCTCGTCCGGGGGTCGGTCCCGATGCGACAGGTGCCCAGCGGGTGGTACGCCGAGACGTCGAATGCGCTCGGTGCGAGCTTCATGGTGCGGAGGGTGCGCACCTCTGCCTGCGTCGACAGCTCCTCCATGCCGGGGATCATCGGGTAGACGCGGCGTGCGCCAGCCGCGAGAAACACCTCGCACAGGAGCGCCATGGCGCGCTGCATCCTCGCGGTGTCGATCGCGTTCATGTCGTAGGTGACGAGGGGCGAACCTCCCGGGCCGGGGCGCACCTCTCCGCGCGAGGTGTCCTCGATCATGAAGCCGAAGAGTGCGAGGTTCCGGTAGCGCGCCATCAGATCCACGAAGCGCCTGCCGACCCAGGGGACGCTGGCCGCCATCATCTCGAGCGGCACCGAGCCCCCCTCGAACATGATCCCGTCGTCCTCCAGCTCGTGAATCGAGTAGCCCTGGGGAATGCCGTGAGCCATGTCGATGGTCTCGTCGAAGAGGGCGAGCGTCTTGGAGCAGGGGTGGATCGACAGATTCTTGCCCAGCGCCGGGCTGGAGCGGCACACGCCCGCCTCTTTCAGCACCAGCGGCGTCATGAGGGCGCCCCCCGCGATCACCACCGCATCGGCCTTGACGCGCAGCCGCCGGCCCGACGCGAGACGCGCCGTCACCCCGCGCGCCCGTCCCGCGACCACGTCGATCCCGTCGACGCGCGCCGCGGTCACCAGCTGCGCGCCTCGCTCCAGGGCCGCGGGCACGTAGCTCACGTCCGTGGACCGCTTGGCGCCGGTGGGGCAACCGAAGCAGCACACGCCTTGTCCGTCGCAATCGGGGGCGTTGCGGTCCACCGGACGATGGCGGAGGCCCATCTTCTCCGCGCCGCGCGCCACCACGCGCCCCACCCCGCCGGTGAGCTCGAAGCGCGCTCGTCCGACGCGCAGCATGGCCTCCACGCGCGCGTAGTAGGGATCCAGGGCCTCGCGCGTGAACCAGGTCAGCCCTTGCTCCTCGCGCCAGCGGCGGAAGATGCGCTCCGGCGCGCGGTAACAGGTCCCGCTGTTGATGATGGTCGTACCGCCGACGGCGCGCCCGGCGAAGAGCGGGATGCCGGGGTTGCCGATGGCCAGGTTCATTCCGCGATCGCGGTAGAGCATCTTCACCATCGGCTGGGTGCGGCCCAGGAAGGCGTCGCGTCGGTGAAAGTCCCCCTCTTCGAGCAGCAGGACTGCGCGCCCGCGCGACGCCAGCTCGTAGGCGCAGGCCCCGCCGCCCGCCCCGGTGCCCACCACCACCACCTCGCACTCCAACTCCACGTCGTCGTCGAGACGCCGCCCGTCGAGCACCTGCTGGGTCCAGCGCGCGGGCTCGGCGAGGGGGAGCCCGTGGAGGTGAAAGCTCTTGCAGCCGACCGCCGCGAAGGCGCGCCGATCGTCGAAATGCGCCACCTTGACCGGGATGACGATGGCGCGAAGGAGCATGCGCCGCACATGGGACCGCGAGCTCGCCCACGCCTCCAGGAAGCGCGACGCCCGCCGAGGGGAGAGCGCGCTGAGGACTCGCCCGGTGCCGGGGAGCGCCGCCAGCTCGGCCGTCCACAGCAGGGACTTGAGCAGGCGCAGCTGCAAGGGATTCGCGCCGTCGAGCCACTGCTCGTAGCGGAGGACCGTCCCTTCCCCGCCCGCCTCGAAGACGCTTCCGGCCGGGATGACGGCGGCGGCGATGGCGCGGACGATGCGGCGCTCGCGGTCGCTGAGCAAACGGGCCGGCCCGACCGCAGGGCGCGGCCCGACGGGCGCCAGCGGGACGCGCAGGGCGGCGACCATGACAATGATTCTGTAAGCATAGAATTGTCAGGCGGCAACCTCAGGCGGCAGCCACCCGGTCCACAGCCACGAGAGGCACGGATCGAAACGTTGTCGTTGACGCTCTCGTTGACGTGAGCGGCGACGGCGACGCCAGCCTGCACCACGACCGCAGGCGACACGCCGGGTGAATCGCGTACGATGCGGAGCGCTCTTGGAGACTGTCGGTCAAGCCCCGACAGACTCCTTCGTGACCATTCAGGACGCCCCCATGTGGATCTGGCTCATCTCCATTCTCATCGTGGTCGCCGACTGGATCGGCGGCACGCTGCTCGGCTGGCCTCTCTGGCTGGAGATCCTCATCTCCGTCCTGGCGGCACTGCTCATCGTGGGCTGGTTCGTCGGCCGGCGGGTGGGCGGCTTGCTCAAGGCGCGCGCCATCGAGCGCGACATGATGAGACAGGCGCACCAACAGGCCATGAACGCGCGGCCGGATCGGCGCGCGGAGATCCTGGAGCTCCAGGCGCAGATGCAGCGCGGCCTTCAGGCGCTGCGCCAGGCTCCCCACGGCGGCGGCGGGAGCGCCCTCTTTCGTCTGCCCTGGTACATGATCGTGGGACCGCCGGGCGCGGGCAAGACCACGGCGTTACGCCAGTCGGGCCTTGCTTTCCCCGCCCTCGATCCGCGGAGCGGCGGGGGAATGCGCGGCATCGGGGGCACCCGCAACTGCGACTGGTGGTTCACCAACGAGGCCATCCTGCTCGACACCGCCGGCCGCTACGCCACCGAGGCTGACGACTACGACGAGTGGACCGCCTTTCTCGACACGCTCAAGCGGTACCGCTCGGCCAAGCCCATCAACGGCGTCCTCGTCGCCATCAGCATCACCGACCTGGCCGAGGCGCGCGAGGACCAGGTGGACGCCATCGCCAAGCGCCTGCGCGCGCGCATCGACGAGATCGCGACGCGCCTGCAGATGCTGGTCCCGGTCTACGTCATGTTCACCAAGGTCGACCTCGTCGCGGGGTTCGTCGAGACGTGGGGCGACCTTCGCAAGAGCGAGCGCGGGCAGATCTGGGGGGTGACCTTCCCGCTGGCGGGCGCCGAGCGGCGCGACCCGGGCAAGGCGTTCGAGCCGGAGATGGACCTCCTCGTAGAGGCGTTGCACGCGCGAGCTCTCCGTCGCATGGGCGGCGAGCGGCAGCCCGAGCTCCGCCCGCGCATCTTCCAGTTCCCGCTGGAGATGGCGGCCCTCAAGAACACGCTGGTGGAGTTCGTCGCCTCGCTTCTGCAACCCAATACCTACCGCGACACACCCGTGCTTCGCGGCGTCTACTTCACCAGCGGCACGCAGGAAGGGCGGCCCATCGATCGCATCATTCGCGGGATGATGAGCATGTTCAACCTCGGCGCACCGATGGTGCCGGCGCCGCCGCAGTATTCGCAGCCGCAGACCGAGTCCAAGAGTTACTTCGTGACCGATCTCTTCCGCCGCGTGGTCTTTCCCGACCAGCACGTGGCGGCGCGCACGCAAGGGGAGGCGCGAAGGCAGCTCGTCAACCGCATCGTCTTCTCCATCGTGGCGCTCTTCGTCGCGGTGTGCGGCGTCCTGCCGTCGCTCTACACCTTCGGGCGAAACATGGCGCTGGTGACGGATACGCGCGACATCGCCCAGCGAGCGAAGGGCATCGACTGGCGCAACCCCACGCCGCCGCTCGACAAGGTGCGCGCGCTCGACGACCTGCGAACCCAGGTGGACCTTCTCGACGGGTGGCACGACCGCGGCGTGCCGATGGGCATGGGCTGGGGCATGTACGCCGGCGACCGCCTGCTCCAGTCCGCGCGCGCGGTCTACGCCCAGAGCCTCGAGACGGCGCTGGTGCAACCGACCAAGGTGCAGCTGGAGCACGAGCTGGCGCCCGCCGCCGGCCAGACGCGCTCCAGCATCGAGCAGTACGGAGCGTACTTCGCGCGCCTCAAGGCGTATCTATCGATGACCGACCCGCAGCGCCTCCAGGGTGACGACGGCGACCGGGAGATCAACGTCCTCACCGAGGTATGGGCGCGTACCCTCGGCGTCAGCTCGGCGCCCGACAAGGCCGTCCTGCGCCCGCACGTGGAGGCCTACGTGCACATGGTGGCGCGAGGCCTGGCGCAGCCGTGGATGGCCCAGGGGCCGCTGGTCGCCCGCGTTCGCGGCGTGCTCGCGCAGACCTCACGCGTGGACCGCGATTACAGCGCGCTGGTCCACGAAGCCAACGAGAACGTCGCCCCCATCACGCGCGCCAACGTGTTTCGCGGCGCGTCGTTTTCCGAGTACGTGACGTCGAAGTCGAGCCCCGAGGTCACCGTCGCCGGGGCCTTCACGCGCAGCGGGTGGGAATCCTACGTGCGCGACGCGCTCGACGCGCGCAGCGCCAAGAAGCTGGCGCACGATCGCTGGGTGCTGGGGGAGACGGAAGAGAAAGGCGTGCAGGAGATCCTGGCGGGGCTGAGGCAGCTGGAGACGCGCTACTTCAGCGAGTACCGCGAGGCCTGGGCCGCCTTCGTGAAGGATCTGCAGGCCGCGCGGCCGGACGGCGACATGGCGGCGCTGAAGGAGCTTTCGGCGGCCAGCGAGACCCCGTGGCCCATGCTCATGCTCCTGCAGACCATGGCGGAAAATACGCGACTCCAGCCCTCGCCCGACTCACCCCTGGTCACGGCGGCCCAAGGCCGACTGGCCGACATCGCGGCTTCGGCCGGGGCGCAGGCCCAGGGCGCCGTCGGCGATGCGGGCACGGTCCCCGTCGCTCAGCGGTCGAAGCGGTGGATCTCACCCGTCGAGGAAGCGTTCGCGCCGATGGTTACCTTCGGGATTCCGCTGGACCTCACCACCGCCGGCGGCACGACCGGGCTGGCGCATTACCTGGAGACCATTGTCGGGGCGCTGGTGGGCGTCCTGACCGACCTGAAGGACTCGCCGGTCAAGCCGAGCCCCAAGGTGGTCGCGCTGGCGTACGTCACCGCGCAGCGCGCCACCAGCGATCTGCTCGAGTCCACGCAGACCGCTTACACCAGGCCGTTTCTGTCGCCGCTCCTCCTCGGTCCCGTCCAGAGCCCGGTCCCGAAGTAGCGCCGGATCGCCTCATTCGATGGGGAGCACCCACACCCTGGCGCCCTCCACGAGGTGCAGGTGCTGCGCCGCGTCCTGGAGCAACTCGGCGCCCGCCTCCCCGCTCGGTCTCCAGGGCGTGTACACGCAGCGAAAGAAGGGCGCCTCGGCGGTCTCGACGGCGACCAGGGCGCGCGTCTTCGGTGTGTCGGCGGGAGCGAGGAGCCTGGTGACCCGGGCTTCGTGCGTGCGCTGCACCAGCGTCACTTCGTCGGTCGCCGCGGTGAAGTGCGGACCGCCGTCGAAGGGATCGACCCGCCAGGCGTAGCGAAAGCCGATGCGCCGCAGCATCCTCTCGACGCCTTTCGTCGCAGCCCCCACCTTGCCGATGACGTCCTGCGCGTTCTGGGGAAGGAGCGTGGCGTAGATGGCCCCTTCCGGAAAAAGCCCCTTGATGAACTCTTTGTTCTTCTTCGAGGCGCGATCGGCTTCGGGATAGGTCATGTCGGTGAACTTGCGACCGACCGAGTCCCACAGATGCGAGGTGCCGTCGGGCTCGAGCGGAGGCAGGAGCTCGGCGAGGAGCTCGTCCCGGAACCAGTCGCGGTGCATCTTGACGTAGAGAAAGCGCACGTACGAGATGAGGAGGCCGAGCTTCTCGGGTTTCTTGCGGTGCTCGGGGCTCACGATGAGGCCGCCGATCTCGGTCGGACCGTTGTACGAGTAGCCGATCTTCAAGACGACGTGACGGAAGTGCTTGTCGAGCGTCGCCGAGTAGCGCTCCTCCTCGAAGACATCGACATAGATGTAAGGCGCGTCGCGGCGACCGAGCTGACCGATGACCATGGACGTCCCGACGATGCGAGCTCGTGCGAGATCGACCAGGACGAATACGTATTCCCGCCGGCGCTCGTCCTTGATGATGCCGGTGAAGCTCTTCTGAGCGTGCTCGAGAATGCCGCGGATCTCTTCGCGGTCGTGGGGCAGGTTTACGGTGTTGAGATAGCTAGCCACCTCGAGGAGCTGGTCCTCGTCGGCCGGGACCGCGCCGCGGATTTCGTAGGGCCACGCCATGCGCGAGGAGTGCTTTACCACGGTTGCTGTATGCTCGAACGCCATGGCTCTCGGCGCAGGCGTTCGAAGACTGCTTGCGATGCACGAGATGGACGTACAGCGCATGGGCCAGCGCTTAGCCGGTCGCGTGCTCGGCCACGACGCCATGCAGCACTCTGCGACCGAACGGCGCGTGACCTACTCGCGAGGCAAGAGGGCGCTGTGGACTGCGCGCGCCGAACCGCTCGCACGATTCGCGGGCGGCAGGGGAATCCTGCGCTGGTGGTGGCACGGCACGCTCGGCAGCTCTCGCTCGACGCTCGACGACATCGTGTCCGAAGGGCAACGCCACGGTGTCGAGGAGCTCATCAGGGACTCCGTGCAGACCGAGTCTCTCCAGACCTCCGAGGCGCTGTGCGCCCTGGCCGCGCACCTCGCCGCCGCCGACGGCCTCCTCCGCGTGGACGAAGGCGACGACGCCTCGTTCTTCGCGCTCTACGACGCCGGGAGGCACATGACCATCCCGGCGCCTCCCCTCTCCGCCGGCTCCCTCGTTCCCGCGGCGAATCCGTCCGAGTCCCTGCCGGCGGCGCCGGCCAGCGTCCCATCGCCGTCCGGGCCGACGGAGCCCTCGCGCGAGCTGGTGTCACCGGTGGCGCTGGCCATGATGAGCTTCGTCCAGGCGTCGCTGCCCAGCGGATTCCGCCAGGCGCTGCTCGCCGTGATGGTCGACGCCCAGGGCGAGAAAGCGCGCATCTTCGTCCACCTGACGGCGGCCGACGCGAACGGGGATCTCCAGTCCCTCGAGCCCTCGCAGCGGCTCTTCGACTCCGTGGTGGTGATGATCTCCGAGCAGCGACGCCGTGGCGGGTCGGAGCTTCACCGGCTGGTCCTTCGCTTGCGGCCGACGGATCGCGGCGCCTCCATCGACGTCACGGTCACGTGATGGTCTGGACGACTCGCGGCAGGGGGCGGGTATACTGCCGCCCGGAGGCGCGTGGCTGACTGGTGTGGCCCCCGGTTTTCAAAACCGGCGTGAGGCGGGCGAATGCGCGTCTCGGGCAGGTTCGATTCCTGTGCGCCTCCGCCGCTGTTGTTCCGGAGCGCGATCACGCCGTCCTCACCGCGCGCTCCCTTTCCGCCCGTGCTCGCGGCGGAAGTGGCCCGGAGTCACGCCGACGAGCCGGCGGAAGGTACGCGTGAAGGACGCCTGGTCGCCGAAACCGGACTGGCTGGCGACATCGACCAGGGGGGTATCGGTGTGCGCGAGCAACTCCCGCGCGCGCTCCACCCGCCGATCCACGAGCCAGCGATGGCAGCTGATGCCGAAGCTCGCCTTGAACGACCGTGCGAAGTGGCTGACCGACAGCTCGCACCCGCGAGCGAGATCGGCGAGCCGGACGTGGCCATCGAGGTTCTCGCGCAGAATCTCGAGCGAGCGCCGCCGCTGCCATGCGGCGAGCCCACCTCGGACGGCAGCGCGGCGCCGCCTCGCTCCACCGAACCGCTGCGCCACGTGCGCCGCGAGGATCAGCTCGAGTTGATCGAACGCGATCGGGGGCGGCCCCGCGTCGCTGCGGAGGAACGGCAGAACGCTCCTGGCGATCTGTGCCAGCACGATGTCTTCCTGGGCGACGGCCAGCGGGAAGCCCGGGACGCGGTCGTAGCCGAGATCCGCGGAGGTGTCGTCGATGCTCGACCGCCGCAGGTGGAAGTGAACGTAGTGGATCCCGCGATCGGCCCACATCGCCGGCTGCGCGGCCAGATCGATCACGTTCGCGCGGAAGGCGGGGATCTCGCCGGTCGGGACGACCCTGCCATCCACCCAGAGACGGTAATCGCGCGCCACCACTGGCCGGAGCGACATCGAGACGAGCAGCGCCTCGACGCTCGACGACTTGTGGACCGCGTCGGGCAGCCGCCCCGTCGTCTCCACGCGCACCGCCGAGAAACGATCCGAGTAGCGATGCGTCCGCATCGTCGACAGCTCGTCGAAGCGGAGGAACGTCGTCCAGGGATCGAGAAACCCGGCAGCCACCAGCGACGAGGATATCAACTCTCCGCGCGAACCAACGGAATCTGCAGGTTGGTCGGCCGATTCGCCTCGGTGTCGAAGCCTCGCCCGTCGACGTTGCGAGCGCCCCAGAACAGCATGCCGTGCGCGAGGTGGACGAGGTCGTACTCCTTGAAGGTGGCGCCCTTCTGCAGGCCGAACGGGGGGAACGCCTTGCCGAGGATGCTCTGCCTCTCCCCGAGCTTCCACGGCGCATACCCGTCGGTGGCCACCTTGCCCAGGAGATCGGCGAACGGCTGGAGCAGCGGCGTCACGGCGTAGGCCTCGTCGGCCACGAAGTCGACCTTCTGCGCCCCCTGCGCGATCGCGTGCTCGCCGCGCCAGAGCATGTGACCGGCGATCTCGATCGTCGCCAGCTTCGCCTTGCCGAACGGGTCTGCAAGGCTGGTGACCGTGAGCTCGAATCGATCCTCCGGGTGGTAGACGAAGTGCCGCTCCAGGAAGAACGGCTTGATCGTTCCGTCGGGGCTCTTGCTCGGCCGGATCTCCGGGGCGATGCTGGCCCACGTCCCCACGAGCGCCGCCCTCAGCTCTTCGACGGTCATCGCGGTCCTCTCAGGAGGAGACGGCGCGAGCCGCCTCGTCGATCACCTGTGTGCACGAGGACCACGTTTCGTACCGCCACTTGCCACCTCGGTTCCGCCACCTTAGCCAGACGCTGGATTAGGCTCTTGGCGATCCGTGCTGCGCTTTGTCGATTCGTGCCGCATACGTGGAGTGTCGCGGGCGTCCATGTTGGCGGTGTGGTGCCACGAGGGATCTCTGGCGGGGCCTGGACCCGTCAGCCGGTTCCCGCATCCCTAACCCCCGCTCTCGCGCGACTATCCCAGGCATGCGTCGCTTCGTCGTCGGAACTGCGGGCCACGTCGATCACGGCAAGACGACGCTGGTCCGTGCGCTGACCGGCGTGGATACCGATCGCCTGCCGGAGGAGAAGCGGCGAGGCATCACCATCGAGCTCGGCTTCGCTCCGCTGGATCTGGGGGACGGGCTGATCGCCAGCGTGGTCGACGTCCCCGGGCACCGGCGCCTGGTGAAGGCCATGCTCGCCGGTGCCGCCGGCATGGAGCTGGTGATGCTGGTCGTCGCCGCAGACGAGGGAGTCATGCCGCAGACGCGTGAGCACGTCGCGGTGTGCGAGCTGCTCGGTCTTGGGCGCGCGCTGGTCGTGGTCACCAAGGCCGACGCCGTGGACGCCGAGCTGGCAGCGGTGGCCGGCGAAGAGGCGCGGGCGCTGCTCGGCGATCGATGGCGGGCGGACGTGGTGACCTGCTCGGCGGCGACCGGCGAGGGCATGGACCGAGTCCGCGCGGCGCTGCGGTGCGCGCTGGGAGACCTTCCCAGGCCGGAGAGGCGCGAGCACGTGCGCCTCGGCGTGGACCGCGTCTTCACGGTGCGCGGCGCGGGGACGGTGGTGACCGGGACGCTGGTATCGGGGTCGCTTGCCAGGGGCGACGCGCTGTTCGTGGTCGGCGAGCACGGGTCGCGTCCGACGTCCGCGCGGGCGCTGCACGTACACGACGCCGCGGTGGAGCGGGCCGATGCCCCGACGCGACTCGCCATCAACCTGGGCGGCGTGGCGCTCGACGACGTGAGGCGCGGGGACGTGGTGACCGGCGACGCGCAGCTCCGCGCGACGACGCTCTTCGACGTGCTCGTGCGCCCCGGGCATGCCCTGATGCGAGGCGCGGCGGTGACCACGCACGTGGGGACAGCGTCGACCGCGGCGCGCATCGACGCCGTCGAGGTCACGGCGGGCGGCACGGTGGCGCGCCTCCGCTTGGCGCGCGCGACGGCGCTGGCGGGGGGGGATCGCGTGGTCCTGCGCGGCGGTGTGGAGGGGCCATCCGGGGCCGTGGTGGGCGGAGGGGTGGTCGTCGATGCGCGACCCGATCGCCGCGCCTCCGGTGCGACGCGTCGCGCCCTGGCCGCGGCCCTGGCCACGCTCGACCCCGACTTCACCGCGCGCGCCGCGGTGCAGGCGTCCTCCCCGCGCCCGCTCGCGCGCGACGCTCTGGCCTCGCGCTTTGCCGTGGACGCCGCCACGCTCGCCGGCGCTGCCGACCGCGCCGTGAGCTCCGGCGTCCTGGCGCGCCTCGGCGACCACGGCTGGATGGCCCAGGGCCGCCTCGACGTCCTCGCCGATCGCGCGCGGGACCTGGTGCGCCGTCACCACCACGAGGCCCCTCTCGAACGCGGCTTGCCGATCGAGACCTTGCGCGCGCGCCTGGCTTCCGGCGCCGGGAGGCTCGCCGCCGAGGAGGCCATCCGCCTGGCCAGCGGCGGAGCTGACACCCGCGAGCACCTGGTCATCGAGGGGGACGTCGTGCGAATGCCGTCGAGCGGAAGTGCGGCGAGCGCGGCGAGCGCGGAAGCCACGGCACGCGCCGAGCGCGCGAGCCAGGCGCTGGCGGAGGCCGGGACCGCCGGCGCCACCGAGCACACCCTCGGCAGCCGGACCGGCAGCACCCCCACCGAGCTGCGCGCGGCGCTGCAGAAGCTTGCGCGCGACGGAGTGGCGGCTCGCCTCGGTGACCTCTGGTTCGCGCGCGGCGTGGTCGATGACGCGCGGCTCGCCCTCCAGACGCACTTCGCCTCCGCGCGCACGCTCACGATCGTCGAGTTCAAGACGCGAACCGGTCTGGCGCGAAAGCAGGCCGTCGCCCTGCTGGAGCACTTCGACGCGCTCGGGTTGACGCGTCGCGAGGGGGACGCGAGAGTCCTGCGGTGACCGCCGACGCGTTGCGAGCGCTCCCCCGCGTGGACCGCATCGTCGCCCACGTGGCGCTCGACGAGGCCAGACGCGCGCTCGGCGCGGCGGCCGTCACGGTGCTCGTCCGCGAGGCGATCGCCGAGGCGCGCGGCGCCGCTCGCGATGGACGGGGCACGCCGACGGCGGAAGCGATCGCCGCGAGAGTGGTGGCCCTGGCCAGCGCAAGACTGGGAACGCGGACCAAGCGCGTCGTCAACGCCACCGGTGTGGTCCTGCACACCAACCTCGGTCGCGCGCCGCTCGCCGAGGACGCCGTCGGCGCACTGACGGCGACCGCGCGCGGCTACGTGTCGCTGGAGCTCGACCTCGCCAGCGGCCAGCGAGGCGGTCGCGGCGCCTTCGCCGAACGGGCGCTGGCCGAGCTGACCGGCGCCGAGTCTGCGCTGGTGGTGAACAACAACGCGGCGGCCGTGCTGCTGGCGCTGGCGTCGGTCGCCGGCAGGAAGGCGGTGCTGGTGTCGCGCGGGGAGCTGGTCGAGGTCGGCGGAGGCTTCCGCATCCCCGAGGTGCTGGCCCGCTCCGGCGCGCGCATGGTCGAGGTGGGCACCACCAACAAGACGCGGGCGAGCGACTACGCCGAGGCCCTCGACGCCGAGAGTGATGTCGCCGCCATCCTTCGCGTCCACCCGGGCAACTTCCGCCAGACCGGCTTCGTCGAGCGACCGACGCTCGAGGCGCTGGTGCACGTCGCCCGAC
>Ga0302324_100012691_pt1 | contig 17165 bp, 16 predicted proteins | sample Palsa_T0_1_FD_201949 | JGI IMG/M metagenome (GOLD analysis project Ga0302324, IMG submission 201949) | Peat permafrost microbial communities from Stordalen Mire near Abisko, Sweden - Palsa_T0_1 | ecosystem: Environmental > Terrestrial > Soil > Palsa > Peat permafrost | place: Sweden: Abisko...
CGCACAATCAATCGATGACGAAGGCTCCTGAATTTTCGCGCCGTTTGCGCGAGGCAAAACATTAACAATCACTAACATGCCCTCTGCCTTCATTTCTTACCTCTCTGCGCATTGCCCCCATTGCGCCATGGGTCCCGCGCCTGCGGGACAAAGCCTCGACTTGCGGTAAAGTAATGCCTGCCGCATTTGCTTGCGGCTCCGCTTTTCGCCTCCTGATACGGTCATGATCCAAGACATCCTTCGCCAACTCTCCTCACACCGCGCCGCGTGCAAGAACTGGTCGGTAATTGTTTCTATCGCGATTTTTGTTGCCGGCGCCTTGGCCAGGCTCAACACCATGACGTTGCTTTGGGCCGCTGCGCCGCTCGTGCTGCTGGCCTTCGCCGAAGCGGGTTATGCCGCGCGGCAGGAATATCTTGCGGAACAGGCCAATGCCGGGAAGGCCGCTGACCAATCAAAAGTATTGCCGTCACCGCCCGCGATGGCCGGTTTGCGCGGGTTTGCTTCCGCCCTGGGTTCGCTCTCCATCTGGCCATTCTATCTCGCCTTGTGGGGTGTTTTCGTTGCCGGTGCGTTCAATCTGCCTCGCTCCGCGGCTTTGGGCGCCTCTTCAGCGGAAGCGAGTGCCACTGTCGTTGGGGCGGCGCAGCCGGCGGTGTCCGGTGTTAACAACGGCTTGCCGGGGTATCCGCCGGGCGTGGTGCCTCGGTATCCGAATGGTGCTCCTTACACCGGACCGTTACCTGGCTATCCGGGCGTGGCGGCCCGGACACCCGGGCCGGGGTTCCCGCGTCCCGCCACACCGGTGAATTTCGGACCAAGACCGCCCGTCCGCCCGGCATTTACGCCAGCAGCGCTACCGCCGGCAGCGCCATCAACTCCGCTGGCCCCACTGGCTCCGCAGGCTGCGCCTCCCGCCAAGTAGAATCCCGACAGCCGTTTTCAATGACGCTTTTCCTCACGATCATGGGAATCAGAAGAGACCGGCGAAGCATTGGCGGATCAATTCTGACCGGCGTGCTGGGCTCGATGATCTGCATCTTTCCGCTGGCGCAATTCTGCAACGCCGTGGAGGCGCTTCCCAACGCGCCGCCCGCCGCTCGATACGCGGGTATGAAGGAGAAATGTCCTTTTGCGGTGGCCACAGCCCCGGCGGCGCCCGAGGCGCCGAAAGCTTCTTTCGCCGCCAATTGGTACGTGAGCGGAATCGGGCGGCTGGGCGGCGAAGACTTCGTAAGTATCAAGGCCCGCGATCTTTCCGCCCAGTTCTCGCTTTACGGCAGCGAAGCGGATGCGAAAACCGGGGTCGCCTTGGTGAGCATCAAGTGGGAGGAAGCGGTCGGCAAAAGCACCGTCGTCCTGCGGAAAGGCTCCGAAACCGCGCAACTGGAATTCAATGAAGCGGAGGTCCACGCAACTTCCCAACCGGCCGGCGTGGCCAAGACTGCGGCGAACGGTCAGACGGTCGGTGCGCCCGGCGCGACGGCTCCTCCCGGCGCCGGTGCGAAGGCGACCGCGTCCAACGGCGTGCCACATCCGCCCCAGCGTCCGCCAGGGCCCGTCCAGATTCCCGCAATTTCACCGAACGTGCCACGCAACCCAGCCATCGTTTCGACCACGGGACCGAACGGAGCCGCGGGCCCAGCGCAACCAGCCCAGCGGCGCGTCATCGTGCCGCAGATTCAAGCCCCGCATTGAAGGTCCGATTCGCCATCCGCGATCAGCCATCGCCCGCCAGTCCGGCTCGGATTCGTCGTCCTTTGTGATTCCCGCTTACTCGCAACCCGCAACCCGCAACCCGAAACCAGAAACCCCCAGCACATACTCCCGCATCCCGCCCCTAATCTGTCCCCAGCAGCGTCCTCGCGTGGGCCAGCGCCGATTCGCTCTTTCCGCCCAGCATGCGGGCGATCTCCTCGATACGCGCCTTCCCCTCCACCTTTTCCAACTGCGACACCGTCCGGTCTTTTGTGAAAGCCTTGGTGACGACATATTGCGCCGCCGCCTGGGCCGCGACTTGCGGGAGATGGCTGATGCAGAGCACTTGGTGCGCGGCGGCGAGCGATTTCATCTTTGCGCCCACGGCGTGCGCAATCTCGCCGCCCACGTTCGCATCGATCTCATCGAAGACGAGCACGGGAATGGTGTCCTGCGCCGCGAGCGACGATTTTACCGCCAGCATCACGCGCGAGATTTCCCCGCTGGAGGCAATGGCCTTGAGCGGCTTCGGCGGTTCGCCCGGATTCGGCGCAAACAGGAATGCGATGCTCTCGAAACCATGCGGCCCCGGTTTGTCCAGCGCGGTCAGGGCGACCCGGAAATCGGATTTTTTGAAACCGAGATCGCGCAAATGCGCCGTGACACTGGTGGCGAGCTTCGGAGCGGCCGCGCCGCGCCGGGCCGTGAGCTTTTTTCCGGCCTCGCCGACGGCGAGCCGTGCGGCGTCGATTTCCGAGGCCAGCCTCGCCAGCTCACTTCCGCGCGACTCAATTTTGCGCAGCCGTTCCGCGGCCTGGTCGCCGAAGGCGATCACTTCGGCGATGCTTCCTCCGTACTTGCGTTTGAGCGTCTCGAAGAGCGAGACGCGCTCCTCCATCTGCGCCAGGCGCTCGGGGTCGAGATCCATTTCCAGTGCGTAGTCCTGCAACGACCGCGCCAGATCCTCCAACTCGGTGGCGGCGCGCACATGCGATTCGCTGAAGCGCCCCGCCGCGGGATCGAGCCGTTCCAGGTCGCGGAGCACCCGGCCAATCTCGGCCAACCGCCCCAGAACGGCATCGTCGGCTTCCGAGAGCCGGCCCACGGCCTGGGTCGAAAGCTCCAGCAGCCGCCGGCTGTTGGCGGCCACGCTATAGCGCGCGAGCAATTCCTCTTCTTCTTCGGCGCGCAATTGGGCGGCTTCGATTTCGCGCACTTGATGCCGCAGGAGATCGACCTCGCGTTCCAGCGACGCTTCGCTCGTCGAAAGTTCCGTGTGCTCGGCGATCAAGTGCTGCAGCCGCTGGTACTGCTGCTGGTACTTCTCCCGCGGCGTGGCCACGTCGGCGAAGGCGTCGAGCAGGCCGAGCTGGCTCGCCTCGGAGAGGAGCGATTGATGATCGTGCGGGCCGTGCAGATCCACGAGGCCATCACCGAGTTGCGCGAGCACCGCCAGCGTGGTCGGACTGCCATTGATGAACTGCCGGTTCGTGCCGGCCGCGGAAAAGACGCGTTTCAAGATCAGCCCGCCGCCTTCACACAGCTCCACGCCAAATTCCTCGAGCTGGGCGTTCAAATTCCGCGTGTCATCGAACTGAAATACCGCCTCGACCGTGCAACTCTCCGCGCCGGTGCGGATGAGCGTCTTGTCGGCGCGCTCTCCGAGAATGAGCTGGAGCGCGCCGACGATGATCGATTTTCCCGAGCCGGTCTCGCCGGTGACGATGGTAAAGCCGGGCGTGAGCGTCCAGGTGAGTTCTTCGACCAGGGCGAGGTTCCGTATGCGGAGGGAGGTGAGCGTTGCGGGCACGGCAGGATTATGAAAGGCTGCGCCCGCTTTTCAATCCACGCGCATGGCCGATCTCACGATTACCTTTCTCGGCACCGGCACCTCGCTCGGCGTGCCGGTGATCGGATGCGACTGCCGCATCTGCCGGTCGCCCGACCCGCGGGACAAGCGCACCAGGGCCTCGCTCCATGTGGCCGCTGCGGAGTATGCGTGGGTGATCGATACCGGCCCCGATTTTCGCGGGCAGGCCCTGCGCGAAGGCGTGCGACGGGTCGACGCGGTGGTCTTCACCCATTCGCACTCCGACCATATCATGGGTCTCGACGACCTGCGCCCGTTCTGCTTCGGCGACAAGGAACTGCCGGTCTACGCATCGGCGGAGACCATGACCGATCTCGTGCGGGTATTCTTTTTTGCGTTCAATGGCAAGAATCGCTGGCCGGGCTATCTGCGTCCTTTGCCACACGTCATCGACGGCCCATTTCAACTCGGCGAAACGGAAATCATCCCGCTACCCGTCCTGCACGGGCGCACACCGGTGAATGGTTATCTCCTGCGGCAGCGCGGCCAGGCGCTGGTGGCGTACTTGAGCGATTGCAAGGAAGTGCCGGCGGCCGTGCGTACGCAAATCCACGGGGTGCGGCATCTCATTGTTGACGCCTTGCGCTACACTCCACACCCCACGCATATGAATGTCGATGAAGCCCTGGCCCTGGCGCGCGAAGTTGCGCCGGGCCAAACTTGGTTTACGCATTTAAGCCACGACGTGCTCCATGCCGAGGCAGAGGCGACTCTGCCCGCCAAGGTGCGCATTGCCTTCGATGGCTTGAAAATTGAAATATGAAATTAGTCCCCCGAATTTCCGCCACCCTCGGCATGGTCCTGGCGTGGTGCCTTTTCTCCTCCGCGGATGCCGCGCCCAAAGCGGACCGTTCGCGGGCGCCCGAGCGGCCCCCTGCGCCCAATCCCTATGCCGCGCTGACGCTCGTGGTCTTCAATGAAGCGGACCGCGATTCCGGCGAACTCGCGCATTTCTACGCGGAGAAACGCGGTATCCCGAAGGACCAGATCATCGGGCTCAAGTGCTCGAAGGCCGAGGAAATCAGCCGTGACGAGTATGACCGGACCATTGCCGAGCCGCTGCGCGAGATTTTTACCGCCCGACAATGGTGGAAGCTGCGCGAGCCGGCGAGCCCCTTGGGACCGGTCGAGTGGAACAAGATCCGGTTCGTCGCGTTAATTCGCGGCATCCCGCTGAAGATCGCGCCCGCGCCCAACTATCCCGGCGACAGGACCATCATCCCTGGTCCAGCCGGCGCCACCAATGCCGCGGCCGTCGATTCGGAACTGGCGCTGCTCGGATACCGTACCCACGTCATCTCCGGCTTCGTGCCCAACCCGTACTTCCGCAGCTTTGCCGCGATCACCGACGTGCGTCGCCCGGACTTGATGCTCGTCTGCCGGCTTGATGCGCCCAGCGCGGGAATCGTCCACGAAATGATCACGGATTCGCTCGCGGCCGAGGAGGAGGGCCTCGCCGGCATCACCTACGTCGATGCCCGCGGCATCAAGGATCCGGGCTACGTCGAGGGCGACAACTGGCTTTATGCCATCGCCAACTCGGCGCGCCGTCACGGCAGCCTGGTGATCCTTGACGACGGCCCGGGCCTGTTCCCTGAGCTTTATCCCATGACACATGCGGCGCTCTATTTCGGCTGGTACACCGAGAATGTGACCGGGCCTTTCGTGCGGCCGGACTTTCGCTTCGTGCGGGGCGCGGTGGCCGTGCACATCCATTCGTTCAGCGCATCGACCCTCCGGGAACCGTTGCACCATTGGGTCGGGCCGCTGCTCTCGGCGGGGGCCGTGGCCACCGTTGGAAACGTCTACGAACCGTATCTCTCGCTCACTCCGCACCTTGATATCTTTCACGACCGCCTCCGGGCCGGCTTCACGTTCGCCGAGAGCGCCTACATGGCGCAGTCCGCCCTTTCGTGGATGACCACTTTCGTGGGCGATCCGCTCTACCGGCCCTTCAAGGGCGCCGTGGAATTGGAAGAACGCCCCGCGACCGGTGAATGGGCCGATTATCGGGAAGCTGGAAAGGCGTGGTTTTCCTCGGAGCGCGCGACGGGCGATGAAGCCCTGCGCGCCGCCGCGAAGAAGGACCACAGTGGGATGATCATGGAGGGGCTCGCCTTCCTCCAGCTTTCCGTCAACGATCGCGACGCGGCGATGGCCAGCTTCGCACAGGCCCGCGAGTACTATGGCAAGGGCGACGACGCCATGCGCGTCGCCCTCTACGAGATCATGAAGTTGCAGGAAGCCAACCGGGATGCCGACGCGAAAGCCCTGGCGCAGAAAATGATCGCCGCCAATCCGCACGCCTTGGCGGTCGATTTGCTGCGCGCCTTGGTCGAGACGCGCATCTCCGCGCCGCCGGTGCCTGCCCAGGCCGCGGTCTCGGCGAAGCATTGAATTTTCCGGCGGGAACGCCGACGATGGCGCGATGAATCCTGCGCATCGCTACGAGCATTTGCGGAACGCGGCGGTGCGCGAGGAACCGCTCTTGAGCGTGCCGCGCGCCTGGACCGAACTCGAGTTGCAGGCGCATTGGTTCGCCGGGGATTTTGGCCGGGACTTTACGGCGACCACCGGCGAGGCCGTGCGAATCGTGCAATTTGGGGTCTGGAATCGCGAGGCCGGGCCGGATTTCGCCGAGGCGGCGGTTTCCATCGCGGGCGGCACTCCGGCGCGTGGTTGCATCGAGATCGATCTCGATGCGCGGGATTGGGAGCGCCATGGGCACGCGACCAATCCCCAGTACGAATCCGTGGTGCTGCACATCCATACGCGCCCAGCCGGGACCGAATTCTTCACCCGCACGGCGCGGCATCGCCTGGTGCCGCAGGTCCTTCTCGATCCCAACCGGCTGACCGGGGACCTTGCTCCAACGGTGCCGGAAGCACGGCTCGGGCGCTGCTCCGGGCCGCTGGGTGATCTGCCGGACGACAAGGTGCGCGAGGTGTTGCTCGGCGCCGCGCAATTTCGCCTGCGCCGCAAAGCGGGCGCGCTGGCGCGTCTGGCGGAGTTGCACGGGCCGGACGAAGCGCTCTTCCAGGCGCTCGCCGCGACCCTGGGTTACAAGAATAACAAGCTCCCCTTCACCCTCCTGGCCCAGCGCCTGCCCCTGCGCCTGCTCCGCAAGATGGACGCCGGCGCTCTGCTCTTCGGCGTCAGCGGGTTTCTGCCGCACGACCTTGCCGCCTTCGATCCGTCGACCCGCGGTTACCTGCGCGCGCTTTGGGAGAGTTGGTGGCCGTGCCGCGGCGAATTCGAGCGCCTGGAAATCGCCCCGGCTTTGTGGTGCATGAGCGGCCAGCGTCCCATGAACCATCCACAACGCCGGCTGGCCGCGCTCGCGGAAATGGTGCGGCTCTGGCCGAAGATTCGTGCGCTCGCCGACCGGGGTGAACCCGCTGAAATCCACGAATTCTTCGCGCAGTTGACCGACGACTACTGGGATTTCCATTACACGGTCACGTCGAAGACGGCGGCGCGGCGCATGGCGCTGGTGGGCGAGTCGCGCGTCACCGAGATGCTGGCCAATGTTTTCCTGCCCTTGGTGGTGGCGCGGGACGACACGCGCTGGGCCGATTTCAAAAAGCTGCGGGCGCCGCTTTCCAACCAGCGGGTCGAGGTCGCCGCGCTTCGGCTTTTCGGCGAAGGCGCCCGCAAGTCCGCGTTCCTGAAGTCCGTCGCGCTCCAGCAGGGATTGCTGCAGATTTACGAGGATTTCTGCCTGCGCGACGCGACGGACTGCGCCCGCTGTCCTTTTCCCCGGCAATTGGCCCAGTGGTAAAGGCACGAAAGAAGATGGAACTTTTCGCGCGTCGCTTTACAAAAGAGGCATGCACGCCCCCGCCGCCCTCCGCGAAACGGTCCGCGACATCGTCCAGCGCACGCCGGTCTACGACATTCACACGCATCTGTATGACCCGGCATTTGGCGAATTGCTGCTTTGGGGGATCGATGAACTGCTCATCTATCACTACTTGATCGCGGAGAGTTTCCGCCAATTCGATTTGTCGTACGAGAAGTTTTGGTCGCTGAACCGAACGCAGCAGGCCGATGCCATCTGGCAGGCGCTTTTCATCGACCATTCCCCGGTTTCCGAGGCCTGCCGCGGTGTGCTCACCACTTTGAATGCCCTCGGCCTCGATGTGAAGAAGCGCGACCTGCCGGCCCTCCGCCAGCATTTCGCGCAATGGAACGTCGGCGATTTCATCACGCGCTGCATGGAACTGGCGAACGTCCGCCGGATCTGCATGACCAATTCGCCGTTTGACGATCTCGAACGGCCGGTCTGGGAACGCGGCTTTGACCGCGACCCGCGCTTCGTCGCCGCGCTGCGGATCGATCCGCTGCTCCTCGATTGGCAGAGTACCGTGCCGAAGCTGCGCGCGTGGGGCTATGAGGTGAAGGGGGATTTCTCCGGCCAGACCTTCGGCGAAGTGCGCCGTTTCCTCGGCGACTGGACGAAGAAAATCGGGGCGCAGTACTGCATGGTCTCGCTCACCCCGGAATTCGCCTTCCCGGCGCATACCGAGACCGCGCAGCTCATTCAGCACGCCATTATGCCGCACGGCGAAGAGCACGGGCAGGCCTTTGCGCTGATGATCGGGGTGAAGCGCAGCGTGAATCCCCGCCTCCGGCTGGCCGGCGACAGCGTGGGCAAAGCGGACATCGCGGCGGTGGAAAGCCTTTGCGCCGAGTTTCCCGACAACAAGTTCCTCTGCACGATGTTGTCGCGCGAAAATCAGCACGAGCTGTGCGTCGCCGCGCGGAAATTCCGCAATCTCCACATCTTCGGCTGCTGGTGGTTCATGAACAATCCGTCGATCATCGAGGAGATCACGCGCATGCGGCTCGAACTCATCGGGCTGAGCGTGACCCTCCAGCACAGCGACTGCCGGGTACTCGACCAGCTCGTCTACAAATGGCAGCACTCGCGGGGCATCCTGGCAAAGGTGCTGATGGACAAATACGAGGACCTCGCCGCCACCGGCTGGGAGCCCACGCGCGCGGAGATCGAGCGTGACGTGCGCTATCTCTTCGGCGGCGCGCTCGAGCGCTTCCTCGGGAATTAGCGGCGCGCCATTTCTAGACGCCCTTTTTGGGTCGGGTCACGGTGCGACCACGTCGAATTTGAACGTCCGCGCCAGTTTGCCGTCGATGTAGACCCGGATGACGTGGGCCCCGGTGGGATCGCCATCGGCCACCTGCCACGCCTGGATGATCGCGCCGTCTTGCAGCACCGCGTCGGCCTCGGTGATGCCGGTGCGGCCGTCGGCCGAAACCTTGAAATCGCCACCCTCTCCGGAATGGTCCCAGGTTTTCGGCGCCACTGGCAGTTCCAATTCCTCGCGCAACGCTACCGACTCGCGCTTCGTCCGAAAGCGCATTCGCCACCCGTACCCCTGTCCGGTGACCAGTGGGACTTTGTCCGTGGCCTTAAACTGCACGCTGCCGTCGTCGCCTTTTTCCACCAGGCCGAATTCTGCGCTGACCAGGACCAAATCCTCGGCGATGGTTTCTTCGGCGGCCATTCGCAGCCCCGCGTCGCTTCTCGCCATGAGACTCAGGAACATGAGGACAAGGATGGTTCCGCGCATGCCGCAAGATGCTGGCGCCGCGCCGAAAGACCAGAGGAAAACCGCAAATTCGGCGGCCGCAAATGGCTTGGCCTGAGGAGCCTCGTGGGGCTAATTGCGCGCCTCCCCGCATGTTTGCGTCGTTCCTGACCACCATCTTCTTTTCGTTGTCGGTGATCTTTGCCGCCCGGTCGGCGCGCGTGCTCGGCGGGCCAACGGCCAATCTCGCGCGCATTGGCGTGGCCACCGTCTTCCTCGCGATCTGGGCGCACACCTTTGGCGAGGGACTGCACGGCGGAGGCCTGGCGTGGTTCTTTCTCAGCGGCATCATTGGTTTTGGGCTGGGCGACATGGCGCTCTTCGGCGCCCTTCCGCGCATCGGGCCGCGGCTGTCCATCCTCATCACGCAATGCCTCGCCGCGCCGCTCGCCGCCACGCTGGAATGGCTTTGGCTCGGCACGAGCGTGCGCCTGGTCGACCTCGCCTGCGCCGCGCTGATTCTCGCCGGGGTGGCGATTGCCCTCGCGCCAGACCATGGGCTGGACGTTCCGCCGCGCACGTTTTGGATCGGGGTCCTTTTCGGCATCGGTTCGGCGCTCGGCCAGGCGGGCGGGGCTGTGGTGAGCCGCAAGGCCAATGAAGCCGCCGCGCTCACCGGATGGGCGATCGACGGCGGCACGGCCGCCTACCAGCGCGTGATCGGCGGCCTTTTGATGACGATCATCGGGTATTTGGTCTTGCGCCGGTCGCATCCCGCGGCTGAGCCGCCCGCCGTTGACCGCTGGCGGCGGGGTGGGGGATTCGTGCTCGCCAATGCCCTCGCAGGACCCACCCTGGGAGTTGGCTGCTACCAGTGGGCGCTCCGCTCGACGCCCAGCGGGCTGGTTCTGCCGATCATTGCCACCTCGCCGCTGGTGACCATCGTCCTTTCGTTTTTCATCGATCGCACCCGGCCGAGCCGCCGGGCGGTCCTGGGCGGAGTGCTCGCGGTGGTCGGCGCCGTCGCCCTCAAGGATGCCCAATCGAACTGGTGGCTGCTTTCCACCCTCCGAAAACTGCTGAACATTTGAACGGGGTGTGTAGTCTCATTTTACCTATGAAACAGCTTCTCACCCAAATATTCGCCGCTTGCGCGGCCCTGACCCTCTCCGCCTCCGCGGCGCTGGCCGCCGATGGCTGGGGCGACAACCTCGACAAGGCCCAGGCGCAAGCCCGGGCCGAAAAGAAGCTGCTCCTCCTCGATTTCACCGGCTCCGATTGGTGTCCGTGGTGCATCAAGCTGGACAATGAGGTCTTTTCGCAAGCCGGGTTCAAGGACTACGCCGCGAAAAACCTGGTGCTCCTTGAGGTCGATTTCCCGCAGACCAAACCGCAATCCGGCGCCTTGAAGGCCCAGAATACCCGGCTGCAGAGCAAGTACAAGATCCAGGGTTACCCGACGGTAATTGTGCTCAATTCCCAAGGGGACAAAGTCGGTGAACTTGGCTACCAGCCCGGCGGCCCGCAGGCTTTCATCGCCGAACTCGAGAAACTCAAGAAGTAAGATCAGTAGCTCTTGGCCCAGACCACGCGGCGCCTGCTCGGCTCGCCGGTGAGGATGCATTTTCCGTCCTCTTCCGGAGCGCCGAAGGGGATGCAGCGGATCGTCACCTTGAGGTCTTCCTTGATCTTCTCCTCGACTTCGCGCGAGCCGTTCCAGTGGGCCAGCGCAAAGCCGCCGTGGATTTCCGGTTTCTCGGAATTCCGCGGCGTGAAGAACGCGTAAAAGGCGTCTTTCCCGTCGATCTTGACGGTGTTGGCGTCGCGGTAGGCCGTGGCCCGCGCCAGCAAGCCGGCCTGGATTTCCTCGAGGATCGCGCCGGCTAGGCCGACGAACTCCGCGTTCGGGACGAACTCCTTTTCCTTCGGTCCGCGATCCCGGCGGGCGACGGCCACACTGCCCTTTTCGAGGTCGCGCGGCCCCAATTCGACGCGGATCGGCACGCCTTTTTTGATCCATTCCCAACTCTTGGTGCCCCCGCCGATGTCGCGCTTGTCGATTTCGACGGTGAGGCGCTCGCCAAAGGCGGTCTGCGCGCGCAGATCGGCGGCCAGTTTGTCCGCGGCGGCAAAGACCGCCTCGCGCGACTCGGGCTTGGGGGCGATGGGCAGGATGACCAGTTGCGCCGGGGCGATGCGCGGCGGCAGCACCAGGCCGTCGTCGTCCGCATGCGCCATGAGCAGCGTGCCAATGAGCCGCGTGCTCACGCCCCAGCTCGTCGTCCAGGCAAATTCCTCGCGGCCTTCGCGCGATTGGAATTTGATGCCGCTGGCTTTTGCAAAATTCTGCCCGAGGAAATGCGAGGTGCCGGCCTGGATCGCCTTCCGGTCCTGCACCATGGCCTCCATGCAAAGCGTCTTGACCGCGCCGGGAAAACGTTCCGCCTCGCTCTTCTCGCCAGTGATCACCGGCAGCGCGAGATGGTCGCGCGCGAAGGTTTCATAAAGCCGCAGGATGAGATCGGTCTCTTCGAGGGCCTGCTCCGCGGACTCGTGCGCGGTATGGCCTTCCTGCCAGAGGAACTCCGCGGTGCGGAGGAAAAGCCGGGGACGCAGTTCCCAGCGGAAGACATTGGCCCACTGATTGATCAGGATGGGCAGGTCGCGGTAGCTTTGCACCCATTTCGCGTAGCTCGCGCCGATGATCGTCTCGCTCGTCGGCCGCACGATGAGTGGCTCGGTGAGCTCCGCGCCCGGAGCCGGCCGCAAGCCGCCGCGCCCGTCGGCCTCGAGGCGATGGTGCGTGACCACCGCGCACTCCTTGGCAAAGCCTTCCACGTGCTCGGCCTCCCTGGCGAGGTAGGAGAGCGGGATGAGGAGCGGGAAGTAGGCATTGCGATGGCCGGTGGCCTTGAACATCCCGTCGAGGGTGCGCTGCATGTTTTCCCACAAGCCATAGCCCCACGGCTTGATGACCATGCAGCCGCGCACGTCGCTGTTCTCGGCGAGATCGGCGGCGCGCACGACCTGCTGGTACCACTCGGGAAAATCTTCATCGCGGCGCGGGGTGATGGCGGTCTGTGGCTGGCTCATTGATTTCTAGGGAAAAGGGGACGCGAAGCTAGTGCGCCTCCGGCTGGCAGACAAGCCACTGTTCGCGCAGACCGAGCCGTTCAACCTGAGATTCGATGAAGTCGCGATTCACCTCGCGTGATGCAAGCATGAAGGTGATATCGCGCGGATGTTTCTCCTGGCCGCCCTCGCGATATGCTTCGAGCTTGCGGACGATGACGTACTCCACAGGCGCAAGCCACGCCGGCTCCCCGTCCAGGTCTTCGCGAACGCGATGCTGCAGCGCCCAGTGATGCAACGGATCACGGGCTGCGATGAAGATATCCGCTTTCGTGATCTCGGCGTTGTTGATGATGTTGAACATGCCACGGTGGCTGCGCCGGGCTTCCGCGATGAGGACTTCCACAGGCGGCAGGTAGAAATCATCCTCCGGAAACGCCGCGCGTAAAGCCTTGATGTCCTCGATGCGCAGCAGCAGTACGAAATCGATGTCCCGCGTCGTGCGTACTTCACCGTAGACGCCGGAGGCGACGGACCCGGTGATGCAATAAGTCAGTCCAGAGGCCTCCAGCCGTCGCACGAATGGTCGAAACGCTTCAATCAGGCGCATACAGGTACGCGCGCCGCGCCTCACGTTCGAGCGTTTCCTCATCCCACGATGGAAACTCCTTTGCGAGTTGATGCTTCTTCACCTCCACCCCCCAGCGATACATTTCCTCCAGTTGACGGAACTTCTGCGCCGCCGTCATCTTGCGAAACCCCGCGATTTGGAAAGGGTGCAGCGGTTCATCGAGGCGGAACTTCGGATGCGTTGGCGCCGGTCCCAACGGGGCATTTTCCTGCACACGAAAAAGCGGCATATCGTTCATAGTAGCGACAGGAATCTAGCGAAGAATTCGACTCCGCGCTGCAAATCTTCCACGGCGATATACTCGTCCTTGGTATGCGCCTGGCAAATGCTGCCGGGGCCGAGCGCCACGGCGGGCATGCCCCGTTCGGCGAAAAAGCACGCATCGCAAAACCAGGGGGCGCCCACCGGTTTGGCGCCGCATTCGCCCAGCTTCACGATCAGCGGATGGGCGGGGTCGGTGTAGAGGGGCGGAGAAGGAGTCGCGGCGATCTCGACATCGGGGCAAACCCGTGCGAGCCGCTGGCGGAAGCCCTGGATGATTTCGGGCTGGTAGTGCCCCGGCACGAAGCGCATGTCCACGCTCGCCTCGCAGAAGTCCGGGATGATGTTGGTTTTGGTCCCGCCGCGGATGGTGCCAATGCTCAGCGTCGAACGACCGAGCAGCGGATCGCGCTGCTCCGCGAACTCCGCGGCGAACTCGGTGCGGATGAGCGCGAGCACGTCCAGCATCTTGTCAATCGCGTTGCTGCCGAGGTCGGGCCGCGCGGCGTGGGCCGCGCAACCGGTGGTGCGCAGGTTGAAAAATGCCGAGCCTTTGTGGGTGTGGACCACTTCGAGATCGGTCGGCTCGGCGGCGATGACGAAATCGAACCTTTCCTGCGACGCCAGTGCTCGCGAGCCGTACTGGTCGGCTTCCTCGCTCATTAATCCGGCAAACCACACTTCATGGGCGAGCGAGGGCAAGGTCTCGCGCGACTCTTTCAGCGCCCACAGCATCGCCGCCATGGGGCCTTTGGTATCGCTCGCGCCGCGGCCCCATACCCTCCCGTCGCGGATTTCGCCGGAAAACGGGTCGATGCTCATCCCGCCGACGCTGACGGTGTCGGTGTGCGGCGCGAAGAGCACCCGTGGCTGGCCCGGGCGGCGGCCGGGCCAGTGGGCGACGACATTGGGCCGGTCAGGCAGCACTTCCCGCACCTCGACTTGCGCTCCGATTCCACGAAGAAACTCCGCGAGGTAATCCGCGATTCGCCCTTCGCCGACCTGATTCGTGCCGGGGTCGCCGTCCGGGTTCACGCTCGGGATGCGAACGAGGTCCTGGAGAAGCTCAATGACGGTGCGCGGCGCGGACATGCGGTGTGCAGTGTCGCGAATGCGGTGCGGTGCGGCCAGTCCTTTTCCGGCGGCCGTGGGTGGGACGTCCTCCGAGGTGGAACTGGAGTAAAGGAACGCGAAAAAAGCAGACTCGGGCTTCGGCTTTCTGATACCATTGCGGTTCGCAAAATCCCTCCATTCAATGAGCTACCGCATCAAGACCCACGGCCGCGTCGGTCCCGAACTGCAACGCGTGACGGACGAGGAGATCTCCGCAGCCCAGGCAGGATTGCGGGCGCTGGATCGCGCCGATGCGGGAGAGGCCATCCACGAAGCGCGGAAGCATTTCAAGAAACTGCACGCCCTGGTGCAACTCCTTCGCGAGCCGCTCGGCGCGAAATGCGTGCGTGAGGAACAGGCGTTTTACCGGGACGCCAGCCGCGCATTCCACCGTTTGCGCGACGCGCAGGCCCAGGCGGCGGCGTTCGACAGGCTGACCGGACGCTTTTTCGAGAAACGGCGCCCGCTCATCGTGCTGGCCGTGCGTCGCATCCTGGCCGCCGGAGAGCAGCGCTCGCGGCGTAGCCTGAAGAAGAACAGCACCTGCGACAAGGTGCTGGCCGGCTTGGGCGAAGCGCGGAAACGGGTCGCCGGATGGGAACTGCGCGACTTCCACTGGAAGGATTTATGCGCCGCGCTCCGACGCAGCTATCGGCATGCGCGCGCCGCGTGGCGTCAGGCCTGCTCCGAACCGAAGCCGCGGTTCCTCCACGATTGGCGGCGGCGCACGAAGGAACTCTATTGTCACCTGTGCCTGGCGCACAGCGCGGCCCCGGACTTTTTGGATGAATTGACCGGTGAGCTTGACGTGCTCGGGGAGTTTCTGGGCGACGACCATGACCTCGTCGGCCTGCACAAGTTGATCGAGCGCCACTCGCCACAGCTGCCCGCCGGCCAGGCGCGCGATGCGCTCCGAGAGATGCTCGCGTTGCGCCGTTCGGAGTTGCTCGAAGCAGCATTCGACCTCGCCGGACGTATTTTCACCGAGTCCCCCGGGGAGTTTATTCAAGCCCTCGAAAAGCGGCGCGACGAACATCGCCAGCATCGAAAGAAGGAGCGGCGGGTGGCGGAGCGGCTGGGCGCGCTTGGTTGATCGAATCAAGCCGTGTCCCGCCGACGCCGGATGGAAGCCGTGCTCGTGGAAAAAACCTTCTCCATCTTCGTCTTTCGCGAGCCTGGCCTCGCCGAAGACTGGCGGCCCGAGGAATATCAGGTTGATTCGTCCGGCAGGTCTGGTGCTGACTCCGTTGCATGACGCTCCGTTCATTCATGCTCGGGATGCTCCCGCCGGCGGTGGGACTGCTGATCGCTTCGTGCGCGAGCGCGCCCCCGCCGCTCCCGGCGGATCTGCTCCATCCCGGTCTGCCGCCCAGTGCGGATTTCGAACGGGGGATCGGCACCAAACGCGTCCTTTGCCTCCGCTTGCAGGGCGAACGCGGGGAGACGTGGCGATTCCTGGTCGACTCGGGATCGCCCATTACCATCTTCGACCGGTCCCTGCGCTCCAAACTCGGGCCGGTGCTCGCCACCGAACCGGTGCAATATGCGTGGTCCGGCGCCGCCGTCCTGGAGGTGCACGACGCACCGCGGCTGTTTCTGAACAATACCCTGCTTCTCACCGGCCCGCGAGTCTGGAGCGACGACTTGCGGCGGGTCTGGCCCGGGCGGGGAATCCAGGGCATCCTCGGCCTGGACTGCCTGCGGCAATACTGCGTGCAGTTTGACTTTCCAAATCACGTGGTCCGCTTCCTGGATCCGGAGCGCGCTGTCGGCCCGGAACTGGGCCGCGCCTATCCTCTCTACACCCTGGTCAATAGCGTGTTTGTGGAAGGCGATCTCCTCGGCGCGGGTTCCACCATTTATCAAGTGGACACCGGCTGCAGCGTGGACGCCGTCATGAAACCGCCGCTCTTTCGCAAGGCTTGGGATCGGCAGCCGCCGGATTGGGTACGGCAATTTCCGTCCGGCGAAGGACGTCCGGTCGTGGAGGCCGGCTTTCCACACGCGACTTTCGGCGGCGAAACCTACGACAAACTGATCGTCGACGCCGCCAATCACAACTTCCTCGGGCTGCGTTTCCTCGCCCGCCACGTGGTCACGCTAAATTTTCCCAAGCACACGATGTATCTGCGCCGGGTGACGGGCGAATAGCCCAAAAGACCGTCTCTACGGCTACGGCTTCACCGCCGGGAGCGGTTTGTTGCTTTGGAGGATTTCCGCTTCCGGGGTCAATTTTTTCGGCTTGCCGCTGAAGATGAGGCGGCTGGGTTGCTCCCCAAGCGCTTGGGTGAGGGCTTTGGCGTGCGTGGTGACGACTTTTAGATTCTGGAAGACCACGGCAAGTTCCTGCAACCGGGCATCGAGGTTCTTGTCGGTATGGCCGAGCAGTTGATTCGCCGTGGTGAGCGTGCCCTGCACCTTGACCAGTGAGTTGCGCAGTTCTTCGAGATCGGTTTTCAGAGGGCCGTCGGAATTCTCGATGAGCTTGTCGAGGCGCTTGATGGCGACGTCGGCGGACTGCGACGTTGTCTTCAGGCCGTCCAGGAGTTGATCCGCCCGGGGAACAATGTCGTTGACTCCCGTTTTCACGATGTCCACCGCCCCGTTCACGTTTTTGAGGAGCGGATCCAGGCTCTTGAGAATTGCTTCCACGTCCGCCAGCAGTTGGGGCAACCCTTCCGTTAATGGCGTGATGGCGTCCAGTAATCCATCAATCCCGCCGCCGGAATGTCCTTGCAGGATGGCGCCATTGGCCAGCTTGGGCGCTTCCGGCGTGCCCGCGGTCAGCGCCACGAACTTTTCGCTGAGGAGGGTCTCGGCGGCCAGCGAAGCGCGCACGTCGGACGGCAAGGGCGGGACGTCTTTCGACAGCGTGACCGTCACCCGCACGGCATTGCGTTTTTGCTCCACGCTTTGGGCCGCTTCGCGTTCGGCAAAGGTCAGCAGGCGGATGTCCGTGACCGTTCCG
>Ga0302324_100012692_pt1 | contig 17164 bp, 20 predicted proteins | sample Palsa_T0_1_FD_201949 | JGI IMG/M metagenome (GOLD analysis project Ga0302324, IMG submission 201949) | Peat permafrost microbial communities from Stordalen Mire near Abisko, Sweden - Palsa_T0_1 | ecosystem: Environmental > Terrestrial > Soil > Palsa > Peat permafrost | place: Sweden: Abisko...
GGATGCACTGGATCCACCGCAGAGCCCGGATCCACCGCGGTAAGCGGGTCTCAGGCGAGCACCGTGGTACCGGTAGCCCCTCCTGGCTCAGCCGTCTCGCCCCAGGACCGTTTACCCGGGAGGGTAGGGGCTTGCGGGTGAGTTTTGTGCATCCCCGTGCACAAACTCCTCCCGCAAGCCCAAACACACCCCGATCTTTGATGCCGGGCGGAAGAAGCGACCGCTGTCAGCGGCATCGTGGCTTCGATGGTCAGCCGACGGCCGAGGCGGAAGTTGGTTTCGGCGACCTCAGGTGCTAAACGCCGGTGGTGCCGTCGATGCGTTCGCGGAGCAGGTCGGCGTGGCCGTTGTGGCGGGCGTACTCCTCGATCAGGTGGACGTAGATCCAGCGGAGACTGACGTCGGCGTCCATGAAGCGGCCGGTGTCGGTCAGGGAGCGGGCGGCGCAATGCTCGCGGGCGCGGGCGATCTCGGCCTGCCAGGCGGCGAGGGCGTCGGGCAAGGTGGCGCCCTCGGCGAGGTCGAAGCCGCCGTCGGGACCGCGCGGGTCGGCCTGCGGGTCGTAGATCGGCGGGGCCTGTTCCCCGGCGAGCACCCGGCGGAACCAGTTCCGCTCTACCTCGGCCATGTGCTGGACGAGGCCGGTCAGGGTGAAGCCGGACGGCGGCACCGAGGCGGTGGCGGCCTGCTGATCGTCCAGGCCCTGGCACTTGATGGCCAGCGTAGCGCGGTGAAAGTCGAGCCAGCTTTCGAGCGTGGTGCGCTCGTCGGTGTTCAGGGGTGGCATGAGGCGCTGGGCGGGTTGGGTGGGTTGAGAGTTCACGGGTCGAGGTTAACTGCCGTCGGGGTAACCGCCGCGGTGCAGGACCATCGGATAGTGCGGCAGGATGTCCGGCGCCCGGACCTGGGCACGCCAGTTGTCCGGATAAGGCGCTAGCCCACCGAACAGGGGCGGCGGGTGGCCGTCAGGTGCGGTGGCTAGGGGTTCCAGGGCCTGGCGGAGGGCGCTGACGGTGCCGCCGGTGAAGCGCTCCTGCCAGCGCTGCTCGACCATACCGACGAGTTCGTGGTAGACGCCCTGGGCGGCGATCCCCGAGATCGTGGGACGCGCGACCTTGCCCCGGGTCGCGGCCGGGTCGGGCGCCTCGACCGCGAGGCGGTTTCTGACCAGGACGCCCATCGCCCAGCTCGCGGCGTCCTTGGAGATTCCGGCCAGCGGCGGCAGGTCACGCAGCCGTGTCCCCTCGCGGTCCAGGACCCGGAGCAGGTTCGCGCCGACCGCGAGCGGCAGTTTCGATTCCCGCTCGTACTCCAGGGCGAAGGACAGCAGCGCCCGGGACAACAGCGCCGGTAGCGGCAAGCCAGCCACCTCGACTAGGTCCGGCCTCGGCGGCAGCGCTGGATCCGGGCCCCGGCTGAGCAATCCCGCGCCGAGGATCGGCAGGCAGTCGGGCAGGCCCGGGTCGAGCCCGTCGACCAGCTGGATCAGGGACTCCCGCAGCGCGCCGAGCTGGGCGGCGCCGAAACGCTCCCGCCAGCGTTCCTCGATGAGGCCGGGCAGCGGCAGCCAGACCTGCCGTGCCCGCAGACCCTTGGCGGTGGCGCGCAGGATCGCGCCCGGACCGGGCCGGGCTTTGTATACCTTCTTGGACGTGCCGTCGATGGTGACGTAACCCCAGCGCCTCATGCCGTCAAGGTTGGTTCCGGTCCGGGCGAGCCTCTCCAGCTCCCCCACCGTGATCGGCTCGTCGGTGACGAACCGCATGCAGTTCTCCCACATGACCAGCGACACCAGCCAGACGCCGTCGCCCTGGCTGCTCGGCCCGAAGTTCGTCGTGTGGTGCGGGAGCCTGTGTTCGGCTTCGTTGTCGAACTCGATGGTGAACGCGACCAGAGCCTGAGACAGCAAAGCCGACAGGGGGAGGGTTCCCGGGACCTGGGGTACGGGGAGGGCCGGGCGGGAGCCCGGCGTCCGGGTCCGCCGGCCTGCGGGCCTTTCGGGGCTCGGCTGCTGGCCGGGGCTTGGTTGCTGGTCGGAGCCGACGGGAGCTCGGAGGCCTGCGGTAGCCATGAGCAGGCCGGCTGAACGCTGACGCTGCCGTTTGGCCGTCTGGGGGTCATCGGGATCGTCGCGGCTGGCCATGATCTGCCATCCGTGGCGCGCGAGCAGGTCTTCGGCCTCGTCGGCATCGAACGCGGACATGGCCGGCTCACCCATCGCCGCCACGGACGCCTGGAACCGGGCCCGGGAGCCCTCGTCGTGGTCCCGGGACAGGGACACGCTGATGACCAGGCGGCTACCCGGGGCGGCGACCTGGCGGAGCTGACCCAAGACGGCCTCCAGGACGGCCGGTTCCAGGTAGACGGCGACCCCTTCGAGCAGGAACAGGCTGGGCGCGGCCGGGTCGAGTCCGGCCGCGAGCAGGCGCTCCGCCAACGGGTCCCGGGTGAAATCGGCCTCCACGAACCGGACCTGGGGCGCGGTGATGCCCAGTCGCGCCAGCCTTTCGCGCTTGTCCCGCTGGGTCGCGGGATGATCCGCCTCGAACCAGCGGACATCGGGCTTGGCGTACCGCAGCGCGCGGCCGTCATAGCCGGCCGCGCCCACCACGATCTGCCGCACGCCACGGCCGATGGCGGCCACGACCATCCGGTCGAAGAACGACGTGCGTGCGGCCAGGTAGTCGTGCATCCGGTTCAGCGGCGCCTCGCGCCCGGCGGCGACGTCGGTGGCCAGAGCGTCGTCAGCGGCGGGATCGCCGTAGGGTGCGGGAACCCGGGTGAATCCGAGACGGTGCGCCGCCACCCGCCGAGCGGTTGTCGATGGACCGCCATCTTTCATGTCAGCTCAACCCCGCTGTCCCCGCCGCCACCGGCTCATTCTGCCACGGGGCACTGTCAACGGCGGTCGCCCAGGTCGGCCCAGGGCGAGGCGGTTTGCGCTGCGCCGACGTTGGCGGCTAGGTGACCGAGCAGGGTGCTGAGCGTCGCCAGGTCTGCGTCGGCGAGGCCTGCTCGCAGCTTGGCGTCGAAGGCGATCGCGGTGTCCCGCAGGCGCACGAACGTTGCTTCGCCCGCTTCGGTCAGCGCGACCACCTGGACCCGCCGGTTGGCGGCGTCGCGGGTCCGGGTGACGAGCCCGCGGGCGTCCATGGCGTTCAGGTGATGCGTCAGCGTGGCCTCGCGCACTCCGACCGCCTGGGCGAGTTCCCGCTGGTTGGCGGGCTTTCGGATCTTCAGGTTGAGCAGGATCAGCCAGACGGGCAGGGTGCCGCCCGCTTCGCCGAGAGCCTCGTCGAACGCGCGCTCAACCACGCGGGCCACCTGGGCCAAGCGGAGCCCGATCGGAAGGGGAAATGGTGCTGACACGCCAGTCAGCATACCACCAAGCATCGACATCTAATTGATTGACATCTAATCCTTAGATATCTAATATCTCTCATGACGGCGGTCGCGCGATCGGCCGTCGCGGCCAAGCGAAGGGGACTTGCCTGATGAGCATGCCACCTCATGGAAATCCTCACCCCGGTCTCGCCAGAGCCGGCATGAGCGCGCTCGACGGGCAGATCGCCCTGGTCACCGGCAGCACGCGGGGCATCGGCGCGGGTATCGCCGCCGAGTTCGCGCGCCGCGGGGCCGCTGTCGCCGTGCACGGGCGCGACCGGGCCGCCGCGGACAGCGTGGCGGCCGCGATCATCCGCGATGGCGGCAAGGCCGTGGCAGTGACCGGCGACGTCACGGATTTCGGCCAGGTCGAGTCGGTGCGCCGCCAGATCGAGGACGCCTGGGGCCCGGTCGGCATCCTGGTCGCCAACGCGGGCGGCAGCTTCACCCCGCCCGGGCCGCTCGAGCAGATTCCCGAAGACGGGTGGCGCGCGACGGTCGACGGCAACCTGCTGGCCACGTTCCTCACGCTGAAGAGCTTCCTGCCGGGGATGAAGGAGCGCCGCCAGGGCACGATCATCACCATCGGCTCGGCCGCCGGGCGCCGCGCGGACCCTCGCTCGCCCATTCCGTACGCGGCGGCCAAGGCGGCCATCGCGCTGCTGACCCAGGATGTCGCCGCCCAGGCGGGCCCCTTCGGGATCCGGGTCAACTGCATCACCCCGGAGACCATCCTCACCGAGGGCAACCAGAACCGGATCCCGGCCGCGTTGCAATCGACACTCGCCGACGCGCACCCCCTCAAACGGCTCGGCACACCGCACGACGTCGCGACCGTCGCCGCGTTCCTCGCCTCCGACGAGGCCGCCTGGATCACCGGCGTGATCGTCGACGTCGCCGGCGGCGCCGTCCTCGTCTAACCGTCCTTAGTTCTAACGATCCTCAGTAAGGGAGTCCGATCATGGCTGTCAACCAGGCCGCGATGCAACGCCGTGCGCGGATCATGCGCGCGGTGAACGTGCCCATGCGGGCGGCGCTCACCCTGCCGTTCGCGACACCGCTCAGCCGGAACCTGATGCTCATCTCTTACACCGGCCGCAAGAGCGGGAAGGCCTACCGCCAGCCGGTCAGCTACGTGCGCGACGGGGACGTGCTGCTCACCCCGGGCGGTGGCCGCTGGACGCTCAACCTGGCCGACGGGCGGCCGGCCCGGATCCGGGTGCGCGGCCGCGACGCGCCCGCCCGGCCGGAACTGGTGACCGATGCCGCCGAGGTCGAGCGACTGCTCGGCGTGATCGCCGAAAAGAACCCGCGGGCGGCCAGGTTCATCCCCATCCCGCGCCGCGCCGACGGGCGTCTCGACCCCGACGCTCTCGACGCCGCGCTGCAGCACGGCTTCTGCATCGTGCGCTGGCACCTCGCGGAGCGGGGATGACGCCGAGGAGCCCGCCCAGGCGCGGTGCCGGGCCCGGCCGGGGTGTGGCAGGGTGGCCAGCATGACGACTGATTCCGCCCATCGCGGCGTACGGCTCGAGCGGACCGAGAACAGCCGGTACACGGCCAGCAATGACCGCGGCGGGCAGATCAGCATGGGGACCGGCGAAGGGACCGACTTCACCCCGGTCGAAATGCTGCTCGCCGCGATCGGCGGCTGCACAGCCGTCGACGTCGACATCCTGACCTCGCGCCGGGCCGAACCGGACACGTTCGAGGTGCTGGTCGACGCGGAGAAGGTGAAGGACACGGCGGGCAATCATCTCACCGACCTGCTGGTGACCTTCCGCATCTCGTTCCCCGAGGGGGAGGCGGGCGACAAGGCCCGGACGCTGCTGCCGGACGCGGTCCGGATGTCGCACGACCGGCTGTGCTCGGTAGGGCGGACCGTTGAGCTCGGCACCCCCATCGGGACCCGGATCGAGTAAGACGGATCCGCGGTGGGCTTGGCCGGCTAACTGTGCCAGCGGAAACGCCAGACGGCGAAGGTGGCCCCGGCCGCCGTCCACAGCCCCAGGTTGACTAGGTCCCAGGCCGGGAAGGGCCGGACCGCGTAGGCGTTCTGCAGCACCTGGGCCAGCGACTTGACCGGGAACAGGTCCACCAGGTGCGAGAGCCAGGCCGGCAGGCCGCCGAAGGTGGGGTCGAAGACGCCGGAAATGATGGCGATGGGCAGGAAGCTGGCGTATGTCACCGGCCCGGCGGATTCGGCACTGGTGATGACGGAACTGATGGCCAGGCCGAGCGAGGCGAAACACACGATCCCCAGGACCAGGCCGGCGGCCAGGGCCAGCAGGCCCCCCGGACGCGGCGCGGCACCGAAGGCCAGCCAGCCGATCAGGCCGGTGCCCGCGGTCAGGAGGATCGCGGTGGCCACGGTGCTCGCCAGCAGTCCGCCGAGATAGGCTCCCGACGGCAGCGGTGTGGTCTTGATCCGCTTGAGCACACCGTCGTGGCGGAGCACCGCCACTTTGGAGCCGAGGTTCACGTAGGCGGCGACGATCACCCCGAAGGCCAGGATGCCTGGCACGAAGACCGTGGTGTTCTTGATGTGCGTACCTGGCAGGTACGAGCCGACGTTGGCCGCACCGATCAGCAGCAGGATCATCAGCGGAAAGACGAAGGTAAACAGCGCGTACTCGGCGCTGCGCCAGAAACTGCGCTGCTCGATGAGCGCCTGCCCCATGGCGAGCCGAACCGATCTCGTCACGGGCGCTCTCCTCCTGCTTGGCGGGGACCCGCGTCTGCCCCGGTGAGCTGCAGGTACGTGTCTTCGAGGCTGGGGGCGGTCACGGCGAGGCCGTCCAGGTCACCGAGGCCGTGCCGGAGTGCCCAGTCGAGCAGCAGCCGCAGGGTCATCCCCGCGTTGCCGCTGTGGCAGACCGACTCGGACCCATGTACCGCCAGGTCGATGCCGTCCGGCAGCGGGATCTGACCGCGACGCAGCGCGGCCGGCGTGGTGAAGGAGATCCGGGTGGCCAGGCCGCCCAGGACCGCGACCTCCTGCGTCGTCCCGGTCAGCTCGATGCGGCCCGACCTCAGGATGGCTATCCGGTCGGCCAGCCGTTCCGCCTCATCCAGGTAGTGGGTGGTGAGCAGGACCGTCTTGCCCAGGCGCCTGAGGTTCTCGATCGCCGCCCAGCATCGCCTGCGCGCCTCCGGGTCGAAGCCGGTCGTCGGCTCGTCTAGGAAGACCAGATCGGGATCACCCGCGAGCGCCAGGGCGAAATCCAGACGCCGCCGCTGGCCCGCGGAAAGCTTTCTGACCTGGGTGTTCCGTGCTTCCGTGAGCTCCACGACCTCGAGCAGGTCGCCAAGCGGGCGCGGGTTCGGATAGTACGTGCGCCACAGGTCGATGAGCTCGGCCACGCGGGCCTGCCGGGGAAAGCCGCACTCCTGCAAGACCATCCCGGCCCGCTCGCGAAGCCTGGCCGCCTGCGCCGCCGGGTCGAGACCCAGGACACGGACCGTCCCGGCCGTCGGGCGGCGGAAGCCCTCGAGGATCTCCAGGGTGGTGGTCTTGCCCGCCCCGTTGGGGCCGAGCAGGCAGAACACCTCGCCGTAGCGGACCTCGAAGTCCACCCCGCACAGCACCTGGGTGGCACCGTAGCTCATCCGCAGGTCGTAAACCTGCACCGCGGCGCCGTCGGTCATCGCGCGGCTCTGACCGGGACCAGGGCGTGCACAAGCGCGTCGATCGCGATGTCCTGGGCCAGCTCAGCTGGGATGGCGGCGCCGGCGGGGTCGGAGAACCGGTGCCGGGCGAACCAGGTCAGCGTCTCAAGCACCAGCCGGGCCGTGACCGGCGTGTCGGGCGTACGGCGCAGCGTCCCGGCCTGGGCCCGGCCGTTCAGGTATTCGGTCAGGGCCGCGAGTACCGGCCCGCGGATGCCCACGTTCAGCAGGTCCGCCATCTCGGGGAGCTCGCGCGCCGAGCGTTCGAGCATGTCCGCGGCTTCCCTGGTGCGCGATTCAAGCTCGAAGAGCTCCCGGAGGATCTTCTCAAGCTCGGCCGTGGTGTCGCCGGAGCCCGGCCCGGACAGCGCCTCAGCCAGCGCGCCGAACGGCACGACCTCAGCGATGAAGACACGCGCCTCCGCCACCGTGGCCGCCAGCGGGGCCGGCGACAGTGGCAGCGGCAGGTCGCCCGCGGGCAGGTCTTCGAGCAGCAGCGCATGCCGGATAGCCAGCACGAACAGGCCTTCCTTGCTGTCCACGTAACGGTAGATAGCCGCCTCCGACAGTCCCATCTCGGCCGCGACGTCACTCATCCTGGCTGACCGGTAGCCTTCGCGGGTGAACACCCGCACGGCCGCGGCGATCAGCTCGGGAAGTCGTTCGTGCGCGTCGCGTTTGCCTGTCATGTCCGGAAGTATAGAAGTAAGTGAGTCAATCACTTACTTTACGAACCACCATGGGCAAGAAGTTCCCGCTGCCCGGAACGGCAGGTGATGAAGTCAGCCGACCTGTCCTCGCTGCGGATGCTGCGCCGGGCCAAGGACCGCATTGACCGCGACTACGCCGGGGAGATCGGGATCCCGGCGCTCGCTGCCGACGCCGGGTACTCACGCGAGCACTTCATCCGCGCCTTCCGGACCGCCTACGGCGAGACCCCGGGCCGGTACCGGACCAGGCGGCGGGTCGAACGCGCCTGCGAGCTGCTCCGCTCGGCCAACCTGACCGTCACCGAGATCTGCCACCTGGTCGGCTTCACCAGCCTGGGCACGTTCAGTACCCGCTTCGCTGAGCTCACCGGGATGTCCCCTACGTCGTACCGCCGGGAGGCGGCCGAGCGCGGCGGTCCGGCGCCCATCCCCGGATGCTTCGCGATGATGTGGCGCACCGGGCTGCCAGGCAAAGCCATCACTTCGGAAGAAGCACGGCCGCGACCGGACGCCGTACAGTCGCCGCATGACACTTAACCACTGGCAGCTCACCTGGCCCGGTGAGGTCACATGATCACCGGCATCTCCATCGTGTCGGTCTGGGTGCTCGACCAGGACTCGGCCAAGGACTTCTACGCCGGCAAGCTCGGCTTCACCGTCACCAACGACATCAAGCTCGACAACGGGATGCGCTGGCTGACCGTCCGGCCGCCCGGTAACCAGAGCCAGGAACTGCTGCTGATGGACCCGCTGCACTCCATGCTCGACGAGGAGACGGCCCAGCAGGTCCGGGCCCTGGTCGCGAAGGGAGCGCTGTCGCCGGGGGTGATGGCGACGTCGGACTGCAAGGGGGATCACGCCGCACTTGCCGCGCGCGGCGTCGAGTTCACCCAGGAGCCTGCCGAGCGTCCCTACGGGGTCGAGGCGCTCATGCGCGACGACTCGGGCAACTGGTTCAGCTTTACCCAGCGACCGGGCTGACGCGTCGCAGCGCACCACAGGCGTCCGCCCGGGGTCAAGAAGCACTGTCCTGGCGGGGCGCATGGTGCCGGTCTAGCCGCTGCTTTACAGTTTGTCCATGGCGGATTCCGAACCCGGAAGCGAGATGGCCCGCAGCGAGCTGCGCGCCTCGCACGACGACAGGGACCGGGTGGTCGAGGTGCTGCGGGTGTCCGCCGGGGACGGACGGCTGACCGCGGAGGAGCTCGACCAGCGGCTGGAGCTGGCGCTGACCGCGCGGACGTACGGTGAGCTGGCCAAACTGATCTCCGACCTGCCCGCGTCGGGGTCGGCGGCGAACGCGCCCGCGACGGCACCCGAGCCCAGGGAGGTCGCGCGTATCGACTGCACTAGCGGGCATGTGCGGCGCGTCGACCGGTGGGTGGTACCACAGCGGATGGAGGTGAAGGTGACCAGCGGCCACGTGGTGCTGGACTTCACCCAGGCCATCATCACGCAGCCGACGTTGCAGCTCAACATCGAGGTGCGCAGCGGTCACGTCGTGCTCAGGACCAAGCCAGGGATCGTGGTGGACGCCGACGATGTGGCGATCCGCAGCGGGCACGTCAGGGTCCGCGCGCCGTGGGGGCCGGACGTTCCGGTGCTACTGAGGATTGGGGTCACCGGCAAGGTCGGCAGCGGCCACTTCATGGCGGGACCACGTCGCCGGACGTTCTGGCAGTGGCTCACCAGACAGCCTCAGCAATACGCCATCACCGCTGGCTGAGTCTGGTTGCCGAGATGACAACCCGTCTGGTGCACCTAGTGGTCGACGCGGCTGAGCCTGCCAGGCTGGCACGGTTCTGGGCCGCGGCGCTGCGCTGGGAGGTGGGCGCCGAGGAAGACGACGAGGTCGACGTCTGTCCAGGCGGCTATAACTACCCGGATCCAGCGGCGCTGCCGCTGGTGTTCGTTCCGGTGCCCGAGCCGAAGGCCGTCAAGAACCGGGTGCACCTGGACCTGGCCACCACCTCGGCCGCGCATCAGGCGGCCGAGGTCGAGCGCCAACTGCGCCTCGGTGCGCTCCGGGTCGACATCGGCCAGGGCGACGTGCCGTGGCAGGTGCTCGCCGACCCGGAAGGCAACGAGGTCTGCGTACTCGATCCGCGGCCGGTGTACCGGGACACCGGGCCGGTGGCCGCCGTCGTCTGCGATTGTGCCGACCCGGCCTCGGCGGGGGCCTTCTGGGCGCTGGCGACGGGATGGGTACCGGGTGACTCGGTGCAGGACGGAGTGTCGTTCCGGTCATCGCAGGGAGTAGGACCCTACCTGGAGTTGGTACCGGGCTGCGGCGAGAAGCTGGTCAAGAACCGGATTCACCTGGATGTGGCGCCGTACCGGGGCGACGATCACGCGGGGGCGGTGAAGGCGCTGCTCGGGGCGGGTGCGGTGCCGGCCGATGTCGGGCAGGGCGACGAGGTCAGCTGGACCGTGCTCGCCGATCCGGAGGGCAGCGAGTTCTGCGTGCTCACGCCGCGGTGACCCCGGCGCAGGCCCGGACCCTGGCCCAGATCCAGGCCGAACTTCGCCGGCTCGTGCGCTACGACGACGAGTCCATCGTGCACGAGATGTGGATCAGGCAGCGGTACGATCTCGGGGCCGCGTCCAGTTACCTGCCTGCCAGGACGGCGGCCGTGCTGACGGCATGGCACGAAGCCGGGCATGCCGTCGCCGCGCTGGCGGTCGGGGTGCGGTTCAGCTCCGCCAGCATCCGCCATGGACAGGCCAGCCAGGGCCGGGTGCACGGCATCGGTGATAGCGGCGACCGATCGTTCGTCATCGACGCGGCCGGCCAGATCGCCGAGCAGCTGCGGGACTGGTCCCTGCTGACCGACGACGACGAGCTGCGGGCGTGGCTGTCGGCCTGGCGCGCCGACGGCGGGGACGCGCGACGGTTCCGGCGCGGCATCAGGGCGCGCTTCGGTGACGACGAGCTCGCCGCCTGGCGTTACTGCGAGCAGGCGCTGATCCCGCTGCGGCTGCGGATCCGCCAGCTGGCGCGGGCCCTGCTCGTGCACCCGCGGCACCTGCCGTACGAGGTGGCGGCGGCCATCGCGGGCGAGGCTTAGAACGCCGACCGGTACCAGTCGGGGAAGCTCGTGAGCGAGTCGAATACGACCTCAGCCCCCGCCCCGGTCAGGTCGTGGCCGGAAAACGATCCGGTCGAGACGCCGACCGCCCGTACCCCCGCCTGCACCGCGGCCGCCATGTCCGGCGGGGTGTCGCCCACGTAGGCGGCCGCGTGCACCGTCCGCAGTACGACGGCCTTTTCCGGCCCGTGCACCAGGGTGAACAGCTCGTCCGCGGCCAGCCCGACCGCCCGCAGGCTCGGCTGTACCGAAATCGGGTGCTTGGCGGTGATGATCACCACACGCTCGCCCGCGGCCCGGACTGTGGCCAGCGCCTCGTGCGCGCCTGGCAGCACCGTCGTGAGCTCCTCGATCAGCTGCAGGTAGTGCCGCCGGTAGATCTCGACCGCGCCGTCGACCTGGTCGGCCGGGAACCAGAACGCCAGCTCGTCATCCAGCTTGATGCCGAGCCGACGGTCCACCGCTTCCAGGTCGATGGCGGTCGAGGTATCCCGCGCGGTTCGGTCGAACGAGGCCAGGATGGCCGGCCGTGAGTTGATCAGCGTCATGTCAAGGTCGAAGCCGACCGGACTCATCCCGCCCCCGTTTACGTTCGCGTTCATGCGTCCGCAGCGGCCAACGTGTCGCGCTCGGCCATCACCGCGGGACCCCGGATCACTTCAGCATTCTGCTCGGCCTCGGCCACCGCGCGGACACCGGGGCCAGCCGCCGGGATCGCCGCGGCTGCGGCGTGGACCATGGTGCTATCGCGCGCGCTATGGTGACGCCATGATGACATGGGAGGACGTGCTCGCCTACAGCCTGGCCAAGCCGGGCGCCTGGCAGGACGAGCCGTGGGAGGGGGACGTGGTGGCCAAGGTCGGCAGCAAGATCTTCGCGTTTCTCGGCTCAGGCGCGACCGACTCGGTGGGCGTCAAGTGCGGGTCCAGCCGGGAGGCCGCCGACGAGTGGCTGCTGCGGTATCCGGATGATGCGAGCGTGATGCCCTACATAGGTCGTTCAGGCTGGAACACCTTGCTGATCGGCGGTTCGATCCCTGACGAGGAAATCACCGAGGCCGTCGACACCTCCTACGCGGCTGTCGTGAGCAAGCTGCCGAAGAAGGACCGCCCGTGAGACAGGAGCATCGCGTTCACAGGCTGCGGGTGAACTCAATTTCGGGCCAGCAGTGCGCATGAGGCCGTAACGTGGCCGGTGTGACCAGTGGAACGAGCGATTTGGGGCTTATGCCGGACTTCGCGGCCCCTCCAGGTATTCCGGTGTCCGCCGGGGCGCTTCTGTTCGACCGGGCTGGCCGGCTGCTGATCCTGAAGCCGACCTACAAGTCCGGGTGGACGATTCCCGGCGGTGTGATGGAGGCCGATGGCGAGACGCCGTGGGATGCCTGCCGACGCGAAGTGCTTGAGGAGTGCGGCATCGAAGTACGCCGCGGACGGCTGGCGTGCATGGACTTCCGCCGTCCGCGCCCGGGCCGGGCAGGAGGTGTCAGGTTCCTGTTCGACTGCGGCGAGGTCGGCGACAAGGACCTGGCGAGCATCGTTCTGCAGCCCGAGGAGGTCTCCGAATACCGGCTCGCCGCGCTCACTGAGGCGCTCGACCTGCTGAGGCGCCCGATCCGGCGGCGGGTGCGGGCGGCCACGCGCCACCGTCGGCTGGTCTACCTGGAGAACGGCCGTCCAGTACCTGGAGTGCGGCGCGCCTGACCAGGTAGCCGGGTCGGCCATCCGCCGATGACAGCCGTCGTGCATCGGCGATCGAGCCGTCGCCGGGATCTAGGAGCCAGAGGTCCCTTTCCGGCGGGGCGATCAGTACGGTGTCCCAGTCGACGAGCATCCACCGTGAGCCCGCCTGGATGAAATTTCCCGGGTGAGGCTCACCGTGGGTCGGCACCGACCGATCGGGCCGGCGGCGGGCCTCGGCGGCTAGCTGATCACGGCCCGCGGTCACCTCCCAGTGATGGCTGCCGTACCCGACCGCCCGGTATTCCATCGTGGCAGGCGTGATACCCCAGCCAGCGCCCGCGCGAGCGCCGCATCGGAGAGCTGACCCGGCCTGGTGAGCATCAGCCGGAGTACTCGAGGGCGGAACGGACCTTGAGGGTTGTCAGCCTTGGCCCAGGTTCTTCTCGAGCTCCTGCCGGAACTGCTGGAACTGCTGGGGGCTGGAGGTATAGAGGGTCTCGCCGGTTTTGGGGTTTACGGTCACGAAGTACAGCCAGTTCCCCGGTGCCGGGTGCAGCACTGCCTGGATGGCCGCGTTCCCCGGGCTGTCGATCGGACCGGGGGTCAGGCCCTTGTACTTGTAGGTGTTGTACGGCGAGGAGCTGGTGAGCTGCTGGTCCGACGCGATGATGCCGTAGCGGTTCAGCCCGTAGAGCACCGTGCTGTCGAGCTGCAGCGGCATGCTGCGGGCCAGCCGGTTGTAGATCACGCGGGCGATCTTCGGGTAGTCGGATAGCCGGCCGCCCTCGGCCTGGACCAGGCTGGCCATGGTGATGACCTGGGCCTGGGTCAGGTGCACCGACGTGGCGGCCGCGGGCAAGTTGATGGCCGCGGCTTCCTGGTCGAACCGCTGCACCATACCGGTAAGCACGCCGAGCGCGGTTTCGTGCGGCTGGACCTCGTAGGTCGCGGGGAACAGGTAACCCTCCGGATTGCCCTTCGCGGACGCGGGCAGGTCGAGCGAGGCGGGATTCTTGAGCACCTTGGCGTACGCCGCCGGCGGGATGCCGGAGTGAGCGCCGAGCCAGGCCAGGGTCTGGCTCAGCCGCCAGCCCTCCGGAATCGTCACCTTGATCTCTACGAGGTTGTTCGGGTTGAGCAGAGCCGCATACGCCAGCGACGCCTTCATGTGCTCGCGCACTCCGTAGAACCCGGGCAGCAGGCCGTCCGGGTTCGAGCTGTGCTCGGCCGCGAGGACAAACGCGCGGGAGCTCGCCACCACTCCCAGCTTGGCCAGCACCGGCCCGAGACCGGTCGGCGTTTCATCCGAGGTGACCTGGACCACGACGCGGCCGGTGCCTGCGCCCGAATAGTCAGCCGGGTGGTACTTGGCCCGGTAGAGGTTGTAGGCGTAGGAACCGCCGACGGCGAGCGGGATGAGGATGACCAGTAGCGCGATCATGGGCGCGATCCACCGGAACCGACGCCGGCGGGGTCCGCCGGTGCGGCCGGTCTGCCTGCGTCCCTTGCCGCGGCGGCCTCGGTCGGCCCGCCCGTCGTGGTCGTCGACCTCGTCGTTGTCACCGAAACCAGGGAGGAACCTGTCCCCGGCCTCGTATTCGTCCTCGTACTCCCCCCCACCGTCATAACGGCGCTGGTCGCGGTAGTGGCCGCCCAGGTCATCGCCGGCCGGCCCGCGAGGATCTTCGCCGTAGCTGGCGTTCGCAGCCGGGCCGGAAGGCCAGCCATCAGCGGGCGGGCCGGAAAGCCGCTGGGTCCGGCGCCACGGCGAGTCATCCGGCCAGCCCCGATCTGGCCGGGGGCCTTCATACATGGGCTCGTGATGGACCGGCTCGTATCCTTCGGGCCTGAGCTGATCCTCCGGCGGGTGGCCGTCCTGACCGGGGAGAGGCCCGGGGATCGGCTGCGGGCGCTGGAGCCGGCGGGGATCCCGGATCAGGCGCGGGTCGGGCGAGGGCGGGGAAGAGCCCGGCCATCCTCGGGGGTCCTGGGGCCCGCGCGGACCCGGCGGCCACCCGCCTCCGTTTTCACTCACGCGGAGGCTCCCCAGGTCACCGGCTGGCCCGCGGGCCGCCCGGTGGTGCGTTCGGCGTCCAAGGCGGCTTGCAGCAGGACGGCGGCCGCGGCGGCGTCCACGACCTGCCGGCGGGCCCGGGAATCCTTGCCGCCCCGCCGGAGCGCGCCGTGGGCCTCGGTGGTGGTGAAGCGCTCATCAACCAGCCGCACCGGGATGGGTGTGAGCCTGCTGGCCAGGTCCGCGGCGAACTTCCTGGCTCCGGCCGCGGCGGCGCCTTCCCGGCCCGACAGTGAGGTGGGCAGTCCGACGATCACCTCGATCGCGTCGGCCTCCACGGCTAGCTTCGCGAGCTCGTTTATCGTCCCCGGACCCGCCGCCAGCACGGTCAGCGGGGTAGCCAGGACCCCGCCCGGGTCGCTGCGGGCGACTCCGACGCGAACCGAGCCTACGTCTACCGCCAGCCGCACCCCCGCTCTCATCGGAACGGCCAGGTCAGGCCGGGTGGCAGGGCGTGATCGGTCTGGGCGCGACCCGGACCCGAGGACCCCCAGGGGTCGCAGCAGCATGCCAATACGTTACCTACCGGACCCGGTTATGTCTCGCAATGCGCTACGAACAGCCCCAAAGGCGGCATCTACCGCATCGGGCTGGCCGTCAGAGCCTGCGGCGATGGGGGCTCCGCCGCCTTGCGCGACGTCGGGCTTCCCGCCGCCGTTGCCGCCCAGGGCCCGCGCGGCGACCCCCACCAGGGTGCCGGCCGACAAGCCGAAACCACGGCCCGCCTCGTTCACCGCGATGACGACGACCGGCTTGTCGGCGGGCACGCCGACGATCATGACCACCGCGGGCCGGCCCCGCGGCACCCGGCCGCGCACGTCCAGCGCGAGAGCGCGGATGTCATCAGGGCTGGTGCCGTCGGGCACGCGGTGGGCGACCAGAGCCATCCCGCCGATGTCCTCCGCGCCGGCCGCGATCTCTCCGGCCGATTCGAGCAGCCTGGCCGCCCGCAGCCGCTGCAGCTCGCGTTCGGCCTCCCGGAGCCGGGTCACGACGCCCGAGATCCGCTCAGGCAACTGCTCCCGAGGCGTCTTGAACTGCTCGCTGAGCTGGCCGACCAGGACACTTTCCCGGGCCAGGAAGCGGAACGCGTCCATGCCCACCAGGGCTTCGATCCGGCGTACGCCCGATCCGATGGACGCCTCGCCGAGGACCTTGATCAGGCCGAGCTGACCCGACCTGGCGACGTGCGTCCCGCCGCACAGTTCCCGCGAGTAGTCACCGACCTCGACCACCCGGACCCGGTCGCCGTACTTCTCCCCGAACAGCGCCAGCGCCCCCATCTCGCGGGCCTCTTCCTGGGAGGTGTAAAACGCGTGCACGTCCAGGTCGTTGACCAGAACCTCGTTGACCTCGTCCTCGGCGTCCCGCAGCACCGACAGCGGCACCGCGCCGCCCGCGGTGAAGTCGAACCTGAGCCTGCCCGGCGCATTCTCCGAGCCCGCCTGCGCCGCGGACTCCCCCAGCGCCCCGCGCAGCGCCCGGTGCACGAGGTGCGTCGCGGTATGCGACCGGGAGAGCGCGCGACGACGCTCGACGTCGATCTCCGCGAACGCCGGCGCGTTCGTCGTCACCTCGCCCGAGATGACCTTGCCGCGGTGCACGATGAGCCCGGGCAGCGGGGTCTGCACGTCGGAGACCGCGACCTCGCCGCCGCTGACCGTGATCACGCCCGCGTCGGCGAGCTGGCCGCCACCCTCAGCGTAAAACGGGGTCCGGTCCAGGACCACGTCTACTTCCGTGCCCGCGCCCGCCGAGGACACCGGCACGCCGTTGACCAGCAGGCCGAGGATGGTCGCCTCGCCGGAGATCTGGTCGTAGCCGGTGAAGGTGACCGCGCCGGACCGCTCGAGCATCTCCGCGAACGCCGAGATGTCGGCGTTGCCGGTCTTCTTCTCGGCCGCGTCCCGTTTCGCACGGTCCCGCTGCTCGGTCATCAGCCTGCGGAACCCTTCCTCGTCGACGGTCAGGCCCTGCTCCGCGGCCATCTCCAGGGTCAGGTCGATCGGGAAGCCGTAGGTGTCGTGCAGCTGGAAGGCCTGGGCGCCGGACAGCGTGCCCTGGTTCCTGCGCCGGTTTTCCTCGACGGAGGCGTCGAAGATCGCCGTGCCGGTACGAAGCGTGCCGGCGAACGCCGATTCCTCCGCGTCGATGACCGTGCTGATGTTCGCCGCGTCGCGGGTCAGCTCCGGATACAGGCCCGCCATCGCGTCGATCGTGGTCGAGGTGAGCTCGTGCAGGTAACGCTCACTGCCGGCGTTCGCCGCGCCGCCGCCGCGCTGGCTCCCGGCGAGCAGGCGCAGGTTCCTGATGCTGCGCCGCAAGATGCGCCGCAGCACGTAGCCACGGCCCTCGTTGGTCGGCAGTACGCCGTCCTCGATCAGCATCACCGCGCTGCGCACGTGGTCGGCGATAACCCGCAGGGCCACATCGGTCCGGTGGTCCCGGCCGTAGGTCTGCTCGGTCAGCTCCGCCGCCCGGTCCAGGATCTTCCAGGTGGTGTCGATCTCGTAGAGGTTGTCGACCCCTTGCAGGATGGACGCCATCCGCTCCAGG
>Ga0302324_100012693_pt1 | contig 17163 bp, 5 predicted proteins | sample Palsa_T0_1_FD_201949 | JGI IMG/M metagenome (GOLD analysis project Ga0302324, IMG submission 201949) | Peat permafrost microbial communities from Stordalen Mire near Abisko, Sweden - Palsa_T0_1 | ecosystem: Environmental > Terrestrial > Soil > Palsa > Peat permafrost | place: Sweden: Abisko...
CAAAAGCAGATGGCCGTTACCATCGATTCCCATGGAAATTACTCTTTCGGATCCTCGCAAGCCGCGGCGCTGGTCTCTGGCGTGGCTGCCAAAGTCGACGGCCAGTGGCTTCGCTCGGGTGACTATCCCCACCACGACGTAGGCAAAACGGAGGCCAACGGCTACTTCGGATCTGCCGAACAATGGCAGGTGACCTTTTCCGGACTCACCGGCAAGCCAGATCTCATCTATTTCCTGCGCGCCTATCGCGATGAGCCCTTCGCCGATCTGCAGGTCACGGTGCGAAACCATACCGGTCGAGAGATCACCGTCCAGGCAGTGCGCTCCGTCGAGGCCTCAGGCGAGAGCATTGTTGGACCGGGTGGCCCTCCCTCCGCGGACCGGGTGTTGTCCGACAGCTTCAGCGAAGATCGTCCCGCGATGCGGCTTCATGAGCTTAGCGATGCACCCGGCAAAATGCATAAAGCGGTCGGGAGCCAGCTCATCTACAACCGCGAGAACCGGCAGTCCTTCTTCGTCGCGGCGTTGACATCCGAACGCTTCCTCACCATGCTGCGCCTCTCGGTAGAAGGCACCGGAAACACAACCCGAATCACACGATATGAGGTCGATTCGGTAGGCACCACCGAAGCGGAGAAGGAAAATTCCCTCGAAAAAGCACCCGCTGAAGACCAGATCGAACTGAGCCTTCCTGTTTCGCCTGAGGGCGAGCTCTCATCGGAGGCTCTCCTCTTCAGTCTCAGCTCCGACTATTACCACCAGCTGGAGAGCTACGGCGCGCTCATCCGCAAGATCCACCACGCCCGAGTATCTGCTCCGGCTCTGATGGGCTGGTGGAGTTGGACTGCATACTACTTCGGCCTCAACGAAGGCGCGTCGCTGACCAATGCCGCATGGGAGGCGCAATATCTGAAGCCCTTCGGCTATGACGTCTTCCACATCGACGAAGGGTATCAGTATGCACGTGGGGAATACGGCACTCCTGATACCCGGGTCTTTCCCAAAGGCCTCGGCCCGATGGAGTACAAGATCCGCGGCCTCGGTCTCACCCCCGGCATCTGGACCGCTCCCTTCGAGGTCTCTGAGAGATCCTGGGTCTATCAGAACCATCCTGAGTGGCTGGTGAAAAACGCCCAGGGCAAGCCAATCCACGCCGGATACGTGATTGACGAGAAAGACAAGCTCTACATGCTTGACACGACTCATCCCGGCGCGCAGGAGTATCTGCGCAAGACCTACCGCAAGCTGGTCGATGAGTGGGGGGTTCACTACATCAAGCTGGACTTCATGGACGACAGCGCCATCGAGGGCTTCTACTACAAGCCCCACACCCCCGCGCTCGAGGCCCAGCGTATAGGATTGCAGATCATTCGCGACGCTGTCGGTGACGACGTTTACCTCGACAAAGACGGCAGCGCAATGCTGAATCCCGTTGGTTACGTCGACTTCGGCCGTCTCTCCCAGGACACCGGCCACAGCTTCGACGCCAGCCGTGAGGCGATCGATGGCATCGCCGCACGCTACTACATGAATCGGAACTTCTTCGTTGCCGATCCCGATGCTTTCACGGTCTCCACTCAGCGTATCGACGATCAATCATGGCACGAGGGTAAAGCGCCTCTCACGTTGGACGAGGCCAAGGTTTCGATCGCACTGGCAGCTGTCACCGGGGGCATGCTCGAGATCGGCGACAATCTTCCTGCCCTGCAAGGCGACCCGGATCGCGTAAAGCTGATTCAAAACCGCGAGATCATTAACATGGTCCGGCTCGGAAATTCGTCGGTTCCGATCGACCTGATGACTTACCCAGAGGAAGATGCCCACCCTAGTGTCTTCCTGCTGAAGGAATCGAAGCGTCAGCACATCCTGGCCGTTTTTAACTGGACGGAAAACCAACGCTTCAAGATGGTCACTCTTGCCGAACTGGGCCTTGATACTAACGGCCAATATGTGATCACCGACGTTTTCGACCAGAAGCAGATCGAAGCTTCGTCCGGTTCATTATCGCTGAAGCAATCCCCACGGTCAGTCCGCGTACTCAAGATCATCGACCCCGCTGTAGCTGACGAAGGCCCTGCCCTTAATTTGGAATGTCCGAAGTCAGGAACCAGCGGCGAAGCCATTTCCTTTTTGGCGCAAGCCACGCCAGATCATCCTGCCGTGTCCTATACGTGGAATTTCGGCGATGGGGTTCATCTCGACGGCGCTCATCCGAGCCATGCTTGGACCGCTCCTGGCGACTTCAGCGTTCACGTAACTGCCACAGGCTTAGACAAAATGCAGAGTGAGAAAACCTGCAGCGTCCATGTCTCGAGCTATCTGCCCACAACCTTCACACCGTCAAAGAACCAGCGTTATGAGCAGAAATAGCCGGCTGCGTCGCGGCTCATACCAGCACGACTTCGATGTTCTGCGCGCGCAGTGCATCAGCGGTCTCTACCGGCAAATCGCTATCGGTAATCACACAGTGGATCGCAGAAGGCGGCACAATCCGGGATAGGCTCCGTCGTCCAAACTTGGTCGAGTCGCAGACGGTGACCACACGGCGCGAAGCTTTGACCATAGCGCGATTCACGCGAGACTCGAGAAGGTTCGGTGTCGTCAGACCCACCTCGGAATCGAAGCCATCGACGCCGAGAAAGAGAATATCGGCGTGCATCTCTTCGAGTGTGTCTTCGGCCAGCGGCCCGACAAGGGAAAACGAGTTCTTGCGCAGACTGCCACCGATCAGGATGACCTCCAGATCGCTGCTCCTCAGGTCAGTCGCAATGTTGACTGCGTTGGTAATGACGGTGAGGTCGGTAAACTTCTTCAGTTCATGCGCAATAGCTGATGTCGTAGTTCCCGAATCGAGGATTACGCATTGGCCCTCTTCAACCATTGCGGCGGCTGCAACCGCGATGCGCTGTTTCTCCTGGGAGTGCTGCTGCGCTTTCTCCTGAAGAGGCGGATCGAATAGAGCGCTTGACTGCGCGGGCAGTGCGCCTCCATGAGTTCGATGTAACAGCCCCTTCGACTGCAGGTGCTCAAGGTCTTTTCGGATGGTAATCTGCGAAATGCCAAGGTTCCGCGAGAGTTCTCCGACCAGCACGCGGCCTTCATTCTCAATCAGAGACAGAATGTGCTGGCGGCGTTCATCGATCAGAAGTTGGCTGGGCTCGGGGTGATTGCCGGATTTTGCAGCGCGTGCCATCATGTTTCGGCTACTTTCCTTCGGAAGGGTACACGAAAGGGCGCAGGCAGTCACGACATTTAAGGGCAACAGACATTTCGTGGCAAAAAGCCCATAAAAACCATAAGACTGACTGCCTTCTCCGTAATCGCAGCCTGGTTCGATTACGCGAACCAACCGCCCAGCGTTGCCGACAATCAGAAATCAATGGTAATAATACGGAAGCTGGGAACATTACCCTGTCTCAGGACCACCGATGCCACAGTTCGACTTAACTATCGCGGGTGAAGTCAATCTTGACCTGATCCTCTACGGCCTCGACGAGACCATCCCTGTCGATCGGGAGCTGCTCGCTTCAAACTTTGAGATGACCCTCGGCAGCTCCTCGGCGATCCTCGCCCACAACCTCTCAGTGCTTCAGCGCCGCGTGGGCTTCATCACTCTCTATGGGGCCGACTCTATGGGCGACCTGGCAATGCGGAGGCTCACCGAAGCCGGCGTCGACGCATCGCGCTCCCTTCGTGGCGAAGAGTCTTCCAAGACCGGGGTCACCATCCTGCTGCCGCACGGCCGCACCCGGCGCATTCTCACTTATCCCGGCGTCATGTTCGACATGGTTGTGGACGACCTCGACATCGACTACCTTTCATCCGCTCGTCATTTTCACCTCTCCTCACTATTTTTGCTGCGCGGTCTGCATCCCGGACTGCCGGGCCTCTTTCGGGAGCTGAAGCAGCGTGGACTGACCATCTCGCTCGATACCAACGACGATCCAGACGGCCGATGGAATGGTGTGCTGGACGAGCTTCTTCCCTACGTAGATATTCTGTTGCCCAATGACGACGAGGTCTGTCGCATCGCCCAGCGAAAATCTGTCAGCGAGGCTCTCGACATACTCGGAACGACTGTCCCGTTAATCGCAGTGAAATGCGGTAGCAAAGGGGCGGTTCTGCAACATCGATCGCAGCGGACTTCGGTTCCAGGTCTGACGGTTGAGCCCGTCGACACAATTGGAGCCGGAGACAGCTTCAATGCGGGATTTCTCGCCGCCTGGCTGGGCGGAGGTTCGCCCGAAGAATGCGCGGTGAGCGGCAACATCACCGGCGCGCTTTCTACCCAAAGGCCAGGAGGTATCGAGGCCTTTCGCGACAAAGGTTTGCTCAGCCAATTCCTGGAACAAAACCCCCTGCCCGGTGCGGCGACCCGGCCGACTTAAGACAAATTTCACCCACGATCAATATTACGAATTGCTTTTATAGGTTCCGTTTTATTACGATATGAGTCGACTTCGGGACGGGCCGTCCCGCTGCAGTGCGTGCTGCCCTGGAAGGAGACAAACCGAGTGGATCCGTTATGGTCGTTACTTCAATTGAGCGCCGCCGAGAAGACCGCGCGCGGACTCGAACATACTCCTCAGGAAATCGCTCAGCAGCCCGGCACCTGGATTCTCACCTTTCAGCAGCTTGCTGGCCGCTTGAAGGACGTACACGATTTCCTCACCACGGTTAAGGTTGACGGGCCCGCCAGCGAACGGCCTACCATCTTTCTCGTCGGCGCAGGCACCTCGGATTACATTGGTCAGTCCCTTCACCATCTGCTGCGCAGCAAGTGGCAATGTGAGGTGATTCCGGTCCCGAGCACCAGCCTGCTTACCGAATTCTCGGAATGTCTATTAACCGACCACAACTATCTCTGGATCTCCTTCTCACGCTCCGGAGACAGCCCGGAAGGCGTGGCCGTACTCGAACGAGCACTTGCCGAGTGTCCCAACATCTCGCACCTCCTGGTCACCTGTAATGCCAGCGGCCGCATGAACAAAATCGTGGAAGGGCGAGCGAATTGTCTTTCCATCGTCCTCGACGACTCGACCAATGACCGCGGGTTGGCCATGACGAGCTCGTTCACCAATATGCTGCTGACCGGGCAGATTCTGGCCCATGCGTGGAGCATCGCCGAGTACGAGAACATGCTAGGAAATCTGGTCGCAGCAGGAGAATCGCTTCTTCCGGCCGCCGCAGAGCTCGCATCTTCGCTCATGAAGGACGGCGGCTATAGCAAAGTGTGTTTCGTCGGCTCCGGATTGCTGGGGGGGGTGGCGTTGGAATGTGCCCTCAAGGTGCTGGAACTCACCGCCGGCAGCGTCCAAACCATCACTCAGCAGACTCTTGCCTTACGTCACGGACCAATGGCAGCCCTCGACGGCAACACCTTATTCGTGAGCCTGGTTTCAAGCGATCCGCGCCGGCGTCAATACGATCTGGATCTGCTTCGTGAAATAGACAGCAAGGGGCTCGTGCGCACCCGTGTCGCTGTCGCCAGTGATCGCTTTCGCGCCAACGCGGATTACGTGCTCAGTCCCCGAAACATTGAGGCCGTCCCCGATCTCTATCGACCCGTCTTGGATGTGATCTTCGGCCAGCTGCTCGGTTTGTTCGCATCGATTCAATTTGGATTGAAGCCGGATGTGCCAAGCCCAAATGGCGCCATCAGCAGGGTAGTTCAGAACGTCGAAATTCATTGATCGATTCTCGCATCAAATTCGCCGCGAGCGATATCACCGTAAGTCACCCCCTTTCCATTTCTTAGGTATGCCGGTTTGCCGTCTCGATTACCTCCGGGTTGCCGGTGATACGGCCGGAACCATCAACAAACGCTAGACGACCAGGCGGGAACTACTCAAGTTGCGCGCGAATTTAGTGCGCTTGGACCTTGACATGTATATCGCTAGTTGGCAATATAGCCACATGGGGATGAATGTGCATGCCGACCGCCTGAGCCTGGCCTTCGCCGCGCTCGCAGATCCCACCAGACGCGCTATCCTCGCTCGTCTCGCGTCCGGAGAGGCGGACGTGTCTGAGCTCATGAAGCCGTTCGCCCTGAGCCAGCCGACGATCTCAAAGCACCTCAATGTGCTGGAGCGCGCTGGCCTCGTTAAGCGCGGGCGCGATGCGCAGCGGCGTCCGCGTACGCTCGTGGCGGTTCCGCTCAAGGATATCGCTGACTGGATGGAGCCCTTTCGCCGCTTCTGGGAGCAGAAATTTGCCGGCTTGGATATTTACTTGAAAGGATAGAGGGTGCTGCTGAATTCTAACTCCGAGCGAGGTTGGCGTCACATCTTGCTAGGACGGTTTCCGGAAATGCCATTCCGAATCTATTTCGGATTCCGGCCATTTCCTCGGAAGCGAGGCAGCAGTGATGGAACAAGGAATGCGGCCTCTTCACTCCAGTGATACAACCGAGCCTGCCGGGCAACGACCCAGGTGAATGATAAGTATTTATAGACGGTCCCTTCAAACTCGGGGGCAGTAAAGACTCTTATGTCCATTGGATGAAAGACGTTCAAGAGTAGTCGACGAACGGCATGCGTCGACGCCTCAGGGGGTTGCGAAGTCCGTTTGATCACGAATAGATCGAGATCGCTCTTTTCGCGAGCAGTACCGATTGCATACGATCCGAAAGTGCCCACAGCCAACGGAGCGTAAGTATCGGCAATCCTTCTCGAGATTCTGACGATATCGCTCTCCGACAACATGGGCTCAGTCGATTGAGTAGTTGATGATGAGCAATATGTCCTCAACCTTGCTGGGGTCAAGACGCATCACTCCGCCTACGGTTGTTGCAAGCGCCGAAGGCACGCTCGCAGAAGGCACGATCAGGTCGAAGGATTGCGGCGCTCGGAGCGGGGGGGTGAGCGTCGCTGTGCCGGTAAGCGCGGCAACTGGAGTGTTATCACCCGTCATGAGACTGGAAGGACCGAGTGGGAGCGCTGGCGGGCCGGCGACGCTGCTGACGCCGAAGGTTGCTGCAATCATATTGCCGGCAGCAGGAACGCACAGCGGGACGTAGAATACAAAGCTCGATATCTTCACTCCGTTGCCCAGGTTTGAGTACGGGAACAAGATATTCGGGAGTGGAAGCGTCAGTGTCTGCTCGGTCGCTGCGGCCACGGGCGGATTGAAGAAGCTGTAGTAGGCGTTCCCGAAGGTGCTCCGCGTGCTTATCACAATGGAGCGGTCCATCTCGATCTGAGAATTGATGGCGGCCCTGACCGTGTTCGCGTCTCCACCTCCGCGCGCCGTATAACGAATGTGAAGGACAACGTCGGTGATTGTAGAAAAGTCGAAATTGTTGTCACGCTGATCGAGCGTCAAGTTCCATGTGCTGACGGCGCCGCGCCCCTCAAATGGAAGCCATCGCTCGTCGCGGAGGTTCACGTCGAAGAGACCGGCGTCGTTTTGGCCGCTGCTGGTCACGATTGTCGATGTGCCCGCAGCCGCTACAGGCGAACCGACTACCGGTTGACCGGTTGGCGGAGTCGTAAAGTTCCAGGACTGATATCCGGCGCCCGGCGCCTGGACACGAACGATCGCGGGTCCCTGACTTAGGGTTGCGTTCACTCCGGTATAGGGCCCGGTGACACACGGAATAGTGAGAGCAACGGCCCTGAGCCTTCTGAAGTAGTGTCCCGGGTAGTCGCTGTCGAATAGCGTCTCGTCCAGAGAGATTGTGCACTGGCCGGTCTCGCGCAGAATCACAAGCTGCAGGGGAGAGGCTAATGCTAGGGAGACATGTTTCGTTATTTCGAACTCGCGCGTGTTTTCCGCGAGATACTGTGCCTCCATACGTCGGAGGTCAAACATCAGACTTTCCGCTGCGGTCAGTCCCTGGTGTTGACTGTCCCAATACCCGGCCTGGATGAATGTATCGGAGTACTTGCCAAGTTCGTATTGGTAGGCATTCTGTGCTTGTAGCGCCAGCGAGAACGCGAGTTGATAGGCTTGTGCATACACCGTGCTGAGTTGGTTCGCCATCCAGCCGTAAAGCTGGGCGTTGGTGTACTTATTCGTGAGAAAAGTGGCGACCGCCAGGGAGTTGGAGATTTGCACATTCTGTATCTCCAGTTCTTTACTTGCGATCGCGAGCCGATCGTTCGCAGCCGCAATTTGCGCGTCTAATTGCAGGTTCTCGGCAATCGCAATATTCTCCTGGAGAGTCCATTCGTCCTTCCGCCTTCGGTAGCTTCCCCACGTCGCCGCCAGATTGCCGCCCTCGCTCAGGATTCCTGCCGCACTCCTAACAGCGGTAGCAAAATGCGACGCAGAATCTGCAACGTTCTTGCCTCCTGAGGTTACCTCCAGGACTGGTGATCCGCCAAAGCCCGCGACTCCCCCAGTAACAGTAGGAAATAGAGAGGTGCCTCCAGCGAACAGATCCAGGACAAATGCTCCGGCATTTAATTCGAGGGCGGCGATCTGTAAAGCAGCGGCTGCTTCTTCCCACGAGTTTGTATACGCCACCGTGTGATAAAACTCATACCGTACGTTGACAACGTCCCTCTGTTTGGTGAGCGCCGTGATCTGGTCCTGGGCTTCTGTGACCTGCGCGGTCTTGACATCCAGCATCCGCATCTGGATATCCAGCTCCTGATTAGCCCGAAGGGCGCTGAGCGTCTCAGCGTCCTGTTTCTCGAGGGAAGCCAGAATGAGCGAGCCGTAAGCGCGAACCTCATTCGCCAGCTCGATTGCCTTCTGGAGATAGGTTGTGAAACGGTAGATTGGGGCGTTCGGCAGTGCTCCGGAGAGACCACCTCCGCTGGCTTGAGCCTCCACTAAGAGCAGTGGATTGATGGGTGGCGCGTAAAGCGGCAGCGGCTGCACGACTCCCTGCAGATTCCGGGAGTTGCGGATGTTATCCAGCCGTTGAGAGACCGTGTCCCAATAGGCCAGGAGCTGTGCGTTTGGCGGAATGCAGAATAAGAGGGTGTCCGCGTTGCCAGGGAGAATGGGAAGCGACGGGGCGTTTAACGTACCTCCGATGAGCGCTTGCGGCGGCTCTGGCGCGACGATCACATTCTCGATATTCACGAGAACATTCGAGAAGTTGTCGATGTTGCCGCTGTTGCTGAGCGACGAGTATGTCGCAGTTCCGGTGCTGCTTTCGTTCGAATTTGGAAGGCGAAGCGTGTCGGGCCGCGGCCCCAGAATCAGGTCGGCGAGGATATACAGTTGCTCCGCCTGGTTGACTGTCTCGGCGGTGTATTGGCTATACAACGAATCGCCCCAGGCGATCAGATTATCGAGAAACATCATCACGGTGGCTTTCGCGTAAGCCGAAATACGAAGGCTGGCGATGAGGTGTGGATCGAACGGGTCCTGCATCCATGCGGTGATTGCATTCTGCGTGACGTCGTCGGAGATGTTCAGTTGCTGATCCGCGGCCAGGGTATTGAGAAGATTCTGAATCTCCTGGTTTACCCAGTCGCCCTGGTACATCGCATTAAACGGCGCCATCTGCCAAAAGCGTTGTGGGGCCGTCCCCCCGCTACTGTCTGTAGGGTTAAAGATGTATTCGAGCCAGCTCATTGCGTCCTGGTACTGCTGGTTTTGCATCAGGAGAGATGCCACGAACATGGGGACGTGATAGAAGATCTCCCAGTTGTAGAGCGAGTAGGCCCCCGAGCCGCCGGGGGCAAAGTCGAGGCCGTTCTCACCTGGGTCTGGATTCCCTGGCAGGTTGTCACCCGGATAGTGGGTCTTCACCTGCGGCCCTGGGCTATACAGGGAGTAGAAACTGAATGGAGTGCCCCAGCCCCTGACTGTTTGCGGGCCCACTTGCAGGGACCGTGCCATGAGACCCGGAATGCCGCCGGTCTCCAGCTCGCGTAGGAAGGTTCGAGCGTAAGGATGATAAAAGGTTTGAAACTCATACCGCGTATACCACTGCGTCGCGCCTGTAAGCGTTGGGAGTTCCTGATACCCGGCCGAGGATACATAATAAAGCGGCTGGACCAGGTATGTGCGGGTAGGGTCATCGACGAAGAACGGATCAGCGGAATCAAACACCGTTTCGTGCTGCGGAATGACAATCCTGGGGTTGGATATGGATCCGAGCAGCTGAACACTAACTGGCTGTCCTGTACTGGTTGTTGTGCAAAGGACGTTTAACGTTGAAGCAGGGCCGACAGAAACATCCCATATAAGATCCTGAGCCCAGAACAGGTAATTGGTCGGGCTCGGTCGTTCGTTGAAGTTTTCCAAAACTGTGAGTAAGGAGAAGGTCGGTTCCTGATTGAGATCAATGTACTCCGCGTCGGGCAATACTAGGGACCATACAGCGGCCGCTAACGGTGACTCCGGCGATTGAAGGGTCGCCTGCGCGACAAGTCCATCAACAAAGCCCTTGACACCATTGACAGGGAGCGCGTTCTCATACATGTTGATCTGCATCTGCAGACTCGCTGCCGTGGGCTGCGAAGCTTGGAAATTGAACCAGAATGGAGAAAATCCTCCGTTTATATAGATCTTTTCATTAATCGTGCGCTTAGCTTGCCACTGGCCGGCGCTAAATTCGCTCATTGCAAACTCGACCGCAGAGAATTGCAGCGGGGGACTTAGCGGGGCTGCTGTCCCATCGGATTTTGGAACCGGTTGATCGAACGCTTTCTGCGAAATTTGTTTGAATACTGGCCAGATCAAGTAAAGCCGCTGATCCCAAACGAACGGAAGCAAGTGCTGCGAATTGATGTCGAGATTCAGCGGCTCCCACGCACTCCAGCTGCCCGTGCTCGGCGTCAGCCCCGTGCGGCGGCGCGTGTACCATTGCCAGGGCGTAGCGCGTGTGTGCGCGAAAACATGTAGTACGGTCTCTTGTTTGGAAGTTGTTTCAACATAGTGGGCGGCCACCTGAAGGCGAGACACACTAACGAGCTTCCTGAGATAGTTCTCAAGGGCAGCCTCCGCGCCATCTGCATCCGCATTCGTTTGTCGAAGGTCGTTTTCCAAATCCCCAAAAAATGACGAAGCATCCGTACGCGTTTCCGGCAGAACATAGTTTTCCGGATACAGAAACACTTCGCGGTTCGCCTGCCATAGGCGATACTGCTGTCTCCACGACCACTCATCCCAATGCGGGTCCGTCATAACGGGCGTGCCCCCAGGGAAGGTAAGGTTCAAGAAGCATTGCTGCACGAATTGCTGGATCGCCAGGGACGGTTGCAGAAGCCGTGTCGTCTGCCCACCGGGACTCATTTCAGGGTCGATCAGGTAGTAGTCATAGATGTCGTCCGTGCTCAGCATTTGCGGTATTGGAGCCGCCGGTCCGTCCCCAAGCATGTATGCGACCAATGCATCGCGTCGGTTTTGGCGGAGGACATCTTCCACGGGCTGGATGGCGGCGAACCAGGAACCCGGCGGGTACTGTGCCTGCAAAGTTGACATTGCCTTGGAAGCCGTATCTGCAGTGGGCGCGATCGCTGCCAGGTCCACCAAAGTAGCGCCACTGATTCGATAGCGAAGTGCCGTATCGAGTGCGTTGGTTATGGATGTCAGCATCGCCGTATCCGCGAGCGATCCGGATTGTGCTGGAAGCTTTGGCAGCGTTGCCTCTAATGCGGTAACAATCGCTTGCATGTCTTCTACATTCGTGTTGAGAGCGGGAACGAGTGCAGAGATTACCGTGGGTAGGTCTGTTGGAAGCCCACTTGGCAAAAGCCATTGACTCAGGACATCGAAGAGGGCCGACCCGGTTGCCGGCTGCCGCCTGTTAAGGCGAATTGCCCGCAGCAGGCTCTCAAGAGGAGTGTAGGGGTCGGTAACAGGCGTGGAGGGCAGAAGGCTCGGGTCAAGCCAGTTAAAGGGCGCGGCGTTGGTCTTCGCAAACGCAAATTCGGCCACTGTTAATTTGAGTGCGTTGAAAAATGCTGCTGCCTTTGCCACGGCCATGAAAGCGCTTATGAGCGCCGCGAACTGAGTAGGATCGACACCGGTGGCCTGTGCTATCAGGAGATCGATAGTGGCGGCAGAAAGAGGAAGCACGCCCGTCTTGAGGAGGACCGGCGTGATTACATCTGTCGTCGTCCCGGTCGCCGCCGTCAGGGCATTGATCACAATGGTTTGGACCATCACGGGGTCGGCGGGTAAGGCCTGGAAGGCAACCGTGCCTCCGCTTGTCCAGTTGCCGTTTCCACTCGAGCCATTCAGGGTGAACGACGTTGGACTAACGACTGTGATGGTGAATGTGCCATTCGCATTGGTGTTTCCTTGAACGCCGCTGATGCCGATTTGTGCCCCGCTCAGTAGGAGGTTGGGCGACGCAGTGGTGATGGTTATAGGGGATAGGTTGGATGCTCCTGTGATCGAGATTGCTGTTGCACCGGGAAGCTTGGCGACGGCGTCACGAATGGTTTGAAGGATCGCGGTGGCCTGGGACGCAGTTAACGCAAGCGAACTTTGATCGGGAGATTGGTTTAGGAGCAGGTAGTTGAGGTCTTCGGCGGCCAGCCCGGTACCCTGGAGAACAGCGAGCCGGCGCAGAAATTCCTGAGTGTCCTTCGGTTCCCAACCGAAGGGCTTGCCCTTGGTGAGGGCGATCCACAAAATGAGGTGGGGGATGTCGAGCGACAATGATGAGGCAAGCCGCTGGTAATTTAATAACTGACCCAGAGTGCCCAAAGAGAGTGTGTTGGCCGCGCCGCTGAACGTGATCACTGCTGAAATGTCGGCGGCGCTGAGCCCGAGCGCAGCGGAAATTGCACGTTGTTCATCCGTCGGCTGCGCCGAGGCTGCGCCGAATATCGGGTTCCCTGATAGCACTCCGGTTGCAGTCCCTCCAGCCGTCCAGGCTCCCGTGCCGGCGAAGCCGTCCCAGGTAAACGAATTGATGCCTGTGACCGTGATCCCGAAAGTGCCGTTGACGGCGGTCCCTGCCAGCGTCCCAGTGATGGATACCTGCATCCCCGTCTGATAGCCGTGGGGAAGGACGGTGACGATGCTTGCGCCTGTGGAAGCCGCTGTAATCGTGCTCTTGCTCAGAGGCACGAAGACGCGGCTCCAGATCAACAGCACGACCGGGTTCAGAAACACCTCGCTATAGGTAGAGGGAACGACGGTATCCTCGTCCCCCAGGTGGCTGACTACATCGCGTGTTTCCAGAGGCTGCCAGAAACCTAGAACTTCCTGAAAGGGAAGCTTGAGCTGCTGCTGAACGGCCATCGCGCCTGTCAGGTACACCAGGTAATCGCCTGCCAGAGAATCCCCGAAGCCCTTGATCGCCCAATCGAGCTCCCACATCTCCAGTCCCGACGCGACCCACAGCCTTAGAAAGCTGTTGGCACGCGTCAGCACGTCGGCAGTGAGACCGGTGAAAACCATCAGATCCGTGTCGGGGTTGAGGACCTGCAATGTGCCGGTCATTGTCGTTCCCGCTTCAAGGGTGACGCCAGATTGGGTGACCCACACGACTTCCAGGAGCTGGTAAAGCTCCTGAAGGGTAATGGCTGCCCTGTTAAGGAGGACTGGAACCCTCGACAGAGCCGTTAGCCATCCCGGAGGGGTAAGTGATATGGACGTACGCGTCTTTGGATCGACGACCGTTGCCTGATCCTCTGCCAGCCCCCAGCGATCCCAGGCGTGGTGGGTATCGGTGCCGTTAATCAGCGCCTGCATCCCGGGATTGATTCCGAGGCTCGCTCCGGCGATCGCCGCCGTCGGCGCATTGCCGGCGAAAAGCGACAGTATGGCGGTGCGCGTTGTTCCCAGCGCATTGATGTAAGCAGTGGTTCGAGCAAAATCAAGGTCGAAGGGAAGAACCAAGGGAAACACGGCGCTGGCGGTGAGCGTATAGGCTGCCTGCGAAATCTGTTGCGGAAGTGCGCGCCGTTCTTCGATAGTGCCGACTGTATCGAGAAGAGTGACGGGCGTTGTAGGAGGCGCGATAGCCGATTCGAGGATCTCGTTGACCAGGTCGATGTACGGAATCGTGATGTTCGTGTTGTTACAAGTCAAAGCGGTGTATTGGATATCGGGTCGGCGCGAGAAGAGCGCGTCCCGAGCATTGGTGGCCGGTCCGCCGGTCGCAGTGATTCCGGCAAGGTATTGCAACAGGTCAACGAGGTAGGCAGCTGGACTCAAGACGGACTGACAGTCGCTGCATTGAAAGGAATCGAGCGATCCGAAAAGTGCCTGAAGATCGGGTAGGCTGTTGAGAAGCGTAGGATCCGGGGTCGCAGCCGCCAAGGCGGCGACACCGGTCCCATTCAATGCCAGATTGTAGCGGCCGTATGCAGTGAGCGCTGTGGCGTGCGCCATTTGGGCGCGAGCATACGTCAAGTTTGCCGCTGACTCGCTCCCCAGCGTAGCGGTCATCTGAGCCACAAATGGTCCCCGGCCTTGCGAATAGACACTCAGCGCCGAACTGTGCCCCGCACTTCGCAGCGCTTCGATTGCATCGTAGTCCTGGCAGATTCTCCACAGCCGCTGCGCCGTTTTAGCATCGGCCAGCGCCGCCGTCGACAACGTAACATTGTTCGTTAGGACGAAATGATCGATGTTCGTCGTTTTGAAGTCGAACTTCGGATTTGCCGTAAGAAAGTTGACCAGCTCGTCTTTTGTTTTTGCGAACGAAGAAGTTTGCGCTTTCGACAATCTGCCTGCGAACGTGGTGGTGGGATATTTCGCGGCGAATCGTTCCGTGAGCGCCTTGGCAAAGCGAACAATTCTTTGGCTGGCAGGATCGTCAACAAAGACGGGCGAGATGCTGGCCGCCTCCGGATCGATGGCTGTGATGCGCGCTATCCAGTCGCTTTCGTCGAGTAGAGCCAGGTTCTGCACGCTCGCGAGTTCCTTCTGCGACAGGCGGCTAAGAGTGTCCTTGACCAGGAGAAGATTGCCGCCCAGGGCTTCGCCCGCGCTGAGCGTTGCCTCGAGTGTGTCAAGGTCCTCACTCAGCAGCTCCTTCTTCGCGCGCAGAGCGTCCCAGGTCGACTCTAAATGGCGGTCGTGGTCCGCGTAGGCTTTCACAAAGTTGGACTTTACCGCTTCGCCTACGCCCCCCGCGGAGAGCAGGTCATTCAACGATGTCTTGCCGCGATGGTAAGGAGCATTTCCCACGCTCTGCACGCGCAGCGAGTCGAGAAGGTTCAATTCTGACTCTTGGGACTTGGCGAAGGAAGCAGGAAGAACATTGGCTTTCACCGCGGAAGTGAGAGCTTGGCTGAGTACGGCTCGCGAATGGGCTAGGACAGCGTTGAGGACCTGTCCGGTAAATGCATCATCGATTCCGGTGTCGGGGAGGCTGATGAGGGCTGCGCTGAGCGCCGGCGGAATTCCCTGGGAGAAGAGCCCGAACAAGGTCGCATCCTTGACCCCATTCTTGGCGCCAAGAGCGGCAGCGATGAATCGGAATGAAATTTGTTTAAACGGGAAGCCCGTGGCGTTCGCCAGGAACTGCAACTCGTGGGTTTCCTTATTTTCCCTGAGTTCGTCGAGAGGTTCTTCTTGCAGATGTGCGCCGACGGCCTTCTCGATCTTTGTAAAGGTCGACGGTACCCTGATGGCCCCGTCTGCCGCCGTTGTAAAGTCGATTTCGACCTCTGCCGGCGCGTGGAACACCGTGGACGATTGCGCAATCACTACCTGAGGCGTGACGGAGGTGTCATACGCGCGCACCACGAGGTTAAATGCGCCCTGGCGCGGGTAGGTGATCGAATAGTAGCCCTGATCGTCGGTTGTGGATTCTCCGAGGAGCGTCTCATTCCGGATAGACTTTGCGGACAGCTCAACTCGTGTACCGATGAGTGGCCCCCCGTCTTGATCGACGACATGACCGGTAAGGGTTCCGTGATGCTGGTCCTCCGCCATGGCCTTTGCGAGGCTGTTGCTTTCGCTATCTTCAACCATATAGTCTGCTCGATTTCGAAACGTGACGTTTAAGACTGGAACACTCGCCTACTGCTCGCGAGCGAACAACCTTCCGAGGTTGCCGCTGGCCGTGAGCTTGCGAGTCTCAATCAAAGCGGCCACCATTCCGCTTTCCACGGTTTGACCGTATATTCATCCGATGCTAGTCTGCCGGGGATACTTAACACTCCGCTCCAAAATGCGGTACTCACATAGATCGGGGCCGTCCAGATTGCAGTTTGCGCCGCGCCGTATGCGCCCACGATTGATGACCCGGTGACTCTCTGAGCCAACCCTCCGGCTGCCGCGGCTGTACGGGATATCCCCGTGTTGTTGTAGACATACGTTCCTACTTGCACTCCTGCCGCACCAGCACCGATCACCGCGGCTGGCGCTCCAATCGCGGTTCCAATTCCCACCAACGTTGCGGAGCCGGCAGCAGTGCCCCCTAGTACTGTCAGACCTCCAGCAAACCCGGAGCCGCTCAGTACCGCGCTATCCCATCTACCGTTGTCGATATCCTGGTAGAAAGAATAGCCTGAATACCCGGTACCCACCGCAGTCAAGGCATATCCGCTGACTCGTGCAGTAGTTCGAAAACCTTGCGTGTTCCAGATTTTGTTGGCATCAGCCTCCTTGGCCAAGCCTCCGGCAGGAGAATCAAACGGATCCCCTTCAGCTATGCGCCGAATATTTACCTGTTGTTGCGAGGCTCCTTGAGAGCTATTCAGACGTGTGTTTTGAACCCGGTGATCTTGTGGTCGTACGGTATTCGCACCGGGCCCTCCGGTTCGAATGATATCTTGGAGTTCTACTGTGTGGTCGATCTGAGTTCCTACAGGTCGCCGTCCGCCTGGAAGACTCGCCTCATACTGATTTCTTAGGGGCCTGAAGGCTCGCCTGATGTCACTGGTTGCGCTGGTTGCCCCGGGCGGTGTCGATCTAATTCCGATACTTCTGTCTAAGGGATCGAGAATCCTTTGTAAATAAGTTGCAATCTTTTGGGCATCGAAGTTGTTAGCCACCACCTTCGTGAACCCGGTAGGGTTGTTCGCGACGGAAGCGGCCCCCACAGTCGAGACGGTGGCTCCTGCAGATGCCGCTGCAAATGGATTCGATCTCTCATCCCCGTCGGAAACCGCTGGCTCAAGGCACGAGTGCGTCGTCGAATCGCACGATTTACCGGTTCGGTCAGTGCCGCCTAACGGATTGCTGTGTGTAAATGCATACAGGTTTTCACCGTCGGCCAACCCGGTTGGATCTGATGCCGTCCATCTTCCAAGCCATGACGAATAGTATCGTGCCGAATGATAGTTC
>Ga0302324_100012695_pt1 | contig 17161 bp, 15 predicted proteins | sample Palsa_T0_1_FD_201949 | JGI IMG/M metagenome (GOLD analysis project Ga0302324, IMG submission 201949) | Peat permafrost microbial communities from Stordalen Mire near Abisko, Sweden - Palsa_T0_1 | ecosystem: Environmental > Terrestrial > Soil > Palsa > Peat permafrost | place: Sweden: Abisko...
ATCGCGCCGTCGCGGATCCGCAAGCAGTCGAATGCGCTGAAGAAAGGCGGACGCGTCAATGCCATGGACATTGCCGTGTTCAGCCGGCAGCTCGCCACCATGCTCGCCGCAGGCATTCCGCTCGTGCAGGGCTTCGAGATCGTCGGCGCCGGCCACGAGAAGCCTTCCATGCAGAAGCTGATTCTCGACATCAAGTCGGACATCGAAGCGGGCACTTCCTTGCATGAGGCGCTCGCCAAGCATCCGCTCTACTTCGATGATCTGTACGTGAACCTGGTGGAAGCGGGCGAGCAGGCGGGCGCGCTCGAGGGCCTGCTCGACAAGATCGCAAGCTACAAGGAAAAGACCGAGGCCATCAAAAAGAAGGTCAAGAAGGCGCTCTTCTATCCCGCCGCGGTGCTCGCCGTCGCGGTCGTCGTCACGATCATCCTCCTCATCTTCGTGATCCCGCAGTTCGAGGCCCTCTTCAAGGGCTTCGGCGCTGATCTACCGGCGTTCACGCAGATGGTCATCAATCTGTCGCGCTTCGTGCAGAGCGACGGCATCTACATCGCCGCAGTCATTGCCGGCGCAGTGTGGGTATTCTTCTACTTCAAGAAGCGCTCCAAGCGCATGCGCGAGTTTCTCGACCGCATGTCGCTCAAGATGCCGGTCATCGGCCCGATTCTCAACAAGGCCGCCATCGCGCGTTTTGCACGCACTCTGTCGACCATGTTCGCCGCGGGCGTGCCGCTCGTCGAGGCGCTCGAATCCGTCGCCGGCGCGACCGGCAACATCGTCTATGAGAACGCGGTCATGCGGATGCGCGACGAAGTGGCCACCGGCCAGCGCCTGCAACGCGCCATGGAGACCACCGAGCTCTTCCCGAATATGGTGGTGCAGATGATCGCCGTGGGCGAGGAGTCAGGCTCGCTCGATACGATGGCGGGCAAGGTTGCGAGCTTCTACGAAGCCGAGGTCGACAACGCCGTGGATGCCATGTCGAGCCTGCTTGAGCCGCTCATCATGGTGATCCTGGGCGTGCTGGTCGGCGGCCTCGTGATTGCGATGTACCTGCCCATCTTCAAGCTGGGTTCGGTCGTCTAAGACAGTGCGTTGCGCCTGATCGACGTTTTCGCCACCTCGCCGGCGCTCTTCATCGGCGCGTGCCTGGTGGTGGGGCTGCTCATCGGCAGCTTTCTGAACGTCGTCATCCACCGCCTGCCCGTGATGCTCGAGAGGCAATGGCGCGCGGAGTACGCCGAGCTCGCCCCGGGCGCCGAGCCGGCAGGCGCACACGAGCCCTTCAACCTCGTGGTGCCGCGCTCGACCTGCCCCGTATGCCGCGCCCCCATCACGGCATGGCAGAACGTCCCGATATTGAGCTTTGTCGCGCTCGGCGGGCGCTGCGCCGCCTGCCGCGCACCCATCAGCATGCGCTACCCGCTCGTCGAAGCGCTCACGGCAGTGATGTCGGCGGCGGTCGGCTGGAGGTTTGGCTTCGGCGCCGCGACGTTCGCGGCGCTCCTCCTTACCTGGTTCCTGATTGCGCTCGCCTTCATTGACATGGACACTCAATATCTGCCGGACAATTTGACGCTGCCGCTGCTGTGGCTCGGCCTTCTCGTGAGTCTCCTCGGCGCCGGCGCGGCGAATGCGTCGATCCCCGTCGACCTGCGCTCCAGTGTCATCGGCGCGGTCGCAGGCTATTTGAGCTTATGGAGCGTGTATCAGCTCTTCCGGCTCGCAACCGGCAAGGAAGGCATGGGCTACGGCGACTTCAAGCTTCTCGCGGCGCTCGGCGCATGGCTCGGCTGGCAGCTCCTCCTGCCCGTGCTCCTCGTGGCGGCGGCCGTCGGTGCGCTCGTCGGCGCCATCCTCTTGTCGGTTCAAGGACGCGACCGCGCAACGCCGGTCGCTTTCGGGCCGTATCTCGCCGCATCCGGATGGCTCATGCTGCTTTTTGGACACGACATCGTCGCGCGCTATTTCGGCCTCTTCCCGGTGCGCCCATGAAAGGCAAAGTCTACCGGGTGGGCCTCACGGGCGGCGTTGCGAGCGGCAAGTCGACGGTGTCGAAGCTCTTCCGCGCACATGGCGTGCCCATCATCGACACGGACGAGCTGGCGCGCGACGTCGTCGAGCCCGGGCAGCCGCCGCTCGAGAGCCTGGTCGAGCGCTTCGGCGCGTCGATCCTGACCGCGGACGGGCATCTTGACCGCCCGGCGCTGCGCACCATCGTGTTTTCGGATCCCAAGGCGCGCGCCGACCTCGAGGCGCTGATCCATCCGGCCATCGGCGCCGAGGTCGAGAGCCGCTCGTCCATCAGCGGCGGACCCTACCAGATCCTCGTGATCCCGCTCCTCGTCGAGAAAAACCTGGCATCGCAGCTTGATCGCGTGCTCCTCGTCGACTGCGCTGAGGAGCTGCAGATCCAGCGGCTGCGCGCGCGCGACGGCTCAACCCTCGAGGAGGCGCGCGCCATCCTGAACGCGCAGGCCTCGCGCACGGCACGCCTCAAGGCCGCGCACGATGTGATCAAGAACGACGGCGCGCTGGGGGCGCTCAAGGCCCAGGTGAGCGCGCTGCACGCGCAGTATCTCAAGAGCGCCTCCGGCGCGCCGGCTTAAGCGGCACGCCCGGCGAGACGGCGTTTACGGACGCCCTGCACGTCAAGCAATATAGGGCGCATGAGTAAAGACGCCGCCCCCGCCCCCGCCTCCGCGGCTGCCAGTGAAGTCCTGGTTTTCGAGCAGCCGCTGCATGAGCGCATGCGCACCTTTCTCAGGCTCGACTTTCTCTACAACCAGGCGCTCTACCACAACGAGATGGCAAGCCCCTGGGGCAGTCGCGCTGCGGTGTCCTGTCTCATCGACATCCTGGCGATCGCCACCCGCGGCGATGTGCGCTCGGACGTCTTGAAAGAGCTCGAGCGGCAGCTGACCGCGCTCAATGAGTTCCAGTCGAAGCCGGGCGTCGACTCCGGGCGGCTGCGCGCCGTGATGTCGAATCTCCTGCGCCTGCGCGCGGAGCTCATGAGCGCAGGCTCGACCTTCCTGCAGCCGATCCGCGATTCCGAATTCCTAAGCGCCATCAAACACAGAAGCGCCATTCCTGGGGGCACCTGTGAATTTGATCTGCCGGACTTTTACTACTGGCTGAGCCAGGGCGCCGAAGCACGCATGCGCACCTTCAACGAGTGGCTGGGCCTGTTGCGGCCGCTGTGCGATGCGATCGCGGAGCTGCTGTGGCTGACGCGGCAGAACGGCCGCACGCGCGATGAGGTGGCCGTCGCCGGCTCCTTCCACGTCACCTTCGAGCGCGACACGCCCTACCAGCTCCTGCGCATCTCGCTGCCGAGCGCCGCGGGACTTTATCCTGAGATCAGCGGCAGCCACTATCGCTGCAGCGTACGCTTTCTCGCCTGGAACGGACTCACCGCGCGCGCCACCCAGGCCGAGCGCGATGTGCCGTTCGTCTTGAGCTGCTGCCTCTAGCGCGCGCCTGCGCGTGCCTTAGAACTTGATCTTGCCGCCGCCCACGGGCGCGCCGGCGCCGACGTCCGGCACGACAATGCGGGTGGCGGCTTCGCGGCGCATCTCGCGTGCCTCATCGATCGCCTGTTCCAGGGCTATTTTTACGGCGTCGGGAAATTTGCCGATCGCATCATTGAGCGAATCCGCCTCGATGTCGAAGGCAAGTGGCAGCACGCCCGCCGGCGTCAAAAGCTGCGTCTGGCCGGAGTAGAGCACGAAGCGCGTGCCGTCGGTCGCGCCGTCCGGGTTGACCGGCGTCAGGCGGCGGATGGTGCCCGCGCGGCGGTCGGTAAATATTTCCTCACGATACAGACTCGTGGAATCGAGCTGGATGTCCGGAAGATCAGTCGGCGCTGCCATGGCATTTCCGTCGCGGTCACTTAGGAGAGGCTCTCATTGTACAGGCGCTGCAAAGCTTGGATGAACGGAACATCGGCCTTGAGCATGTCCTCATCGTGAAGCTCGGCCGGGCAGACCCATTTCAGCTGCTGGCCGTCGAGGCCGGCGGGCTCGCCGCTGAACTCCTCGACCACCCACAGCGATATGTCGATGCGCCGGTCATCGTAATCGTGGCAGAGGCGCATGAGCGCTCGTGCGCGGTGCACTGCAATGCCCAGTTCCTCGGCAAGCTCGCGCTTGAGGGCCTCTTCCTCAGTCTCGCCCGCGTCGATCTTGCCGCCGGGAAATTCCCAGCGCCCCGCCAAGTGCTTGCCGGGCGGGCGGGCGGCGATCAGCACGCATCCGTTGGAGTCATACAGCGCCGCCGCGACGACGCGGATCGTTGGCCGTGCGCCCGCCGTGTGCTCATTGAACACTCGAGAGCACGCCGTGGCAGTGCTTGTACTTCTTTCCCGATCCGCACGGACAAGGCTCGTTGCGGCCGATCTTGCGCTCCACGCGCACGAAAGTACTGACCGGCTCCTGGGCCGGCAAGGGCGGCGGGGGACGCGGCACCCCGCCGGGCGCGGCGGCGCCGGGCAACGCGCGCGCGGGCGGCTCATCCGGCAGAGCGGCCGCTCCCGGCGCGAGCAGCGAATGTGCCTCGGCATGCTGCGCCTGCAGCGCGCGCATCAGGCGGCGGCGGCGCTCCTCCTCCTCCTGATCGATCGCTTCCTGGGTGCGCACCTCGAGCTTCGCCAGCACCGTCACGGTCTCGAATTTGACACGCTCGAGCATGGCCGCGAAGAGCTCGAAGGCCTCGCGCTTGTACTCGAAGCGGTAGTCCTTCTGCGCATAGCCGCGCAGATGAATGCCCTGGCGCAGGTAGTCCATCGCCGCCAGATGCTCGCGCCAGTGCTGATCGAGCATGCGCAGCATGATCTCCTTCTCGACGTGGCGCATGACCTCCGCGCCGGATCTGGCGACCTTCTCCTCGTAGGCGGCATGCGCGGCGGCGACGATGCGGCGGCGCAGTTCGGCTTCCTCAAGCTCCGGCTCCGCGGCCAGCCACGCCGCCGGGTCCACTTGTGCGTTGAAGTCCTTCTGCAACGCATCCTGCAGGCCCGCAAGATCCCAGTCGCTGGGAGCTGCGCTCTTCGGCATATGCTGATCGACGAGATTATTGATCGCTTCCTCGCGAATGCCGTGCACGGCCGCCGACAGATCCTCCGTCCCCATGATCTCGGTGCGCTGCTGATAGACGACCTTTCTCTGATCGTTGGCGACATCGTCAAATAGCAAAAGCTGCTTTCTGATGTCGAAGTTGTGGGCCTCGACCTTTCTCTGCGCCTTCTCGATCTGGCGCGTCAGCATGCCGCTCTCGATGACTTCGCCCGCCTTCATGCCCGCCATCGTCAACAGGCGCTTGGTGCGATTGGGGTCACCGAAGATGCGCATCAGGTTGTCTTCCATCGACAGATAGAAGCGGCTCGAGCCCGGATCGCCCTGGCGTCCCGAGCGGCCGCGCAGCTGATTGTCGATGCGGCGCGACTCGTGGCGTTCGGTGCCGACGATGTGCAAGCCTCCGGCGGCGACCACGCGGTCGTGACGCGTCTGCCACTCGGCGCGCACCTGCGCGCGCGTCGCCGCGTCGATCTCGCCTAAGCCTGCAAGCTCCGCCTCGAGATTGCCGCCCAGCACGATGTCGGTGCCGCGGCCTGCCATGTTGGTCGCGATCGTGACCGCTGCCGGGCGGCCCGCCTGCGCGACGATGTGCGCCTCGCGCTCGTGCTGCTTCGCGTTCAGCACTTCGTGCGCGATCTTGTCCTTCTGCAGCAGCCCTGCGAGAAATTCGGAAGTCTCAATCGAGGTCGTGCCGACGAGCACCGGCTGCTCGCGCGTGACGCAATCCTGGATGTCCTCGACGATGGCGGCGAACTTGTCCTTCTGCGTGAGATACACGAAATCGGCCATGTCCTTGCGCACCATCGGCTTGTGCGTCGGAATGACGACGACCTCGAGGCCGTAGATCTGCATGAACTCCGGCGCCTCGGTGTCGGCGGTGCCGGTCATACCGGCGAGCTTCTTGTAGAGGCGGAAGTAGTTCTGGAAGGTGATCGAGGCGACGGTCTGGTTCTCCTCGCGCACGCGCACGCCCTCTTTGGCCTCGACCGCCTGGTGCAGCCCGTCCGACCAGCGCCGGCCCGGCATGGTGCGCCCGGTGAACTCGTCGACGATGATCACTTCCCCACCCCTGACGATGTACTCGACGTCGCGCTTGTAGAGCGCGTGCGCGCGCAGTGCCGCGTTCAGGTGATGCATCAGGCGGATATTCGCCGGGTCATACAGGCTTTCGCCCTCGCGCAGGAGCCCGCCTTCTGCCATGAGCGCCTCGACATGCTCGTGGCCTTCCTCGGTGATGTGCACCTGCTTGGTCTTCTCATCGACGGCGTAGTCGCCGGGCGTGTCCTCCTTCGGCTGGCGCTTCAGGCGCGGCACGAGCTCATTGATGCGCAGGTAAAGTTCGGTGCTCTCCTCCGCGGGACCGGAAATGATGAGCGGCGTGCGCGCCTCGTCGATGAGGATCGAGTCCACCTCGTCGACGACCGCATAGGCGACGCCGCGCTGCACGCGATCCTCGAGCCGATAGGCGAGGTTGTCGCGCAGATAGTCGAAGCCAAACTCATTATTGGTGCCGTAGGTGATGTCGCAGGCGTAGGCCGCGCGCTTCTCATCGGAGGTCTGCGCATTCTTGATGACGCCGACGCTCATCCCCAGGAAGCGAAACACCGGCCCCATCCATTCCGAGTCGCGCTGCGCCAGGTACTCGTTCACTGTCACGATATGCACGCCCTCGCCGGGCAGTGCGTTCAGGTAGGCAGGCAGGGTCGCCACCAGAGTCTTACCTTCGCCGGTGCGCATCTCCGCAATCTTGCCTTGGTGCAGCGCGATGCCGCCCACGAGCTGCATGTCGAAGTGGCGCATCTTCAAGGTGCGCTGCGCGGCCTCGCGCACCACCGCAAAGGCTTCGGGCAGGAGGTCATCGAGGCGCTCGCCCTTGTGCAGGCGCTCACGGAACTCCCCCGTCTTCGCGGCGAGCTCGCCATCGCTCAGCGCTTGGATCTTCGGCTCGAAGGCATTCGCCTCGCGAACCGGACGGTGATAGGTGCGCAACAGTCGCTCGTTGCGGCTACCAAAGAGGCGCGTCAGAAGTTGCGGCACGTAGACAATTCCCGAAAGACGAAAAAGCGAGCCCCGACAAATGCTTACGTGATTAACGCAGCCGGCAAGGGGCGGCGCATTGTACGCAATAGACGCCCGCGCGCCCAATTGGTTCGCGGGGAGTCGCGCAAGCTCTCAAGGAATCGATGTGGGGGCGCTAGTGGCCGATAAAAGTGAGCGGATCGACCTGGCGGCCGTTGCGCAGCACTTCAAAGTGCACGTGCGGGCCGGTTGAGCGGCCCGTCGAGCCCATGAGCGCGATCGGCTCCCCGCGCGTGACGGTGTCCCCGACGCTCACGAGGGCCCGTTCGTTATGCGCGTAGCGCGTGGTGAAACCATTGCCATGGCTGATCTCGACGAGCTTGCCGTAGCCCGTGCGCACCCCGGCCCAGGTCACAACCCCCGCTGCGACCGCGACGACCTCGTCGCCGAGGTTGCCGGCGAAGTCGACGCCCTTGTGAATCGCCTCCTCGCCGGTGAACGGATCCTGCCGCTGGCCGAAGTAGGAGGAGATGAATCCCTGATGCACCGGACGGCCCTCGGGGTGGATCTCCTCGTTCAGCTTGCGCGCGAGAATGATGTTCTCGAGTGCGCCGAGCTGCGCATCGCGCAGCTCGATGCGCCGCTCCGTGCTGTCAAGCATCGCAGTGAGATCGGGAATCTGTGCGCTCACCCCTTCGCCGTCGCTCTCCGGTCCCCCGGTTGCAGGCTCGGCGTCGAAGTTGAACTCGCGGTGATCGATCTTCGCCATATCGGTGAGGCGCTTGCCGAGCGCGTTCAGCCTGAGGATGTGCGCATTGAGCGCGCCCAGGCGCTCTGCCATGGCGTCGACCCGGTCCTGCAGCTTCGCGCGCAGCTCCTGGATCTCGCGCTTCTCGTCATCGAGCGCGCCGTTGAAGGCTGCGCTCGCGTGCGTCTGCTTGATGGTCTTGCCGGTGCGCTCGCCGAGCTGCATTCCCAGTGCAAAAGCGGTGCCGAGGATGGCGAGCACCAAAGCGCCGAGGAGCGCAAGTGCCGCCGGATGGGCGAGATTGAATTGCAGCGCACGCGCCTCGCGGCGGGAAAACCAGATCAGATTCATTGGCAACGCATCCTGCATCGCAGCACACGGGCGCACAGCGACGGCGCCGCGCCCGGTGAACGCTTAAAAGGCTTGCGCCCTGTCAATAACCCCGCTGTCATAAGCTCATCAATGTCAGACCGCTGGCTTTATTCCCTTGCCTTGCGGCAGGGGCCGGTTCTCGTTACAGAGCAATATGCCGAATAAGATCAAGCGAAACAAGCGTGGCAAGGGCCGAATGCGACGCTGTGTGCGAAGCGCTGATTCTGTCAAAGATCTTCTGACGCGCAATAGTTCCCCATTGCAGAGGATTTCAGAGCAGGCGGCGCGCCAGGCGCTCTGGCGCGCGTGGCTCGATACGCACTTGCCTGCCGAGGCGCGCGCACAGGTCTCAGGAATCGTTGAGCGTCACGACACACTGGTCATATTCACGCGCTCCGCCGCCTGGTCGGCGCGCGTGCGCTTTGCCCTCGCCGAGATCGAAGCGCAGCTTAAAAGCGCGCATCCGCAGATTGCCGCGGTCGAAGTGCGGGTGCTGCCGGGCTAGGGCTGCGCGTCAGGCCGGCGGCAGGGCCGGGGTTTCGACGTAGGAGATGGGCGCATCCGCCGGGGACTCGAATTCGACTTCTTCCCAGGCGGAGCTATCGGCCAAAAGCGCCCGCAGGAGCTTATTGTTGAGCGCGTGCCCGGACTTGTGGCCGCTGAATTCCCCGATGAGGCTATGCCCGAGCAGATACAGATCCCCGATCGCATCCAGGATCTTGTGCTTCACGAACTCGTCCTCGTAGCGCAGGCCATCCTCATTCAGGACGCGAAAGTCATCGAGCACGATCGAATTGTCGAGACTGCCGCCCAGGGCGAGGCTCTGCGAGCGCAGGGTCTCGATGTCACGGATGAAGCCGAAGGTGCGCGCGCGGCTCACTTCTTTGAGGAAACTCGTGGTGGAGAAATCCATCGACGCCTTTTGCGAGCGGCGCTTGAAGATCGGGTGGTTGAATTCGATTTCGAAATTCACCTTGAAGCCGTCGAAGGGATCGAACTGCGCCCACTTGTCGCCCGCCTCCACCCGCACGCGCTTCCGCACGCGCGTGAACTTCTTCGCCACGCGCTGCTCCTCGATGCCCGCGGACTGCAGCAGGAACACGAAGGGGCCGGCGCTGCCGTCCATGATCGGCACCTCCGGCGCACTCACCTCGACGGTGAGGTTATCGATCCCGAGGCCCGCGCAGGCCGAGAGCAGATGCTCGACGGTGGAGACGCGCACATCGCCCTTGACGAGGGTGGTGCCGAGCGTCGTCTCGCCGACGTTCTCGGCATGCGCGCGAATCTCCACCGGCTGCGGCAGATCCGTGCGCCGAAAGACGATGCCCGCATCCGGCGGCGCCGGGCGCAGCGTCATCATCACCTTCTTGCCGGTGTGCAGACCCACACCCGTTGCGCGTATCGAGTTCTTGAGGGTGCGTTGTCCAACCATAATAGGGTGTGCTGCCGGCATCCAAATAAGTCGTACCCAAGCCTTACGGGGTCGCGCTCCTCGCAACCCCGTTACGCCCGGTCGTCAGGCCGTCGGCAATCGGGCCGTTAACCTACCATAGGCTCAAATCCGGCTCCAATAACCGCGTAGCGCTCAGTCGGCCTGCCGCCGCAGGAATGCCGGAATATCCAGCAGATCCTCAGGCTCGGACTCGGGACGCAGCCCATCGCCGACTGCTCGCTGCCGCTGAACCGTGGGCTTGTCCAGAGCCGCATAGTCGTTGTTCGACAGCGGGCCACGACGTACAACGCGCATGGGCGCGTCGCGCTGACCGGAGGGTGTGCGGGCGGCGGGCATCTCGCGCGGCATCGGAGTGCGGATGGCCGCTGCCGGACGGCCCAGCCCCGTTGCCACCACCGTAACGCGCAGTTCGGTGGCAAGTTCCGGGTCGATGACGGTGCCGACGACGACGGTGGCATCCTCGGAGGCAAATTGCTTCACGATCTGGCCGACTTCCTGGAACTCTCCAATCGAGAGGTCCATGCCGGCCGTCACGTTCACCAGAATGCCGTGAGCGCCCGCCAGATTGATGTCTTCCAGAAGCGGCGAGGACACGGCAGCCTCGGCTGCAGTGCGTGCGCGGCCTTCGCCGCTTGCTGCACCCGAGCCCATCATGGCCATCCCGGTCTCCGCCATCACCGTGCGCACGTCGGCAAAGTCCACATTGATGAGGCCCGGCCGCGTGATGAGCTCCGCGATGCCCTGCACGGCGCCCTGCAGGACCTGGTTCGCCGACTTGAAGGCATTCAAGAGCGTGGTGTCCGGGCCCAGCACCGTCAGCAGCTTCTGATTGGGAATGGTAATGAGCGAATCGCAGAACTTGCCGAGCTCCGCGATGCCATGGTCGGCAATCAGCGAGCGCTTGCCGCCTTCCATCTCGAAGGGCTTGGTGACGACCGCCACGGTGAGGATCCCGAGCTCCTTGGCGATCTGCGCCACGACCGGAGCCGCTCCCGTGCCCGTGCCGCCGCCCATGCCGGCGGTGATGAAGAGCATGTCGCACCCTTCCACGAGCTCGATGATGCGGTCGCGATCCTCCATCGCCGCCTGCCGGCCGATTTCCGGATCGGCCCCGGCGCCGAGACCCTTGGTGATATTGCAGCCGATCTGCAGGGCAGTCTTCACCTTGGAGTGTTTGAGCGCCTGTGCATCGGTGTTGATGCACATGAAATCGACTCCGTCGATGCCGCTCGAGACCATGTGAGTGACGGCGTTGCCGCCGCCGCCGCCAACGCCGATGACCTTGATCACCGCGCTTTGGCTGTATGCATCCATCAGTTCAAACATTGTTGTCGCTCCTATCAAAAGAACAGGTTGGTTGAAGCTTCATCTTGCGTACTACCGGTCTGTCAGCTCAAAAGTTGCCCTGGAACCAGGAGCGCATGCGCTCGAGCGCGCCCTTCGCGCTCGAGAGCCCGCGGCCTTTTGCTCCAGGCAAAACGTTGTCGCGGGCATAGAGCAGGAGCCCCATGCCCGTGGAATAAATCGGATTGCGCACGACGTCGGAGAGGCCCTGCACCTGCTGCGGCATCCCCAGGCGCACCGGCACGTGAAACACTTCCTCGGCAAGCTCGATCGCGCCTTCCATCTTGGCGCTGCCGCCGGTGAGCACGATGCCTGCGGCAATCAGCTCCTCGAAGCCGCTTCTGCGCAGCTCCTCGCGCACGAGGCCAAAGAGCTCCTCGTAGCGCGGCTCGACGATTTCGGCGAGGGTCTGGCGCGCCAGGCGCCGCGCGGGCCGCTCGCCGACGCTCGGCACTTCGATGCTCTCGTCGGGATTGGCGAGCTGCGAGAGCGCGCAGGCATAGCGGATCTTGATGTCCTCCGCGTACTGCGTGGGCGTGCGCATCGACACGGCGATGTCGTTCGTAACTTGGTCGCCCGCGATCGGAATCACCGCGGTATGGCGGATCGCGCCGTTGGCGAACACGGCAAGGTCGGTCGTGCCGCCGCCGATGTCGACCAGGCACACGCCGAGCTCCTTCTCATCCTCCGTCAGCACGGCGAAACTCGAGGCGAGCTGCTCGAGCACCACATCCTCGACGGTGAGCCCGCAGCGCTGGATGCACTTCTCGATGTTCTGCGCGGCGCTGTCGGCGCCGGTGACGATGTGCACCTTCGCCTCCAGGCGCACGCCGGACATGCCGATGGGATCGCGGATGCCCTCCTGGCCGTCGACGATGAATTCCTGCGGCAGCACATGCAGGATCTTCTGATCGGCCGGTATCGCGACCGCCTTCGCCGCGTCAATGACGTGCTCGACATCGCCCTGGGTGACTTCCTTGTCGCGGATCGCAACGACCCCGTGGGAGTTCAAGCTCCTCACGTGGCTGCCGGCGATCCCCGCGTACACCGCGTGGATCTCGCAGCCGGCCATGAGCTCCGCCTCCTCGACCGCGCGCTGGATGGACTGCACCGTCGATTCAATATTGACGACCACGCCCTTCTTAAGCCCCCGCGACGGGTGCGACCCCAGGCCCAGCACTTCGATGGCGCCGTCCGCGCCGATCTCGCCGACGAGCGCCACGACCTTCGAGGTGCCGATGTCGAGCCCTACGATGAGACTGCGGTCGGAACGCTTAGGCATCCTTGCCTCCGTCGTCGCCGACGCGATGCGCGCCGCCGCTTCGCCAGCCGATGGCAAAGCCATTGCTGTAGCGCATGTCGACATAGGCAATGTCGTCGGCGCGCTGCGCAATGAGCTTGATCGCGGTGATCATGAAGCGCTCGAAGCGCTCATCCACCTGGCGGCTGCCGAGGCGCACGGTGATGCCGTCCGCAAGATCGAGCTCCCAGGCGCCGCGCTCATCGAGTCGGAGCGCCGTCAGGTGCATGCCCGCTTCCACGAGCCGCCCCTGCGCCGCGAGATAGCGCGCGGCGACCAGCGACTGCGTTCCGGGGGGACCCGAGAGCCGCGCAAGCTCGGGCGGTATGTGCGTCGCGGCGCTCGCGAAGAGCTCGCCGCGGGTATTGAGAAGGCCGCTCTCGCCCCAGCGCGCGGCCGCCACCTGCTCGACCACCGTCACCGAGAGCCCGCGCGGCCAGGCGCGCTGCACGCTCGCGGTATCCACCCACGGCAGCGCCGCGATGGCGCTGCGCACCGCGTCCAGATCCACCGACACAAGCCCCGCGGTGCGCACCTTGTCCTTGACCGCGCGCTCCACATCTCCGGGCGAGACGCGCTGAAAGCGCCCCGAAATGAGCACGCGCTGGATCGGCTGATCGAGAAATACGGCAAGCGTCGCCAGGGCGCCGAGCACCGCGGCCAAGCTGAGCGCCGTCAGGCCCCAGCGCCGCCAGTTGATGGCGGGCAGGCGCACGCGGCGCTCACTCTGCTTGCGTCGGTTCTTGGCTCGCTTCCACATGAGCATCGTCCTAGATCCGCACGCGCGCGAAGCTCGTCTCGAGCACTTGCCAGACGAGCTCGTCAAAATCGATGCCGCGGGCGCGGGCGGCCATCGGCACGAGGCTGTGATCGGTCATGCCGGGCACCGTATTGACCTCGAGGAGGAGCGGCCGTCCGGTTTCATCCATCATGAAATCCGCGCGGCCCCAGCCGCCGGCGCCGATTGCGCCGAACGCGGCGAGCGCGAGATTCGCCAGATGCTCCTCCGCCATCACCGACAGTCCCGACGGGCACAGGTAGCGCGTGTCGCTCCTGAAATATTTGGCCTCGTAGTCGTAGAAGGTGCGCGGCGTCTCGATGCGGATCGAGGGCAGCGCGCGCTCCTGCAGGAGCGCCACCGTGTACTCGCCGCCCCTGATCCACGGTTCCGCGAATACGCAGCGGTCGAGCGCCGCGGCCGCGGCGTAGGCGGCGGCAAGATCCGGCGCGCGCTCCACTTTCGCCATGCCGACGCTCGATCCCTGCGATGCCGGCTTCACGATGAGCGGCAGCCCGAGCTGCTCGAGCGCGGCATCGAAGTCCTCTTCGCCGTGCAGCACCACGAAATCGGCGGTCGCAACGCCGATGGCGAGCGCCAGGCGTTTGGTCGCAAGCTTGTCCATGCCGATCGCCGATCCCATGACGCCGCTGCCCGTATAGGGGATGCCGAGAAATTCGAGGGCACCCTGCAGCGTGCCGTCCTCGCCGCCCGGTCCGTGCAGCGCGATCCACACCCGATCGAAGCTCTCTTCCAGAAGGCGCGACAGCGGCCGCTCCTGCGGATCAAAGGCGTGCGCGTCGACGCCGCGGCGCACGAGCCCGGCGAGCACCGCAGTGCCGGAGAGGAGCGAGATCTCGCGCTCGCTCGAATCGCCGCCCAAGAGCACCGCGACGCGCCCGAAGTCGCGCGCCGCGCTCACGCGCTGCATGGCGCCGGGGTCGTAGCGCAGGTGCATCAGGTGCGCTCCCCGAGAATGCGCACTTCGGGTGTCAGGCGCACGCCGTGAACGCGCTCGACGGTGGCGCGCACGTGCTCGATCAGGTGCTCGACGTCCGCAGCCGACGCCGCGCCGTAGTTGACGATGAAGTTGGCGTGCTTCTGCGAGACCGCCGCATCGCCGATGCGGAATCCCTTCAGGCCCGCGGTCTCGATGAGGCGCGCGGCATGATCGCCGGGAGGATTGGTGAACACCGAGCCGCAGCTCCAGGCGCCGATCGGCTGCGAGGCCTTGCGCCGCGCCAGGAGCGCACGCACGTCTTCATCGTTCGCGGCGGGCTTTCTCTCGAAGTGCAGGCGCGCGGCGAGAAAGCCCTCGTCCGGCGCGGGCGCGTTGACGCTGCGATAGCCCACCTGAAATTCGCTCGCCGCGCGCAGGTGCTCGACGCCGCGGCGGTCGATGGTCTGCACCTCGACCACGTGCTGCCAGATCTCCCCGCCGAATGCGCCCGCGTTCATCGCGAGCGCGCCGCCCAGGGTGCCGGGAATGCCGGCCAGGAATTCGGCCGGCCCCAGCCCCCAGCGGATGCACTGTTTGGCGATGCGCGCGCAGGCAACCCCTGCCTCGGCAAAGATCGTCGTCTGCGAGACGCGCTCCAGGCGCTCGAGCGCGCCGTAGGTTGCGATCACGACGCCCGCCAGGCCGCCATCGCGCACCAGCACATTGCTGCCAAGTCCGATCCAGTGCACGGGCACATCGGCGGGCAGGCTGCGCAGAAACGCCGCAAGATCCATGCGGTCGCGCGGATTGAAGAAAACTTCCGCCGGGCCGCCGACGTGCCAGGAGGTGTGCCTGCTCATGGACTCGGCGCGGCGCACGCGGGGCATGAATTCAGGCGCGACTGCCATGGTCACGACGACCTCCGGCGCGTGCTGGGAACGGGGGCAAGACGGGTGAGCTGCGCGGGCAGTGCGTGCGACACGACGTTCATGTTGCCGGCGCCCATCGTGACGAGCAGATCATTGGGCTGCAGCAGGTCGCGCACGGCGGCCGCGAGATCCTCCACCTTCTCGACAAACACCGGTTCCACCTGGCCGCGGCCGCGCACCGCGCGGCAGATGGCGCGGCCGTCGGCGCCCGCGATCGGCGCCTCCCCTGCCGCATACACTTCGGTGACGAGCAGCGCATCGGCGCCGGAGAGCGCGCGTCCGAAATCGTCGATGAGATCGCGCGTGCGCGTATAGCGGTGCGGCTGGAAGGCGAGCACCACGCGGCGATTCGGGTAGGCCTGCCGCAGCGCCTCGAGGGTTGCAACAATCTCGGTCGGATGATGGCCGTAGTCGTCGACGAGCGTGATGCGCCCGGCCTGCGTGTCGATATCCGCCACGTGCTGCAGGCGCCGCTCGATGCCCTGGAAGAGCGCGAGCGCGCGGCGGATCGCCGCAGTGTCGACTCCAAGTTCGGTCGCGACCGCGATGGCCGCAAGTGAATTGAGAACGTTGTGGGTCCCGGGCAGATTGACGGTAAGCTCGACGGTGGCGCTGCCGGCACGTTCGACCCGGAAGTGCGTGACGCCGCCGTCGCGGCGCAGGTTGACCGCACGCACATCGGCGCCTTCGCTAATGCCATAGGTCACGGTCGGGCGGGCGACGCGCGGCAGAATGCTGCGCACGTGCTCGTCGTCGAAGCACAGCACCGCAAGTCCGTAGAAAGGCAGGTTGTGCAGGAAGTCGACGAAGCTCGTCTTCAGGCGCTCGAAATCACCGTCGTGCGCGCCGAGGTGGTCGTTGTCGATATTGGTGATGATCGCGATCAACGGCTGCAGGTGCGTGAAGGAGGAGTCGCTCTCATCCGCCTCGGCGACGAGATAGCGCCCGGCGCCCAGGCGTGCGTTGCTGCCGGCGCTTTTCAGAAGGCCGCCGATGACGAAAGTCGGATCCTCGCCGCCTTCGGCGAGGATGCTCGCGACGAGGCTCGTCGTCGTGGTCTTGCCGTGAGTGCCCGCCACCGCGATCGCGTGGCGGAAGCGCATGAGCTCCCCGAGCATCTCCGCGCGCGGCACCACCGGGATGCGCCGCTCGAGCGCGGCGTTGATCTCGCAGTTGTCCGCCGGCACCGCGCCCGATACCACGACGACGTCGGCGTCGGCGATGTTTGCGCTGGCATGGCCGATGACGACGCGCGCGCCGTGCTGAATGAGCCGCTCGGTGACCGCGCTCGCGCGCAGGTCCGAGCCTTGCACGCGATAGCCCAGGTTGATGAGCACTTCGGCGATGCCGCCCATGCCGCTGCCGCCGATGCCGACGAAATGGATGGTGTTGATGCGCCGCATGCGGTCGTCGCGCACGTTCGTCATGCCGCGCACCGTGCGAATTTCAAGCAGGCCTGCGCCAGTTCCTCGGCCGCGCGCGGCCGCGCGAGGAGCCGCGCGCGCTCCGCCATCGCGAGGAGTTTGCCGCGCCCGGCGCACAGGCGCGCAAGCTCCGCCGCCAGTCGCTCCACGTTCAGCTCGCGGTCAGCGATCAGCACCGCAGCTCCCTCGCGCACGAGATAGGCGGCATTGGCGCTCTGGTGATCGTCGACCGCCGCGGGAAAGGGCACGAGAATGGCGCCGACGCCGGCTGCGGCGAGCTCCGACACGGTGAGCGCGCCGGCGCGGCAGATGACCAGATCCGCCCACGCGTAGGCTTGCGCCATGTCGTCGATGAACGGCACTACGCTTGCGCGCACCGCGGCGCTCGCGTAGTTCGCGCGTGCCGCCTCGAGCCAGCGCTCGCCCGCTTGATGGCGCGCTTCAATGTTGACGGTGGCGGCAAGGCGCGCGAGTGCGAACGGCACGACGGCATTCAGGCGCGTCGCGCCCTGGCTGCCGCCGAGCACCAGCAGGCGAATCGCGCCGCTGCGCGCCGCAAAGCGCATCGCCGGCGCTGCCACGGCTGCAATGTCGGCACGCACCGGATTGCCGATCGCATGCGCTGTGACCTCCGCCCCGAAGCTGCCCGGAAAGGCCTCGAGAACTTCGCGCGCGAGGTGTGCCAGGCAGCGGTTGGTGAAGCCTGCAATGGCGTTCTGCTCATGGATGAGGAGCGGCCGGCGCATGAGCCATGCGGCGACCCCGCCGGGACCGGT
>Ga0302324_100012696_pt1 | contig 17161 bp, 14 predicted proteins | sample Palsa_T0_1_FD_201949 | JGI IMG/M metagenome (GOLD analysis project Ga0302324, IMG submission 201949) | Peat permafrost microbial communities from Stordalen Mire near Abisko, Sweden - Palsa_T0_1 | ecosystem: Environmental > Terrestrial > Soil > Palsa > Peat permafrost | place: Sweden: Abisko...
CGGCTTTGCTTCCCGGCTGCGCTTTGGTGGAGCGTTTTTTCGGGGCGTTCCTAGCGATCTTTTTGGCTGCGGGTTTGGCGGCTTTCTTCGTGGGCTTTTTTGCAGACGCTTTTTTTGCGGACGCTTGTTTTGCGGCGGATGCGGCCAGCGCGAAGGCCTTCTGCTTCTTGTCTTCGTGCGAGACGAGCAGCGCCTCCATCTGGACGACGAGCTGCTGCACGTTCATCGGCTTGACTAGAAGCTCATCGGCGCCGTCACTGGCATAATCTTCACCCTCATCGGGGAATGCGGTGAGAACGGCGACGGCGGGATTGCATGCGGCGCTCTTCGCGGCTTTGACGACGTCGATGCCGGCGGCGTCGCTTTCCATACGCATGTCGGTGATGACCATGTGGTAGTCGGCGTTGCGCAGCTTGTGCTCGGCCTCGCGGGCGGAGGTCGCCGTGTCCACGGTAAAGCCGTTGATCTCAAGGACGGCTTTCAGGGTCAGCAGAATGGCAACTTCGTCGTCGACGAGCAGTACGCGGCGGGTGGTCATGGGGTCTCCCTCGGCAGAATTTCAGTTTCACGGCTGGGCCGGCGCGGAGAAACTTCCGGGCGGGCTCAAAACATGTCAGGGTACCATGCCGAGAAGAGCAGGCGGGAGGCCGGATTCGTCCAAAAATTAAGGCATCTTGCCCCGGAGGGCTACGCGGCATGAAGCGCGCCGCTACGCCCTCTTGCTGCGTGCTCGCGAGCACGGCGAGCGCTTCGCAATTCACCCCAGTACCTCAAAATTGAAGGCATCTCGCGCTTGATTGGGGTAATCTGACAAGAGGCAGGCACGAGTGCTGCCGGAGGAAACCCATAGCTATAGATAAGCGTGCGATAAAGAATTCGATCCGGACGAACGAGCGCATTCGCGCCCGCGAAATTCGCGTGATCGACGAAAACGGAGAGCAACTCGGAATTCTGCAGCCCTTTGAGGCGCTGAAGCTGGCCCGCGAGCGCGGCCTGGACCTGGTCGAGGTCTCCCCTACTGCCGTGCCGCCTGTGTGCCGCATCCAGGACTACGGAAAATTTCTCTACGAAAAAGACAAGAGCGACCGTGCTGCGCGGAAGAAGCAGAAGGTGATCGTCGTCAAGGAAGTAAAGTTCTCGGTCACGGTGGACGAGCACGATTATCAGACGAAGAAGAATCAGGCAGTCCGTTTCCTGACCGATGGCGACAAGGTGAAGGCGAGCCTGCGTTTTCGCGGACGGCAGATGGCGCATCGCGAGCTGGGGTACGCGATCGTGAATCGCGTGATTCAAGACACGTCGACGGTGGCACAAGTGGAGTTCATGCCGCGGATGGAAGGTACGACGCTGCATGCGATTCTTGCGCCGCGTAAGGATATGCCGAAGAAAGTTGTGTCTACTGTGCATGAACCACGGCAGACGCGGTCGACTCGCGCCGAAGCTGCTGCAGCGGATGCTGCTTCGCAGGCGCCTGCAGCGGGTGCAGAAACTGAGCCGGCGGAAACGCCGCAGGGATAACTGCTCATAAGTTAGAGGTACAAAATGCCAGCCATCGCGGCTGGCATTTTCTTTTGAATTGTTACTTTCGCCCATGCAGCCAGCTGTGATATTGAATTACATCAAACCTCTGCTCACCATGAAGCCTGTGATCTCCTATCTGTTGTTGGGAATGCTGCTTGCGCCGCCATTGCTGCATGCGCAGCAGAAGCCGCCGACGATGGATCAGACGACGCAGGAGAATCTACACGCGTTGCTTCGTGCGGAGTATTACGAGATACAGCAGCATTACTATGATCCGCGATATCACGGCGTAGATTTGGCTGCTCTGTATAAAACTCTCGACGCACGAATCGACCGTGCGGAGACGCTGAATCAGGGCTACATCCTGCTGGAGGCATTCTCTCAGGCTCTTCATGATTCACACACAACCTTCATCCTGCCGCACCGGACGTATCGCTCTGACAGCGGCTTTGAATACGCGATGATCGGCGATAAATGTTTCGTTACTCATGTGCGTCCGAAGACGGATGCAGTTGGAAAGATTTATCCGGGCGATCAAATTCTTGCTTACAACGGCTACAAGGTTGAACGCGAGTCATTCGAGCAAATGCGAGACTTTTTCGGAGTAACCACAGCGCAGGCGACCGCTCTTTACCTAGAAGCGCCCGACGGACGGGTGCGACATGAGTTGGTGCAGCACCGGATCGTCAAGAGTTACGTCACGCGAGACTACACGGCTGACAATGCGAATATGAATTCCCTGAATGACCTTAGGGAGGAAGAGGATGAGGACAAGTTCTCGAAGCCAAAAGTAGCGGATCTAGGCGACGTTGTGGTTTGGAAGCAACCGGATTTCGAGCGAACCGATACTGAGATGGGGACAGTGATGGCCCATCTAGTAATGGGTCATAAGGCGCTGGTCCTCGATTTACGCGGTAATCCTGGAGGGGACGTTAACACGTTGAAATTCATGGTCGGCGAACTCATGGACCACGATGTCACAATCGCCACTTTGGAAGCGCGCAAGCCGGAGAAGCCGCTTATCGCGAAAACGGTGAAGGGCCACGTTTATCCAGGGAAAGTGTTTGTCTTGGTCGACAGTGAAAGCGCGTCGGCAGCGGAGTTGCTGGCCAAGGAAGTACAGTTGGAGCATCGCGGCAAGGTGCTGGGTGACCGGACGGCAGGCGCCGTCATGGAATCGAAACGATATCTTGAAACAATCGGCGGCGATACGGTCATACCGGCGTACTTTTCAATCACGTTTGCCAATCTCATCATGTCCGATGGCAAGAGCCTGGAGGGTATAGGCGTCGAGCCGGATGAAAAACTGTTGCCGACGCCGTCCGATCTCGGCTCCGGGGCCGACCCGGTATTAGCACAGGCGATCAACGAAGCCGGCGGGTCGATTACGCCGGAGGCAGCTGGCAAATTATTTCCGTTCAAGTGGCGACCGATTGACACCGAGTAGATGAGGCGGTGGCGGAGCCTGAGAGTAAGGCCAAAATCCGGGAGTGTGAACCTGACTTTTCCTACTTGCTGATTTCGAGAACTACGCGGAAGCGGGCTTTGCCACTCAACATGCGGTCGTAGGCGACTTGGGCTGGTTCCAGCGGGAATTTTTCGATCCATGCATTTGACGCCATCGCATGCGTAAGTTTCGATTCGCTTGCATGCCGGATGCCCTCTCTATATCTCGATAGAGATAACTGCCATCGACGCCCTGCTCTGAATCAAAACGGAGGAACGCGACGATGCGGCGGCTGCGCCCATGAGAAGCTCGCGCGATTCAGGCTTGCGCGGGCGCAGGTCCGGCGGTGGGGCTGCCGGGCATGGGAGCTTTCTTGGTCTGAAAACACTGGCGGCAGAGCACGGGCCGGCCTTGTGTTGGTTTGAATGGGACGGTGGTTTCGGTGCCGCACTGAGAGCAGTTGGTGCGGGTCTCGGGTCGCGAACCCTGGCTGCGGCTGCTGGAATACTGGCCGGCGCGCTTGGCCTTGCAGGCCTTGCAGCGCTTGGGATCGTTTTTAAATTGCCGGTCCTGGAAAAATAATTGCTCGCCTGCGGTGAAGATAAAATCCTGCCCGCAATCGGCACACTTGAGAACCTTATCGCTATAGTCCATGGAAAGCCTGTTCCGCCCCCGAAGCAAAACCGCCCCCGCTTCGTTGGAGCTTAAGACTTCTTTCCTTCTCAGTAAGACGGGCCCTGCCAGACGCTTGAGGAGTTAAGAGAGCGGCGGCATTTGCTGCGACTGCTGGTGGCTTGCGGGCGGAATTGCCGCCGGTGCAGAGCCTCCGGGGCGGAGCTTACGGCTCCGGCCCGGATGCTGCGGTTGATTCGTCTTGCTCTATCAGTCCTGCTCTTTACGGGCCTTTTTGCGGTTACGTTTCCGCGCCAGGGCCTGCTTTACGCGCTTCTTTTCACCTGGTTTCAGGTAGAAAGAGTGTCGCTTGACTTCCTTGATGATGTCTTCCGTCTGCACTTTGCGTTTGAAACGACGGAGAGCATTTTCAAGCGGCTCGCCTTCTTGAATACGAACTTCAGCCAAAGGGTGTAACACCTCCAAACCTTCCCAAATGGGCAAGTAACAGTTTAGGTTACTTATCCGCTCCCGCGTCAAGGGCTGGGAAGATAATTCACGCGACTGGCGGCGGTTTTCTGCAGCTTTCCAAGGTGTAATTGCTGCGAAACTCCTTAGGAATCTGTGAACTTGCTGGTTGCCACGGCGCTGTTCAATTTATTTGCAGATAAGTCGAGTGGGGGCGCAATTCCAGCGGCCTCTAGTACCCTGTTGGCATGATTCGGTCTTACCAGGGGAAGTCACCCGTCATTCCGGCATCTTGTTACATCGACGTGTCCGCGCAGATCATCGGCGACGTCACGCTGGGAGAAAATTCCAGCGTCTGGATGAATGCCGTCGTCCGCGGTGACGTGCATTCGATCCGCATTGGTGCGAATTCCAACGTGCAGGATTGCTCGGTGCTGCATGGCATGCGGTATAAGCATCCGGTCGTGGTCGGCGACTATGTGACTATCGGCCACAACGCGACGGTGCACGGCTGCGTGGTTGAGGACGCGTGCCTGATCGGCATGGGCGTGGTGATTTTGAATGGCGCGCGCATCGGCGAGGGGTCGATTCTAGCTGCGGGAGCGCTGATTCCTGAGGGCACGATTGTGCCGCCGCGGACGCTTTGGGCTGGCCTGCCGGCGAAACAGCGGCGCGAGCTGAGTGACAAGGACCGCGAGATGATCCTGATGTATGCGAAGAACTATCTCGACTACACGAAGGTCTATCTCGAGGAGACGCGGTAGCGGTTAATTTTTCAACGCGTCTGAAATTTGCTGCTGCCACTCCTTTGCCATGTCTGGGCCGTGCTGGGTTCGCTCCTGAATGGATGCGTTGACTGAAGAGTTGAGCGCGGTCTGGTCGTAGACTACGTCGACCTGCGTCGTCATCGGGTCGCGCTCGGTGAGGCGGAGGTCGATGCGGGTGACGATGTCGCCGGGGAGGAAGTACACGTACTGGACGTGGCCGGTCTCAGGGTCGAAGGCGGTGTTGATCCACGTCGCAGTTTTGTTGTGGTGGGCGCCGTGATGGGTGATGGTGAAGACTTCACCTTCGACGTCGCGTTCGGGTATGGGCCAGACGAAGTGAGGATCCCAGGGGCCGCCGCCGTGAGTGCCCCACTTGCGTTCGCCGCTGGCGCCGAAAAGTGGGAAGACTGCACTCTTGTTCGCCGCAACGGTGAAGGTGAAGGCGGTGCGGCCGTGGGTCATGGGGCCTTGCGATTTGTCTTGATGCGCGTGCCAGAGAACCACGGAAGCTGCGCAGGCTGCGAGTATGACGGCGATGACGATCCAACTTTTTGCGTTCACTTCTTCTCCTTTTTGGGTGACGGCCGGGTGCCGCGCGTCTCGATGAGGCGGTGGCTGGCTGTGGCATCGAGGTCCAATCCATAAATGCGCTTGAATTCGGAGATGTGGCTGAGTGACGGCTTTTCAAACGCGCACTTGCCTTCAAAGGCGTGGAGGACGATGCCCTCGAGCAGATCGCCCAGCGTGAGGTCGTGGTATTCGGCGAGCGCCTTGAGGACTTTGAGGATGCGTTTCTCCATGCGGACGCCGGTTTGCACGCGTTCGACGACGTATTTCTCACGGGTTTTCTCGTTCGTTACCATGGTACATTTGTACCACACTACCAAAGAGAATTGCGACTCACCTTCCCTGCACCGTTTTTGAGGCGTCGCATTTAGACTTATAGGGCAATGTCTTCCCTCAAAGCTGTCCGCGGAACTCGCGACCTGCTACCTCCTGATACTGCGCTTTGGAGTCACGTGGAAACGGTGGCGCGCCGCGTGTTTGCGCGCTATAACTTTGGCGAAATTCGTACGCCTATTTTTGAGGACACGCAGCTGTTTGCGCGCGGCGTCGGCGAGGACACCGACATTGTTTCAAAGGAAATGTTTACGTGGGAGGACCGGGCGCGGGCGCAGTCAGAGAAGGCGCAGTCGCTGACCCTGCGGCCGGAGAACACGGCGGGCGTGGTCCGGGCTTACATCGAGCACAAGCTGGGCGACAACGGGCGGTTGCAGAAGCTTTATTACATCGGACCACAATTCCGGCGGGAACGGCCGCAGCGTGGGCGCTACCGGCAGTTCTGGCAGATTGGTGCGGAGGTGATTGGCGCGCCGAGTTCCGGGTCGGAGTCGCCGCTGCGCGATGCCGAGGTGCTGGAGATGCTGGCTTCGCTGCTGGATGAGCTGGGGATTCGTAACTGGAGTTTGACAATTAACTCGGTGGGCTCCTCTGAAGATCGGCCGCGCTATATTGCGGCGCTGCGCGAGGCATTGGCGCCGGTCAAAGAGCAGATGTGTACGGATTGCCAGCGGCGGGCGGATACGAATCCGCTGCGGGTGCTGGATTGCAAGCATCCGGAAGACCAGCCGATTCTCGCGATGCTGCCGCGAATTTCTGATTACCTGGATGAGGCGTCGCGGACGCACTTTGCCGCAGTGCTGGCGGCGTTGGATGCATGTGGCGTTCGCTACGCGGTAAATCCGCGGCTGGTGCGCGGGTTGGATTACTATACGCGGACGACGTTTGAGTTCACGATTGAATCGACGGACGGCGGGGAGACGGGGCTGGGCAGCCAGAATGCGCTGCTCGGTGGAGGCCGCTACGACGGGCTGAGCGAGATGCTGGGCGGTCCGCGGGCGCCGGGGATTGGCTTCGCGATCGGCGAGGACCGGCTGATCCTGACGCTGCAGGCGATGCAGGAGCAGGCGCGAGCTGGAGGCCGTTCCGAGCTGGACCGCAGTTCTGCACCATATATACAGTTGGCGGACGCCTACGTTGCGCCGCTGGGCGAGGCGCAGAATGCCGCGGCATTGGCGCTGGCTCGCGAGTTGCGGCGGCAGGGGTTGACGGTGGAGGTGGGCGACGGCAGCTTCCGTCTGAAAAAGTCGTTTGAAGTGGCGAATCAGCTGGCGCGCCACATCATCATCTTGGGCGAAGAGGAACTGGCGAGTGGGATCTATACGGTGAAGACGTTTGCCAGCGGAGAGCAGAAAAAAGTCAGCGGCGGCGGACTTGCGCTGATGTTGCGTTAGCAGCGAACGTGGCTGCGTTCGTCTGAGCTGGGCGTACCCGGTAAACTATTCCTTCTCATGCAACTCGACTTTCTTGGCACACTGGAACGGACAAACTACTGCGGGCTGCTGACCACGGCCGATGCAGACGCGCGCAAACCTGTGGTTTTGATGGGCTGGGTGAATCGGCGGCGCGACCACGGTAACCTTCTGTTTCTGGATTTGCGCGATCGTACCGGCATTGCGCAGGTGGTGTTTGACCGCGAAGTTTCTGCGGATGCGACGGCAAAGGCTGAAGCGGTGCGGCCGGAGTATGTGGTTGCGGCGATCGGCTATGTCCGGCGGCGCGATGCGGCGTCGATTAATCCCAAGATGCCGACGGGCGAGGTCGAGGTGGTGGCCGAGCATCTGCTGGTGCTGAATGATTCCAAGACGCCGCCGTTTTCTCCTGCTGAAGATGCGATTGCGAATGAGGAAGTGCGGCTGAAGTATCGCTATCTCGACCTGCGGCGGCCGGCGATGCAGGCGAACTTCGAGTTGCGGCATAAAGTTGCGCTGGCGATCCGGCAGTATTTGTCGGGCGAGGGATTTCTCGAGATCGAGACGCCGTTCATGACGCGGTCCACGCCTGAGGGGTCGCGCGATTACCTGGTGCCGAGCCGGGTGTACAACGGCGAGTTCTATGCGCTGCCGCAGTCGCCGCAGCTGTTCAAGCAGATTTTGATGATCAGCGGCTTTGATCGTTACTTCCAGATTGTGCGTTGCTTCCGCGATGAGGATTTGCGCGCCGACCGGCAGCCGGAGTTCACCCAGGTCGACCTGGAGATCTCGTTTCCGCAGCAGGAGACGGTGTTTCGCGTCGTCGAAGGTTTTCTGGCGGCTGCGTTTGGCGTGACCGGGGTCGACATTGCGCGGCCGTTTCCGCGGATGACCTACGACGACGCAATTCGTAACTATGGCAGTGACAAACCGGACATGCGACTGCCGGCGATGGCTGACCTGACCGCAACGCTGACGGCCGAGTTGCGCGAGCAGTTGAAGATTGCTCCGGCGCTGCCGGTGCTCGGGTTTGCGCTGCCGAAGTCCGCGGCCGGGTTGAGTGGGACGCAGCGGCGGGTGCTGACGGATGAGATTCGCGCGCTGCTGGGCGATACTGGGCTCGACTTTCTGGATACGGCGCGGCTCGGCAAGAACGAAGCGTTTGTTCCGCTGGCGAATAAGATCAATGCTGCGCTATCGGCGACGCTGGGGTCTGAAATTTCGCCGGATTATCTCGCGGTGGTGATTACGCCGAAGCCGGGGACAGCTGCGATGCGCGACAACGATCCGCAGTGGATTTACAAGAAGATCGGCAACCTGCGGTTGGAGCTGGCGAAGAAATTTGCGGACAAGCACGGCGCCTTCGTGCGAAAAGGTAACAGTGAGGATTACAAATTTCTGTGGGTCACGGATTTTCCGATGTTCGAGTGGGACACGGAGGCCAACCGGTGGAATGCGGCGAGCCATCCCTTCACTTCGCCGCGTGACGAAGATATCCAGTCGGGCAAGCTGACCAGCGATCCGGGCGCGGTGCGGTCGCGGGCGTATGACGTGGTGCTGAACGGTATGGAGCTGGGGTCGGGGTCGATTCGAATTCACCGGCAGGACGTCCAGCGCCAGGTTTTTGCTGCGCTGGGGATGACGGAGGAAGAGGCGCGGAGCCGCTTTGGATTCTTCCTCGACGCGCTGGAGTATGGCACGCCGCCGCATGGCGGGATTGCGCTGGGACTGGACCGGATTGCGATGATCCTGGCTGGCGCGACGAGCCTGCGCGAGGTGATCGCGTTTCCGAAGACGGCGAAGGCGATTGACCTGATGGTGGATGCGCCGACGCCGGTGAGCGACGAGCAGCTGCGCGAGCTTGGCATCCGCGTGCTGCCGAAGGCGCGGTAGGCAGGCCCGAACTGGACGTTAGGCGAGCATGATTCCCGCAACATCGCCGTCTAGCGAATAAACCTTCGCTCGAGGCTGTTGTTACCTCGCGAACAGCCGATATGTCGTACGGCGATGTTTTCTAAACTTTTCGCAGCGCTTCCCCGTCAGTTGGCACCATGCCGTGCGTAGTCTCCTGCCGAAGGGCGGCCGCCTTAGCTGGATTGTGCCTGTTGCTGCTTGCTGGTTCGTGGGCCCCTAGTGATGCGCAGGCGCATGTTGTCCAGTCTGCTGGCAATCCCGCCGCTGCGCGGACTGCTTCGTTGCCCGATGGCACGTCCTCGGGCAGGGGGGAGTCCGCTATCGGCCGTGTGCCCGGAGTTGCGGAGGCGGACGCGGCTTGCGCGCGCTGCCATGCGGACATCTACAAGCGCTATCTGACGACGGCGATGGCGCGGGCCAGCGGAAATGCTGGCGATGCGATTGTTCCGGGCACATTTACGCATCAGCTGTCAGGCGTGACATATAAGGTTGGCGTCGACGATGGCACGGCGTGGCTGGATTACTCGCGAGCCGCGATAAAAAATCTTCCTGCACTGGAGGGGCGGCAACAGCTGGCACTCTATGTCGGCAGCGGGCATCGCGGACGAACATTTTTATACCGCGTCGAGGATTGGTGGTTCGAGGCGCCGATTAATTTTTACAACGGCAAGCAAGGGTATGACATGGCGCCGAATTTTTTGTCGGCGAAGGAGATGCCGTTCAACCTGCCGGTGGATGCGGGCTGCCTGCACTGCCATGCCAGCGCGGTGCAGGTGCAGGCACCGGGGAGTCGCAATCGCTACCTGGGCCCGAAAGGCGGGGGCCTGCCGTTTCTGCAGGGCGGCATCACTTGCGAAGCCTGTCACGGAGATGCGGCGGCCCACATGGCGAGCGACGGGAAAGTCGCGATGGTCAATCCGGCGAAGCTGACGGCGGAGCGGCGCGACGCGGTCTGCTACCGCTGCCACCTTGAGGGTGAGACCAACGTGCAGAATCCGAAGCGCTCGCCGGCGGAGTTTGTGCCCGGAGACCGGCTGGAGGATTTCGTGACGTATTTTGTCCGCGCGGGAGACACGGCGACGACGGCCCGGGCAGTGTCGCAGGTGGAGGCGATGAACCTGAGCGGCTGTAAGCGGGCCAGCGGCGACAGGATGACGTGCACGACGTGTCACGATCCACATGGAGCGCCGGCGCCGGAAGAGCGGGTTGCGTTTTACCGGGCGCGCTGTACGCAGTGCCATACGGAGGAGAGGTTCGTATCGCTGACGGCGCCGCATGCGCACCATCCGGAGCAGCAGGACTGCACGGTGTGCCACATGCCGCGGGTTGCGACGGAGGACATTGCGCACAATCAGAGCACGGATCACCGGATTCCGCGCCGCCGTGGAGAATACGAAGCGGCTCGGGCGACCATGAATCTGTCGCTGACGACGCTGGGGACGTCCACCGGGACGTCCAGCGGACCGGGCAGGCAGGAAAAGCTGGTTCCGGTGCCGGGGACGACGGCGACGCCGCGCGATCTGGCGGTGGCGACCTTTGAGTTGATCTCGCTGGGCGATGCGGGTGCTGCCGACACCGCGCTGCCGATGTTGAAGCGGGCGCAGCAGCAGGATCCGAAAGATGCGCAGGTGCTGAGCGATTTGGGCTGGCTGGCGCAGCACAAAGATGAAAAGAGGGCTGCGGCGGAGTTATACGTGGCAGCGCTGCAGCAGGATCCGACGAGCATTGCGGCGAATACCGATTACGGCGTGCTGCTGGCGCAGGCAGGGCAGCTGCAGGATGCGGCGCGCTTGTGGAACAGCGTGCTGCGGCTAAATCCCGGCATCAACGAACTGGGCTACAACCTGGGCCAAGTGGAGTGCGCGCTGGGCAATCGGCCGGCGGCGGAGCGGATCCTTACCCGGCTGCTGACGTTTTCTCCGGACGACCGGGCGGCGCGCAAGTTGCTGGAGGACATTTCCTCGGAGCGCCTGAAGTGCGGAAAGTGACGCCGTGCGCGGTCACAATTGAATGAAATAGCGGCCGGTGTCCTGAATCGCCCTCTGCTGACCCGTCTTGTCCCTTTCGATGGGAGAGGGGTCGACGCATACTGGCGCCATGTCTCGCATACGGTTCTGTGTTCCCGCCCTGGTTCCTGGTATTTTCGCCCTCTCTTGCCTGCTCATCCCGGCTCCCGCGTCTGCGCAAACGGCGGCTTATGCCCCGGTCACCAGCTTTACGGATAATTCGGCCGGCGGCTATCCCGATACCTCGCTCATCCAGGCGGCGAACGGCGACTTCTACGGCGTGGATGGCTTTGGCGGAACGAACGGGACAGGAGTGGTTTACAGCATGACGCCTTCTGGCGCGCTGGCTGGTTTCTATAACCCTTGCAGCACTTGCGTTACGCCAGAGGCCCCATTGATCCAGGGTGGGGACGGGAATTTCTACGGGGTAACGAATACAGGTGGCACGGGCAGCTTTGGCACCGTCTTCAAGATCACTCCGGGCGGGACGTACTCCACGCTGTACAACTTTACCGACGGGACGGACGGCAGCTACGTCAGCGGGCCGTTGGTGCAGGGCAGCGATGGCAATCTATATGGCGAGGCGACGCAGGGCGGCCTGGCCGGTGGGTGTCCGAATGAATTCGGCGCCAACGGTTGCGGGACGATTTTTAAAATTACGCTGCCCGCGGGCAAATTCAGCGTCGTTTACACGTTCCAGGGGACTTCGGCAGACAGCGGCTATCCTGCGAATGGACTGGTGCAGGGCGCGGACGGAAATTTTTACGGGGTCACGGGCGGGACGATCTTCAAAGTGACGACGGGTGGCACGCTGACGACGCTGGGCACCTCTGACTCCGTCACCGAAGGCCTCTACTTTAATGGCCCGCTGGTGCAGGGCCAGGACGGCTCCTTTTACGCAACCGGGTCCGAGAGCGGCGCCGACGGCAACGGGACGATCGTCAAGGTCTCGGCTGCGAGTGGCATGAAACTGCTGTACACGTTTAGCGGTGGAGCGGATGGCGGCCTGCCGCTGGGCCCGCTGTACGAGGGCACGGATGGAAATTTCTACGGCACCAACAGCGTGGGCGGCGATGGCAACTGCGCTGAGGGCTTCGGCTGCGGCGTCTTATTCCAATTCAGCTTGGCGGGTAAATACACGGTGCTCTACACATTTTCGCCAGAGGCTGATGGCGTGCTGGGAGGCCCCACGGTGACGCAGGGCAGCAACGGCAGTCTCTACGGCACGACGGGACGGGGCGGCACGTCGACGAATTGCAACGGCTCAGATTGCGGCGTCGTGTTCGCAGCGAAGGTGTCGCCGGCCATGGCCGCGCCGGTGGCGTTGACGCTGAGTTCGTCGTCGGTGGCGGCGAACACTGCAGTGACGCTGTCGTACAAAGTGAGCAACGCGATCACGATTACTGCGCAGCAGTGTTACGCCTTCGTCCAGGGTGGCGCGGCGGGCGCGGGGACGTGGACGGGCAAGCAGACTGGCAGCTACAGCAGCTCCACCCATGCGTACACGGGATCGGCTTCGATCACTCCGACAACGGCTGGCACGTATACGTACGCACTGACGTGCGGCGGCACGGTTTCCGGATTTGCGACGCTGACGGTGACGGCGGGCGGCGGCAAGTCGAGTTCGACGACGAAGCTGACGGTGACGCCGAATCCAATTACGGTGGGCCAGAGCGCGGCCATCAAGGCCGTGGTCACGGGCAGCAAGGCCACGCCGACGGGCAACGTAACGTTTTATGACGGCTCGGATGCACTGACGACGGTCGCGCTGAACAGCTCGGGAGACGCCTCGTTTACAGCTTCGACGAATGGCTTGCCGCCGGGAACCTATTCCCTGACTGCGGACTATGCCGGCAACTCGACCTACAACTCGTCGGATTCAGCGGCCCTGCCGGTAACCCTGGGCAAGGCGCCGACGGCGACCACGGTGACAGCGTCGCCAACTTCGGTGACTCCGCCTGCCGACGTCACTCTGACCGCGACGGTGAAGCGTTCGACTTCGGGAGCGACGGGGACGCCGACCGGGTCGGTGACGTTTTATGCCAACGGCAGTGACGCGCTGGCGACGGTCAAGCTGAATTCGAGCGGAGTTGCGACGCTGACGGCCAGCTCCAAGGGATATCCGGCGGGCACGTATACCGTGACGGCGAAATACCTGGGTGACGGCAGTGATGTGACGTCGACTTCGGCCGGCGTGCCGGTGACTCTGAAGTAGCCGGGGGGTGCGCCGTGCGGAGCATTGCGCGGCGCTTCCGCTCTGCCGCAGTCGGTCCGGTGGCTGCTACACTTACAGCCGCACGGAAACACGCTGCTGGACGGGTCCGCAGGAGAAAGCCGACATGGATGCCATCGAAAAGCCCAAGCTGTTGGGAACTACTGGCGGGCAGCATCCGCTGGCGCGCTTTCTAAATGCGACAGAGACGTACGGCGCGCACGTGATCGAGGATTTCGTCCGGCCGCTAAACGATTTGAAACTGGTTCTCGACCTGGGCGCCGGCTCAGGCCGGGACTTGGCGATAGTGCGGCGACTGCATCCCTCGGCGACGCTAGTTGCGGTGGAGGGTGGGACAGAGAACGCCAAGGTCTTGGAAGGCATCGCCAACAAAGTTTGCGTTCTAAATCTAGAGCGGGATCGGCTGCCGGTTGAGGACGGTGAAGCCGACCTGATCCTAGCGAACCAGGTTCTGGAGCACACCAAAGAAGTTTTCTGGATATTCCACGAGGTATTTCGTGCGCTGAAAGTCGGGGGGCGTTTTCTATTTGGGGTGCCGAACGTCTGCTCTTTCCACAACCGTCTTCTGTTGTTGCTGGGCCGGCAACCGAGCCAGCATAAGTTGTGCTCCGCGCATGTGCGGCCGTTTTCGAAGAACGACACACTGGCGTTTTTGAATGCGTGTATTCCGGACGGGTACGAGCTGGAGGGATTTCGCGGTGCGCAGTTCTATCCGCCGCCGCCGAGTCCGAAGCTGGCGCGCGCACTGGCTGACGCTTTTCCGACGATGGCATTCTCGATTTTTTTCATGATCCGCAAGACGCGGGAATATGAGGATTCATTTGCGACCTATCCGGCACGGGCGCTGCTGGAGACAAATTTTTTTGCGGGTGAAATGTCGACGCATCCGCAGTACAAAGACGTGTCGTAGCTACTTCCACATGATGCCACGATTTCCGCTTGCCAGCAGGATGAGAACGACGACTACGAGACCAATGCTGATGCCGCCGCCGATGTAGTAGCCCGGGCCCGGTCCCACGTAATAGCCGCATCCGGCGCAACTCAGGATAAGTAGCAGCAGAATGATGATGACGGGCATGTCAGCGACTTTAGCAGCCGGTCTGGGACGAGGGCAAATGGGCAATCCATGCCTTCAGCGCGAGACGTGCTGCTAAAGTAAGCCCATGGTGACGGCTCCGCAGAGAGGACCGCAACGGGGGAGACGAAAAGCCGCTCCGGTTCGCCATCGTCCGCCATTTAAGGGCCTGTTTGACGATGTTCATCCGTTGGACTTTGTCGCGACGGCGGTGCGGCAGCAACGGCTGGTGCTGACTTGCGCGCTGGGCCTGGGATTGCTGAGCGCGGTGGCTGTTTATTTCTTCATGTCGGTCAAGTACGAGTCCGAAGCACTGATTCTGCCGCCGAACCATCCGTCAGAGCCGTTGACCGGGGGCACACTGATGCAGTTGGAATTGCAACTGGCCGCCAGCCAAGGCGTGCCGAAGAGAGATGCGCAGAGTTTCTGGGGGAAAGTGCTGACCAGCCGGACGGTGGCCGATTACATGATCGACCGGTTTGATTTGAAGAAAGAGTACAAGACGAACCGCAGGTCGTCGGCGGAGAGAAAGCTGACGCGGCGCTCGACCTTTGACCAGCAGCTGTCGGGGATGATCTCGATACGCGTGCAGGATCCGGATCCGGTGCGTGCGGCCGCGATGGCGAATGGGTATGTGGCGGCGTTGCAGGAGACGGCGGACACGCTGGCGATTTCTGACGCGGCGCAGCGGCAGGCATTTTTTGAGGCACAGGTTGACCGGGAGAAGCAGCAACTGGCGCAGGCGGAAAAGGCGCTGGGGGTGATGCAGCACAAGACCGGCATTGTGTCATTGAAAGGACAGACCGGGACAGCAATTGGACAGATTGCTGCGGTGAAGGGGCAGATCCAGGCGCTGACGGTCGAGATGGAGGCGCAGGGGTCGTCGGAGACGGCGCAGGATCCGGACATGGCGCGGATGCAGGCCGAGATGGACGGGCTGAAGGCGCAGCTGGCGAAGCTGGAGCAGCAGAATGCGGATGTCGAGACGATGGGTGACGTGGGAGCGAGCGCGTTGCCGGCGGGCGCGGTGGACTACATGCGTGCGGTCCGCGATTTGCGATACCACGAGAGCCTGTACCAGGCGCTGGCAAAACATGTGGCCAGCGCGGAGATGGACCAGGAGCGCAAGGCGCCGACAATCCAGGTGGTGGATGCGGCTGTGCCGTCAGAGAAACCCGCAGGACTGCCAAGACCGCTGTACGTGATGGTCGGCGTGATGGTGGGTGCGATCTTGGGATGGATTGCGGCGTTGATCCGGGAGTCTTACCGGAAGATGAAGCAGTCGCCATCCGGGCGCTATCGGCTGCAGCTGATTCACCGCGAGCTGCATCCGGGCGAGCTGCCTTCGGCCAAGCAAGGTTCCAGCAGTCGGCCGACGGCCATCGCGTCGTAACGCTGCTTTGCTGCTGCTTAATTGATGGTGAGGGAGACGCCCGGCGGCAGAGTCGGTTGGAAGGCCGTGAGTTGCTGCCGCAGCTGGATGGCGGTCGCCGGATCGGTCGCGTAAAAATCCACCGTATTGTCGGCAACGGAGACCTTCGGTCGCGACAACTTGAGGCTTGCCACCTTCGTCCACTGGACTGGAATTTTTTTGCCAAACAATTCGCCATAGAGCATGGCGAAATGAACTTCATGGCTGAGGACGAGATCGCGATAGGCATCCGCGTTGGCATTGGTCCACAGAAGTTTGCGGGCAGCTTCGGAGGTCAGGCCGTAAAGATCGAGGACGTCATAGGGATTACGGAATGAGACGAGGCCGACGTCATTGACGGCCACGGGGCCCTTGTAGAAATCGTTGACGAAGCGCTGCATCTGGAACTGTTGCTGATAAATATTATTGGCCGCCAGCGGCACCTGGGCAGTGGCGCGGCAGTAGCGGGCACCGACGACCAGGAGGACGAGAGCGGCCGCCGGGACGAAGACGAGTCGTTTCGCTGGATCGGCCAGGACGGTGCGAATCGGTTGCTGGATGACATAGATGCCAAGCAGGGTGGCGCTGACCAGCAGGTAATCTTCGTAGCGCTCAAACCAGCCAAACCTGCCGGCAACGGCGTGACCGGCGATGATGCAGAACAGGACGAAGGCCATGAGTCCCTGGGACGACCAGCGCGCCGGGCGGGCCATGATTTCGACGGCACACCTGGCTGCCGCGGCGATGCCGAGGAGCAGCAAGACGATGCCGGTGTTGTGCGCGGACATCAAGATGGCGTTGCCGGCGAATGCTTTGAGCATGCCGATGCCGGAGGTTCCCAGTGCCTGGGCGGACATCGTCGACTTGACCAGAACTGAGCTTGGCAGCGGCGGCAGACCGAGTTTGACGAGGAAGATCGAGTAGCCAGCCAGCAACAGGATGGTGGCGGCGAAGGTTCCGGCGGCAGTGCGCCAACGGCCGCGCAGCGCGAAGACCAGAGCCGCGGCGAGGCAGAGTGGCAGGGACTCAAAGCGCAACAGCGGCGCGAGCACGATGAGGGCTGGCAGCCAGCGCGGTATCTGGTCCGTATCAAGAAACAGCGCGAGCCCGTAGATGATGCCGGCCATGGCCGCAATGTGCAGGTTGTGTTCCAGGCCGGTGAACACGACGCCGACGAGATTGAAGCACACGGCCATCATGACGATGGCGGCGGCCTGGACGATGACGGCAAAGTTGTCCTGTGCCAGCCGGAGATGGCGAAAGTAGCTGCGCATGATGTCCATTGCGACCAGCAGGCCGATGACGTTGAGCAGAAGCGGAAGATAAATAAACAGCCTGCTATTTGCGCCGGGGACGAGCAGGAGCGGGTACAGAATGGAGGACGATGGCGCGGCG
>Ga0302324_100012697_pt1 | contig 17161 bp, 18 predicted proteins | sample Palsa_T0_1_FD_201949 | JGI IMG/M metagenome (GOLD analysis project Ga0302324, IMG submission 201949) | Peat permafrost microbial communities from Stordalen Mire near Abisko, Sweden - Palsa_T0_1 | ecosystem: Environmental > Terrestrial > Soil > Palsa > Peat permafrost | place: Sweden: Abisko...
ATGAGCAGCCAGATCGGGTCGAGTCCCTCTCTCCATTGCCGGAGCAGACGCCATCCGACCGCCACCGTTCCGCTCGCCATCAGCGCGAACACCGGCAGCGGGACCGTCAGCGCGGTGAGGACCACGACGTAGAGGAGCGGGAAGGGGGGTTCCCGCAACAGCGTGTGCAGGTAGTACCAGGGGTAGTTGACGTGGTGGGCGTGGAAGGCCAGGTATTGCCCGATGCGATCGACGGGATGCGGCCACAGGTAGGGCCAATGACCCACGAAGATCGCCGGTCCGAGCACCGCCATCCAGAGCCACTGGCCGGGGAGTGAGCGGGCGACCGCCTTGAAGCCACCGCCCGACCTCAATGCGCGCGGCACCGCCGTGAGCCCCCAGTGGATTGCGAACGTCGCGGGATAGAAGAAGGCGTTGTTCTTGGTGGCCAGCGCCAGCCCATAGGCGACGCCTGTGAGGATGGGCCACTTGGCGTTCCAGCCCTCCCCTTCGTCGAGGCTGCGCAGGTAGCAATACACCACCAGCATCCACGTCACCGAGACCGGCATGTCGAAGCAGGCCAGGTGGCCGTCGTACAGGCTGCGCGGCGTAAGCCAAAAGGCGGCCACGGCGAAGGTGGACAGGAGGCGCGATTGATTCTCGGTGATCGACTCGCCCCGGAAGAGCCTTCGCCCGATGAGGAAGATCAGCGCGGAGGCGACGGCTCCGGCGGCCCAGGCCGGCGCGCGATAGGCGGCGGCCGGGCGCAGCCAGTGAAGCTTCTCGAAGAAGAGCCAGTGCGAGAGGCCGAACGAGACCTTCATCAGCACCGGATGCTCCCAGTTCACACCGAAGGCTTGGCTCACGGCCGCGTCCGAGAAGCTCTCGAGGAGCCGTCCGTGCAGCAGATTCTCGAACACCCCGACCACCCAGGCGCCATACTGACTGCCGGCGTAGAAATACATGCTCTCGTCGCGCGTGAAGCCGATGGCCTGCTCGGTGGCGAGAAGACCGACAAACGTGATGACCGCCAGCGCCAGTGCCCAGCTGGCGTCGGTCGAGAGCCGCCGCGATTTCGTGAGCTCGGCCATCAGTAGGCCACCGCGTCGGCGCAGACCGCGCGCCCGCTCAAGACGAGGTCGACGCTGTGGCTGTCTCCCGAGAGCCCGGCGGCCGGCAGCTCGGCCTCCTGGAACGCGGGGCCGCCTTCGACCAGCTGGAGTGGCTGCAGCGGCTGGCCGTCCACGCTCGCCTGGAGCGCAGCTCCCTGCGGGGGGCCGAGCGAGCCCAGCCCAACCCGCAGCCCGCCGTGAATCGGGACGCCCTCGAAGTGCAACACCGCTCGCCCGCCTTGCGAGAGAAAGCAATGGCGCGGCAGAAAGTCGAATTCGCGCCACTCGACCCGCACCCCAACCGGCGACTGGATCTGGGCCTCTCCCGCGTGGGCGATGAAGTCATAGCTGGCGGCTCGCCCCGGCCTGGGTGCGAAGAGCCACAGCTCCAGCGGGCCGAAGCGCCGCGGTCCCTCGACGGCGCTCAGCTTCCGGCCGAGCGCCTCGAGGCTTTCCCGGGCGTCGCTGCGCGGAAGGTCAGGCTGGGCGATGACCCACAATCGACCGTAGCGTTCGGCGTCGGCCTCGGACTCCAGATGCGGCAGCGCCAGCACCGGCATGCCATGCAGAAATAGCTTGGCCCGCTCGGCCCAGAAGGGCAGCACGGCCGCGCCGTCGCCGGGTCGGGCTTCGGCCTGAATGGCAGTCTGCAGCACGAGATAGTCCTTCTCGTCGGGCAGCCGTCCCGGCAGCCGGAGCCAGAACCAGAGCGCATAAGCCAGACAACCCAGCAGCAGCGCCAGCTCGGCGAGGCGCGCAGTGGCGCCGGCCCCTGTGCCGGCGGAAGTTACCTTCGGCGGCTCGTCGCCAGGCAGCGGTTTGGGCGCAGCGGTTGGCTTGGCCCGCGCGCGGGTCATACCACTAGGTTTTTCATTCGCCGCTCGCTCTTGTCGCGGCAAAAGGAGCACAGCTCGACCGTCTGCCCCTGCAGGAAGACCATGCCCCAGGGGACCGCCATCGCACAGCGGAGGTCGACGCAGTGGTGCAAGTCGAAGAGGTGCCCCACGGTGTGGAGCGCCAGCTTCGCCAGCCTTTGGGCCTGAGCCTCGATGGTGGGATAGCCCTGGGTGACCAAGGCCGCCGAGATCACGGCGCGCTCCTTGCCGTAGTCGGCGAACCCATGAGTCGGCAGCAACCCGGCGGGCGAGGCGCGCGGCCGGAAGGGGCGCTTGACGAGATACAGGACCTTGTCGTCGGCGAAAGTCTTCAGGGACTCGGCGGCAAACGCGAGCTTCTCGGCGTCGAGGCCGCCGTCGACGATGGCGCTCTCGGGAATGGAGAACTGGCCGGTGAGCTCGGCTCCCACTCCGAATCCCGAGAAGAGCGCCCGGCGCACCGCATCCACCAGCTCAGGCTCGTGGGGCTCGAGGGTGACCACGTGGATCATTTGGCTTTTCTCTTGGCGGGTGCCGCCTTGGCGGCCTTGGAGCGAGTGTCCTTGGATTTGGCCTTGGATTTGGCGACGGCTTTGGGTTTGCCGGCTGCCTTGGGGCGGGCCGCTTTCTTGGCGGCGGCCTTTCGAGGTGGCACCGGGCTCTTGGCCGGAGGCTTGGGCTTGCCCTTGGCGTCCCGACTCGCTTTGAGGCCCTTGGGTGGTTGAGCGACCGGCTTGGGCGGCTCCTCGGTGGGGTCTTCGAGGAGCTCGGCTCCCTCGATCGCCACGCCCGGAACGTCGACCAGATCCTCGAGATCATCCAGGAGGGCGGATTCCGCAGCCGCCTCGCGCTCGGCTTTGAGCCTGGCCTTGAGCTGCGCCCGCGGGCTTCCGGCCGGTGGGGTCAGGCAAAAGTCCACGGTGTCCTCGCCGGTGGCTCGCGAGACACCCAGCGCCACCGCGAACTCATTCACGACCAGATGGCGAGCGCTGTCGTAGAGCTCGCGCTCCTTCTGGGGCAGCGGTCGGCGCTCCGACAGCCCATGGAGAGCCTTGAGCACCTCGGCCGTGCCGGTGAGGCTGCCGTCGGTCATCTTGTCGGTATGGGTGCGGTGCCGGACCTTCCAGTCCAACTCGGGATCGCCGCTCTCGGCCTCGAGAAACTTGAGGATCGCCTGGATCTCGTCGGGCTGGGCCACGTGCCGCAGCCCGATGGAAGAGAGCTTGCTTCGGGGCACCATCACGGTGGCGCCGTCCTCCTCCCGCTTCATGGTCAGGAACTCGGCCTTGAGGCCGCCGATCTCCTTGACCTCCACGCCCGTGATCCGGCAGACGCCCTGGTTTGGATAGACGACGCGTTGGCCGACCTGAAGGTCGTTCTCTCGGATGGCGGCGGTGGGCGGGAGATTCACGGCGGACTCTCGTAGCATCGCCAGTGAGAGAGGGTCAACGAGAGCCGTGGCCCATCGGTCGGCCGCAAAACTCGGATCGATCTCGACTACACTTTGGAAATGCAATCCCTCATCCTTCCAGGGCGCGCCGGGCCGCTCGAAGCCTTGCTCGACGAGCCTGCCACCGAGCCCGGCCAGCCGGCGCTGGCGCGTGTCCTGCTGTGCCATCCACACCCGCCGAGCGGCGGGACCATGAACACCCACGCCGTCTTTCGAGCCATGCGGGCCCTGCGCCGGCTGGGTTGCGAGGTCCTGCGTTTCAACTTTCGCGGCGTGGGGAAGAGCGCCGGCGCGCTGGGCGAGGGGCCAGGAGAGCTCGACGACGGGCGGGCGGCTCTCGCCTGGCTGCGCAATCGATCGCCGGCGCTGCCGTTGATCTCGGGCGGATTCTCGTTCGGGTCTTGGGTCGGCATGACCCTCGGCGTCGAGACCAAGGTCGAGGGGCTGCTGGGACTGGGCGTCCCTTTCGCGAGCTATGACCTCTCGCGGGTGGACCGCAGCTCGCTCCCCAAGGCCTTCGTGCTCGCGGATCACGATGAGTTCACCGCGGTGCCGGCCATCGAGGCCGCGGTCGCGCGCATGCACGATCCCAAGCGGCTGTGGATCGTCGAGGGCACGACCCACCTTTTCACCGAGCGGCTCGACGCTTACGAGGAGACGGTTGCGGAGGCTGGGAGATGGTTGCTGGAGAGTATTGGTCTGCAGTAGCTCCGGCGTCCCCGCAGCGTCCCCGCCGGAGCCCCACCTCGTCTCTCGAGTAATCTGCAGAGAGATTCTGATTGGTTGAGGCTCCGTCTCACGACGGTCGTGGGCGTGCCCGTGCCCGTGCAAGGTTTGCGCACCATCCTACGGGGTCGGACTCGTTTGAACCCCGGATTCCGTGAGCTTGCGGCTGGCGTGCGCGCCCAGCGTCGGCGGACCGTTCAGCGAGCTACGCAGATGGGCACGGGCACGGCTTCTTGTCGGTCACGGACCTCAGTGCAGGGTCCCTATGGCCAACGCGGGGTTCCGAGGCTAAAGAAGTGAATGATGCGTTGCGCTTCATGGCTCGTCGTCTGCGCTGGGCTCGCCTCGGCCTGTCAACCGGCCGAGCCCAAGGCGGTCCCCAGCCCGCCCGCTGCGGCGGTCCCGGCCGCGCCGGAGGACTCGGCGCCCAACGCGAATGCCGCGCGCTATGGCCCCCACGGCGTCGCGGTGACGCCCAGCCCGGGGAATACCGCCCCGCCCTCGAAGGAAGCCAAACCGGAGATCGAGCCGGGGCCCCTCGCCGGCGCGGCCGCCGCACCGAGCCCCCCACCGGGCTCGCCGCCGAGCTCGGACGAAGCGACCGCCGAGATGCGCGGGCACCCGTGCCAGTGCGGGAAGACCTGCCATTGCGGCCACTGCTCGGGAGCGGTTCCGGGCTGCCACTGCCATGTCAAGCGAGCCGACGGCAAGGACAGCGAGTGATCGACCTCCGGCGGAGGCACGACTTGCGATATGCTGCCACCCCATGACTGGCTTCGTCAGGCTGCTGGTGCGCCGCCTGCTCGCCGAGGAGCGCGCGGGTGCAACCGAGAGGTTGTCGCGTAACCGGCACTTCGAAGTCTTCGCCGATGATCAGGGCCGCCGCGCTCACCGCGTCTATCGTCGTCTGCTGGGGTTGGTGCGGGACTTGCGCGCGGTTGATCCCACGCGGGTAGCGCTCGAGCGCCCGACGGATTCGAGCCGGGTGAAGCTGCAGATTCCCCTGCCGCGGGGGATGCGCACCGCCTATCTCTCCGAGGACGAGCTGCAGCTCCTGCTCGAGAGCGCCGGCATCGACGGCCGCCTGGCGAGCTAGCGTGCCGGTTGGTAAATCCACGACACCCTGTCATTTCTGTCCGCCGCGCACGGCGCGGCGCGGCCGGGAGTCCGGCCGGAGCGGGGTGGGAATGACGGGCTGCGTAAGCGGCCCGGCAGGGAGGGCGGCCCCCCCCCCGGCAAAGGCTAGTGTCCCGAAAATCGTTGCCCTCCTCGACATCTCCAGAATTAGCCGGACGGGACACTAGATGTCGCGGATTCAACCCGGTCCCGAGGTCGCGCCGCGGGGCGAGCTCACCGCGCAGGGGCTGTCGGACGATCGCTCCGCCGACACCGCGCTGCGGCCGCGCCGTTTCGACGAGTACGTCGGGCAGAGCGCGGTGGTCGACAAGCTGAAGATCTACGTCCAGGCGGCCAAGCAGCGGAAGGAGCCCCTCGACCACGCGCTCTTCTGCGGCCCCCCGGGGCTCGGAAAGACCTCGCTGGCCCACCTCATCGCCAGCGAGCTGGGGGTCGAGATTCACGTCTCCAGCGGTCCGGCCATCGAGCGCAAGGGCGACCTCGCCGGCATCCTCACCAACCTGACGCGCGGGCAGATCCTCTTCATCGACGAGATCCACCGCCTGGCGGTTCCGATCGAGGAGACCCTCTATCCCGCGATGGAGGACTTCCAGCTCGATGTGATCTTCGAGACCGGCCCGGCGGCGCGCACCCTCAAGCTGCCGCTGGAGCGCTTCACCCTGATCGGGGCCACGACCCGCAGCGGCCTTTTGACCTCGCCCCTGCGCGATCGCTTCCAGATCGTGGAGCGCCTGGACTACTACGACGCCAAGGAGCTCACCGCCATCGTGCTGCGCTCGGCCGGGCTACTGGGCATCCCGATCGACCAGGCCGGGGCGCACGAGATCGGCCGGCGATCGCGCGGCACGCCGCGCATCGCCAACCGGCTGCTGCGCCGGGTGCGCGACTTCGCGGAGGTGCAGGGCAACGGGAGCGTCACTCTCGCCACCGCCGCGTCGGCCCTGAGACAGCTCGAGATCGACGAGCTGGGGCTCGATCCCATGGACCGCCGGATCATGAGCACCATCGTCGACAAGTTCGACGGGGGCCCGGTCGGGCTGGAGACCGTCGCGGCCTCGGTGGGCGAGGAACGCGACACGGTCGAGGACGTCTACGAGCCCTTCCTGCTGCAGCAGGGCTTGCTGCAGCGCACCCCCCGCGGTCGGGTGGCCACCCCCCGGACCTACGAGCACCTGGGGCGCGGTGCGCCGGCCCGAAAGTCGCTCCCCCAGGGCGATCTGTTCTAGAGTCGGCGGGTCTCGATGCCCACAGATTCGGCCCAGGCGCTCTTCGCGCGCGACTTCCTTTTCGAGGTCATGAAGGACAGCCAGCGCCTGCGGGCGGGGTACCTCGCCGAACGGGAGCGTTGGCTTCGCACCCTGGCCGTGGATGGCCGCGAGGAAGTGCTCTTCGAGTTCGAGATGCTGCTGCGCTCGCTCGAGCGCTATTTCAACGTCCACAACCTCCCGCTGGAATCGCAGTCCGAGGTCCTCTCGCGCGATTTCCGGGAGGAGCTCGGCGCGGTCGGGGAGACCATCGGCCGCGCCGTCCAACTCACCCAGCTGCTGCTCGATCCGCCCAGCAACCGCAACCTGGTCTTCCGCAAGTACCTCGAGAGCCAGCTGGCGGACGATCGGACGCGCGGGAAGCTGCTCGAGCAGCAGCTCTCGCAGGAGACGCCCCAGGAGAGCCTCTTTCTCTTGCGCTCTGGTTTCGCCGCCTTGCGCGGCGTGCTCGAGGCGCTGCTGCGTCTGCCCAACCACCCCTACCAGCTCTTCGTCGACGTCGGGCAGCTGGTGGTGCGCGAGGTTGCGCTCAACAAGTACTTCCGCCCCTTTCGACCCCTCGAGTTCCGCAGTGAGTATGATCGCATCAAGTCGGTGCGCATCCTGGAGATTCTGCGCCGGCCCATGGATGGGGACGTGCCGGGCGAGCGCGTCCGGCGGTTGGTCTCGCTGGCGTTCCTGGCGTTCTTCCGGCTCTTGCATTACCTGCGGTACGTGCCCGTCGGTCGCGACGAGCAGGCGCGCCGGAGCTTTCTGACCCTGGCGCTGGTGCGAAGCGAGGCCACTTCGCTGGCGGCCTTTCTCGAGGGGGAGCTCGCGGCCGCCCTGGTGGGGTCGGGGCCCCGGCCGGCCGCCGGGGTTTCGAAGCTGGCCGTCGAAATCCGCAAGGAAGTCGCCAAGGTCTACAAGCGGCATCTGGCGAGCGTGACCCCCGCCGATCGAACGGCCGGGGGGAAGGCCCGCGAAGCCTTCGAGGGGCTCTTCAAGCAGTGGGTGACGTTGCTGGCCCAGCTCTTTGAGGAGACCCTGGATGGGCGGGAGATCTTCGACGACTATGTCTCGCGCCAGGAGCAGGCCCGCCGGCTGCGCCAGGATCTGTGGGCCTTTCGCGAGGTCTGCCGCAGGGTCGAGCGCACCGCCCAGCGTGGCACCACCGAGGAGCTCGAGGGAGCCCTGCGCGGTCTGCGCCGGTTCCTGGCCTACTTCCACGACGTGAGCTACCAGCTGCTGCGCTATGGCGACTACGCGCCTTTCGATCGCTTCATCCAGATTGTCCAGGAGGCGGACGTGGCCCGACTTGGCCAGCCGCGCGTCCGGCGGCAGCTGCGCGACGATTGCCGGGCCTTTGGCGAGGTCCTCGCGCAGACCTTCGCGGCGGTCTCGAAGCGCGAGGAGCTCGGCGGACAGCCGTTCGTGGAAGCCGAAGCGAAGAAGGTGATCGACGAGATCGGTGGAGTGGAAGCGGAGCGCGCGCCCTAGGTCGCGAGGCGGCCCTGTCTGGTCAGGGCGCCGAAGAAACGAACCAGCACCAGTCCCGAGATGAAGCCGCCCACGTGGGCGGCGAAGGCCACGCCGCCGGCGGCTCCCGCGCTGCCGACTCCTCCGGGAAGGGAGAAGAGCTGCATCAGGAACCAGACCCCAAGGAAGATGACGGCCGGCAGATAGATCGTTCGCACGAAGATGAACAGGAAGACCAGGGTCAGCACCCGCGAGCGCGGGAAGAGCAGGAAATAGGCTCCCAGGACTCCCGCAATCGCTCCGGAGGCGCCGATCATCGGGGTCGGCGAGGTCGGCGCGGCCAGCATCTGGGCGAGCCCGGCGAGCAATCCGCACACCACATAGAACACGAGGTACCCGAGGTGCCCCAGTCGATCCTCGACGTTTCCCCCAAAGATCCATAAGAACAGCATGTTGAGGCCGAGATGGAGGAATCCTCCGTGCAGGAACATCGAGGTGAGAAGCGTCAGCGAGGCAGGGATTCCCTCCTGTGTCGCCCCGCCGAGGATGTTGCGCGGGATGGCCCCGTAGGCGTCGATGCTGGCGGTCATGCCGACCGAGAGTTGAAAAAACACGAAGACCGAGACGTTGGCCGCGATGAGCGCGAGCGTCACGCTCGGAAAGCGCTCCATGGGAACGTCGTTCTTCAGGGGGAACATTCGGGGTCACACTCTGCAATCCGCGAGTGCTAAGCGTCAACTGTCCTCGCTCCTGGCCAACCGCCGATCCTCTCGAGGTGGCAAGGCCCAATCCAAAAATCTTGCGTCATCTGGCAGGTTTGCGCTAGGTTCCACCTGCCGAAGCAGAGACCCCTGACGCGAGTGTCAGGGTTCTGCAATACATGGGGGCTCAGGGGTCGAGCTGCGGTGTCGTCAGTGGTAATAGTTCGAAATGTCTGGTCATTTCAGCGGAAGTACCATGCGGTACGACGCGGTTGTGACTCCAAATTGCTGCGAGAGGGCAGCCACCTTACACAACCATCATGGCCGAGTTGAACCAACGCACCATCAGATCTCCGGTCGGCTGCATCGGGGTGGGTTTGCACTCCGGCGCTCGGGTGCAGATGACCCTGCGTCCGGCGAGCCCTGGAACCGGCATCGTCTTCAACCGGCTGGACATGGCGCCGGTCGTGGACATCCCCGCTCGCGCCGAATTCGTCGTCGACACCCGTTTTGCAACCACCCTGGGACTGGGGAGGGTCCGGGTCGGAACGGTCGAGCACCTGCTTTCGGCGTTGAACGGCCTGGGAATCGACAATCTGCGGGTCGAGATCGACGGCCCCGAGATTCCCATCATGGATGGCAGCGCCGCGCCGTTCGTCTACTTGCTGCGCACAGCCGGAATCGAGCTGCAGCGCAAGCTCAAGCGATTCTTGGTGGTGCGCAAGGCCATCGAGGTGCGCGAGGGCGACAAGCTTGCGCGCATCGCGCCCGCGCCCCACTTTGGAATCAGCTGCACCATCGACTTCGATCATCCGCTCATCAAGGATCAGGAGCTGCGTCTGGTCCTCAGCGACCAAGTCTACTACCGCGAGATCGCGCGCGCGCGGACCTTTACCTTTCTGCGCGATGTCGAAGGCCTGAAGAAGATCGGGCTGGCCAAAGGTGGCTCGCTCGAGAACGCCATCGTCGTCGACGACTTCCACATCCTGAACCCCGAGGGGCTGCGGTTTGCCGACGAGTTCGTCCGCCACAAGATCCTCGACATCATGGGCGACCTGGCGCTTTGCGGGATGCCGGTGATCGGCCACTACACCTCCTACAAGTCGGGCCACACCCTGAATCAGAAGCTGGTCAGGCAACTGGCCTTGGCGAGCGACGCCGTCGAAGTGGTCGAGGTGCGCGAGAAGCGCCAGCTCGAGAAGCTCGCCCTAGGATCGCCGGCGTTCGGGCTGAACCCGGTTGAGAGCTGACCCGAAATCCCGAGCCGTCGTCCTGCTGTCCGGCGGCATGGATTCCGCCACCTGCCTCGCCATCGCCCAGCGCGACGGCTGCGAGGTGACGGCGCTCACGGTCGACTACGGCCAGCGCCATCGCGTGGAGATCGCTTGCGCCCGGGCGCTGGTGCGCGCGCGCGGCGTCCTGGATCACCGGGTCGTCCGGGTCGATCTGAGGGAGATCGGCGGCTCGGCGCTCACCGGAACGGCGGAGGTTCCCAAGGACCGCTCCAGCGCGGCGATGGGAAACGAAATCCCGGTGACCTATGTGCCGGCCCGCAACGCGCTCTTCCTCTCGCTGGCCCTCGGTCTGGCCGAGGTCGTCGACGCCGGCGCCATCTACATCGGAGCCACCGCCGTCGACTACAGCGGCTACCCCGACTGCCGGCCCGAGTTCCTGGCGGCCTTCGAGGCCCTGGCCCGGGTGGGGACCGCCCGGGGGATCCGCGGCTCGCCCGTGGAGATCCGCGCCCCGCTGGTCGCGCTTTCAAAGGCCGAAATCGCCCGTACCGGAGCCGCGCTCGGGATCGATTACGGTCTCACCTCCTCGTGCTATGATCCGAGTGTGGACGGAGCGCCGTGTGGCCGGTGCGATGCCTGCCAGCTCCGTCGCAAGGGATTCTCGGAAGCCGGAATGATCGACCCAGCGCAGCCGCGCACTTGAACGAGGGAGGTTGGGACCCGCGATGGCCTGGAAGACCGAACGCAGCTACGCCGGAAAGAGCCCCAGCGAGATCTATCAGGCGACCAAGAAGGTCATCGACAACCTGTCCGGCAAGTACGGGCTCAAGCACCAAGGCAACGAGGCGGCGCTGGGTGGAACCGTCAGCGGCAAGGGCGTCGACGGGACCTATCAGGCCACCGGCGAGAAGATGGTGATCGAGCTGTCCTACGCCTTTTTCTTCGTCGGGGCGCTCCGAGAAAAGGTGCAGGCCGAGGTCACGCGCCAGCTCGATCGCCTGTTCGCCTGACCGCTTCGGAGCGCGAGAGAAAACGATGCCCGAGGGTTTTCAAGTCGACCTGGATGGAGAGCAGGTGCTCTTCGACGGAACTTGGTACTCGAAGGAGGATCTGGCCCAGAAGATCCGGGGGATGGTGGACGGCGCCGACTATCGCATCTCGAGGCCCAGCGCCGCACTCGAGGCCCTGCAGAACGCGCTCCTGGGCTTGCGATCGTTGACGTTGCGGCTGCCGGTCGAGCAGGCCGAGCTTCTGGCCGCCGAGGCCGCCCGCCAGGGGATGCCGGTCGGGGCCTTCACGCGCGAGCTGTTGCTGCGGGCGCTCTCGACGCCGGATTCGATGGCGCCGGCGCCCGCTCCCAGCGCCTTTCAAGCCGGGCCGGTGGCGGCGGTCAACGAGGTGCCCTCGCCCGCCGAGGCCGCTGGAGCGATTCCCCTCACGCCGAAGCGCCGCCTCGAGGACCAGTTCAAAGGCGACCAGGTCGAAAACGACTGGTTCAAGCGGCGCTGAGCGGTCGGCAGTCACGCCCCTCCTATGACGCAGCTGTTGAATCCGGCCCGGCACCGCCTCCTGTGGAGCGTCCTCTCCGGCGCGGTGCTGGCCTTCGCCTTGCCGACGGTGTTTCCCATCCTGGGCAAGACCGAGATCCTGCCGGGAGGACAGCTGACGGTTCTGGCGTATTTCGCGCTGGCCCCCTTTTTGGTAGCCGTCGAGGGCGCGACCCCCCGCGCGCGCTTCGGTCTCGGCGTGGTGGCGGCGCTCTCCTACTACACCACCGCCATCTGGTGGGTCTTCGTGGCGATGCATTCCTTCGGAGGCATCCCCACCGGCCTCGCGATTCCGATTCTCTATCTGCTCCTCGGCTACATGTCGGTCTACTGGGGGCTGTCGCTGGTTCTCGATCACGACATCCGCAGCCGCTTCCCGCGCTGGCCGCAATGGCTGGTGTTGCCGCCGGTCTTCGCGGGCTTTGAGCTGGTCCGCAACTATCTCTTCAGCGGCTTTCCCTGGGGAAACCTGGGCTACCTGCTGGTGCGCGACAGCGGCGAGGCGCAGTGGGCCTCGCTCTTCGGCGTCTACGGCCTGGCGTACATCGTCATTCTCACCAACTCGGCGGTCGCGGCTCTCTGGCGGGGTGACGGCCGGAAGTGGGCATTGGTCGCGACCGCGTGCGCCCTGATCGTCCCCCGACTCTACGGTCTCGCCGAGCAAGCCCTCTCTGCGCCGCATGGCCCCGCGACGCTCAAGGTGGCGCTCGTCCAAGGCAACATCGACCAGAAGATCAAGAACGCCGCCAAGGGCGGCCAGATGAGCGCCCAGGAATACCGGGACTTCGTCCTCGGGCGCTACCTGCCGCTCTCGCGCGAGGCGGACGCCCAGGGGGTCGATCTCATCATCTGGCCCGAGGCCAGCTTCCCCGGCTCGCTGCCGCTGCACCCCACCCAGTTCCCCGACGTGCTGGGGCCGCCCTTTCGGGCCGAGCTGCTGATCGGCGGGGTGACCGCCGGCCGGCAGAATGGCCGACTGCTGCTCACCAACAGCGGCTTTGCGATCGGCGCCAATCGAGAGGTGCTGGGCGAATACGACAAGCACCACCTGGTTCCCTTCGGAGAATACGTCCCGCTCGAGAAGTCGCTGAATCTGCCGATCCACAAGGTCGTTCCCGACATCGGCTTCTTCGATCCTGGCGAGAGTCTCAATCTCATCAACGTCCAAGGAAGCAGTGCCCGCTTCGGCCCCATGATCTGCTTCGACGCCATCTTTCCCGAGATCGGCGTCGAGCTTTCGCGCCAGGGTCCGGACTTCCTGGTCAACATCACCAACGACGCCTGGTACGGCTTCTCGTCGGCCTCCTACCAATTCCTGTCGATGGTGGCTCTGCGGGCCATCGAAACCGGCAAGCCGATCGCGCGCGCCGCCAACACCGGCATCAGCGCCTTCATCGACCGGCACGGCAACATCCTCCAGCATCTGCCGATCGGGCTGGTCGACACCGACGATACCGATGTCGCGACCGACCGCGCCGTTCCACCGCAGATGCTGATCGCCGAGGTGCCGCTGACCCAGGGGAGCACGCCTTACGTTGTGATCGGCGACACCTTCGCCTATCTTTGCGTGCTCGGCTCGCTCGCTGCCTGGCTTCTCGCCAAGCGGTTCTTCAGGGGATCGGCTCCCGAGTCCCAGGCCGGCAAGAAAGCAAGCAATGCCCCAAGACGAACTGCGCGAAAAGCTCGATAGCCTCTCGCAGCGCCTCGAAGCGCTGCGGGGGCGGCTTTGACATCCAAAAAAAGCGCGCCCGCATCGCCGAGATAGAAGTCGAAGCCGCTCACCCCGACTTCTGGAATCAACCCCAGAAGGCCAAGGTGGTGCTGCGGGAGAAGGCGCAGGCCGAGTCCCCCGTGAAGGCCTTCGACCGCCAGCGCCAGGCAGTCGACGATGCCGGCGTGCTCCTCGACCTGGCGGCCGAAGTCGGCGGCGAAGAGGCCGAAAGCACCCGCCGCGAGGCCGCCACCGCTCTCAGCGCCAGCGAGCAGGCCATCCGGGATCTCGAGTTGGCCCAGATGCTCTCCGGTCCCCAGGACGCCGCGGCGGCCATTGTCACCATCAACGCGGGAGCGGGGGGAACCGAGAGCTGCGACTGGGCTTCGATGCTCCTGCGCATGCTCACCCGCTACTGCGAGCGACGGGGCTGGGAGGTCGAGGTCACCGACTTTCAGCCGGGTGAAGGGGCGGGCATCAAGAGCGCCGACTTCATCGCCCGGGGCGAGAACGCCTACGGCTACTTGAAGGCCGAGGCCGGCGTGCATCGGCTGGTGCGCATCAGCCCCTTCGACGCCGCGGCCCGGCGCCACACCTCGTTTGCCTCGGTCTTCGTGACCCCCGAGGTCGAGGACGACATCGAGATCGAGGTGCGCGAGGAGGACGTCCGCATCGACGTCTTCCGGGCCTCGGGCGCCGGAGGCCAGAAGGTCAACAAGACCTCCTCGGCCATTCGCGTGACTCACTTCCCGAGCGGCATCGTCGTGAGCTGCCAGAACGAGCGCAGCCAGAGTCGCAACAAGGACCTGGCGCTCAAGATCCTGCGCTCACGACTCTACGAGCAGGAGGTCCGCCGACGCGACGCCGAGCGCGACGCGGTCGAGAGTACGAAGAAGGAGATCGGCTTCGGGTCGCAGATTCGCAGCTACGTGCTGGCCCCCTATCGGATCGTGAAGGACCACCGCACCGGGGTGGAGCGCGGGAACGTCGACGCCGTGCTCGACGGCGAGCTCGAGCCGTTCATCGTCGCGCACCTGATGGGGGTGAGAAACCCGAACCGGCCGACGGAGTAACTTCGTCTGTGTGCGTTCCACTCCCCCGCTTGCGGGGGAGGGCTAGGGAGGGGGGTCACCGAGCCCGTTGATTGGTCGAGCTCCTGTCGCGAGAGAGTCGTGTGCGTGCCCGTTTTGCGTGCACGTGCACGTGCCGGGGTCTGCGCACCCATTCGAAGGGTCGGACTCGTCACCGCCTCAGATTCCATCAGCTTGCGGCCGGCGTGCGCGCGAAGCGTCAAGGGACGACGCCACCCGCTAGCCTTGGAAAGTCCGGGGCACCGAGTCCGACCCCTAGACGACGAGAGTTGACAGTGGTCACGCGCCCGGGCACGTGCCACGGGCACGCACACGGCTTCTAAAGAACTCCCCTCAACCCTCTCCGCTCCAACTCCGTCACCACCTTCCTCACCTCTTGCACGCGCTCGCGCGGCACGACGAGCACGGCGTCCCCGGCATCCACCACCACCATTCGCTTGGCTCCCACGACCGCGACCGGCCGCTCGCGGGCCAGCACGATGCAGTCCTGGCAGTCGACCAGCACCGCCTCTCCCTCGACTAGATTGCCGCTCCGATCAAGGCGCCGCACCAGCGTCAGCGCGTCGAAGCTGCCCAGATCCGACCACCCGACGTCGGCCGGTATGACGACCACCGGCGCCGCAGCTTTCTCCATCACGCCATAGTCGATGCTGATGGACGGAGCCGTCGGAAACCAGCGCTTCACCGCCGCGGCCTCGCGGGCCGTGCCGGCCACGGGTGCGATTCGGTCGAGCGCGTGCGCCAGCTCGGGGAGCTGGTGTCGAATCTCGGCCAGCACGGTCGAAGCCCGGAAGACGAAGATGCCGGCGTTCCAGAGGTATCGACCCGATCGCAGGTAGCGTTCAGCGTTCGCGAGGCTCGGCTTCTCGACGAAGGCATCGACGGTGCGCGCACCCTTCGGCCAGTGATTCGACGGCCCCATGCGCAGGTAGCCGAAGCCGGTCTCGGGGCCGGTGGGGGTGATGCCCAGCGTGACGAGCGCTCCCTCGCGAGCAATCGCCGCCGCGTCCCCTAACAGCTTGCGAAACCGCGCGGCGTTTCGGACATGGTGGTCGGAGGGAAGGACCGCCATCACCGCGTCCTTGTCTCGCCGCAAGAGTCGCACCGCCGCCCATCCGATCGCGGGCGCGGTGTTGCGAGCGGCCGGCTCCAGCATCAAATTCGCTCTCGGCAGCCCCGGCAACAGGCGGCGAATCGCAGCGGCGTGAATCTGCCCCGCGACGACCAGCACCTCGTTCGGCGCGGCGAGGCCGGCGATGCGCTCGAGCGTCTCCCGCAGCAGCGGTTGCTCGCCCGCCAGCGGCAGGAGTTGCTTGGGGCGCCGCCTTCGCGAGAGCGGCCAGAAGCGGGTGCCGGATCCTCCGGCCAAGATCACAGGGATGATCTTCTGCGCGTGGTGCATGCAGCCACTCCTACAGGAGAGGCCCCGCAAGGGTCAGCAATTGTTCGATAATTCGCGCGGTCGCTCCCCAGACCTCTTCACCCTCGAGCCGATAGAACAGGATGCGCAGGTGCTGCCCGAGCCGGTCCCGCTCCACGACCTCGAGAGCGCCGGCGGCGAGAAACCCCTTGAGCGGCAAGTCGATCAAGCGCGCCACCTCCGACGATTGCGGCGTGAAGCGATAGTCGGAGGGAACGCGCGCCACCACCGGCGTGATCTCGAACCCGGTGATGACGGGGAGGCGGTCGAGCGTTCCGAGAACCTCGCAATCTTCGGGACGGAGCCCGACCTCCTCGTTGGCCTCCCGCAGGGCGGTGGCAGTCCGGTCGGCGTCGGCGGGTTCGGCGGAGCCTCCCGGGAACGAGATCTGCCCGGCGTGGTGGTGCAGCTCCGTCGAGCGCTGGGTGAGCAGGATCCGCACTTCGGCCTTGTGAAGAAAGAGCGGGATCAACACCGCCGCTGGTCGGAGGGGGCTGTCGGGAGTGCCCGCGCTGGGACCGGGAGGTCGCCCGGCAAGGGCGGCCTTGAGCTCCGCGAAGAACGGCTCGCCGCTCATGCCCAGAACGCGAGACCGGCTCCCACCACCAGCCGCCAGATGACGAAGGGCGTGGTCCGGCGCGTCTGGAGAAAGCGCAGCAGCCAGGCGATGACCAGATAGCCCACCACGCCGGAGACGAGAGTCCCCCAGGCCAGCAGGACCATGCGCTCGCCGCCCAGATCGATCTCGTGGTGATGGACCAGCTTCGCGAGCTTGAGCAGCCCGGCGGCGCCAACCGCCGGCAGCGACAGCAGGAACGAGAAACGCGCGGCGTCGTCCCGGCGGATGTCGCGAAAGAGCCCGGCCGTCAGCGTGACGCCCGAACGGCTCACTCCCGGCACGATCGCGAGCGCCTGGGCGAGGCCGATGAGGATCGCGTCGACCCAGTTCAACTGGGTCAGGTCCCGGCTTTGCCGCGCCCGAACCTCGGAGGCCGCCAGCGCCAGGGCGAAGAGGATGAGAGTGGCGGCGATGACCAGCAGCAGCATATGCTGGTCCTCATCCAGACGCGCGATGCGTTTCTCGAACACGAGGCCCAGCACCCCGACCGGCACCGAGCCGAGCAGCACCCACCACAAGAGGCGCCCGTCGCTGGTCTCGAGCGGCTTGCCGTCGAGCAGCCCGCGGACCGCTCCCGCGAACATGCGTGCCAGCCGGCTGCGGAAGTAGAGCAGGACCGAGACCCAGGTCCCGAGTTGGATGACGACGTCGAAGCTGGTGAGAAAAGGGTCGCCGCGCGGGATCTGCAGCAGCGCCTCGGCGATCTTGAGATGGGCCGTCGACGAGACCGGCAGGAACTCAGTCAGCCCCTGGACCACCCCCAGAATCGTCGCGTCGAGAAGAGTCATTCGGGGAACCTAGTACCTCTGCTTGCAGGTTTTGACCAACAAGAAGC
>Ga0302324_100012699_pt1 | contig 17160 bp, 16 predicted proteins | sample Palsa_T0_1_FD_201949 | JGI IMG/M metagenome (GOLD analysis project Ga0302324, IMG submission 201949) | Peat permafrost microbial communities from Stordalen Mire near Abisko, Sweden - Palsa_T0_1 | ecosystem: Environmental > Terrestrial > Soil > Palsa > Peat permafrost | place: Sweden: Abisko...
ACCTGCGCTCCAAACTCCTGCGCTACATCCGTCATTACAACAAAACAGCCACTCCAATTAAATGGTCTTACTCCAATCCAAAACAAAGAATCCATCCGTAGCCGGTTCATCGGTTACATTGCACTAGAAGTGCGTACACTGCAATTCATTCCCTTATTTCGATAATTTGAGTGATCCGCTAACAGTCCGCGAACATGCATTGTAGCCGAAATCATTCGGAACCAGAAAGCCTTTCAATTTCGCTGTGCAAACTGTCGATTTGGTCACCAAGCTCGCGGCATTGCGCATCCAACTTATCATGTCTTTTGATGCGATCATAGTGTCCCATTGCGTTTATGCTCTCTGACGTAATTTTTGTCAAAAGATCATCTCCTTCCTTTTCGAGTTGAGTGAGTTGCTTCTGTAATTGGGCAATTTTAGCCTTATCTGCTAATATCGCGTTATGCGCTTGTCGTGAAAGCAGGTTGGAGTTGTTCCGGACCGCTTTGACGGATTCTTTTGCCAGCGAGAGCGCCCAGTCACTGTAGCCGAAGTAACTGGGTCTGTTAGCGCGGTAATAGTCACAACGCCTTCTGAATTCTAGGTTCAACGGTGTATCAATCACGGCAAGCGAAGGGTAGCGTGACACTGCGATCCTTTGGACAAAATCGGCGTTCCATGAGCGAATCAGATCTTTCGCGCGTCCGGGATCCAGTCTCTCCAGGTGGATCATGGCGTCATCGGCGTTCGCGGCGTCGTCCTCCATTGCATAGCAGCCGCCAAGGTTGTACCAAGCATCCGCGAAATTGTGTTTGAAAGAAATCGCTCTCTTGTAGGCTTCAATGGCGTTGGGTATGTCATTTTGTTTGAAATAGTCGAACCCATTGCGAAACAGCTCTTTCGCGGTCAGCGGACTTGGACTGACGCTCGGTTCGGGACTGGGAGGCAGCGGACTCGGACTAATGTTCGGTTCGGGACTGGGAGGCAGCGGACTCGGACTAATGCCCGGTTCGGGACTGGGAGCGTTCGGCACAACATTATCGCCTTCGTGAGGGACGAAGAGGATCACGAGATAGACGAGGGCAATTAACAACACGATTCCGATGGCCAGGGTGATTCTGCGGACCTCCGCTTTGCGTGCCTTCTCGGCTTTCCGTGCCTCTTCTGCTATGTGCGCCTCTACTGCTGCTTCGTGTGCCTCTTCTGCCTTGTGTGCCTCTTCTGCTGGCTTAAGTGCTTTCTCCACCCGGCACATTTCTTCCGCCCTCCGAGCCTCTTCCGCTTTGCGAGCCTCCTCAGAGATGGCTTCGCAGCGCGGATCGTTCTGACCGATGACAATTACCGAATTCGCCGTAGTTGCCGTGAAGCTCCGAACCCAGCCGGAAATGGGAATCAGATGGCTGCCTTGCGGCTCGACGATCTCTGCGTATCCTAGAAGGATTGAGTCAGAGAAAACGTCGTGAACGCGAATCTTGACAGAATTATGTCCTGGATTGAGAATCGCAGGGTCGAAATCGACGCCGGCGATCGTGCTCACTATCTGCGCCCTGATAGGGACGACTACCTCAACGATATAGTACGAGACAGGAGACGTGATCTCTCCGAAATCGAGGGAGGTAGGGAGGTCCCAGCCGCAATTTTTCTTGGTACCCTCCTCGGTTACGATTTCGGACTCTGGAATGAGGCTCATCGCAAATTTATTCAAGGCATCTTAAACGACATCTCGAATCCGTTTCCAGTGAATTGACACCCGTTGCCCGGAAGATGCGTTCAAAAACTGGCCTGAGAAGACAAAAAGGCTCCCGAGCATCGTGCGGCGTCGCTAAAAAGTTCACTTCCGATTGGCGCACCGCTTCGCAAACTCTATATCCACGTAAAAGGCCATGCCTCAAACCGCTATGGGTCTCCAAATTTACGTTGTACCGAGGTGTCCCTGTATTTGGACGCTATTGGACAAATAAGTCATTAGAAGAATTACGCTGATCAGATCTCCGCCGATTCCAATAAGCCCTAACCCGAATGTGTCGTAAAGCCCATGGAAGAAGGCTGGTATAATGATTGCGAGCACCCAAAGACCATACTTCTTCGCCGGGATCAAGGCAGCGAAGCTCAGGAAGTACCCCGCGATTCCTGTCCAAATGGCGTGTAGAAATGGAAGGGATGTGAGACGTGAAATGTCGAGAAAGTACGCGATGTCAACACCCTGCGCTCGGTTAACAGTCTGCTGGTAAGCAATGCCTTCATAAATACCGAAACCCAGTCCGGACATCATGCCATAAAACACCATCGTTTGTGGGATAAGCAACTTTCCAGGACGACGCACCAGCCAAAATAGAATCGCTGCCTTACAAAGTTCCTCATGAATTCCAACTCCAAAAAACATGCCAATCAGCCGAAGCGGAAACACCTTGGATCGCGAAAAGCTGTATAGTTCGCTCCACGGCGGAATCTGCTGCAAAATGAGCAACAACGCGCTCGCGATTACCGCGGTAAAGAAAAAGCAAAGAAAACATACCTTTGTCTCGACTTGGGCCGTACGAAATAGATAATAGAAAAACAGCCCCCAAAGTGAGGAGAAATAGAGCGCAATTGCCCAGTACTCAAATTCTATCGCTGGAGCTATAGCGAATGCGATCGCCGGCGCCAATCCAATCGCCGCAAGATATATCAGCCGGCGATTGTGTAACCAGCGGAGCGAAACGATCTCCTTCCAAGGAAGCAAGAGTCGGTGGTCAAACGACTTGAGATTCTGAATGGCTTGACTCAGCGGATTACCAGCACTTCGAGGCTGGATCGGGAAGCCCGCTTGCACCAGAAGCTGCGACAACGCCAGCCACTGTCCGGACGAGTTACCGTCTTCCCGTGCAAGGTCGTGCGGCAGGAGAGTGCCTTGGGCGAGATACTGTTGCGCCACGGATGCTGGATAGGGGCCGAAGTTTTGTCCATTTCGTTGCACAACAATCTTCATAGTACGCTTTACTGCTTGGCACGAACCACTAAGTCAATCTTCCCAATTTTGATTTTGCTCCCGTCTTTCAGATCAGTGCGCTTGCCTGTCGCAGAGTCGATATACTGAATTTTGCCTTGTTCAAGGACGACGCTGGCGGCATGCTGCGGCAGGCCAGCGACATACGCGTGATCGTCTCCACCGCCGATGTAAACGGGTTTAGTACCCAGTGTGACTGAGGTCGTCTCGTTCGGTGCCCATCTAATTTCGAGGCTAACTTGGCGGAATAAGACCTCGGCCACTGTGATTGCCAGCCCCAACGCCGCGCCTAATATTCCGAGACCGACCATTCGTCCAAATGTTTCTTGAAAAAATGAACAGGTGATCAAAAAACCGATGCCTCCGACGCCTCCACCGAACCCACCACCAACCACGCCACGCGATATTCCAAGATTCGGCACCACCGCCGAAAGGCGCCATCCGAGAATGGCGCCCATCAGTCCCCAACACATCGATCGCAGAATCAGCTCCTTGAACAAGGTGGGCTCAGACTGCACGGAATACACTGCCTGCGCAATTCCCCCAGCGACTGCGCCTGCAATTGCTCCTGAAAGAAGGGCCTTTTTGCGATGGCGCGTTCACAAATCTGCGTGCTCTCGCCCAGCGTCTTGATGCGGTAGCGCATTTGATACTGGCTTTCGGCGTGCTGCTTTTTCAACCGCGTAAAACGCATGACTTCGGCATCGATAGCGGCCTTCTCGATCACGAGCGGATTGCCGGAGGCGATTGCCTTCACCTCTGCGTAAGTGAGCGCGGTGGCGTCCACGTCCTCGGCCCGGCGCATCGTCGCGTCGCCGGTCATCCCGTTGAAGACGCGCAATCGGACGCTGTTGAATTCATCGTTGTATTTGCGGGAGAGCCGTTCACGGCGTTCATCGTCTTCCCAAATCCAAGTTTTGAAGCGCTCCTTGATCTTCTCCATCTTGTCCCGCGCCCCTTCGGTCTGCTGCGCGTTGATGACTCGGGCGTCCGTCTTCGGGTCGGTGTCATAGACGGTCGGCGTTTTGAGGTTCAGGGCATCCTGAATCAACTCTATGGCGGAATAGCGCGTGGTACCCCATTCCGTGGTGTTTGCGACCGTGCCGCGCGCGGTGAAGTCCGCCTTCACGAACCATGTGCCAATGGCCGCCGAGTGCTGCACCGTGACTCCTTCGCTGCCGAGAAGTGTCCTGGCAAAGGCTTCGATGTCCGCGGCTGGAATCCACACCGCGCCCAGGCGCGCGTCGATTTCAGAGGCGCTAAGGTCGGCGGGCTGAACCGCCTCAAGCGCGGTGACATTTTCCTGATACCGCGGGTCCGCGGCAGCGGCGGCGCGGGCGTCCTCCAGCTTCGAGCGCACGTCGCCAGACAAGTATTGATCGTCGGTTTCCCACTGCTCGGTCTGCGGATTCCGATAAACCAATCCTTTCAACTCCGGCAGAAACTCTTCCGGCGGTCGGCTCAGCAGGGCCTCCATCGCCGCCAAGTCGGCCCGCCCGGTTGCGTTGAGCGCGAGCACCAGCGCATCTTTCGGGGTCTCCGCAAAGCGAGGCGCTTGCGCTCGTTGAATGGTGCGTTCACGGAAGATCGCCGTCTTTGTCGCCCGCCGCGTCTCGTCGTTGTAATCCTCCAGCGACAAAAGAAGCGGCAAATCGGGATCGCTGTCGAAAGCCCTGATGTTGGCCTTTTCATTGAGCGGTCCGAAGCGGGCGACAAAGTAGTCGTATTGGTCATTGAGGACTCGGCGGGCGAGCAGAATGGTTTCTTCGTCGCGGCCTTCGATCTGCGTGCGCAGCGTTTCTCGCACGGCGTCGCGCAATTTGATAAGCGCCCGGATACGCCGCGCCCGGTCTTCGCCCAGATTTTCGAGCGGCTGCAAGACATTGCCAATGCGAATGGCAATGAGGCCATCATGCAGCGTGTAGGCGTTTTCCTTGACGTAATCGAGCGCGAGAATGTCCTCTTTGTCCGGTGTGTCGGTTCGCGTCTTCTTCGCCAGTTGTTGATAGATATTGGATGGCAGATTTTCGACTGCCTCGCGCAACGCATCGGCAAGATCGCGCGTGTCCGGCGCGAGCGCTGGTTCGTTCGCGCGATACATCGTGCCCTCATGCCGCATCTCGCCGAGCATCATGTGCGGGTTGGCGGCGAAATATTCGTTGATCTGGAATACCACGCCGTCGCCGTTGCTGTGCTCGTCGAGCGCCGACCAGGCCGGCCCGCCCGGAGTTTCGCCGGTTTCCAATTTGCGGAGGAAAATGATGTCAGCGGTGACTTCGGTATTCGCGTTTTGCTTGAATGCCGTGTTCGGCAATCGAATCGCGCCGAGAAAATCCGCCTTGTCGTAAAGATAGTCGCGCAGTCCGGAGTCGATTTTGTCGAGCGTGCCTTTCGACGTGATGAAAACCATCAACCCGCCGGGCCGTACCTTCTCCATGCCCTTGGCAAAAAAGTAATCGTGAACGAGGAAATTGTGTTCGCTGAATTTAGGATCGAAGAGCTTGTAATCTCCAAACGGGACATTGGAAATGGCGAGGTCGAACGAGCCGTCAACCAAGCTCGCCGCCTCGAAGCCTTGATTGCGAATGTCCGCGTCGGGATAGAGCTTGCGGGCGATGCTCGCGGACGTGGGGTCGATTTCAACTCCGGTCAGCTTCGAATGGGCGCTCATCTCCTCGGGCATGAGTCCGAAGAAATGCCCGATGCCAAGCGCCGGTTCGAGCACACGCCCCTGCTGGAAGCCGAGCCGCTCTACTGCGCGATAGATCCCGGCGATGACCGTCTGGGAAGTATAGTGCGCGTTGAGTGTCGAGGCCCGCGCGGCTTCGTATTCCTCGGTCCCCAGCAAGGCGCTGAGTTTCTGGCGTTCGTCCTCCCAATCGGTCGCCGCATGCCATGCGAACACCTGCGGGATTCCGCCCCAGCCGACATATTTGACGAGAACGCGCCGGTCCTCGTCGGTGGCCGTCCGGTTTTCCACGTCCAGCTTGCGGGCCAATTCAATCGCCGCAAAGTTGTCGCGGCACTTCTGCTTGAGCGAGCCTTCGCCAAGCTGGTCTTCCGGCTGGATGCGGTAATTGCGGGTGTTTAGACGCTGGCCGTTTCTTCCGGCTGAAGGAGTATATATTTCTCCCGGATCATCTCCCAAGCCTGGTCGTGCGCCTGCTGCGGCGTCAGACCTTGCTCCTTCTGAAGCCTGCTCCGCAGTTCCATCATCTCCGCGCTCGTCGTTTCCTGGGCCTCGTAAAGCGCCTCCTCCAGTCTCCCTTGCGCCTCCAGTTCCTTCACCATTTGTGGACGAAATTCCGTCCAGTGGCGTTTCGCCATCAGGCCGTAGCCGGTCAGAGGGTATTTGCTGCTCATCGGATGTGTCCTTTCTAAAAGGTTGAAAATCGAACAGGCCAAGCTGCTGCTGCGCCGTTGGTTTTCCGTTTCGCTTCAACATATCAAATCGCGAGCGATCGGGAACAGGTTTTCGATGGAGAATCAGCGCTGAGGCGGTTCTGCCGGCCGATTCTTCGGGCGCTCTCGATTTCCCGATCGTATTCGGCAAGCTTGAAGCGGCCCGTGGTGATGGAGCGGATCAGCGCCAACAGGTATTCGGGCGAGGCCGGGTAAATCCCCCGCTGCCAGAACTCCATCGCGTCCCGCCGCTGCTGTGCCGGCATTTGTCTGAGGGCCGCACGGGCGCGCCTCCAGGCCTCCGCTCGTTGCTTCCGGCGCAACTGGAAGGCAGCGCTCACGTCTTCATCGACCGCGGCGATTCGTTCTTCGGCCGTGTGATGCTTCACGTACTCCGGGAACAACGCCCATGAATCCCTGTCCCGCTTTATTGCGCGCCGCGCCGCGCTCAGTCTGCGCGAGGTGATTTCGCGTTGCGGCGGACGTGGGTAGCGGAAAAATCTCATGGAATCGAACATAATGAGTGAAAAGCCGCGCCGGAGTGGCTCCACGAGTGGAGCAACTTTCATGTAGAAACCGGGTAATGACCGCTGGGGATCAAGTAGCCGACTCATGAAGAAGCAGATGGATGCCGGGAAGATATTCGCCGGGCTGGTGGGTCAATCCGAGTCCCAATCTGCGATCCGTCATCCAAACCGCCGAAGCCATCCCTCCGTGCGGCCTTTGGATTGATGAAATCGAGAAAGGGTTCCGCGGGAGCAAAAGCTCCGGCTCAACCGATGGTGGAACCTCGGCGCGGGTGTTCGGAAGTTTCCTTCAGTGGATGCAGGAGAAAACGGCTCCGGTCTTCGTCGTGGCGACCGCTGAGGGATACCACCCATCGAGGGAGCAATGACGGTCGCGTGATGGTCTTGACAGTCTGCAGAGAATCCAGATTATTGCTTCCATGCGTATTCTCCTTAGCCTCCTCCTCTTGACCGCCTTCATGGCGTTCCTAACAGTTCAAGCGCAGACGGCAGGCACCAGTCCATCTCCCGCTGCCCGTACCTCGACCTCGACTCCTGAGGGAAAGTTTATTGCCAATTACGCCAGTTTAGGCACGGACGACGAGCGCGATCAACAAGCGGCTGACACTGAAAAGGAACGCGAACAACAAGAAGCCGCCGCAGCAAAAGAACGCCGACAGCACGCGGCGGTCGCGGCAAAGCAGCATGCCGAGCAAGAAGAAACGGCAGCGCAATTGCGAGAAAAAGAAGAATTCGTTGGTATTTGGGGCAGAATACCTCCCCAGAGTGGGTTTGCCCTACAGACAGACAGCCGGACTAAAATCACTGGCAAGATACAAATCAGCATGGATCAGCGCAAGGAACTGCATGCGTCTGGGACTTTCACTATTGTCGGTTCCGGCTGTAAACTATCCGGAGAGATCGAAGGCTGCCGATTTCAGCTTGAGAGATTTGAGCGTGAAATCCACTTGCGAGGCGCCCTCTATTTAATCGGACACTTTAAGGGGTTACGTCGCAATTGGTACAGCGAAGAAAACTACACCTATGAGAGCGGTGAGCTTCGCTTGTGGTTTTTGAGCGCTGATGAGCTTGCCGTTGAAACAACAAATAAAAACACATTTTGTGCTATTAGTAAAATGTGAGCGTACTTGAGAACACGCGGCATCGCGCTGTTGGCATGTCCATTTCTTGCAATTCAAAGATGCGACAAGGATTCGTGGTAGGGTTGCCCCTGCCGGTAAAGAGCAAGGCGCTCCTGCAATGCCTTTTGATCCTCGTCGCTCAGTCCTTTAGTTTGCATAGCTTGCTGGGCATATTTTATAGCCTGAGGGAAGTCACCAGCTTCGGCAAACGCCACAGCTAATGTATCAATGTGGTATGACACCTTCCATTTGCTAAGAGTACACGCCTTCTTGCCTGCTTCGACTGCTTCGGTTCCGCTCCGTATCGATGCTTCTGGCGAGGCCGCAAGAACCCATGCGATTGCGTTGAACGCATCGGCATCTTTCGGGTTGAGCGCACTGGCTTCCTTAAAGTCCGCGAGCGCATCATTCCATTTACCGCGCTTCTCATAAGCGAGTCCACGGTTGAAATAGATGTCGGCGTTTTTCATATTGAGACGAATCGCCTCGCTAAAATCCGCAATCGCCTCGTTATACGCTCCGTTCTTATTATAAGCGTGGCCTCGATTGGCGTATAACCCAGGATCGTCGGGTTCAGCTGCAATCGCCTTAGTGTATTCTTGGAGTGCCTGTTGGTAATCCTTTTTGGCCGCGCATTTAAAAGCTAGCCAATTGTGCATGTCAGCGTATCGCTTCGCGGCTGGCGATGCTGCAAGTGATCTCTTTGAAGCAGCGAGTTTTGAATCGGCTTCTTGGACTTTTGTTAAATCTTCGGACAGCCTGGAAACCTTATCCTGAACCACCTTGGAAGCCGAAGATTTGAGACGTTCAAGCGAACTCCTTGCCAAATCGAAATCCTTTGCGAGCATTGCCGCACTCGCAACTCTTATACCGATTTGCTCATTGTTTGGGGAAAGCTGCCACGCCTTGTTGAAGTCATCGCAGGCTCCTGCAAAATCCTTCGATGCCAATGCGTTCGATCCGTCAGCCAAAAGTTTGTTTAGCCCAATTCGGTTCGTGATCTCCTTCTGCTCGGCAAGCAGAGTGGTCTGCTGGTTCGCCGGCGCTCTGTGCAACGCTTGGTCAATCGAATCACTTGCGTTCTGAAGGTCGCCGGTCTGAGCCAAAACGGTGCTTTTCAGCGCGAAAGCTTCCCAGCGAGTACCGTCAATTGCGATAGCGGCGTCCGCAAAGGCGATTGCCTTTTTCAGGTCGTTAGCCTTTAGAGCAGCCCCGATTGACTGCAATGCCTCGTTGTATTTCCTCTTAATTTTACCCCCCGGAGCACTGTCTTCCTTCGCAAGCGCGGCATATTTGTCGATCAACAGTTGAGCTTTCACGGAGAGGTCGCTGGTCTGATCAAGATTCCGGTACTCGGTAAGCCACGCCACAGCTTCGTCCCATTTCTCCTCTCGTGCGGCCAAGATGCCCAAATTATAATGTGGCTCCGGGTAAGCGGGATCAATTTTCAACGCATCCATAAAACCGCCGCGAGCCTGGTCAATGGAACCGTTGTTCTGGAATCGTAGAAGCGCAATCTTAAACTGGGCAGTGGCCTTTTCCCTGGTAAATCCCGCCTGCTCCTGGCTCGGAGAAGGACTTGCAACGATCTGGGTTGGGATAGGCGAATTGCGAGAACAGCCAACGAGAAAGGCGAACGCAATCGCGGCAAGGATTATTTGGCTGCCGGGGGCCTTCACCGCTAAAAGAATAGGTAACAAAAAGGAACCTATTGGTTCGCTGGTGAAGTCCCCGTGATTGTTATTACGTTTCCGCTCGGGTCAATAATTGTGCCATTTACCGAACTCCAGCCCTGCCCATTCTGGAAAGCATTTTGAAGCGCGCCAGCTAACGGATTAGCAGAACTGGGTAATGGAGCGGGTCTGGATGGGGCGTTATCGAGGCTTGGGGGATATTGGACCGCGCATTGATTAGTCGCTTGCAGCGTCTGTTGTTGACTGGCTCCTCCAGAGACATACCCCGCCAAAGCGTCCTCCTGGCAATTGTTTCTAAGGGTCTGATTGGTAAAGGATGTCGCAAAGCCAACATTATAACCTGACTGAAATGAAGAGTTGCCGATGGCCCCGGTTATACTGATCTGTCCGAAATTCAAATTGGCATCAGGCTGGGAAATCGAGGCGCTTGCACCAACACTTATTGGTCCTGCTTGCGCCCCGCCTTGAACTGTCCATTGAGCCACTGGAATAGGCTGACCGTCTGGCCCTTGCTCGGTATGCGACTGCGACAAAAGGCCTGCTGAAACAGAGGCCGGTCCTGCATTGGCGTTCACTATTACGCTGTTTGTCGTATTTTGCTGTCCATCTGCGCCAGTGTTTTGAACGCCAGTCGCTGTGACCGGACCACCGGTTATCTGGGTAGTCGTCTGGACGCCGCCGTCTTGATTTGTTGTCGTTTGATAAGAGACACCGACATCTCCTATTTTTCCCCCAATGCTGGTAGTTTGGTTGCCGCTAGCATCAACCGAGGAGTTGTATTCAACTTGAGGTTGGGCCGACGTAGCAGAACTGGGAGCAACCGAAGCAGTTTCTTGAAATGGCGCAACGCCATTGTAGGAGATCGGAGTTAATTCGGCGGGTTGATTTGGATTGGCATTCAAAGGCTGCATGGTCGGCGGAACCACCGACCCAAGGCCCGCGGGCGGGGTGCCATCGGAGGGCGCTGGACTAAATTCCGCCGGAGCCGTTGGGTTGCCGCTTTGAGTCTGAGTGGTCTGCGGGATGGCCGCGCCGGAAGCCTGAGGGCTGGTATCGGCAAGATTGGCGCTGTTGTTCACATCGGAGGGTCCCGAACTATTAGGCGCCGTTTCGTTCTGTTCACTGCCATTACTGTTAGACGCGGCGGTCGGCTGGGAATCGCCAACTAATTGCTCGTCAGGGGGTGAGTTTGGAGTTTGCGTTTGTTGTTGAGCGGTTGATCCGCTTTGAGCACCTGACGAGTCATCGCTCGAATCGGGTGTGGAATTGGATGCCAGAGCGGCATTTTGAACGACTTGCGCTGAGGTCGGCTGCGGTTGTGATGCGTCCGAATCAGTGGTTGAAGAATCGGAAGAATCACCATTATCCGACATCAAGTCTTGGGCGTCAGACGTAAGAGCGTCGGCCGCCGTCTCAAGGCCCTCTTCAGCACTGGAAACCTCGTCCGCAAGATTCTCTGTTTCCGCGTTCTGGGCAGCAATGATTCTTGCCCTGCGTGCAGCGGCAGCGGCACGTGCCCTTGCCGCAGCCCGTTCCCGACGCGCTTCCGCCGCCGCCTGTTGCTGTGCCTGCGCATCAGAATCATTAGAATCGCTAGAATTAGTAGACTGCTCCGGCGAGTCGGAGGTGCTGCCAGAATCGTTACTCTGAATCGAGTTCGAGATTATATTTCCGATAGCATTCGCTGCGTTATCTATCGCAGCTCCGGTAGCAGCGTTATTGTTGTAAATTGGAACCGCTGCGCCTGAGTTATTGGAACTCCCGCGCCTATATCCACTACCGCCGCCACCACTATACTCTCCGGGCGTTGACGTTGATTGAGCTATCGCACGGTTGATTCCGAACGACACAAGAAGCAAGAGAACGAGCTTCGCAGCCAGAAGGGATGAAAAAGCCCTTCGGCCGGAATGTTCGCAACGGTTCTGAGCCAATGTCTTCATTTGCCCTTTCTCACATTTGCGCAAGAATTGTCAATTCCCAATTTTGCTTCCTCAAAAGAACGTGTGGGTGAATTCGAAGCAAATTCCGTGTAATGCATTGAAAGGGAGTCACTTCCGAAGCAAAATGGACGATTTGAATTCAAGGTCAAATTCTTTAGACTGTCCAGATCGAGAAGGATGGGGCGTGGTTCGGGAAAACGGGGATTCCGCGAACTTGCGAGCACCGCCAGCGGCTGGTTTGGCAGCGACCGCGCCGGCGGCGCCAATGGCCTGAAGCTGCGCGGCCTGCCCGGTGAGCACCCCTTGCAGTTTCTGTGTCTCGGCATCCGTTGTGGCAGCTTGCAATTGATCAATCGTCGCGGCGATTTGTCCTTTCAGCGCCTGGCGTCGTTGCATCACATCGGTGTAAACCGACGTGTAGTTAGATGAGCATCGCCGACCAGTAGCGGGTGAATCGCTCGTTGCGGGTGCGCCGCGTCCAGACATTGGTCGCACGCCTGGTTTCTTCGTTGTAGCGCAAAAGCTCTTTGCAGTAGTCCGAGTCGCAGAACCATTGGACTTGCAGCCGCTGATTGTCGCTCAATGAAGCGAGCAGCAACGAAAGCTGATCCTGAAAATGATTCAGTTCCGAAATCTGCGCGTTGTTGAAATCCGGCGGCTGGAAAATGAAGCCTTTTGACACGCAGCCTCCCGCGTTCAAGCCGTTAAACACGATCAAGTCGCGCAGGAAGTAGCCGTTGGCCGGCTTCTCGATGATGGAGTTAATCGGCCACATGGTCGTTCTCCTTAAGCGGGTGGTTTGGCTGCGTTTGCGGGCTCGGACTGAAGCCCGCGCCATTTGTCCAGTAATCGACCAGGTCCCGGTCGTAGGCCGGCGGTTTGCCCTGGCGGAATCCGAAGACGTAGAGGAGCGTTATTGCCAGCGGGATGCTCGCAATCGTGAAGGATTGCCAAAAACTGCACCTCAAAGCGCTGAAGAGCAGCAACAACGTCACCACAAAGGCGAAGACTCCGCCGACTACAAACCAAAACAGGTTGCCGTCGAGTCCCCAAGTGCGGCCTTCGGAATCGTCGGCGCTAACCGACTCCCAGACCAGAGCTGCTCCACCGGTGGAGCCATTTTCATCGCCGCTTCCCTTTAGCTCTCGGGCATGAAAAATTTGCCCAACAACGACGATTTGCAGCGCGCCAAGCTCTGGGAGTTGGAAAGCCATCTACGGAACCGGATTCGCGGACAGGACCACGCCATTCCGCGAATTGCATCGCTGCTCCAACGTGGCGAACTCGGTCTGCGAAAACCCGGCCGCCCGCGCGGAAGTTTTCTCTTCCTTGGCCCGACCGGCGTTGGAAAGACGGAGGTCACATTGGCTTTCACCGAGTTCCTCCTGGGCGTGGATCGTTTGTTCCGGTTCGATATGTCGGAGTACCAGAATCAGGAAAGTCTCGCCGTGCTGCTTGGCGGCAAGCTCGGCGAGCGCGGAACCCTGGCCCTTGCGTATGACAGGCATCGCTGCGGCACGTTGCTTTTCGACGAGATTGAAAAGGCGCATCCCCGCGTCCTGGATGTGTTCCTGCAAATCCTCGATGCCGCGCGCGTGACGATGGCCAGCGGGGAAACGCTCGATTTGAGCGGGTTCTATGTCGTGTTCACTTCCAACATCGCCTCCGCCGACGTGGTGGGTTTGCAGCATTCCTCATTTGCGACGATGGAGCGGCACGTCCTCACTCGCGCCCAGCAATCCATGCGCCCCGAGCTATACGCGCGCATTAGCGAGAAGCTCGTGTTCAACAAACTCACATACGACGTGCAGCTTGAAATTGCGCAAATCCTGCTTGAACAGGAACTCAATTTCATGCGCGGCAAGGGCTATGAACTCATGGCGGATCAATCGGTGTTGGCGTTCCTCGTGCGACGTGGATTCCATCCACGGCTCGGTGCGCGACCGATGCGGGATGTAGTTGAAAAATCAATCGGCGATGCCGTCGCCACAGATGTTCTCGCGAGCGGTCGCGGCAGCGGCCGACTCGTCGTCAATGAGCCAAAAAACTGTCTCGCAATCACGAAGTGAATGTGATGATCCACGGCGAACGGAGGTTCGCCGTTACATTCAAGAGCAAGAACAGGAAGACAAAAGTCTCGCAGGCTTTGACACGATTTAGCTTCCTGGGGTGCGATTGGTCACGCTCTGCAACCATTTTTTCCCATCATCCGTGGCCTGATAACGTTGCAAGCGGCTTTTTGGTTTGTCTGGAATTGTCATTGCCAGCCAGCCTTTGGCCATGAGCGGTTTGAGATAATTGTCCTGGAAGGTCTCGCGGTGCTTCACGCCAATCAACGATTGGATTTCACTCGCCTTGCGCGGCTGTTCGCAGAATTGGAGAACGTGTGCTGCGACTTGTCCGGTGACTTGTCCGGCGACTTGTCCGGCGACTTGTCCGGCGACTTGTCCGGCGACTTGTCCGGTTCTCTGGCGTTTTCGTTCCTCGGCCTCCTTGATAAATTCAGGATGGAGTGGCAAGCGCACTAAAAAATAAGTCCGGTCATCGTCAGACTCGAACACAGGAGGTGGAGAACCATTCAATCGCAGGGCGTTCAGCATTTTTGGAATGCCAGTGCCCCGGCCTTCGGTAAGACTCAGTTCTTTCAAAAACTCGCCAATGCGCCGGTTGCGATATCGTCGTGTCGCGACGTTCCCGGATTGCAGTTTCTTAATGCTGACCGAACGATCCAGACCCGGATAGCTGGCCACAGTGATTTCATCTGGCAGAACGCGAATCTCAATCGGCTCCCGGATTTCGTAACTGCGATGATAAACCGCATTTACCACGGCCTCCTCCAGCGTTGCATACGGGACGTTGAAAAAGCGGTCAGCTTTCGCGCGGTCGCCGTGCTTCACCACACGCTCTTCAATCACGGCGTTCTTCAGATACGTCAGCACATCCTTGAGGATCATGTCCAATGGACCGACGAATGTTTTCTCCGTGAACGTGTCCCCACCAGGACCATCGGGAAACTGCACCACGTCAATCTGCGTTTGGGGAAAGAATTTCTGCGGTGCGGGGTTAAAGAACATCAGGCCGACATTCAACGGATGCATTGTCTCGGCGGGACCATCGGCAATTCGCATCTGTCGGCACAATTGGGCGAAATCCATTTTACTGGAATCGGCCAGAAGGTCGCTGACTACTTCGCGGAGAAAGTTCTGAATCAGCGGGAGTTTGAGGTCGTTCAATGAGGCACTGTGGTGGATGCGGTCGTCGAAAGGAACCGTGGCTGCCAAGTTGACCAACTCGATTTCTTCATCATGTTTGGCTCTGACGGTAGCGGAACCCTTGCGAAGGTAATAGGCGAACTCGCGGTTGTCTTTTGCCAGCGACACGGGTGCTTTATAGGGTCGGGTCTGCCCTCCGGGGCACCAAAGCACAAGAATGTGCTTTTGCTGGACGACATACGGCGCAATCACCGGGTGGTAGTGGGGCTGCATCCGATGCCCGATTTCGAGAATCTCTTTCTGAATATCGTCCAGCTTGTTGGCAGGCAATCCTGCGGGTGGTAGCACTGGCTGTCCGTGATTCTCTGCAACCCCGATGAGAATGTAGCCGCCACCCAGGTTATGAAAATCGTTGGCGAAAGCGCACATCGTGTGCAGGACGGCCTCCGGATTCCAGCCTTGCTTAAACTCCAACCGCTCCCACTCCACGGTCTGTCCGTGCAGGACATCTTCAATGTTGATTGGCAAGTGCATCGCAGACCGAGAATAGGTTAAATCCGTTTTCGAAAAAACAAGATAGTTTGCCCGTACCATGTCGCGCGAGCCACAATTCAACATTGTCCCGACCAATAGAGCAGTCGTTCGGCGGCGAATCTGCTTAAGGGCACTGCCGGAGCGTGACGGCTTTCAACTTCCGCGCCGCGCTTTGCGTTCTTCCTGGATGCGCCGGCGCTCTCGCGCTGCGTGCCACTGCGCGAGAATGCGGAACACATCATCCAGTTCGGCCCAATACCAAGTGCGCGATTTTTCAAGGCGCATGGCGATTTTGTCGCCGGGATGGAGCATCACAACCATCGTGCAGGCGCTTTATCAGCATCGCGCGCAGGTTGCGCTGAGTGAAATGAGGCAGTTTGAGTCGTTTGCAGGCGTTGCCAAGGGCGTGTTTGGCATCATCGATCTTGAAGACTCGCTCGTCGTGCGCCGGCTTTCCGCCAGCCCGTTCACGTAGTCGCTCCATGAACGGGCGCAGCCAGTCATACATCGGCACGTAGTAGTCGCGCTCGGTCTTTCGGCGGATGAAGTTGATGCGGGCGCTATCAAAGTCCACGTCGGCCCACCGTAGCGCACTGGCCTCGGCTTGTCCTACTCCTGCCAATCCCAAGAACTCCACGAAGTCCGCCGAGTCTTCGTGCTGTGCGTTGCACTTCTGCGCCCGGATCGACTCGACAATCGTCTGGAATTGATCGGGCGTCGGGATGCGGCGAAACACTTTCTCTTTTCTCTTCGCCCTGATGATTTGCGTTTTGAAAGGGTTCTGCACTTCGGAAATGGCATTGTCGGCGACGGCTAATCCGAACATCTGCGAGAGGAACAAGCGTCGCCGGTTGTACGTGCGATTCTTCCAATTCCGACTCTCGCCTTGCTCGGAGAGCCAGGTGAGCAGCGCCGAGGCCTTGACACGGGCCACCAACGTACCCATGCCGGGTTCGAATGTGCGCTTGAAGACGTTGGCGATGGCCTTCTCCGTGATGCGCGTGCCCTCTTTCCGGCCGGCGCGCGCGCTCAAGAACCGCTCCAATAATCCGCCTACCGTGAGATCCTTGGCCGTGGTATCGACCACAGCCAGATCACGCAACCATTCGGATAGCTTTCCGTCCGCGGTTTTCCGGTCGGCGGAGTCGAGCGCGTGAAGCCTCTGTTTCCGCTGCTGTTTTCCTCCGAGCCTCTGACGCCTTGCATCTTGCATGCGCGGCGGAGAATGGTTTTCTGGATATTTATTCCAATGACCGCCGTCTGCTCGCCTCCGCACACCTCTTTGGGCTGCGAGGAGTGGATCTGATTTCCGGATGACGGCGCGAGAAGTCGTGGCATGTTGCGCGCGGGAATCCCTTGCTTTCCCTTCGAAGGGGGGCATACTGAGAGTCCGCTGGTTCGCGGAGTTGGAATTCTTTCCATTCGGGCTGTGGCTCAGCTTGGTAGAGCGCTGCGTTCGGGACGCAGAGGCCGTGGGTTCAAATCCCACCAGCCCGACCACTCCTAAGTGCCTGTATCCAAGCGGATTACAAGGCGATTCCAGGACTGGTAAACTCCCTAAAAAAAAGCTGGTGCACCCAACAGGTGCACCCTATACTTTTTTTCATGAAGAAGATTGGGAATTCGAACGGCATCAAAGCGCATCTGGTCAATGTGGCGCCGAACCTCTACCGCCACGCAGTCAGCAAGGAATATTACGGCTGGAAAAAGATTGCCGGGAAACAGAGGCTTCACGCGCTCGACTCAGCCGACCGGAAAACCGCGG
>Ga0302324_100012701_pt1 | contig 17160 bp, 13 predicted proteins | sample Palsa_T0_1_FD_201949 | JGI IMG/M metagenome (GOLD analysis project Ga0302324, IMG submission 201949) | Peat permafrost microbial communities from Stordalen Mire near Abisko, Sweden - Palsa_T0_1 | ecosystem: Environmental > Terrestrial > Soil > Palsa > Peat permafrost | place: Sweden: Abisko...
CGGTCGCGGCCAGCGCCAGGGAGGCCGGCGCAAGCGCGAACGCCACTATCGCCCTCCTGAACGCGAATCGCATGGCCGGACGAGGGTAGCGGCCGGTCCGATACGCTGGCGCGCTGGCCACGGCTCGCCCACATTTCATGCGCCGGTTCTTCGCCGCGAACACCCGTGCCTCTCACAGGGTCGCGGCGGCGCTCGGACTGGAGAGCGACAAGCCGTTCTGGGACGCGTTCGAGCAGACGGCGGCGGACAAGCTGCGCGGCCTGCCGTCGGGCTCGACGGTGCTCGACCTCGGCGGCGGCCGTAGGTCCGTGTATGCCAAGGCGCTCGCCGAGGCCAATCCGCTGCGTCTGGTGGCGGTCGACGTCTCGCCCGAAGAGCTTGCCCTGAACCAGGATGTCGAGGAGACGTGCGTCGCCGACGTGGCCGATGAGCTCCCCTTCGCCGACGCGAGCATCGATCTGATCCTGTCGCGGGCAGCGCTCGAGCACGTCGACGGTGTTCCCGCCGCGGCACGCAACATGGCACGAGTACTCAGGCCTGGCGGCGCGGCGCTGCACTTCGTCCCCTGCCGCTACTCGCTCTTCGGCATCGCTGCTCGCCTGCTTGCGTTCGGACCGCTGCTGCGCGTGCTGCATGCCGTCGACCCCGAGTCCCGCGGACAGACTGAGTTCGAGGTCTGTTACGACCACTGCTATCCGTCGGCGATACGCGACGTGTTCAGCGAGGCCGGCTTCAGAGAGGTGTCGATCGAGGTCTGCTGGGCTCAGCCCGGTTACTTCGAGCCCGTCTTCCCCCTGTTCCTACTCACTTCGGCGTACGAGTTCATGGTCAGGCGTCTGCGAATCACCGGGCTGGCGGCGTACATGATCGTCTCGGCAGTTCGATGACTCCGCCGCCGGCACTGATTCGACCCCGCTGAACGGCGGGGGCGACGCGCCCGGCCGGCGCTGGGCCGTCCAATCGATCAGCTCTTGCAGTACGCCGGCCCCGTAGATGAGATGCTCGGCGACCGTCAGGAATGGACGCATGCCGCGATTGCGCACCAGTGGGATGGCAAACACCGACAGTGCATAGGGCCGGCGCACGAACAGCGGCGCGGCGAGCAGGACGAGCGGATACGCCACTGCCGTGAAGTCCGAGCCGAGCAGATTGCGGCGGCGCCCGCGATGCTTCAGATATAGGCGCGCCCGTGCGCGCCCGTACATGTGAGAGCGTCGCACCTCGGCACGGAGATCCCCCCAATCGTGGGTGACGAAGGCTTCGCGAACGTACCGGATCCGGTAGCCCGCGTCGATCGCCCGCCAAGTGAAATCCACATCTGAGCCATATTGAAACCGTTCGTCGAAACCTCCGAGCCGCTCGCACACCGACACTTTCACAGCGAGGTTGATAGTCGGCGCTTCGGTCAAGTACCGACAATGCACAATCCGCTGCGCCGCGACATCCCTCAGGCTGTGGCCCGCCGGCGATCGCGCGGAGCCGGCGACCAGGCTCTCGTCCTCGTGCCAGATCGGTCCGCACAGCCGCTCGAGCCACTCCGGGCCGGGGACGCAGCTCGCGTCGGTGAAGACGATCGTCTCGGCGTCGGTCTCGCTCAGCGCCCGGTTTCGCTGCTGGGGGATCGAGCTGCGGCCGGGGATCGGGGCGAACTCGATCCAGCGGACGACGGGAAAGAGCACGCGCAGACGCTCGAATCTTCCCTCGGATGCGTCGACCACGATCACCTCCGCCGCTCCCGCGAGCACCTGCGGAAGCGCGACCAGCGCCTCCAGCGTGTCGATTACGCCCGGGTCGTCCTTGTTGATCAGGATGATCGCTACCGAGGGCGACTCAGGGCTGTGCATGACGCTCAGATCGGAGACGGCGATGGCTTATCGGGCTGCAGCTGTAAAGCACCGGATGTGAGGACTCGATCCAGCGCGCAGTCGAGGCGGTCGCGCACGTAGCTCCGCAGCCAGAGCGCATTGAACAGATGGTCTCGCGAGGGGATTTGCTCGAGGCGCAGGTTCGGCCAGAGCTCCAGCCGGTCGATCAGCTGCTCGCGTTCGAACTGGTCATACAGCGCCTCCCCGCCGGAGAGCAGCAGCAGCGTTTCTGTGCCCTGCTCACGGAGCCTGTCGAGCGCCCCGTCGACCGGCTGTGAGCGGGTGAGCGCGGCGGTGCGCAGAGTGCCGGACTGGACGACGCTCGAGAGCAGGACCCGCGCGGCTTTGGTCAGCTGGCGGGCGCTCACGTCGCGCTGCAGCAGGCGTATCCAGGCGTCGTGCCTGAGTGCATCCCTGAGGATTCGAGTGTGGTGCTCGGTGCGCAGCGCATCGTCCCAGTGGAAACAGTAGAGGTTAATCAGCAGCAGGCCGCGGACCCGGGGGTCGGAGAGCGCGGTATGCAGTGCCCAGTACGCGGCCGCACACAGGCCGGCGAGGACGAAGCGATCCGGTAGGTCATGCGCTTGGAGCTGGTCGAGGACGGCCCGCGTCTCGGCGACGCGCTCCGGTGAGTACATGCTGGACACCGATGGCGGTTCGTCGGAGTTCCCGACATGCTCGAGCTCGATCCGGACGGTCGGTACGCCACGCGCGGCCCAGCTGCGCGCGGTTTCGACCCAGAACCGGTTCACTCCCACGCTGGGCAGGACGGCGCAGAGGTGCGCGGGAGCGCAGTCGACGGGTTCGCACAGCACTCCAAGCTGCTCGCCGCGTTCCAGAACGAAGCGCATCGGCCGCTCGCAGATCGTCGTTCCGTCGCGGGAGAGTCGGATCGAGTCGCGAACACGAACCGGCCGGCGCACGGCGTCGGGAGCCGCTGCCGGCGGCACGCGCGATCCGGAGTGGAGCCATGAGATCGTCTTCTCGATCGTCGCGAGCGGGATCTCGGCTGTCTCCGGCGGCGCCATCAGCCGGCTGTAATCGGTTCCGTTCGCCACCTCGATGCTCGCGCCGGCGGCTTCGAGCTGTGCGCGCAGGCGCGCGTCGACCTTGAGGCCGTCGCGCCCGACCATGAGTACCCGCCGGTCGGTGAGCGGCGGCAGCGTCAGGGCCGTCAGCTCGAGCGTCTCCAGCGCGTTGGCTGTCTCGGCGCTGAGCAGAAACCCCATCAGCTGCCGGGCGCCCGCCGGTAGCGAGGACGCTCGCGAGTCCTCCGGATAGCGGGACGCGACGATGTCCGAATGGGCCTGCAGCCCGCGTAGCAAGGCGCGTCCACGCGCCGGAACCGCCCACAGGATCAGATCATCGATCGGGGCGCCGGCCGCCGCTGCGGCGTAAGCCAGCATGCCGCCGAGGCCGATGCCGATCGCCACCAGGCGGCCGCAACCGGTGGTGTCGCGCAACCACCTGGTAGCACCGGAGACGGCGGTGGTCCAGGCGTCCAGGCGTCCCGGATCCTCCGGCCTGCCGCCGCTGTCGCCGGCGCCCGGGAGGTCGATCCGCGCCGCCGGGTAGCCCGCCCTGGCGAGCTCCCCGGCCCACCACCTACGCGCCCGGTACGAGGATGTCTCCTCCCACCCGAACGGAGGGCAGAAGAGCACCGCGGTGTCGCGCAGCTCGCTCGGTTCGGGCAGGTGCAGGAGCGCGAGCACGGGGTCCGGTTCGAGCATCAGGTAGACCGGCCGCTCGCGCGGCGGCGTGCCCGGCCGCGCGGTCGGACGGTGACCATCCAATCCTCGCCCCATCAGAACATGGTATGGAATGCCAACCTCGCGTGCCGCAGCAAGTGGCCGCCCAGCTGCCCGCGCTGCTGTCAGGGGGCGGGCGCCGTGGTGTCGCTGCCGCCTCCGAAGTGCAGTTGGTAAGCCATCCGGCTCTGCGGATCGGCGCTGAGCAGAGCCGCCGGCGCGAGATTGTAGAAGTAGGACTGGTAGGCGACCGGATTATTTCTCACGACGCTTGCGATGTGGTCGATGTAGGCGGGGTCGTTGCCGCCGCCAAGCGTCCCGGGGCCGGGGGTCCACAGGCCCCATTCGGGGATGCTGACGGGCTTACCATGGGCGGCGGCGAACTGGAGCACAGCCTTGATCCCGTCCGGCTGGTTGTAGAGCGTGGACCAGCGGTCATCGCCGGCGGGCACGCCTTCGTCGTAGCTGTCGATGCCGATGATGTTCACGACATCGTTCCCGGGGTACCACTCGGCCAGTGGGATCGGCTCGACATGCGCGTTGATGCACCAGTCGAACAGGAAGTGCGCTCCGGGCACGGATCGCATCGCGAGCACGGTCTGGCGCCAGAACTCGTCCCAGAGCTGGAAGCTCTGCCGGGTCGTGCCGATAAACCATGGAGACCCGCTGAGGTTCGCCTCGTGACCAAGACGGATGACGCTGCTGCCGAGGCCGGCGGCGACGAGGTTGCGGGCCAGGGTGCGAGCATAAGCGTCGTATGCGCCGCTCGCGCCGGCCTGTAGCCAGTTGGTGCCGTCGACGTCGCTGGGGAACATGCCCTGGGTGATCACCAGCTGGCGGTGGGTGCCCGGGGCCGTGGCCCATCGCCACCAGTTACGACTCGGGATGCCTTGCTCCTTGAGGAACCAAGGGTGTTCCCACCCTGCCCAATTCGGGGAGGCGTTGTTGTACACGAGCACACAGTCAAACTTGCGCTCGACCAGGTTCTCAAAAGCGCTCAGCACGCCGATGCTCTCCGCTGCATAGACACAGTCGGTCTTCGTGTTGTCCCCGATCAGCGCAGCGCTTGGGTGCGCGTGCCGCGCGCGATCGGTGACTGTCGGTCGCGACGGGTCGCTGCCGGCGCAGCCCGTACACACGCATGCGACGGCTGACGCGAGTAGCAGCGCGATCGCTGAGCTCATGTGGGCCTGGGGCGTGAAGGGTAAACGCATGGGCGCGACGGGATCGGCGGCGCGAGCCCCGGAATTGGTCCTCGACGTCAAGAGTATCCACCGCGGTCGCGGCGCCCACGCCGGTATCTACGGCGAGGGCCGGCGCCGCCGGGGTTGCGCTAGCATCGGCGACCAGAGTGACCTACTCCGAGGGGCAGCGATGAGAGTCATCGACCGTCACCGGCCCCTGCTGATCGCGACGTTCCGCGCTCTGGCTCTGTACGCATTCGCAGCCTGGGTGTACGTCGCTCTGGTCGCCCTGATCGAGCCGCAGACGCTACCGCTCCGGCTCACTCATCTCAGCAAGTGGCCGCGTACGGACACCTTCGGGGAGATGAGCTTCGTGGTGTCGTTCGTCGCGTTCTGGCTGCACACGGTGCTGAACCGCCAACGCGATTCGGGGTCCCCGCCCAGCGACCCGCAACACTGAGCACGGACGCCTGCCGGCTGATCCTGCCGGTTGCCCGTTCCCCAGAACATCCGTCCAGCCGTTCGCACGCGTGCGCAAGTTGCGCGCCGACTTGCCGATCACGAGGGTACCGGAGGACCCCGTCCTTCGCCGCCACCGCGCGTGAAAGGCCACGATGGGATTTCTCAAGCTGCGTGCCGCGCTCGTGTGCGCGTCCGGGCTGCTGGCCGCGCTGCTCCTCATCGGCACCCCGGCGGCCGGTTACGCGAGGGCTCGACACGGACGCTCGCCGTCCACACGGACTGCCTTGACCGCGTCCGGTACCGGCGCGTTGATCGGCGGAGATTCGAAGACCGATTGCGTCTACGCGGCGGAGAGCATCAGCATTCTGCAGGGATTCGAGCAGATGGTGAACCATCACTTCGACTGTGTGCTCGTGTACAACAACGCGTCCCCGGATTGGGCAGGGTGGGATGACCCTTGGTTCCTGACTCGCCACGCCCCGCCTGGCCACGACTGGCAGCAGTGGGCCACGGCCGCGGGCACCCATCGAGAGCTGATCATCACCCAAGGCCTGTTCCCATCCGACCTCGACGGTACGAACTGGCTACAGGCCGGCGCGAGCGGCGCGTATGACACCTATGCTCGCACCCTGGCCCGCAACCTCGTCGCCGCCGGCCTCGGCAGCAGTGTCATCCGCCTCGGCCACGAGGCGAACTACACCGGCTCGCCGTGGTTCATCGGCACAACCCGGCAGAGCTTCCAGCTCTGGGACGAGTTCTGGCGCCAGACCGTGCTCGCGATGCGATCCGTGCCCGGAGCGCACTTCCTATTCGACTGGTGTATCAACGCATACTGGAAGCCGGTTCCACTGGCCGAGTGGTACCCGGGGAATGACGTCGTGAACATCATCGGCATCGACACCTACGACGCAGGCGTGCCGGCCGGCGATGCACGCTGGTCCAGGCTCTACGACCAGCCGGACGGGATCAAGGCTGTGCTCCAGTTCGCCGCCGCCCACGGTAAGCCCGTCAGCATCCCCGAATGGGGCCTGTGGACCCCCGGCCCCACGACACTCGGCGGCGGCAACGACCCCGCCTACGTCAACGGCATCGCCAGCGTCGTGAGACACAATCCGGTTGCCTACCAATCCTACTTCTACAACCATGCGGCGGCGGCTCTGCTGAGCAGCGATCCGCTGAGCCTCTCCGCCTACCGCCAGAGCTTCGGCGGCGTCGGCGGATGATCCTGGGGGCCCCGAGCGGTCCCCTTCAGGTGCTCAGAGGGTCTTCTCGCGGACACGAGGCCGTGCCCTGAGCTGAAGGGTCCCGAGCAGACGCGGACCAGCGAGAATGCCAACGCCTGCGATCACGGACAAGCCCTGCGCGGCAGCCCAGGCCACTGCCACCGCCGTCAGGCCACGTCCCGCCACGACAGCCACGAGCGCGACCACCAGGCATGCATTGATCGCGTTGATCATGAAATATGACCTCATGCGATCTACGGCGGTGAAGACCGAATCGATCAGGTAGGTCGCGCCGAGGAAGAGGGAACCCGCGGCCATGATCCTCAGCGCATTGGTGGCATGGCGCTCGTACTCCGGTCCGAGCAGCGACAGGACCAGCGGCGAAGCCACGAACAAGAGCAAGGCCGCCGGCAGCAGCAGGCCGTAGATCGCCTTGATCGCGGTCATCAGGTTACGCCGCAGGTACTCGGGTCCCCGGCTGGACTCCGCGAACAGCACTTGCGAGGTGGTCGTCGGGACGATGCTCAGGAGGCCGACGACCAGGAAGGCGATCGAGAACCATCCCGTGCGTCGTGCTCCGAGGGATCCAAGGACGATCAGGGGAACGACCGTCGACGGCAGGATTCCGAACACCATCGCTACGTAACCCGTAGCCGAGTAACGGATATACCCGACGGTGCGCTCCAGGCTGCCCCACGGGCCCGACGAGGCGGGCAGGCGCCGCCACAGGGCAACGCTCGCGAGGACCGCAGCCAGCACCCCGCCGCCCGTGGCGGCGATGATCAGGCCCGTGGTCCCGAGGAAGACCAGCGGCAGCAGGCTTGCGATCCTCACAATCGCTCCGATTACCGTTGTGATGAGCACGGTCCTGGTGGCCCGCTGGGAAACCAGCGCCGCGCTGACCACGCTACCGATCGAGGACACCATCACCATGATCAGCGTCAGCACCGCGTCCGTGACGCCTGTGGGGATATTGAGCGCCGGGAACAGGAAGGGCCCCGCCACCAGCTCGACGACGCCCACGATCGCCGTCCCGAGCAGCAGGACGGACAGGATCATGATCAGGATCAGGCGCCGCTGGTGGCGCTCGGTCGGAAGGAACCTGATCACCGTCAGTGGCCACCCGAGCGCCGCGACGGTGCCCAATATCGTCGCCCCCGCGTTGAGGCCCGCATACAGCCCGATCGATGAGCTGGCATAGAGCCGCGCCGCGATCACCCAGAACACGAACCCGAGCGCGGAGAGCAGGGCGGCGTTGACCTGCAACGTCGTGGAGCCAACGAGCAGATGGTTCGCCCGGAACGCGGCCAGCGGCGAGCGGGCAGGGCGGATCCCGCGGATCGCCGCGGCGGTGCGGTCGGCGATCTCCGTCCAGCCGACCGACGCGCCGCCCGCGCGAGCCGCGCTGCCCTTGGCGACGAACGTCTCCGTGGGCATCGTGGCCACCTTCGCAAGCGCCTCTTTCAGGCCCTCCCGGCCGGGCGGGTAGCGGATCAGCGCTTCAGCCGGGAGCTCGTCGAAAGCCGGAAGGTCCGGCACCACGATCGGCCTGCCGGAGCTCATGCCGAGCATCACGCTGGCGCTCGTGGTGACCTCGCGGAAGGGGAACACGAGCGCATCGGCGGCGGCGAACAGGGTCTCGAGCTCCGCCTCGGGCACGTGATCGAGGCGGAGCTCGACCTTGGCCGTGAGCCGGCCGGCGGTCGCGGTCAGCCGCTCTCGCAGCTCTCGATCAGGGCAACTGCCGGCGATCACCACGTTCAGCGACCGGCCGAACACGGCAACGGCGTCGAGCAGATCCTCGACGCCCTTGTACGTCGCGATCCGCCCGAAGAACATCACGGTTCGCTTCCCGGCCGGGCGGGGCAGGGGCAGCGCCGTCAGCTGCTCGGAGACAATCGGCCCGAGGGGAATCACCTCGCTTCTGCACGGTCGAGCGCCGATCGCGGCGAGCCCCTCCAGCGCGTTGGATCCATGGGCGATCACCAGGTCGCAGGAGCCCACCAAAGTCTGTCGCGCCTTGATGTCATCGTCGAAGACCGGCTCGTGCGGCACCACGTTGTGAGCGGTCCACACCACCCGATACCCGAGCGCCCGCGCGCAGCGCAATACGAAGCCGAACCACAACCGGCCGGCTCGACGCAGGACGTTCGATTTTCCCGACGCTGTCGGAGCGAAGCCCCACGTCCAATGGAGGTGATACACGTTGTAGCCACGGAGTCGGCACCAGGCGAGCTCCAACGGCGCCAGCAGCAGGTTCAGCGTGTGGGATGGAGTTGCGGTGCACCCGTACCTCACGCTCGCTCCCAGTTCCCGCATCGGTCCGTACAGGAGCTCCTGATATGGGCAGGGGTCGCGCGGAACCGTGACGATCTTGAGGCTGCTCATCTGTGGAACACCTTGCTGTCGCCGTCGGTGTACACAGTGTTGAAGTACGTGCGCAGGAACGTCGCCGGCCAATCATAGGTCGAGTCGGAATCGCCGATCTCGCCTCTCGCTCGCCCGAGCACCACGTTCGTCCGGTCTCCGTATACCCATGCGTGCCGGTCGATCGTTGCCGGCGTGAGGTTGGTGAACGCCACCCGCCCGGTGCTCGCGAACAACCGAAGCTGGCCGTAGCGATCGGCGTAAAGCAGCTGGTGAGAGCTCTCGGCCGACGCCCACGCGGCGCCCGCCAGCTCGGCGGGAGTCATATAGAAACGCTCGAAGTCCTCGCCGTGCTGCGACAGGTTGACCGAGTCAGCGCCGCCGAAGATCATGTCGGTCACCCCGAGCTGGCTCGCGAACAGAAGCGACAGCCCCGCGATCGCCGCGGCGCCGACCGCGGGCCCCCGACGTCGGAGGCGGTGCCCGATTCGCTCGGCCAGCCACGCCGCCGGCAGAGCCAGCAGCATCAGCGATTGGAGCAGGGCGCGCTGCTGATTGTAGGCCTCAGCCAAGGTACCGCTGAAGCGGATCAGCACGAGCATCGGCACGGTCGCCAGCGCCAGGATCCCGACCATGCGGGTGGTGTGGCGCCGGTACCGGCCGAAGGCCATCATCAGCGCGCCGATCACGCCGAAGGCGAGCAGCAGCTCTCCGAGCAGGGTGGCAAGCGCCTGGACGGCGTCCGCGAGTGAGGTAAGCCGACCCTTTGCTACGGGGAGCGTGGCCGTCCGCGAGGCGAACTGCGGCTGCGTGGCGGCCGGCAGCGGATGGATGTAGGTCTTGCCGTGGTAGCTCTCGACTGCGAGCTGCTCGAACCTGCGACCACTCACGCTGTTGAGCTCATTTCCCGAGAGATAGCTGAGGATGAAGTTGCCATGCTGGTTCGGGAGCACCTCCAGGCCACCCTTGTCGACGTTCGCGGTGAACGAGGTCAGGTTGCCGGCCGAGTCGGTGATCGGGCCGTACCACAGCGCTGCGCCGGCGACCAGCGTGGCCGCCGTGCAGACGAGCGCGGCTGCCACTGCCGGCAGCGTCCGGAAGCGTGAGATCGCCACCTGGACCACGATCGCGCCGACCACCAGCGGGACCGCGAGGTAGGTACTGGAGTAATGGCAGACGACCAATGCCGCGGCCGCCGCGACGACAACGCGGAGCCGCACCGCCAAGCACATGCGCTGGTCGAGCAGCGCGAACACCAGTGCCGCGAAGAACACCAGGGCGATCTCCTGCCTGGCCAGCTGCGGGAGGGTCTCGAAGAAGTAGTTCTGCGCCACGAGGAGTGCGGCGGCGCCGACAGCGAAGCGCCGCGGCATGATGCGCTCGCCGATCAGGAACACGGAGACTGGGATCAGTGCGGCGAGTACCGGGTAAAGGACCTTGAACGCGATCAGCGGCGAGCAGCCGGTGAGCGCCGCCAGCGTGCTCGGAAGCACCGTGATGCTGAGCATCGCACCGTAGGCGTTGTTGTGCGCTGGATGCCAGATGCCGGCCGCCTGGACGCTCTGGGCGAGGTGGATCTCGGTCGAGATATCAAAGCCGAGGACCTCCTGGCTGCGAATCGAGAACGCCCACTCCGCAGCGAGCGAGCATGCGAACAGCAGCGTCCCCACCTGGGCGCGGCTGAGGCGATGCGCGAACAGCAGACAGAACCCGAACGCGCCGACGGTGAGGACCGCGGCGGCCCTCGCCGACAGGGCGCCGTGGCCGTTGGTGAGCAGCTGGGCACCGGCCCCGGCGAGCACCGGGAGCACTAGCGGGGCCAGCAGGCTCGGGCGCTCGAGCGCTGAGCGCCAGGGGAACCTGGCGGCGGTGGGCGCTCGGATCCCGAGCAGCCACAGGACAAGCGAGAGGGCGAGCGTGAACAGCGCCGTGGTCGTGCCGTGCAGTGGCTTCGAGATGCCGAGCAGCGGCCCGACGAGATCACCCGCCAGTCCGCCGGCGATGACCACGAACAACGCTGCGATGGGGATGTAGATCGGATAACCGGAGACAGCCACGCTGGGAACCCTGGCCGCCCGCAGGGCGACCACGCCGGGGACGGTGAACACCAGTCCCACGAGCACGACGTCAACCGCCCAGACGCCGCGCAGCGGGAGCAGCGCCGCGATCGCGAGCAGTCCCCCGAGCGGGGCCAGCGACGGTCTCGGATGGGAGGCTGCCGGACGGGGAGCTGGTGCGCGACCGGCTTCCCGACGGCTCGGCGGCCGGGGAGGCAGCTCGCGCTCGAGCTCCGGTGGCTGGTCGCGCTCCGGTGGCTGGTCGCGCTCGCGGCGCTGGTCGCGCTCCGGCGGCGGCTCGAGTTCGACCTCACGAGGCTCGACCTCGGTCAAGGTCGCTACGGCACTCATCGACGAACGGCCGCCTTTCTTACCACAGGGCCGCGGCGACCCGGTCGGTAATGGCGCCCCAGTCGTATTCGCGCAGCCAGCTGCTGTCGAGCGCGGCGGGCGCCCCGGAGCGGTCGAGCACCGACCCGATCGCGTCGGCGATTGCGTGCGCGCTCGGTTCGCAGACCAGTCCTCCGCCCAGCGAGCGGTCGACCAGATGACGAGCCAGGTTGTCGGGAGCTGAGGTGGTAATCACCGGCACGCCGCAGGCCAGCGCCTCCAGCACGGCGATCCCGAAGCCCTCGCGCTCGGACGGGAACACTGCGACGCGGGCCGCCTTGAGCATGCCGAACAGGTCCCGATCGCTGTCGACATCCTGGCGAAAGTCAACGCAATCGATCAGCCCCAGCATGCGGGCCTTCGTCACCAGGGCTTCGAGCTGCGGTCCGTTGCCCACGACCCGTGCGGTGACCGGGCGCGAGCGCCCGCGCAGGATCGCGAGCGCCTCGAGCAGCAGATCGACACGCTTGTGCGGCAGCAGCCGGCCGACGACCACCACGTCCACCCGCGCGGCATCTGCCTCCACTTCCCCGATCAGATCGAGGTTGATTCCGTTCGGTGCCACCACCACCTCAACCCTGCTCCGCGTGACATCGCGCAGCCGCGTCGCGGTCTCCGGCGACGCCGCGATGATCATGTCGGGCAGGCGCGTGGCGAGGCTCTCGCACAGCCATCCCAACCGGCCGGCACGACCGAGATAGGACTGCCAGTAGTCGCGCCCCCAGTACTCGTGCCACGTGACCACGAGCCGTCGGCGGCGAACCAATGCCACCAGCTTCAGCGAGAACAGCTGCATGTATGGCATGTGATCGGCTTCGATCACGTCGAACCTCTCGCCCAGGAGCCTGAGACAGGCGATCGCGAACACGATCGCCTGTCGGATCGAGCGGCGCCCGCCGCTGTAGAGGGGGAGGAGAGGCGACAAGGCGTGATAGGTCACGGCGCCATCGCTCCAAGTCGCCGGTCCTTCCCACCACTTCATCGTGTACACGTGAACATCGGCACGCTGGGCCAGGCGGTTGGCGAGCTCCAGGTACCGCAGCTCCTTGCCGCCGTGATGGTAGGGGCCGATCGCATCGGTAACCAAGGCGATGACCGGGCGCCGCTCAGTCATCGCAGGTCACCCAGTAGCCGATCGACTCGGTCGGAGCGCTCAGCGTTACCTGGACTCGGGCCCGCACCACGGTGCCCCTGTGCGGTACCGGACAGTTCACGACGACGGGCTGAGTGATCGTTACGCGCTGGCCGGCGTTGACCGCCGTTCGTCCATCGCGGAGCCATCGTGTGTGCGGCACTCCCACGCTCCACGTATATGTCATCGCCTTGTGCCCCGCGTTGTGGATCACGAACGCGAGGCTGGTGACATTCGTGATCAGCGGGGCGATCGCCGGAAGGCTCGCCGGATCGGCGAAATAGAGCTCTGTGAACGGCTCGGAGGGCGCGGAGAGACCGAGCTGTCGAGTCACCACGCGTCCGCCGGACAGCTGCGCCAACAGGACAAGGTAGATGACAACCGCGAGGACCGTCACCGTGACAAGGGCCCGCCATCGCTCCTCGGCGAGCCGAGTCAAGTCGGCCCAGCCGGCCGTCACGGTGCCTTCGAGTCTCGAGTCTCAGCGGGTCGGGGCGCACCGACGAACGCCAACGTGGCTACCTTGTCCGTCGGCTGAGGTCGCTGCGTAAGGGTCGCGGTCCGTGCGCTCTTGACACGAGCGAGGATCTGCAAGCACCTGACCCCATCGTGCCAGGTGACCTTCTTCCCCTGCTCCTTCGAACGACTGTGGTACGAGACGGGGACCTCGAACGGGCGAGCTCCGGTCTTGAGGATGCACGCCGTGATCTCGGTGTCGAGGCCGAACCCCGATTCACGGAGTGGGAAGCTCCGGAACAGCTCGATCGGCATCAGCTTCAAGCAGGTGTGAAGATCGCTGATGGCAGCGTCGTACATCACATTTGCGGCCAGCGTCAGGCCGCGGTTGGCCACCGCGTGGCGATAGGACTGAAAGCGCGTGTTCGCTCCGAACAGGCGGACGCCGTAGACCAGATCGCAGCGGCCCGCGATCACCGGAGCGAGCATCGGCACGATGTCCGCCGGGTCATACTCCAGATCGGCATCGAGCGGCACCAGGTGTGTGCCAGAAGCGATCGCTGCCGCCTCTCTGAGCGCGGCCCCCTTGCCCAGGTTTGCCGAGTGCCGGTACACCAGCAGCCTAGGGTCGGCGATGCCGACGAGCAGGTCCACGACCGGCACGTCGCTGCCGTCGTCGACCACGACGAGCTCTATCTCGCACGGATAATCCTGCGAGAAGACTGTCTCGACTGCGGCGCGGATGGTCCGGTGCTCGTTGTATGCCGGCATCAGGATCGACAGCTTGATATTGCTCGTCCGGGCACCCGCGGCGGCCGTCGGCAAAGCTGCGACGCCGGTCGGACCCGTGATCTGAGTCGGAACGGAGTCTGACCCGGCTCGATAGCTGTCTTCCACGATCCCGCTATCTCCGATGATCCGAGATCACCTGCAGAGAAATCTGGCAGGCTAAGTCCTCATTGACCATCATTGGTCAGCCGGTCATCTCTCTGCATTCGGGGGGAATAGAGTCAGACAACTCGATGGAGTCAAGCCGCCAGATACCGACCCCCGCAAGCGGGGGGAGCCATCTCAAATGTGTCCCTACCATCCGCCCCAGACTCGTTGCCACCGGCTCAGCCGGCGGCTACACGAGGCTCCGAGACCCTGGCCTCAGCGGAGCTCAGGGCAGCATCGCCCGTCGGTCCACCACTTCCACTTCCGAAACCTCACGAGACCCATCCGAGCCTCGCCCCGGTCGAATCGGCATACTAGCCAAACCTAAGGCAGGTTTCTAGAGGCAATCGTAGGTTTCTTCCGTCCACGTCACTCGCTGCTGCCTCACGAGGCAGACCGTCCACGAGGACCGGCGCCCGCGACCGCCGTGATCGAGCTCGCGAGGACGACGCCCGCACCGCGTGAGCACGTCGGATCCACCGTCGTCGCCGTGCACGCCGTGCACGGCAGCGGCCGGCGGGTCCGCGATACCGTCAACTCTGGTCGCGATGCCGCGGTCGCGCTTCGGGTCGGGCTCTGATCGAGGCCAGCAGTTGCTCGACCTCGCCCACCATCGTGGCGACCTCTTGCGCCAGCTGCAAGTACGGAAAGGTCAGCGGGCCCAGCTTCCGCTCGCGCGCCGAGTAGCCGACCCACCGACAGTAAAGCAGCGGCGGAAGCAGCGACACCATCAGCCGGTTCTTCGTGCCGCGAGGAGCGGCCACAACGGCGGCCGTCAACGTAATCAAGGGAAAGGGGTAGACGATTGCCGATACCGCCGAGCTGCTCATCGCGGCGCGTGCATTACCGCGACCGTACCCGCGCGCTCGCCTAAGCGAGTCGCGGAACCCGGGCCGGTAGTGATGCCGGACCACCGCGTCCGACTGATAGACGAAGCGGACGCCATCGAGCTGCTCGTGCGCGCGCCGACACAGATCCTCCTCCTCCCCGCCAAAGGTGATCGTCGAATCAAAACCGCCGAGGACGTCCAGCAGGCGCCGTCTGAACGCCATGTTGGCGGTCGCCCCTGCCAATAGCGAGGTACCCTGCGGAAGCCGTTCGGACGGCCCCTGGCCAACTCTCAGGTAGTTGTACAACCGGGACAGCGGACGCCGAGAATCAAGCAGAGTCGCAGGCAGCGGGGCGAGCGGATTGCGGGCCGCGATATAGCCGAACACGAGTCCCCGATCCGATGCGGGCACAGTCAAGCCGGCGACGGCGTCAATCGAGTCGTCGGCAAACGGCGCCGTCAGCCTTGTCAACCAAGTCGAGTCCGGCTCACAGTCATCATCCGTGAAGGCCACGATGTCCCCTGAGGACTCTTTGATCCCAGCGTTCCGCGCCGCACCCACTCCACCCGGTCCGACCACATCAACCACCCGTGCGCCGGCCGCACTGGCAATGTCTGCACAGCCGTCAACACAATGATCCGTCACCACCACGAGCTCGTAGGTGAGGCCATTCATGTCTTGCCGCGCGAGCGCCCCCAGCACTGTCGGAAGTGATCTGGCGCCGTTATGCGTGCAGACAACGACGCTCACGTTGGCGGGGACGACCCGTTGCTCACGTGTGTTGCAGCCATGATCGGTCTCCCGCTCGCTAAGCGACTGAAGCCTGGGGCGTGTCAAGCCATCGATCAGTTCGCGGTAAAGGGCAGCGGTGTCCGCGGCGATCTCCGGCAGGTCGCCTCCCGTCGCAACCCTCGCCGGCCGGGAAGGGCCTTCGGACAGGAATTGGCTGAGCCGATCAGCCAGCGCTTCGGCATCCGCGGCCGGAAACGGCTCGACGGCGCTGATCGCCGGGAGGTCGCCGACGTTGCTGGTCAGCAATGGTGTTCCGGCAGCCGCTGCAAGGCTCCCAACGCCGCTCTGCTCGCTCCGCCGGTACGGTAGGACCGCCAGCGCAGCAGCTTCGAACCACGCGCGGACCTCGTCCTCCGGGACGAAACCGACGAACAGCACGCGGTCAGTGAGACCGAACTTCGAGACGCGTCGCTTCACGGATCGCAGGTGAAGGCGATCTCTCAGCTCGAAGATCCGGAATGCGCCGAACCGGCGGCGAACATCGCCGGCGATCACGATCCGCACGCCATTCAGCTGGTCACGTCGTTGCAGCTGTCCAGCCGCCGTAACGAGGTCTCCGAGGCCCTTGTCCACATCTATGAAACCGAACGCAAGCAAGACTTGGGCGTCTCCGAGGCGAAAGCGCCGGCGCAGGAGAGCGGCGTCCACTCCACCGGCTGGTAGCTCAACCTGGGGGTGGCCAATGACCGCCGGGGGCGGAAGTTCGGGAGCGATCTCGTCGGCGAGGGCGATCCGGGCGCGCTCGGTATGCACGATGACCCGGTCGGCGCGACGCGCGAGCTGGCGGTAGAGGGCTCGGCCTGCCCCGCGGAGAGACTCGGTGTCGCGCGTTACCTCGTGCATGGTGATCACGACGGGAAGGCCTGCGGCGCGAACACCGTCGAGGAGACGCAGCAACGACGGGATGCGCGCGCCGTACGCGGCCACGGCGAACTGCACGTGCACGACGTCGGGTGCGAAGGCCCGAGCTGTCGAAATCAGCGCGTCTGGCCGGCCCTGAGCCGCGGTCGGAAGCGAGCCGAGGACCTCGGGACGCGGAGTCGGCGACGTGCGGGCCGAGATGACGGCGACGGTGTGACCCTGGCCGGCAAGCTCCGCTCTCATCATTGCGCAATACGCCCCGATGCCGTCGCGCTCCGGCGGATACGGACTGATGAACAGAACCCTCGTGGGCGTGAGGTCAGGCATGGCAGGCAGTAAAGCCGAGTTCCGCGTCGCGGTACGCCACGGCGCGCGGGTAACCACGTTTCGCGGGCTGCCGCTAGCGGGTAGCCGTATCTCGCAAGTACATCCGCGAACAAAGGATCTGACCACAATGGGCGATGGAACCATCGACGACGCCAAGGGTCGTCTCAAGGAAGCCGCCGGCGATCTCACCGATGATCAAGGACTCAAGAACGAAGGCAAGGTGGACAGGGCCACCGGCACGGTGAAGGACAAGGTCGGCGACGCCGCCGATGCCGTCAAGGACGCGATCAACCCCAGCGACAAGTAGGCCTCACGGTCCAAGGGGCGGCGCGCCGCGCCAGTGGCGGGCGGGTCGCCCCTGCAGACCGGTTGAGAGAGCGGAAGCTGGGGTACATCCGTGTTATGAACCGCAACCTGTCTCTGCTCGACAGGCTCTCCTCGGTGATCGGTAGCTGGCCGAAAGCTGAGTGGACCGGGGCGGTTCGCTGCTGCGTCCGGCGGCTCGTAGACGCGCGCCACAGAGGCCGGGA
>Ga0302324_100012702_pt1 | contig 17158 bp, 14 predicted proteins | sample Palsa_T0_1_FD_201949 | JGI IMG/M metagenome (GOLD analysis project Ga0302324, IMG submission 201949) | Peat permafrost microbial communities from Stordalen Mire near Abisko, Sweden - Palsa_T0_1 | ecosystem: Environmental > Terrestrial > Soil > Palsa > Peat permafrost | place: Sweden: Abisko...
GGCGAAATACGGAATGACCTCCGGCACCGGGCCGGTCACGATCAAGGCGCCTTCCCTGGAGGGCGCCGCGGCCATGGAGCCTAGCGCGAGAAAGAACAGCCGCTTCTCGGCCAGATACTTGGCCTCGACGCGGCAAAAGGCCTTCAGCTCCTCGAAGGCCTCTACGTTGGGACCATAACGGCTGCCGCTGAAGATCAGCAGCCAGTCCTCATCAGCCAGCCCCAATTCAGCGCGCACACGCTGGCGCACACCGGGTTGGGCGGCGTAGGCGCGGGAGTCGACACCGCAGCGTATGTAGGGCAGCTTCAGGCGTCCCAGGCGATCGTGTGCGCGATAGAAGTCGCGGTCCTCCTGTGCGCAGACGAATATGTCCGTATAACGGCCCGGCGCGCCGGCTTCGATGCTGCGCATCCGCCCGGCAAGGAGACGTTCGAGCCGGGCTCCCTGCTCGAAGAGGCGAAATCCCAATTCGTGGCTGACCATGAACCAAGGTTTGTCCGACCAAGGCCCGGGTATCGGCGGACAAAAGGGAAAATCCGATACGATGATGTCCGCTTGCAGCAAGGCCTCGCGCAGGCGCCGAGGCACCACGCCACGGCGGAGCAATTCGAACTGCCATATGCGCGGTATACCTAAGCGGCGAAACACCGCTTGCGTCAGTCCGAAACCCTTCCCCAAGTTGGTTTCCTGCTCGAGGCCGGGCTCGATCTGCGTACGCAGGAAGGAGGCGCGCGAGCGGCCCTTCGAGGTGTAATCCTCGCGCCTGCCCGCCAGGCAATACACGAGGACCTGATAGCCCATTCGCGCCAAAGCACGCGCGATGGTGGTCGAGTGCACGTGACCCCCGGTGCTGGGCGGGAAAATCCGGTAGCCGCACAGCATCACGATCCGCTTGCTCACTGCAGGGCCTCGGCGGCCGAGGCATTCGGCCGCGCCATGGCGATCTCGCGCAGGGAGAGAAAGACGAACCCCAGAATGTTGAAGGCTTCGCCCGTCAGTACGCCCACCAGCGCGCCGACCACGCCGAAGAGCCGCATGCAGACATAGCAGGTCACCAGCGACAAGACGGCCGTGGCGAGAGTCAGCCAGGCCATGATGCGATAGCGGCCGCAAGCGGCCGGCAGGTACAGCATTTGATCGCGCACCGCCATCAGCAGGAACACCGCCGACCATAGCAGCAGCAGCGTATCGCGGTGGTCGAACTGGCCCTTCGTGAGGTTGGTGAAGATCCAGTCCCGGAATATCCACATGAGGATCACGTACAGGCCGCCCAGCGCCGCAATGCCGCCGGCGAGCAGCGAGAGGCGCTTGAACACGGCGTCGACCGGATTATTCTGCAGCCAGCGCGACACGGTGGGGAAGGTCATCGAGCCGAGCCCGGATGCCATCAAATTCACCGGCATGAGCAGCAAGCGGGTCGCGGAGATGGTGGCCACGGCCGTGACCCCGAGCGTGCCGGCGACGATATAGATGAAGCCTTGCGCGAAAGTCCAATGAATGGCCGCTCCGATGACGGCCCAGGTTCCGAACGGGGCCATCTCGGTAAACACATGCGGTGCGCCGTCGATCTCCCAGCCCTCATGATGCCAAACCATGCGCGACAGCAGCCAGCCGCCGACTGCGGCGGAGAGGCCCAGGGTGAGTGCAGCGACCATGGCGGGCGCGCCGCTCAAGGTTGCGAAGTACGCGCCCGCGCACAGCACCGCAACATAGAAGATATCGACTTGGAGTGCCTTCAGGGGAATCCGGTATGCGAGCAGCACCATGCGGAAGTATTCGCGGTACAGCGTAGCCAGCACCGCGAAAATCGAGGCAACGGCCAGCAGGGTCATGGAGGCATCCAGGACCTTTGCATACCAAAGTATCAAAAGCACGGCGCCGCAGAGCGCGGCAACGAGCAGGGCCCGGCGCCTTTGTTCCCGATACGCTCCGCCGATGAAGTCGCGCCGGCCGGCACGATCGCTCGCCGCCACGCGGCGGACCATCGAGGGCTGTATGAACGCAATCTGCAACTGGGTCAGGAGCTGCACTGCGGTCACGATGAGCACGTAGTAGCCATACTGCGCATGCGGCGTGCGGCGTATCAGCAATAGACCAACGGCGAAATTCCCCGCGGAAAGCAGCGCCTGACTGAGCATGGCGCTGCTGATCATGTGCAGAAAATCTCGGCTAGGCCGCACGGACTTCAAACCTGGCTGTCAAAAGCGCGACAGTCTACAACGAATCTGGGCGCCAAAGGATACGCCAAACTCCGCAAAGCAGCGGCCCGCCGGCAATGATCTATGCATTACAATGTGTTCACAGGCAACGGATGTGTTCACAGGCAACAGCGTCGGGATATTGATCCATGAAAGCCTTACTTGGATGGAGCATTATTGTAGTGGGTTTCTGGTTGGTCAGTGCGGCGCTGTTGTGGCCCGCGTTCACACTTTTGCGCCGTCGCCGCGGCAACTCGGCCGCCCTAGTGATCGGCTATGCGGCGGGCAGCGCCGCGTGCAGCGTGTTGTTGTTTTTCTTGATCCCCATCGCGGTTCATGGGCTGCTGGGCCGCGCCGCTCACTGAGGCCGCTGGCCGCTCACTGAGGCCGCTGCTTGAGAAAGTCCGCCAAGCGCAGCGCCAGCGCGATGATGGTCAGCGTTGGGTTGGCCTGACCTGCCGTCGGAAAAACTGAACTTCCCGCCACGTATAGGTTCTCCATGCCGAATACCGCGCAGTTTCGGTCGACGACACCCTCGGCAGAACTCTCCGCCATGCGCGTCGTGCCAATGTAGTGATACGTTTCATGCAGCGAATCGGTCATCGCCAGGCGGCCGTCGAAGAGCCATGGTTCGAGCTTGCAGCGGCCGATGCCGAGGCGTGCGAATTCCGCGGCGACATGAGTGGTGAACTGCAGGGCGGTGCGCCGCTCCAATTCGCCGACGCGCCAATCGGCCTGCACGCGCCGCAGGCCCAGAGCATCCTTGTCCTGCGCCAAGGTAATCCGGCTCTGCGGATCGGGCGCTTGCTCCAAGTCGAGCAGCAAAATCGCCGAGCGCGACGGGATGCCCGCCGAAGCCTCGCGCTCCAACGAGTGCCCGGAAGCAACACGAAGTTTCACCGCCTGCAGCACGCTGCCCAAATCCTCGGCAAGGATACCGACCTTGTCGCCGAGGTTCGGGCCCCAGGTGCCGGCAAGCAGCGAACGCCAGATTTCCTGAGCCGCGGTGACACCCGAGTCCGGGTCTCCCTCATATTGCATGACACCGCTGCAATTGAGCAGCCGCTCCGATTCCTGAGCCTGCGGGGTCAATGCCAGACCGACTTCGACTTCGACGCCGTCGGCGCCGCGCAGAATGTTGAACTGCTCCTGGACCCGGGTCATGCGCTCAGCGCTGACCACGCGCGCGGCCGGACCGCGCGAGTGCTGCATCAAAAAGCGTCCGACCAGATCATCCTGGCTGGCGAATCCGCCGGAATTTTGTTCCGCGCCGAGCAGCAACAAGCGCGCGTTCTCGATGCCGCCGCAGCAAAGAATGAAGGTGCTCGCCGTGATGGTTGCAGACACACCGTTCAAGGAACTCACCGTCATGCTGCGCACGCGGCTGCGGTTCATCCCCGTCGTGAACGCGGCGAAGTTGGCGTGCAGCAGCGTGCGGATATTGCTCGATTCGCGCAGTTCCGCGCCGTAGGCGTTGGCCCACTTCCAAACGGGGGCATCCTTCATCGGCGGGGTGTAGTGCCAGAGAAAGGGCATCAGCCATCTCGCATCCACGGCCGGCAGCACCGCTCGAAGGTATGCCAGGGTGTCCGCGTCGGACTGCCACGGCTTGGCAAATCCAGCCACCTCGATGGCGCGCACGTAGTACGGATCCAGCTCGGCGCGCTGCACCGGCCAGCCGCTGTGAGGGATCCAGTCGCGCCGGCGGAAGTCGATGTCCTGTAAAGGCGCGCATCGGCCTCCCCAATGATTGGTCGAACCTCCGAAGTAGCGTAGCCGTCCTCCCTCCAGCGAAATCGGTATGCCGACATTGACGCCTTGATAAAGCGCCTGCGACTCGAGGTATTCGAATTCCGTTCCGCCGCCTTCCGCGAGGCAGACGCGCAGGCCGCTTCGGCCCAGTTCTAGCGCCAGCGTGATGCCGGCCGCACCGGCCCCGAGTACGCAGATGTCGGCAGCAATGGCGGTGCCGTGCGCCAGCCGGCGCAAGTCCTCGATCACGCCGCGGCGCCCTGCGTCAAATGCAGCAGCGCGCAGACGCGCGCTTCAGTCCGGGCAAGCAGCCAACCTTCGAGCAACTCGACCTCGTGCTCGCGCCAATCGCGCGCGACGCTTTCAAACACGTTCGACCCGCGAAGCGCGGCATGTGCACCACTCAACAAGTGCGTCAAGCGCGCCCGGTCGCATTCTTCGGGATGTCCGGCCAGATAGAGCGCACCGAGCCGCCGCAGCAGCGCGCCGTCGCCGATGGCGTGCGCGCCAAAACTTCGCAGCCAATGCTCAAGGTCAGACTGCTGCCATGGCAGCAGTCGATCGAAGTGAAGGCTCAAGCCCGCGAGGACTGCGCCGATCACGCCGCGCAGGCAATCGCGGCGGCCGATGCCTGCCGCAGCGTGTGCTTCGGACTGCGGGTTGCAGTTCATATTCTACGCAACTGGTAGTATGCGCATTGGATGCGCGACGGTTGCGAGTATGCCTGAATCGATGTCTTTTGGAGATGCCGAGCAGCCCCATCGGCGGCGCGTTCTGGTGCTCGGCGCGAGCGGTTTCATCGGCCGCCGCGTGCTCGAGACACTGGCCACCAGCGACTGGGCATTGCCGGTCGGCGCCAGCCGGCGCGGGATGCCGGGCAAAACCTGCGGCGTGGAAACACTGCGGCTCGACGCGACTCAGCCGGCCGCGCTGCAAGCCGCGCTGCGCGATGTCGCCGGTGTGGTGAATTGCGTCGCCGGCGATTCCAACAGCATCGTTGCCGGCGCCCGCGTTCTGTTCGATGCCGCGTCCCGCATGACCCCGCCGCCGCGCATCGTGCATTTGAGCACGATGATGGTGTACGGAACCGTGGTCGGCGAGGTCGATGAGAGCGCTTCGTTGAAGGGCGATTGGGACGAGTATTCAGCCGCGAAGGCCGAGGTGGAACGATGGTCGCGCTCCTACGCTTCAGTGGTGAATCTGCGCCCGGGAATCGTTTACGGGCCCGGCAGCCCGATCTGGAGCGGTTGGGTGGGACAGTGGCTGCGCCAGGGCAGGATCGGCGATCTGGGGGCGGCGGGTCTCGGATACTGCAACCTCGTGCATGTCGACGATGTGGTCGAAGCGGTACTGCGCGCACTGCGCCTGCCGGGGATCGAGGGAGAAGCGTTCAATTTGTCCTTGTCCTCGCCGCCCACTTGGAATGATTATTTTCGCCAATATGCGCAGGCGCTCGGCACCGCCGCGCGGCCGATATCCCATACTCGCCTCATGATCGAACGATACGTGCTGGCAGGGCCGCTCAAGATCGCGCAACTGGCAGCGCGGGCTTTGCCCTTCGCACCACCGCAGCCGATTCGACCCTGGTTTCTGCGCCTATGCCGCCATGCGCTGCGCCTCGATGTCCGCAAAGCGGAAAGTACGCTGGGAATGAAGTGGCTGCCGCTGGAGGAGGGATTGCGGCAATCGGCTGCATGGCTGCTCGCTCACGGTTCGAGTCGGACGCCGTGATCATAGCGCTCGACGAATGCGACGCAGGCACGCCGCTTGAGGCGGGGATCTGCATCATCGGCGCCGGTGCCGCCGGACTCACGCTCGCATGCGAACTCGACGGCAGCGGCATCAAGGTGCTGCTGTTGGAGGCGGGCGGCCTGCGTCCGGACCCGGCCGCATCGGACGATGTCTACCGAGGTAGCGCGGAGGCCCCGCATCCGAATCCAGCGGAATTCCGGCGTGTCGTATTCGGCGGTACAACCGGTACCTGGGGCGGGCGCTGCGTGCCGTTCGACCCGATCGACTTCGAGAAGCGCGACTACGTTCCCGGCAGCGGTTGGCCGATTTCCTACGACGAGGTGGCGCGCTTCTATCCGCGCGCCATGGAGTACTGCGACGCCGGCGCTTTCGATTTCAGCGTCGCGAGATCACTGCCGCCGAGGGGCGGCCGATCGGGCGCCAAGGCACCGCTTCCGACCATACCGGGACTGAACGACGAAAGCGTGATACTCGCGGACAGAATCGAGCGCTACAGCCTGCCGACCGACTTCGGCAAGCGCTACCGGACCAAGATCGCACGTTCGGCAAACGTCAGCGCATTGCTCAACGCCCGCTGCGTCGCTCTGCATCGCGGGGCGGGCGAACAAAAAATTGCTTCCGTAAGCGTTGCCGATCGCGGCGGCACGCGCCGCGAAGTGAGCGCGCAGATATTCGTTCTCGCCGTGGGAGGCATCGAAGCTACGCGCCTGCTGCTGTTGTCGGAAATTCAGTCGGGGAGTCTGGGGCGGTTCTACGCCTGCCACTTCGAAAACACGCTGGGCCGCGTGGTCGTCAAGCGCGGCGAGGCGGCATTCGACTTCGAAAAAACGCTGGATGGCGTGTACTGCCGGCGCAAGCTGCAATTCACTCCGGGCGCGCAGCGCCAACATCACCTATTGAATAGCGCGTTTCGGCTGCATTTTCCGTCCTACTCCGACGCATCGCACGGCAGCGCCGTGCTCTCGACGATTTATCTCGCCAAGTCCACCTTGATCCGCGAGTATCAATCGATTCTGCAGCACGGGACCGAGGCGGCGGTGCAATCCCCGGCCGCGGCCCACGTGCGCAACGTGCTGTTCGGCATGCCGGCCCTGGGTAAATTTGCATACCAGTGGCTGTTTCAGCGCCAGTTGGCGGCGCGTAAGCTGCCCTACACGCTGGTCAAGAATCGCGACGGCAGCTATCCGCTCGAATTCAACAGCGAGCAGACCCCGCAGGCCTCGAGCCGCATCACCCTGGGCGATGAAGCGGATCGCGACGGCCTGCGGCGCGTGCGCGTCGAGTGGCGCCTGTGCGAGGAGGATGCGCAGGCGGCAGAGCGCGGGTTTTTGTTGCTGCAGGACGTACTGCGAGAGCATTCCGATTGCCGCCTGGAGATCGACCCGGCGGGGCTTTTGCCGGCCATGCGCCGCTCGGTCCCGCTGGGAGGGCATCACATGGGGACCGCACGCATGGCAAGTTCCGCGCATGATGGAGTGGTGGACGTCAATTGCGCGCTGTTCGAATTGCCGAATCTATTCGTCGCGAGCGCCGCGGTGTTCCGCACGAACAGCCACGCCAATCCGACCCTGACCATCGTGGCCCTGGCGCTGCGGCTCGCCGAACATTTGAAATCGCTGCGGTAAACGCGCGGCAATGTCAAGGGCGATGGTCATATTTGCGATACTGCAATCAGGTTGCGACGGTCAAGTATGAGGAACGACCATGCGGCAAGTAATATAGCGCACACCAAAGCGTTCGCTGCTAAAGGATCTTGGGCCGCGTGATATCGGAATTACTGGATTTTTCCAGCAACAAAATCTTAAGTGTCGACATATGCATCGTCGGCGCGGGAGCCGCCGGAATCACCCTCGCTCAAAAGCTCATCGACCGCGGCACCGATGTGTTGCTGCTCGAGTCCGGGGGTCTCGCGCCCGAAGTCAAAACACAACAGCTGTACGAAGGAGAGGTCTGCGACGCTCGTCTGCACAGTCCTCCTGACCGCTATCGCCAGCGCCGTTTCGGCGGCTCCACCACCATCTGGGGCGGCCGCTGCATGCCCTACGATGCGATAGATTTCGAAGCCCGCGACTACGTGCCGCACAGCGGCTGGCCATTCGGCCTCGAAACATTGCTGCCTTACTACCCGGAAGCCAATCGTCTGTGCGAAGCGGGCCGCTTCGCCTATCGCGTCGCCGAAGCGTTTGCCAAGCCGTTGCCGACGCTTCTGGCCGGTTTCGATAGCGAAGAATTCAGTACCGACACTCTCGAGCGCTTCAGCTGCCCGACCGATTTCGGACGGCGTTATCGCGCCAAGCTTGCCTCGGCAACGAACGTTCGGGTGCTGCTTCACGCCAACGTGACCAGCATCAGGCTGGACGCAAATGCGGGACGCGTCACGGAATTGACGGCACGCGACCTGGCTGGAAATCATGTGACCGTGCGCGCGCGGCGCTACGTACTGGCGGCGGGCGGATTGGAAACGCCGCGCTTGCTGCTGTCGAATCGCGACGTTCAGCCGAACGGAATCGGCAACGATCACGACGTGGTCGGGCGCTATTATATGTGCCACATCGCGGGCACCATCGGGCGCATAGCGGCCGGCGGCCCCTTGAGCAACGTCAATTACGGTTACGACATTTCGGAGGAGGGCGTCTATTGCCGGCGGCGCATTGCGCTGCGGGCCGCGGCGCAACGCGCACTGCGCCTGGGCAATTTCGTCGCGCGGCTGCATCATCCGCGAATCGCCGACCCGGCACACCGCAATGCGGTGCTCTCGTCCTTGTACCTCGCAAAATTCCTCATCCCCTACGAGTATGGCAAGCGTCTGTACGGCGGCGAGGCCATAGGCTTCGGCGGCTGGCTGCGCCACGTCGCGAACGTGGCAGCGGCGCCGCACGATGCCGCCGGGTTCGCCTGGCACATGCTGCGAGATCGCAAACTGGCGCAGCGCAAATTTCCCTCGATCATCATCCGTCCCAAGCGCAATCTCTACAGCTTGGATTTTCACGCCGAGCAGCAGCCGAATCCGTCGAGCCGCGTGCTGCTGTCCGAGCGCGCCGACGCGCTCGGCACACGAAAGCTGAAGGTCGACTGGCGCTACACCGAGGGCGACGTCGATACGGTCACGCGCTCACTCGCATTGCTGGCGCAAGAGCTGCGGCGCTCGGCTGCCGCATCCTTCGATTACGATACGGACTCGGTTGAAGCCGAAATGACACGCTACGGTGCGTACGGCGGCCATCATATCGGCACGGCGCGCTTAGGTAAGGACCCGCGCACCAGCGTGGTCGATCCTGATGGCCTCGTGCATGGAGTGGGGAATTTGTATATCGCCGGTGCGGCCGTGTTCCCGACCTCCAGCCAGGCGAACCCGACGCTGACCATCGTGGCGATGACGCTGCGCCTGGCGGACCATTTGCTCTCGCAGGCCGCCGGCTCGTGAGCGCGGTCGTGCTCGTGCATGGCGCGGACAATTTCATAGGTTCGCAGCTCGTCGAGACCCTGCGCCAGCGGGAGGGAACGCAGGTTCATGCGGTTGGCGCGGCGGACGAGGCGGCGTTGCGGCGCGCGCTGCCCGGTGCGCGCGCCGTCGCTCATTGCATCATCGGCTCTGCGGCCCAGGTGGAACGCAGCGGCGCGACCCTGTACAGGCTGCTGTCCGGCGCGGCCGACGCGCCGCGCGTGGTGCATTTGAGCTCGATGACGGTGTACGGCTCCGCCACCGGATCGGTCGATGAAACCTGTGCGATGCGCGGCGATTTGGGCCCGTATTCGGCCTCCCAGGTGCTCGCTGAAGGCCTCGCTGCCAAGTACGGGCGCGCCGTAATCTTGCGCTCCGGCGTGGAATACGGCCCGGGTTGCACGACTTGGAGCGGCCGCGTCGCGCGATGGCTGCGCGCGCATCGGCTCGGCGATCTCGGCGAGGCCGGGGACGGGCAGTGCAACCTCATTTACATCGACGACCTGCTGTCGGTTATCCTGTCCGCGCTGCGCGAGCCTGGCATCGAGGGAAGCGTATTCAACGTTGCGGCGGAGGATAAGCCGACTTGGAACGAGTACTTCATCGAATACGCCGTGGCCCTCGGAGCCGTCCCGGTGCGTCGCATCGGCGTGCGAAGGCTTTCCGTGGAAGCGCGCATCCTGGCGCCAGTGTTGAAAATGGCGGAAATACTGTCGGGGGGCGCTCGCGGGGGGTCGCCGCTGGTCCCGCCGCCCATTCCGGCGTCGCTGCTGCGCAGCTGCCGCCACGAAATTAGCCTAAATGTGACGCGCGTCAAAAATCGGCTGGCTGCGCACTGGACCCCGCTTGCGGAAGGCTTGCGTCGGACCGCTAAATTCTACGGCTAATCGGCATTATGCCAGGCGCGGCGAAGGTAGCCTTGGGGGTAACGGGCCCATCAGGCGGCCACGAATGTGATATTGCAAGAAAATGTAATATGGCGAAAGCGGGATGAGCGGACGCCAAAACAAGGTGAGGTATACGTGAATTACAAGCAAAGAGGCGCGGACCTGCGGGTACGAAGCCAATACGGCGCCCTGATTACCGCGGTATTGCTGCTGGCGGCCGGACCTTCCCTGGCGGAGGTCGACTACACGGCATCAGCCATCGCTCGGTATGAATACAATTCGAATGTGTTCGATCTGCAGAGCGGCTTCCCGGTGCCGGGAACAACCAACGATTTTCAACGCTCCGACACCCTGTACACGTACGGCGCGGCACTGGATTCGGCGTATCTGTGGGATCAGCAGAAACTGTTTGGCACTTTTTCCGTGAATAAATTCGAATACGATCACTTCAGCATGCTCGACCACCTCGAGTACAGCGCCGACGGCGGATTGAATTGGAAGCTCGGAAGCACCGTCGACGGCAGTATCGAGGCGCTGCGGGACCGGGTTCAGGTTGCCTTCACCGCCGTCAACAATTCCGAATTCGTCCTACAAACCGAGCAGCGTGAGAATGCCAAGTTCGGCGTCGAATTCATCCCCGATTGGCGCCTCGAGGGCAGCGGCTATTACCGCACTGTCGATCAGGGTTATTTGGACGAGCCAGCGCTCGATCTGACGGAGTCGCAGGGCCAGGTGGCCATGCGGTACCTGGGTCTCGCGGGCCTCACCGCCGGTCTGAGCTTCGCCTATACCGACGGCCGCTATACGGGCACCGGCGCGGAGTTCAATCCCGCCTATGATCAGACCAGCGTGTCGTTCGTTTCCACGTACGCGCCGACCGGGCGGTCGACATTCAAGGGCGCCTTGGGCTACAGCGACCGCCGCTCGGCCTCGGCCGATAACTCGATCTCGGGCGTTACAGGCGAACTCGACTATGACAATCAGATTACCGGCAAAACCTCGGCTCACGTGGCGCTCAGCCGCCTCATCAACAGCTATATTTCCAATACCAGCTCGGAGATCGACAGCATCGGCAACGCCAGCGTAAAGTGGCAGGCCACGTACCGCCTGGGGATAGCCCTCGGCTACACGTATACCTATCGGGACCTGCCGGGGCAGGGTAATGCTCCCCTGGGCAGCAACCGCATCGACCATTTGCAATACGCCACGTTGAACATCGACTTCGAGCCGTTCCGATGGCTGATCTTGAAGCCCTATGCCAACTACCAGACGCGTAGCTCGAATTACGTGAGTGCAAACTTCAATGCCAGCATTGTTGGGTTATATTTCACCGTGCAGTGGCAGAAGCCGCCGCCGCTCGCGCCGAGGATCCCGCGTCGTCAAGAACCGTCGCCGGAGGATCAATCTCCCTGATGGCAGCATCGACGGGTGAGTGGCCTTCGCCGCTGGGGCGGCGTGGTTTATGCAAAATGAACTTGCAAAGGATTGAAATCCTATGGCAAGCCGTTGAAGATAGTGAGATTGTCATATCGTCAATTCGTTTGCGACACAGTTGTGGTGGGAGGGGGCAGAATAGAAATACAATAGAAAAAAGGGGATTGAGTGCATGAGTTCTGTCTTACCTAACTTGTCGCTGAGCGGATCGCACCGCGATCAATCGTTTGCGACGAGTTTTGGCGAGCAGGGCCGGGCGCGCAACGCCTTCTACTTCGCCTCCGATGGCGGCCCGCTGTTCGGTTGGCTGCACAGCGCAACGGGCAGCCCACGCAACATGGGTCTCGTGATCTGCAAACCCTTCGGCTACGAGGCGCTCTGCGCACACCGCAGCTTGCGCTGTTTCGCCGAGACGGCGGCGGAACTCGGCATTCCCAGTCTGCACGTCGATTACCTGGGCACCGGCGATTCGGCAGACATGGACCCGCTGGCCGATCAGATTTCCGTGTGGACGCATGATGTGGTGGCGGCGGTCAGGGAGCTGCGCAAACGCACGTCGGTGCAGCAAGTATGCGTCTTAGGCGTGCGTCTCGGTGCACTGCTTGCGGTGCTCGCCGCAGAGGAATGCAAGGACATCACCTCCCTCGTGCTGATCTCTCCGATCGTCAGCGGCCGACGCTACCTGCGTGCGCTGCGCACTGCGCGCCTCGCCGCGTCGCTGAACGCGGCCACACCGGATGCCGACAACGCGGAAGCCGGCGACGGCGCCATGGAAGCGAGCGGATTTCTGTTTTCGGCGGCCACGATCGGTTCACTGACGCAAATCGATCTAAAGACGCGCGCCGTGCCGCCTGTTGCGGACATTTTGGTGATCGATGGCAAGAGCTTGCCCGGGGCCGGCCCCTGGGCGAGGCAACTCGCGGAGTCGGGCATTCGTGCCAACTATCTGGAGCTGCCGGGTTTGATCGAGATGATCATGACGGCGCCGCAATTTGCACAAGTCCCGCGCGAGATGGTCGCCGCGACTCGGGAATGGCTCAACGGCACCTGCGACACCAAATCGAATCTGGCCGCGCCGGCGCAGCGCAGCGAGCCGACTTCGACATCGATTCTCATGACCCAGGACGATGGCGAGCCGCCCCTGAAGTTGACCGAACGTGCACTGTTCTTCGGGGCCGACAATCGCTTGTTCGGCATCATCACGGAGCCGAGGATCGGTGAAATCAGGCGCCGCGGAGTGATGTTGCTGAACGCCGGCTCCGATTCGCATATCGGCGTCAATCGCGTGAATGTAACGCTCGCGCGCGAATGGGCGAGCCGTGGCTACGTCGCGCTACGCATGGACCTCGGTGGTTTGGGTGACAGCGACACGCGTCCGGGACAACCGGACGATCTGGTGTTCCCGCCGGCGGCGCTCGATGACATCGCCGCGGGCGTGGAATTGCTGCGCACTCGATATGCAGCGCGCGATGTGGCGTTATTCGGCCTGTGCTCCGGCGCCTATCATTCGTTGCGCGCTGCGGTCGCCGGAGTGCCGGTCAATCGTATTTTGATGGTCAATCCGCAGAACTACTTCTGGAAGGAGGGAACCACGCTGGAGGATTTGCAGCTGGCCGAAGTGGTGCATAATCCCCGACTGTACGTTCACCGGCTGTTCTCACGCGACGCGTGGCAGAGAATGCTCGGCGGGCGAGTCAATCTTTGGCGCATCGCGAGGATCTATGCTTATCGGTCGCTGCTCGCCATGGAGTCCAAGATGCGCGACGTTGCGAGGCGCATGCACATCCGTTTGCCGAACGATCTTGGGTCGGAACTCGCGCAAATCTACAAGCGGGGCGTGAGGATCGTGTTGATATTCGCGCGCGGCGAGCCGGGAATCGATTTGCTCAAACTGCAGGCGGGTTCATCCGTCAAGAAGCTGGGCGGGTATTGCCGTATTCACATCATCGACGGCGCCGACCACATCTTCAGCCAAAGCGGTCCGAGGATGATCATGAAGAAGATACTCAGCGGTGAGTTGTTCGCCAGAAATTGATTCAAAAGCGGAAAGGAGCAAGTCAAGATGTCCATAAGGGCCACTGTAGTTTCTCAGTTCGAGCAGGTCGCGGTCGAACAGCATCGAACCCTGGCGCGGTTGGCCGATGACTTGAAGCTTCTGGATTCCGGTCTGGACTCGCTGAGTTTCGCGCTCATCGTGGCTCGCCTGGAGGACAGCCTCGGATTCGACCCCTTCGACGTGGATGAGGATCTGAAGTTTCCGGTGACCTTCGGCGATTTCGTCAAGCTTTACGAAAACCATCGCTGAAACAGCATTCATCGGACCCTGAGATCAGCGCGGGCTCGATCGCCCCGCTTTAGGTCAGCTCGGGCCGCGCATGGCCCGAGCTGACAAACGATTACCAATCCCTCAAGGGCAGACAGCGGTGCCAGCGGCGCGGCACAGGTAGTGAGCTTTGACGTAGGTGCCGTAGCCTTGCGTGGGATCGCCTGCCGCGTCGGTGATCAGAACGTATTCGCTCATCCCGGGCCATACATCCCAGGTCCAGCCGAGGTAGCTGATGTCGTTGGCATCGGCAAAGGGCAAGAGCACCGCGGACCAAGGTGAGGTGCTGCCGCCGATGACATCGCCGTACTCGGTGATGACCACCGGATAGCCGGCGGCCTTGATTGCCTGAGAGGCGGCCATGACCACGGCCGAGCAGCCCGGCATGTTTACGCAGTTGACTTGCGTGGGATATGCAGGGGTGGGGTAGGCATGCCACACGGCGGCGAGCTGATTGAGCGGATCGGTGGGCTTGTACTCGAGCCAGTTGAAGATGGCGCTGGCGTAGGAGTTGGTGGAGACCAGCACCACGTTGGTGGCGCCGGTGGCGCGTACGGCATTGAGCAGCTGCTGCATGCCGGCGGTCTTCCAGGTGTAGGGCACGGTGATCGAGTTGCCCGGCGCGGCCGCGGCGACGTAGGTGAGGGTGGCGCCGCCGTTGAGCAGATCCGGCCAGGGGGTGTTGCCGACCAGCGCCGCGGTCATGTCCAGGAACGGCTCGTTGAACAACTCGAAGATCACGTTCGGTGAACCCTTGAAGGCGGTGGCCACGGAGGTCCAGAAGGTGACCGAGTGATCGGCATCCGCCATGGGGTTTTGCACGTTCGGACAGATGTTCCCGGGTGCCGCCAAGTGCAGATCGAGAATCACGTATAGACCGGCCGCGGTCGCGCTCGCCACCGTGCTCGCCACGGTGGCCTGATAATTACCGCCCGGATCGGCCTTCACCATCGCGCCCGGCTTGTTCTGAGTCTGCACGCCGTTGGTGACCGTGGAGCCGAAGCCGCCCTCATCGATGCAGCTCAAGCCGAGCCACGACGCCTCGTTGAGCGGCAGGCGCACGACATTCGAGCCCCAGCTCTTGAGGGTGATCCAATCGGGCGTCGGCGTGCCGGTTTGGCTGCCCCAGGGATTGGCGGGCGACCAGCCGAGCACCGCCACCGCCTCCAAGCCGCTCACATTCACCCCGCGCAGCTGAATCTCGCTGCCCTGCGCATCGATCAGCTTGTTGCCCGATACGGAAACCGATATCGCACTAGCCGGATTGATCGTCACGACGGTGGACGCGGGCGAGCCTACGGTCGCTCCGCTGGCACCCTCCAATGTCACGCTGAAGTTGACCGCATCGCTGATCGTCCTGGAGCTGACCGGCACCACGATGTTCCTGACGGTGGCATCGCCATCCGCCCAGCTCAACGTGCCGCTCTGCGCCGTGAAGTTTTCACCCGCTGTGGCCGTGCCGTTGCTGGTCGCGTAGCTCACCGAAGCGGCGCCCGAGGAGCTGCTGCGACTCGCCGTGATGGTGACGGAACCGGCACTCTGCACAACCGTGTAGGCGGCCGTAGAGAACGCAATGCTGGCGGCCGCGCTGGGCGCCGAAGTCTTGGTGCTCGTCGTGCTGGTGGTGCTCGTCGTGCTGGTGGTGCTCGTCGCGGTGCTCGTACCCTTGCTCGTCGTCGAAGTGGTCGTGCTCGTCGGCGTGATGGTCGTACTCTTGCTCGTCGTCGAGCTGGTGGCGCTCGGCGTCGTCGTGGCGGCCGTTGCAGGCGCGGCGGCGCTCGTCGCTGCAGTGCTGGGGGTCGAACTCGTCGCTGACGTCCCGCCCGTCGCTGCATCACTCGAGTCTCCGCACGCGGAGAGCAGGCCCATCATACTCAGGGCGAAGATGCAGCAAACGGCTTTGGTCATTCTCATTACGATCCTCACTAAAACTGGATTCACTTCGGAGGCGACTTTCTAGCCTCTATGCGACCCCCTGACAAACTGTCTCTAGATTCCGACTTGCGACGTGCTGGAGTATGTAAAATCGGATGCGCATGACATCGGTCTCAAAACCGCTGCGCGAGGGCTCGAGAACTAGCTGCGCGTCACACTCTTTGGCGAACCTGCAGGGCTTGCGACTGGCAGGATAGAAAAATGCCTATATTGGCCACATAAGGACATTGGCAATTTTGATTTCGAACGTACTCTTATCGGTCTTGGTCTGCGTCGCGCTGCCGGCCGTTTTCTCGAGCGTTTATCTGCTCGGGCAGACGCTGCTGTCGGGCGCCGCACGATTGCCGGACAAGCCCGTTCGGCGCACGTGGTTCGACATCGTCGTGCCCGCGCACAACGAAGCGGGCAACATCGCAAAGACGATCGCAAGTCTGCGCGCGGTCGATTGGCCGCCTGAGCTGTTTCGCATCGTCGTGGTCGCCGATAACTGCACCGACAGCACGGCGGCCATGGCGCGCGCCGCGGGCGCCACGGTGATCGAACGACAGGATGCGCAGCGGCGCGGCAAGGGCTATGCGCTGGAATACGCGTTTCAATTCTGCAAATCGGCCGCAGCGCGCAGCGCCATCGTCGTGGTGGATGCCGATGCAGTCGCGTCGGCGAATCTTCTCGAAGCGTTCGCCGCGCGCATCGAGGCAGGCGAGCAGGCGGTCCAGGCACACTACGGCGTGCTCAATCCCCTCGAGTCATGGCGCACGCGGCTGATCACGATCGCGAAGGCTTCATTCCATATCGTCCGCTCGCGGGCGCGCGAGCGGCTGGGTTTGTCGTGCGGCATCCGCGGCAACGGCTGGTGCGTGACCCAATCGGTGCTCGAAAAGGTTCCCTACCGCGCCTTCTCTCTCACCGAAGACCTGGAATACGGCATTCAACTGGGTCTGGCCGGCTATCGGGTTGCGTATGCGGACGAAGCACATTCCGATGCGGAAATGGTGTCCGATGAGAAGATCGCTTCGAAACAACGCCAACGCTGGGAAGCCGGAAGATTTCAATTGATTCGTTCCATGACGGCGCCGCTGTTGCTGGCGGCATTCGCCAAACGCAGCGCCATATGCTTCGATCTTGCGTTGGATTTGCTGGTGCTGCCCCTCTCGTACATCGTCGTGAGCATTCTCGGCGTGGCGCTGCTGGCGGGCATCGCTGCCACGCAAATCGAGGCGGCGCTCGCCATGCTGTGGGTGGCAGCGGGGTGCGCCGTCTGTTTGGTCTTGTATGTGCTGCGTGGCTGGCAGCTCAGCGGCCTTGGCGCACGCGGGCTCATGGATTTGGTCCGCGCACCCGGATTCATTGCCTGGAAGCTGCTCGTCAGCCTGCGCAAACGGTCCAGCGAGTGGGTCCGCACCGAGCGGCAGCGCCGTCCTTAACTGCGATCGAC
>Ga0302324_100012704_pt1 | contig 17157 bp, 11 predicted proteins | sample Palsa_T0_1_FD_201949 | JGI IMG/M metagenome (GOLD analysis project Ga0302324, IMG submission 201949) | Peat permafrost microbial communities from Stordalen Mire near Abisko, Sweden - Palsa_T0_1 | ecosystem: Environmental > Terrestrial > Soil > Palsa > Peat permafrost | place: Sweden: Abisko...
TTCTGAGGGAATTTCGGCAGGCTTGCCTTTACCTTTGGAACCAGGCTCGTAGAGAAATGCCTGCATCGATACCAGATCGATGACCCCGCGGAAGGGGGTCTTCGAGGCGACTCCGCCCTGACCGATCGGCAGCTGGACAGGCACAACATTGCGTCCGAAGGTGTTTCGCAGCGCATCGAGAACGGCCAACACTTCGCCGAGAGCATCGCTGGGGGTAGCGGCGACAGGTTTGCCCGAATCGCGGTCCATTTTGTTGACCACCAAAATCCGGGGCAGCGAGAACTCTTCGGCATAAGCCCAGACGCGGGTGGTCATCGGCTCGACTCCAGCGCAGGCGTCGACCAGAACTAAAGCTGTCTCCACCGGGACCATGGCCGCTTTCGCCTCATGTACAAACATGCTGAAACCGGGAGTGTCGACGCAGTTGACCTTGACGCCGCTCCATTCGCACCAGGCGACTGCGTTCGACAGCGTCATGCGGCGGGCGATCTCTTCCTCGTCGTAGGCGGTGACGGCGGTGCCGTCGTCGACCCGGCCCAAGGATGGAACCGCTCCGGCGGTTGCCAGCAGGGCGGAGATGAGAGTGGTCTTGCCGCAGTGAGAATGGCCCGTGACGGCCACATTACGAATATCGTTTCCTGTCCAGACGTTCATCAAGCCCCCAAATGCCGGCGCGCAAACTGGCGTCCGCGCGAAGCAGATTCCCGGAAAGGCGTGAAGAATAGCACAATCGGCCGTAGCCAGCAAAGCGTGTCGTCAAGCGTGTCAAGCGTGATCGGCCTACGGCCTGCGCCCCGGTGAAAAAGCGCAGGCCAAACTCAAATCTGCGAGGTAGACAACGGGTTCAAGACCAGGTTGGAGATGTTGCTGACAATCGCCTCATAGCTGTACCGCGGGGAGGCGGAGAGCTGCTTCCAGTCGGGATCGGCGCCGAACTTCGCCCAGCACGCGTTCAACTCCTCGGTGTCGGTGAAGCTGAGCATGTAGGTGAGGTTGGGAGTGCGCGGACCAACCAGCGTATCGGCAAAAAAGACCGGACGGCAGCCGGCTTTGGTGAAAATCTCGAACTCGCCTTTGTGAAACATTTCTACCTTGCGCACATGATCCCCGTAGCTCGGACTCTCGTAAGTGCGTAGCTGGAAGATGCGCTTGGCCTTGGCCGAGGCGGGCGGCGTCAGCTTCGGCCATCCCTCAAAGGCGATCAGCAGGGAGCCATCGACGCGGATGAACGGCGGCGAGGTCGCGGGCGCGTTCCAGAACGGCTCCGCGGCCTTGAGGAAGGCGGCGTCCTGGGCTAGTTTGAGGTCCAACGATGCCAGCGCCTCCACCGACCCGCAGGGAATCAGGGAATAATACGCCGGAGTCTCCTGACCGATGGTCAGGCTGAAGGCGCCGACCGGCCCCATGCCCATCCGGGTTAGCGCAGGAATCAGAGCCTCGCCGAAGTAGGCTTCGGCCAGCTTGGTTTGCGGACCATTCTGCAATTGATAGCGGCGGAGCTGGTAATACTCCCGCGAGACGGCTGGGGAAGCCTGGGCGCGGGCGTCCCGCGACAGAGCGGCCGCGGAAGCGGCCAGTGAAGTGGCAAGAAATTGACGACGATGCATGGTCTTCTCCGGGATGAAAGCTGATTTTACTTCAGGACAGCAGACGGCTCGAATTGCAGAAATGTTTCGCGCAAGGCAAGCTGATAAGCATGCCCGAGTTGCCGGACATCGCCGCCTACCTCAGCGCCCTCGAACCGCGTATCGTCGGGCAGCGGCTGGAGCGCGTCCGCATCGCTGGTATCTCTTTGCTGCGCACGGCCGAACCGCCGCTGGCTTCCTCCGAGGGCCGCACGGTGCGCGATCTGCGGCGGGTGGGCAAGCGCATCGCCATCGGCTTAGACGACGATCTCTGGCTGGTGCTCCATCTCATGATTGCCGGACGGCTGCATTGGCGGCCGGCGGCGGCCAAGCTCGGCGGTCGTCAGAATCTGGCCGCCTTTGACTTCCCTGGTGGCTCGCTGGTGCTGACCGAAGCCGGGTCCAAACGCCGCGCCTCACTGCATGTCGTTGGCAGCACCGAAGCGCTGCTGGCGATGGATCCCGGCGGTATCGACGTCCTCTCTAGCAACCTCGATTCGTTTCGCTCGGCGCTTGCCGCTGAAAACCACACGCTTAAGCGCGCCCTCACCGACCCGCGGGTGGTCGCCGGCATCGGCAATGCATACTCGGATGAAATTCTTCACGCGGCGCAGCTTTCCCCAATCGCTTTCACCCACAAGCTGAAGCCGGAGGAATGGGCGAGGCTGTTTGCCGCGACTCAGGAAACCCTGGTGCTCTGGATCAACCGTCTTCGCTTGGAAGCGGAGGCTGCCTTCCCGGAAAAAGTCACCGCCTTTCGCAAAGACATGTCCGTTCACGGACGCTACGGGGAGCCCTGCCCGCGCTGCGGTGAGAAAGTGCTGCGCATTCGTTATGCCGACAACGAAACCAACTACTGTGCTCGATGCCAGACCGGCGGCAAAGTGCTCGCAGACCGCAGTTTATCGCGGCTGCTGGGAAAGGACTGGCCGCGAACACTGGAGGCGCTGGAAGCGTTGAAACGGAGATGAAGGAAAGCCTTCACGCCTTCCCCATATAGATAAATCGGAGCAGAAACAGGATCGCCAGCACATACAGCAGCCAATCTTCCCTGCGGAAGTGTCCCCGAATCAATCGCAGTCCCGCATACGCGATCATGCCGAACCCTAACCCGCTGGCGATCGAGTAGGTCAGCGGGATCATGATGAGAGTAAGAAATGCCGGGAAGGCGATGAGCGGATCGTGCCAGGAGATCTCGCTGATGGTCGAGAGCATCAGCGACCCGACAACAATCAGCGCCGGCGCGGTCGCCGAGGCGGGGAGCACTCCCAGAAAAGGGGCGACGAAGAGAGCCAGGAGAAACAGCAGCCCGGTCACAATCGCAGTGACGCCGGACCGGCCACCGGCGGCGACTCCGGCCGCGCTCTCGACATAGCTGGTCACGGTGCTGGTGCCTACCAGCGATCCGCAGATTGTCGCGGTCGCGTCGGCCAGCAGTATCCGGTCGACGCGGGGAATCTCATGATCGCTTCGAATCAGCCCCGCCTTCTTGGTCACCGCGACCAGCGTCCCAAGGTTGTCGAACAAGTCGACAAACAAAAAGACGAAGACAATTTCGAAGAGCCCGAAATGAAGCGCTCCGCGGATATCCAGCTTGAACGCGGTCGCGGTAATCGCGGCCAGGCTGTAGGGCGTGGGGTGCCAATGGACCAGCCCCAAAGTCCACCCGCTCAGCGCTGTGCCGACGATTCCAATCAGCATGCCGCCGCGCACCTGCCAAACCTGCAACGCAGCGACCAGGAGAATGCCAAACAGCGCCAGCGCGGTCTCCGGACTGCGAACATTCCCCAAGGTGATCATGGTCGAGGAATTGGCCACGATGATGCCAGCATTCTTCAGCCCGATAAACGCGATGAACAAGCCAATCCCGCCGGCGACCGCAGGATAAAGCTCATGCGGAATGCTGCGCAGGATCTTCTGCCGCAACCCGGTTACGGTGAGCAGCACAAACACGACGCCTGAAAAGAATACCGCTCCCAGAGCCGTCTGCCAGGGAACACCGAGCCCCTTCACCACCGAATAAGTGAAATACGCATTCAGCCCCATGCCCGGAGCCAGCGCGATCGGATATCGAGCCAGCACGCCCATCAGGATGCTGCCAATCGCAGCAGACAGGCAGGTCGCCGCGGTGACCGCTGCCAGCGGCATGCCGGTCTCGTGCAGGATCGCCGGATTCACCACCACGATATACGCCATGGTGATGAAGGTGGTGAAACCCGCCAACACCTCGGTGCGCCAGTTTGTGCCCAGAGAGGCGAACTCGAAGTACGTCTCCAACCGGGTACGAATGGTGGCGGGAACGGTAGCGGGAGTGGTAATCGGCAAGCGGTCTGCACCTCGGGAGTTGATTGAGTTGTAGATACGTCAGTGCGCGAACAGGGGTCCAGCCTTCGAAAGCTTCAGGGATGTTTCAGACGGGTTAACTCGAAAATACATCATTGGCGGCTATCATGGTAGAAGTTCCTGCTCACCCAGTTTCGATCCTTAGCGTATCCATGCCTCTGCCGACCCAGCCCGCGTCAACTCAGGTACCCGACGCCGCTGCGATCCACCCCACCGGCTTCGAGCCGTTGAAGCGGCCGGTCTTCCGCAATCTGTGGATCGCCGCCACCATTTCGAACCTCGGCGGCTGGATGCAGGACACCGCCGGCACCTGGCTGATGACCGTGCTCACCCCATCCCCGCTGCTGATTGCGCTGATGCAGACCGCAGCCAGCCTGCCGGTGGTGATGCTCGGTCTGCTGGCAGGGGCCACCGCGGACATCTTCGACCGGAGGCGCCTGCTGCTTTTCTGGCAGACATGGATGCTCCTCGCGGTCGGTATTCTCAGCCTGCTGACATTCTTCCACATCCTCTCGCCGTGGGTGTTGCTGGTCCTGACCTTCCTGTTGAACATCGGCACGGCAATGAACAGCCCGGCATGGCAGGCGATCATGCCGGAACTGGTGCCGCGCGAACAACTGCCCGATGCGGTCGCGCTCAACAGCGCCGGATTCAACCTCGCCCGGGCGCTGGGTCCGGCGCTGGGCGGTCTGGCCGTGGCAGCATTCGTTCACGCCTCAACCGGCGCGGCCTGGACCTTCCTGCTCAACGCGCTCTCCTTCGTCGGCGTCATTGTTGTCCTCTACCAGTGGAAGCGGATGCCGCTGTTCAAGAGCGCCCTGCCCGCCGAACGCATCTACGGCTCGATGCGCGCCGGTCTGCGCTACATCCAGTATTCCCCGCCGCTACGATCGGCCCTCGGCCGCGCCTTCATCTTCACCTTCTTCGTCAGCGCGGTCTGGTCGCTGCTGGCGGTGGTCGCGGCCCGCGACTTGCATCAGGGAGCCCTGGGCTACGGCATCCTGAATGGCAGCATGGGCGTCGGCGCAGTCATCGGAGCGACCAGCCTACCCCGGGTTCGGCGAAAGTTTTCCGCCGACATGATTATCTCTACCTCCACCGGGGTCTTCATTGGCACGCTGCTGATCCTCGGCTTCGTGCGCTACCCTGAGATCATCATCCCGGTGCTGCTGGTTGCCGGTTTTGCCTGGACCAGCACCATGTCTACGCTCAACCTGGCGGTGCAGGTCTCGGCGCCAGGCTGGGTGCAGGCGCGAGCGCTCGGCACCTACCAGATGGTTTTTTCCGGAGGCATGGCCCTGGGCAGCGTCATCTGGGGTTTGCTCGCCGAACATTTCACCACTCCGGTTTCGCTCACCACCGCCGCTGCCGGCATGCTGATCACCCTGCCTCTCAGTCGCCGCCTGCATGTGCTGCGCGGCGAGCAGCCCGACTTGAGTCCGCTCCGCTCGAAGCTGCTGGTCATTCCGCAACTGGTGATGGAGCCGGAGATGTCCGATGGCCCGGTCCGCATCATGCTCGATTACGAGATCGATCCGAAGGACTACAACGAGTTCGTCCAGGCAATTCACCAGTTGCGCGACGTTCGAATGCGCGACGGCGCGATGCGCTGGGGCATCTTTCAGGACGCCAATAACCCGCGCCATCTCAACGAGACCTTCATCATGGAGTCCTGGATCGACTACCTTCGTCAGCGCGAGCGCTTTACCGCCTCCGACCGCACCATCCGCGATCGCGTGATCAGTTTGCACCAGGGAGCTGAGCCGCCGCGGATCACGCACACCATTTACGCCAAAGAGCGGACGAATCACTGACACCCGGCGTTGACCCGCCCACCCGCGCTCATCTGTCCGTGTTCACCTGCGCGGACCCTCCATCCATTTGTCGACCCGTGGAACCGTATAGCTGTCCAGCCGTTCTAAGAGCCGGGCAGAATCGGCGTCCGACAGCATGAGGGCACGATGAACATGACACCGCTCTGTCGGCCATCGCCAGCAGCGGATCGTAGTAGCCGTTCACGTTGAGCAAGCCGCACGCCTTATGCTGAATCCCCAGTTGAGACCAGGTGAGGGTCTCGCAGAACTCGTCCCAGGTGCCATAGCCTCCGGGCAACGAAATAAAGGCGTCGGCGAGATCCGCCATGATTGCCTTGCGCTCATGCATCGACCCGACCACCCTCAATTCCGTTAATCCCTGGTGGGCCAGCTCTTTGGCCGCGAGCGCATGCGGAATCACACCGATCACCCGTCCGCCATCCTGCAGGCACGCGTCGGCAACCGCGCCCATCAGGCCAACATTCCCGCCGCCATAGACAAGCTCGATACCGCGCTGGCAAAGTAGCCGCCCCAGAGTTTCAGCGGCAAGTCGATAGACTTCACGATTCCCGGCGCTTGAGCCGCAAAATACACATACCCGTCGAAGCATGGTCCGATTGTAGGGCAACGGGTCCGCCCCGCACCCAAGCCCGGCAATCGGCCACCTTGGTTAAACTCGCAGAGGGACCATACGGTCGCAGGGACGCTAAGGGGGAGATGGACACCCATAACCAATTGACCGGCGATCTCAAGGAACTGGAGGCTCGCCAACCGGAGTAGCCGACAGTGATATACCTAGATCGATGAAAGCCGCTCTGCCGTACGCCCTCGGTTTCTTCCTAACCGCGATCCCCATCTCCATTCCCGCGCAGAATCTCGCGGACATGGTCCTCGTCCATGGCAAAATCTGGACAGAGAATCCGCAGCAGCCCGAAGCCGATGCCGTCGCCATCCTCGGCAACCGGATTGCTGGCGTCGGATCATCGGCAGAAATCCTGAAGTTTGCCGGCCCGGCAACGAAAGTCATCGAACTGGGCGGCAAGCGGGTGGTGCCTGGATTCAATGATGCTCATGTCCACTTCATCGATGGCGGCTCCGGGCTGGCTAGCGTCCAACTCCGCGACGCGACCAGTGAATCGGAGTTTCGCCAGCGTATCGCCGACTTCGCCAGGACTCAGCCCAAGGGAGGGTGGATTCTCAATGGAAACTGGGACCATGAAAAATGGACGCCCGCCCGGCTCCCGACCCACCAGCTCATTGACGATGTGACTGCGGACAATCCCGTCTTCGTCTATCGCCTCGACGGCCACATGGCGCTGGCCAACGCTCTGGCCATGAAACTCGCCGGTGTCGACCGGAACACCAAAGACATTCCCGGCGGAATCATGGTTCGCGATGCCCAAGGGAATCCGACCGGCATCTTCAAGGATGCGGCAGCGCAGCTGATCGAGCGAGTCATCCCGGCAATGAATGAACAGCAGGCGATCGCCTCCATCGAAGCGGCTGAAAAATATGCCGCCGAGAACGGCGTGACCAGCGTCCAGGACCTGCCCGGTTCGACTACCGACACCTCCAGCGCCGCGACCTTCAAGACCTACGAGTCACTGTGGAAGGACGGGCGGCTGACCATCCGAATTTCCCGCAGCCAGCGCCTGCTCGATTGGAAAGAGCTAGCCGGCGTCGGCATCGTCACTGGCCTCGGCGATCCGGTACTTCGGGTTGGCGGGTTGAAGAGCTTCGCCGATGGCGCTCTCGGCTCGACCACCGCGTGGTTTTTTCAGCCCTACAACGATGCGCCCAATACCAGCGGCATCGCCAGCGACGAACTCTCGAAACCAGACCAAATGTACGCCGACATGAAGGGTGGCGACCTGGCTGGACTGCAACTGATCACCCACGCCATCGGCGAACGCGCCAACAATACTATCCTTAACATGTATGAGCGGCTGGAGAAGGAAGACGGGCCGCGCGATCGGCGCCTGCGCATCGAGCATGCGCAACATCTGCTGAAGACGGACATCCCTCGCTTCGCCAGCCTGCATGTCATCGCCTCCATGCAGCCTTATCACTGTATCGACGACGGGCGCTGGGCGGAAAAGCGCATCGGGCCGGAACGAATCAAAACCACTTATGCGTTTCGCTCGCTGCTCGATTCAGGTACCGTGTTGTCCTTCGGCTCAGACTGGCCGGTCGCCCCGATGGTGCCGTTGATGGGAATTTACGCTGCCGCCACCCGCCGCACCCTGGACGGCAAGAATCCGGATGGCTGGATTCCGGAACAGAAGATCACCATCGCCGAAGCCGTCCACGCCTATACCATAGGATCGGCCTACGCAGAAGGCGAAGAGGCCATCAAGGGCTCGCTGGCTCCAGGCAAACTCGCGGATCTGGTGGTGCTCTCGAAGGATATCTTTCACGTCGACCCGGTCGAGATCGAAAATACTCGCGTCGACCTGACCATCTTCGACGGCAGGATCATCTTTCAGCGGCCCTAAGATCGCCCTCGGCGCCAGGCAAATACCACGACAGCAGCAGGATCAGAGCGGCGCCTGCCGCAGGTACGATGAAGCTCAGGCGAAGGCTCTGAAAGTAGCTCGATCCGATGCCCGTCAGCCATGGCAACACGGTTCCCCCCAACGAGGAACTAGCAAAGACTCTGCCTAACCTGGGGTTCTTTCCCGCGCGCGCCAGCATAAAAGAGACTGCCAGCGGAAACAGGGGGGCAAGACAAACTGCCGCCAGGGCAGTCAAGCCAAAGATCCATGTCTCCCCTAGATGAGGAGTCATCACCAACGCTCCTATGGTGGCGATCAGCGTTATCAGGGATGCCCGATACAAGGCGCGCTCATCCACGGTCTTTACAATCACGGCCGTCAGCGCTCGTCCGGCAAGCTCCGCTACCCAGAAGCACAACGCAACTTCCGCCGCGCGCCGGCTGAGAACTCCGCCAGCGGCCAGTCGCTGGGCGTAGGTCGGCAGCCATCCCGCCAATGCGTTCTCGACCCCGACATAGAGCGCCATGGTGGGGACGAAGACCCACAGAGTTCGCCAATCAACCGTCGGCTTCCCGCCGATGGTTTCCGACCGCCGGTAGAGACGGTAGGGCAGCAACCCTCCGATCAGCCCGGCAGTTGCAGCAAACGCCACCCCCAATCCGAGAAAGAAGATCGCGCTGCTGTTTCCCGCCGAACTCGCCGGGCTGCCCGCCACATGACCCAGCCACACGCTCCCGCGCAACCACAGCGGGCAGGCGATGGCGCCCAATCCCCAACTCATATTCAACAGGGTCAACAGTCGCGACCGAGACCATTTTGTCTTGGCATCGTTCCGAGACTCGGCGGAAGAATCTGCGGCTGGATCCTCGCCGGCTGCGTCCCGTGCCGCCGTGCGGCCTGTTGTTGGGTCGCCTGCGGTTGGATCATCGATCGTCCCGACAACCACGTTGCCCGAGGTCAATCCCGCGCCGATGCCCAGGCCAATCAGGTAGAGCAGCAGATGCGCGCTGGCCGGTCCCGCAAAGGCCAGCGCGAAGAAGCCCAGCGCCGATGCGCTTGCGCCCAGCAGTAAACTGACCCCGAGCCGGCGGGTGGCAAACCATGCGCCGCACAATTGGCCGGCAAAATAGGCGAAAAACAAAGTTCCCAGTTGCGCATCCGGCAGACTCCAGCGCTCCGCCAGCAGCGGCAGCGTCGGTCCCAGCATGACCGTCGCTACTCCCGCGACCACGAAGTAGGCAAAGATGACGCTGAGGCTCTGCCGGTCGGCCCGGGCCTGCTTCGATGCGTGAGTTGACCGGGAATTGATCGGCAAGGCTGTCATCCGCGCCGATCATACACCGGCCCAGTCCGGGGAAAATTCAATTCAGCCCTTCACCCTTGAACGGCTCGAAGCGGAGCCAGAACCTGGACCGTTCCGCGGACTGGAATAGATAGACAGTCAGGATGGCAATCAACGGCTCCAGCGGATGCCGGAACCTTGCCGCGACGGTGACAAAGTAATAGGTCATGGGCAGAATTAGGAAGGCCAGGGCAAATATCCCGGACGCCGGAATGCGGCGCTTCCACGCCAGCGCCAGACCCAGCAAACCGGTGATGCTGAAGAAGCAGTAATGAAACTCCCGGAAGTATTCGAGAAAGGCCGATTTGGCCAGCGGATGAGGCACGCTCACCCAGAAAAAATAGAAGCGCTTGATCGTCAATCGAAGGAAATGAGCCGGATCGGCATGAACATATGCGGTTGCCTTGGCTCCCAGCTCTTTCACATAGCGGATTTCTCCGATGCGCGCATAGCGCTCGAGATCGGGCTTCGAGGCAATGATGACCCCCCAGGGAAAGCCCTCTGCACCCGGGCGATTGCCGTAGTAATACTCCGCGCCAAAGTTTCCTCGCAGGGGAACGAAGGCGTGAAACACCTCCCAGTTTCGCCAGATCCACGGCGCCAGGCAGGCAAAGAACAACATCCCGGAAGCGGTTGCCAGTTTCAGGCTTCGGCCCAGGTCTTTGGCGCCCATTAACATCCATACGCCGCAGATGGGCAGAAACAACAGCAGCGATGGATTGCACAGCCCGATCAAGCCCCACAGCAATCCGAAGAGCAGCCATCGCGCCAGCGTCTGCGGCTGCTTCAGGTCGCTGGTATTGCCGATCCCGCGAATCCGCAGGGCCACGACCAGCACCCAGGAGAACAGCATGGTGGTGAGGGTTGTTTCCCAAACCCACTTGACCGCATACTGCATCGCTGCCGGATACAACGCCCACAGCCAGCCGGACCACACCGCGACTCTGCGGTTGAAGCAGCGATGAGCGATCTCAAAGACGGCCGGAGCAGTAGCCGCCGAGAACAGCGAATCCCACCCCAGTACGGTCCATGCGGCCAGCGGAGTATAAGCGCCGAAGAACTTGAAGCAACTCGCAATCAGCAGCGGAAACAGGGGCGGCAGCCAGGCCGTCGGCCCGGTATTTCCCAGGATAAAAGGACTCCCATAGCCGTGACCGGTGGCCAGCGAGCGGGCAATCCGCGCCGCCTCCCAGCCAAACTCAAAGTGATCTTCGTAGCGGGTGACGCGGTAGGTGTGGGCCAGCGTCACATAGGCGATTCGGACCGCCAAACTCAGCCAAAACATTCGCCATGGCAGGCGCGACCGGGAATTGTTCCCCTCCGAGTGCGGGTCAAACCAGTTGGACAGCGCTGGCCACTGCATCTCCATAGTCTAGCTTGCCAATCCGGTCCTCGGGCCGGCTGCAATCCGCCTGTAATATGAATAAAAGAGACTCATGTATAGATGGACATAAGCGAAGGGCGTTGGGTTCTATTGATTGCCAGTGACGCCGGCAATACCGATTCTGTTTCCGACCGCGCCATGGAGCGCCTGATCGACGCAATCCGCAAAGAGGGCTACGAGGTAGTCCGCACTTCAACTCCGGATGACGGACTCTCACTGGTCAAAAGCGACCCATCCCACTCCGCCATCCTGCTCGACTGGGACCTGCCGGAAGATCATCAGTTCGACGAACGCGCCGCGCTCAAGATCATCCGCAACGTTCGCCGCCGCAATAAAAAGATCCCGATCTTCCTCATCGCCGATCGCACCCTGGTCGACGAGTTGCCCCTCGAGGTGGTCAAGGAAGTCCACGAATATATTCACCTTTTCGGCGACACTCCGGCATTTATCGCCAACCGGGTAGACTTCGCCGTCGCGCGCTACCATGAGCGGCTGTTGCCGCCCTATTTTCGCGAGCTGAAGAAATATACCGACCAGGGCGCCTATTCCTGGGACGCGCCCGGCCACATGGGTGGGGTAGCCCTGCTGAAGCATCCGGTCGGCATGGAGTTTCACCGCTTCTTCGGTGAAAACCTGATGCGTTCCGACCTCGGCATCTCGACCGCCCCGCTGGGTTCGTGGCTCGACCATGTCGGGCCTCCCGGAGAGTCGGAGCGCAACGCAGCGCGCATCTTCGGCGCCGACTGGACCTTCTTCGTCCTCGGCGGCTCCTCGACATCGAACCAGATCGTCGGCCACGGCGTGATCGGGAAAGACGACATCGTCCTCGCCGACGCCAACTGCCACAAATCCATCTGCTACGCGCTCACCATCACCGGTGCGCGGCCAGTCTACTTCAAACCGACCCGCAACGGCTACGGCATGATCGGACTGGTTTCGCCGCATCGCTTCAGTCCTGAATACATCAGTGAGTTGATCAAAAAAAGTCCGTTCTCGGCGGGAGCGGCTTCGCAGCAACCAACCTATGCAGTGGTGACCAACTCCACCTACGACGGCCTCTGCTACGACGTGGAGCGGGTGGTCACCGAACTCGCGCGCAGCGTCCCGCGCATCCATTTCGACGAAGCCTGGTATGCGTATGCGAAGTTCCACCCCATTTATCGCGGGCGCTTCGCCATGGACGTGCCCGACTCCATGCCCGACCGCCCGACCATCTTCGCTGTCCAGTCGACCCACAAGATGCTCGCTGCATTCTCCATGGCTTCGATGATCCACATCAAACTCAGCGACCGCGCGCCGCTGGAATACGACCAGTTCAACGAATCGTTCATGATGCATGGAACGACCTCGCCCTTCTATCCGATGATCGCGTCGCTCGACGTCGCCGCTGCAATGATGGACGAGCCGGCCGGTCCCACGCTGATGAGCGACACCATCGAAGACGCCATCAGCTTCCGCAAAGCGATGTCGTCGATCGCCCATCGCCTGCGCCAGGCCGAAGATGGCTGGTTCTTCAAGCTCTTCCAGCCCGAACAGGTTACCGACCCTGAAGACGGCGAGACCTACCTTTTTGAGGAAACTCCGGACGGTTTGCTCTCCGAGTCTTCGACTTGCTGGACGCTGAAGCCGGGTGAGGAGTGGCACGGCTTCAATGACGACGACGTTCGCGATGGCTATTGCATGCTCGATCCGACCAAGGTCACGATCCTGATGCCCGGGACCAGTTCGCACGGGGTGCTCGATGCTTCCGGGATCCCAGCCGCCATTCTCACCGAATTCCTCGATGCCCGCCGGGTCGAGATCGCCCGCACCGGCGACTATACGGTGCTGGTGCTCTTCTCGATTGGCACCAGCAAGGGCAAGTGGGGCAGCTTGCTGGAAAATCTTTTCGAGTTCAAGCGCCTCTACGACACGGAAGCGCCACTTGAAGAGGCGCTGCCGGAGCTGGTCGCGAAATATCCCAAGCGCTACAGCCCGATAACACTGAAGGATCTGAGCGACGAAATGCACAACGCCATGGTCGAGTTGAACCTTACCAACCTGCTGCATGGGGCATGCGATGTGGATCCCGATCCGGTGCTCACACCTGCCGACACCTACCAGAAGCTTCTGCGCAATGGCACGGAAAAGGTGAAGTTTTCTGAGGCTGCCGGTCGCGTCACGGGAGTTATGCTGGTCCCCTATCCGCCCGGAATTCCGGTTAGGATGCCGGGCGAGCGTCTGGGCGGTCCGGAAAGCCCTACGGTTCAGTTGATCCTCGCGCTGCAGGAGTTTGGCAAGCGCTTCCCCGGATTTGAGCGTGAAGTCCACGGTATTGAGGTCGACGCCAAAGGCGATTACTGGGTCAGAGCGGTTATGGAGTCGGAACCTGGCGCCATCGCCACTCCCCGCACTAACGGACATCGCGAAAAGCCGCCCACCTCCGCTCCGCCGGTCAAGAAGCGCCGGAGCCGTGTCGATAAGGCGGTCAAGTCTTCACCCCCCGGAGGCCCGGCAAGCCCATCAGGAAAATAAAGAATTGGCCGCATAACTCCGGAACCGGTTGGCAGTCTAACGCGTATCAAGCCTCTAGCGGGCCGGAGGAGTTTTGCCATATATCTGCATGTGTTTTGGCTGGTATCAGGAGCTGCTGCGGGAAACCCGCGCCACCGACCTCACCGCCGCAGAAGCCGAACTGGTCAACATGCTCGATCATGGCGGCATGATCGTCCATGTTTATCGCGATGCCGATCGCGAAAATCCCGAGCTCGTGGGAAGACACAGCCGGCTGCGGTCATTCATCGCTTCCGAGGATAAAGAGAGACTGCGACACGGCGGAGCATTGCCCCATGAAGTCGAGCGGTTTCTGCTCGACGCGAACAGTTTCACAGCCTGGTCTCAGGCGAAAGAGAGTGGTAGACTGCTGGAGCAGCGCTGGTCAATCGTCGATTTGTTTTCGGCGAAGGGACAATACCCCTTGAGCGTGTATGGAAAAGCAGTCCTGGTTGCTCCCGATAAAATAGTAAGTCCAGCCCCCATATCGGATACTGTCGATCGATCGAGCGCCCAACTCTAGACGGGGTTGGTTCGGCAATTTGAAGAAAATCCTTCCTGCATGGAGAGGCAATGCAAGTCCTGGAAGATATTCGTTATGCGTTGCGCCAATTTGCCAAGGCGCCAGGGTTCACTGCCACCGCCATCCTCACTCTCTCGCTTGGAATCGGCGCAACCACCGCGATCTTCACTCTCGTCCATGCGGTGCTGCTGAAGTCTCTGCCGGTGGTCAAGCCTGAAGACCTGTATCGAGTCGGCAATGAGGAGAATTGCTGCGTCAATGGCGGCATGCAGGACAACTGGTCGCTGTTCTCATTCGAGCAGTACAAGCAGTATCGCGAAAATACCACTGGCTTCGCCGAACTCGCGGCCTTCCAGGCCGGATCGACCCTGATCGGGGTGCGGCGAAGCGGCAGCAATAAGCCGGCCGAGTCTTTCAAGGGCGAATACGTCTCCGGCAACTATTTCTCGACCTTCGGAATCCCGCCTTACGCTGGAAGAACGATCACTCCAAGCGACGAGGCCAAGGGCTCGCCACCGGTCGCCATGATGAGCTTCCGCACCTGGCAGGAGAAGTTCGGCAAGGACCCCTCAGCCATCGGCGCCGGATTTGTTATCAACGGCCAGCCGTTCACCGTGATTGGCATCACCCCACCGGGATTCTTTGGCGATCGCGTGCAAAGCAATCCTCCGGCATTTTTTCTTCCGCTCTCGGTCGAGCCGCTCATTTCGCCCACTGCCTCCATCCTTGAAGAGGCCTCGCTCGACTGGCTCGACCTGATCGGCCGCATCAAGCCCGGCGCCAATACGAGTGCGATGGAAGCGCAGATGCAGGTTGGGCTACGCCAGTTCCTGCTCAGTCCGCTCAGCAAAGTGGAAGAACGCGACAAGCCGCTCGTCGCCAAGCAGACTCTGCACTTCTCCCATGGCGGGAACGGCGTACAAATGATGCGCGACGAGTATCAGGACGGCCTCCATCTGCTCATGTGGGTCTCGGCGTTCGTATTGTTGATCGCCTGCGCCAACCTCGCCAACCTGATGTTGGTGCGGGCAACTACCCGTCAGCAGCAGACCTCGGTCCGGTCGGCGCTGGGTGCGCCCCGCTCACGGCTGGTCAGCCAGGCGCTGACCGAAAGCGTGGTCCTCGCCGTGCTCGGCGGAGTCGCCGGAATTGTGCTCGCCTTCCTGGGCACCAAGGTGATCCTGCACCTGGCTTTCCAGAAAGAGTACGTGCCGATTGAGGCAACGCCTTCGCTTCCCGTGCTGGCGTTTGCTCTCGGCGTCTCAATCCTGACCGGGATCCTGTTCGGCGTCGCGCCCGCCTGGATCACCGCCAGGGCCAATCCCGTAGAAGCGCTGCGCGGCGCCAATCGCTCCACCGACCGCAACTCAGGGTGGGGCCAGAAATCTCTGGTCGTCATTCAGGCGGCGCTCTCGCTGGTCTTGCTGTGCGCCGCCGGATTGCTGATTCGCAGCCTTAGCAACATGCAGCATCAGAACTTCGGATTCGACACCACCAATCGCTACATCCTGCATATCGATCCCCAGATGGCGGGTTACAAACCAGCCCAGCTCGAAGCCCTCTATCGCCAGCTGCATGAGAACCTGAGCGCAATCCCTGGCGTGAAACAGGTAAGCTTCTCGATGTACAGCCCCATGGAAGGCGATAACTGGGGTGAAGGGGTATTCATCGAAGGCGAACCACCACCCGCTCCTGGAACCCCGGACCACGGTGCGTCATGGGTGCGAGTAAGCCCTCGATACTTCGATACCATCGGCACCAAAATTGTGGAGGGCCGCGCGAATAACGAACAGGACATCGCCGCTACCCAAAATATCGCCGTGGTCAATCGTTTCTTCGAGAAGAAATTCTTCAAAGACGGCCGCGCCATCGGCAAGCACTTTAGCGACGACATCAAACACCCCGGCAACTTTGAAATCGTCGGGGTCACCGAGGACACCCGTTACCTTGGGCCGACCCAGAAGATGCGGCCCATGTACTTTCTGGCGCAGGGACAGACGGTCCATAACGATGATCCGCGTTACCAGCGCTTCGAAAGCAGCTCTCAATATCTGGACGCGATTGAGATACAGGCTGCCGGAGCAGTTCCGAATCTCGAAGCGCAAGCGCGCCGCGGGATCTCGCAGATCAATCCCGACCTCGCGTTGATCAACTTCGACACCTTTGCCGAACAAGTGAAAGGGAACTTCACTCAGCAGGCGATGATTGCCAAGTTGACTTCGTTCTTCGGCATTCTCGCGCTGGTCCTGGCGTCGATCGGACTCTACGGCGTCACTGCTTATTCTGTGGAACGGCGCATCAGCGAGATCGGCATTCGCATGGCGCTCGGCGCGGACCGGATGAGTGTCCTGCGCATGGTCTTGCGCAGCGCCTTCCTGCAGGTCGGGATCGGCCTGGTGATCGGCATCCCCATCACCATCTTTGGCGGACGCTTCATGGCCAGCCAACTGTTCGGCGTCAAACCCTATGATCCGATAATTCTCGGAATGACGGTGATTGTCCTGGCCGCCGCCGCGTTTATCGCAGCGGTAATACCGGCGCGCCGGGCAGCGGGACTAGAGCCGATGCGCGCTCTGAGAACCGAATAATTGGCCCGCTCGCCATCATGGAATCTTAGATATTCAGCTAGCCTGGATTTCCACGGCACACAATTGACCTAAGTATTTTGGGCAAAGCCGCCAGTGGCTTTATGAGGCAAGACTTGTAGGAAGCCTACGTAGACGCGGTCTGTTCATCGCAGGTCCGGATTTCGTCATTTCGACGTATCTTATCCGTTAAGGTAATTTGGTCAATCACATATACATGGACTTGTGTCGTACCGTAGCTTTGACCGGTCATCGGTGAGGTTCGCTGATTAGCGCATAAACACCGCACTGTTAAACACTTTGGTTCATTGCACGAGTCAACGAGTGCCAATCTTGTGTGTTTCAGAATTTGCATGTATTACTGTACTTTATGTCTATCGGAATACCTAAAGACATAATCTGGTGCCGCAACTTCTTCCTCCAGCCGCGCACCCCAAAGCAGCGCATCTACGAAGCCCTCCGCGCCTTCTTTGTCGAGGGCTTACCCTCCCGTCAAGTCGCTCGCGCCTTTGGC
>Ga0302324_100012705_pt1 | contig 17157 bp, 13 predicted proteins | sample Palsa_T0_1_FD_201949 | JGI IMG/M metagenome (GOLD analysis project Ga0302324, IMG submission 201949) | Peat permafrost microbial communities from Stordalen Mire near Abisko, Sweden - Palsa_T0_1 | ecosystem: Environmental > Terrestrial > Soil > Palsa > Peat permafrost | place: Sweden: Abisko...
AGCCCATGAAGCCTCCCGCCCCGGCTGTTGGGAGTCGAGCAGGCCGACGCGGAGCTTTTCTGACGCCAGCTCGAAAGCGATCGATGCGCCAATCAATCCGCCGCCCACGATCACCACATCGAACGTGTTCACGTCTTCATCCGCGCGACGCTTCGGGGGCGAGGGAAAGTGTCAGCAGGAGAGCGTCTTCGGTGGGAGCGTCGTAGTAGCGCGGGCGCCGTCCGGTCTCGCGGAATCCGTGACGCTCGTAAAATGCCCGCGCCGCCTGATTCGATTCGCGAACCTCGAGGTAGATCTTTTCGGCGCGTGCGTTCTTGGCCCAGGCCAAAACTTCGTTCAGCAACCGCGCGCCAATCCCGCGGCGTCGTGCATCCGATCGCACCGCAAAGTTTAGAATCTCGGCGTCGCCAGCCACCTGTCGCGCGGCGACAAACCCGGAGATGCTTCCATTTGCTTCGGCGGTCCATCCGATCATCTTCTCTTGAACGAGACGCTCGTAGGCGCGCTTACTCCACTGCGCGACCTCCGGCGACTCCGCTTGTATGCTGAGAATAGCGTCGGCGTCGCCCGGCTCGAGCGCACGAACGTTCAAAGGGCAGCTGGGTCTTTCCACTTCAGTTCGGCGTCCGAGCGCCGTACATAGTTAGCGTCCAAGCTTAACGCATCGGTCAACCGGCCCTGCTTGGCGTGCAACACTCCGAGCTGTCCGATATACGGCGCCAAGACCGAGGAAACCTGTTCGGCCTGGATGTTACGCGCCCATGCATTCGACGCCCGGAATTCCTCCATCACACCGCCGAGCGCCGCATCAGGTGTCACAATTGCCATCTCCCGGGTCCCGAACCGCGATTGCCGTTGCCAGAGGGCTAGTTCTTGAATAAATTCCTGTGGCGTCATCACGCATTCCTCAGCTTCAGCGGTCCAGGAAGCGGGTATCGTATCGTCCTGCCGTCGATACTTGCTGAAATAGACTTGGCTGCGGCGCGCGTCCAGTACCGGAACTACCAAGTTCGCGCCGCATCGCGATTGCGCGGCGACGGCTCCGAGCCCGTTCACAGCCGCCACCGGCTTTTGATAAACCTCGGCCCATCCCTTTACCGCCGCAAGTCCCACGCGCAGGCCAGTAAATGAGCCTGGACCGGTGCATACGGCAAACAGATCAAACTCTTCAAGTTTCAACGAGAGCTCATCGAGCAGGAATTGAAGCTGGCGGAATAGGCGTGAGGAATATGCTTCGTCGCCGCGCGTCGAAACGATGCCTTGGCATTCGCTTTCGCGCAGCACCGCGATGCTTCCAGTGGGCGAAGATGTATCCAAGGCGAGAGTAAGCACGTGCCCCATTATAGGGCAATTGTGCTGCCAAACACCGCAAAAACAGGCCCTTCCGGGAAAATAGATACCAGGAACTGATGAGAATTCCTTGACGCCGGGTAGGCATGAGCCTAAGATCCGTTTAGGTAGTTGGGGGAGGGAGCTCTAGTCTATGGATTTCAAGCTAGGCGAAAAGGTTGTATATCCCAATCACGGCGTCGGGCTAATCGAACAAATCAGTTACGGTTATGTAAACGGAAAATCGGAACGCTTCTACATGTTGCGGATCCTTTCGAGCGGCTTGAAGGTAATGGTTCCACAAGCCAATATTGAAAGCGTAGGGTTAAGACCCATCATCCGCTCGACCCAAGCCGGCGCAGTCCTCTCTTATCTGGAAAAGGGCCGCTCCGCTTCCCACCACGATTGGAAACACCGCTTCAAAGAAAATTCAGACCGGATGCGCACTGGATCCCTGATGGAAGTAGCCGCGGTTCTAAAGGGACTGGTAGCTCTGAGCCGCACAAAGCCTCTCTCGTTTCGCGAAAAGAAGATGCTGGAACGTGCCAAGTATCTTCTGATCAGCGAACTGGCCACTGTGCGAAATACTACCGAGCAGGCCGTGGAAACGAACATCGTCCGCGCCCTGGCCAAGGCCAAGCTCCAGATGCCCCAGGTGGCGCTGCTTCCGGATTAGCTGTCGCTTCGGCGAATTGCGCCGGGCGCGAGCGTAAGGCTTGCGCCCGGTTTTTTTTTGCACTCGTTTTGCCGGGATACGGCGTGTCTTTCCCGCCAGCCCCGCCGCATGGCGAAGTTGACGTTCTCCCTGCTCCCGTTTAGAATTTTCTGAGAGACTGAGCGGATTTCCGCACTATCGTCGGCACCCAATATGAGCCCCTCTACTTTGCAAAGGCGCCACCAGCAGATCCTCACCGATGTCGTGCGCGCTTATATTGAAACCGGCGAGCCGGTTTCTTCGCGCAGCGTGGCGCAGCGCCATATCGAGCCCCTTAGTTCTGCGACCGTTCGTAACGTAATGGTCGAACTGGAGGAAGGTGGATATCTTTACCAGCCTCATACCTCCGCTGGGCGCGTCCCCACAGCCGCTGCGTATCGTTTCTTTGTTGAGCAGGTGACCGCGCAGGCTACCGCCAGCCCCGAAGACCGCCAGTGGATTCGCCGCGAGTTGGAAGCCGCCCAAACTCCGGAGGCGGTCATGGAACGCGCCAGCCACGTCCTTTCAGCTGTTTCCCGCGGCTTGGGCATTTTTATTTCTCCCCCACTAGCACGCAGCGTGGTGGAGCATTTGCGCTTCTTGTTGGTACCTGACAACCGCATCCTGGTCGTCCTGGTTACTTCTGGCGGGCAGACACGTGATAAGTTGATTCGTCCGGAGCGCTCCTTCCTCCAGGAGGATCTCGATCGCATCGCCGCATATCTCAACCTTCATTACGTCGGCCGAACGCTCGAAGCCATGCGCGCCGATCTGCGCGCCGAGGTTGAACGCGATCGCGAACAGTATGGCCGGCTGGCAACGGACGCACTGATGCTCTGTGATCCAGCCATCCTTGGCGAATCGGCCGGCGACCGCAAGGTCTACGTCGAGGGCGCGGCGCGGATTGCGTCCTCGGTCGAATTCACCGATCAGGATCAACTTCGCGAGCTGCTCGAAGCCATCGAAGAGAAGGACCGTCTGATCGCCCTGCTGAACCGCTGCATTGAATCACCCGAGCCCGTGCACGTCGAGCTGGGACTCGACCAGATGTCCGGCGCCGGCAAGCATCTGGCGCTCGTTTCCGCCTCCTATACCTCAAACGATCAGGTGCAAGGAACGCTGGGAATTCTCGCGCCCATGCGCATGCACTACGAACGTGTGATCACCGCAGTGGCTTTTATGGCTCAGTTCTTTTCGACCGAGTCTGAGGAGAACCTCCCATCGTGAGCGCACGTAAGGACAAGCCTATTGAATTCGATCCCTCTCGCCGGTCCCCCGAGCAGCCCGCCGGCGAAGAAGCTCCCGAGCAAGACGTAACGCTCACGGGGGACACTCTCGATGAGTACGGTAAGCTCCTGGCCGAAAAACAGGAGCTGATGAGCACCCTCGTTCGCCGCCAGGCCGACTTTGAGAATTACCGTAAGCGCGTTGAAAAGGATCGCCACCAGGAACGCCATCGCGGCGCCGAATTGCTGATCGAACAGATTCTTCCCGTGCTCGACGCTTTCGACCGCGCCTTGAACGGCGCCGATACAGGGGCTAACGACGAATATCGCAAGGGCTTCGAGTTGATTCGCCGCCAGCTTGGGGACGCCCTTGCCAAGCAAGGCGTGGTACGCATTGAATCGGTGGGCAAGGAATTCAATCCGCATTTCCATCACGCCATCGATCGGGTGGAAACGTCCGAGCATCCGGATGGAACCGTCGTCGAGGAATTGCAGCCCGGGTATTTGTTTCACGAGCGCGTTCTGCGGCCGGCAATGGTGCGCGTGGCGAGCGCACCGGACAATAAACTTGAGCGGGCCACTCGGCGCGAGAACTGAGCCGGTCCGCGCGGTTGACAAGCGAAGCGGCGGTTTGTAAGCGAAGATAATAAGCGAAACGCAAGCGGCTAAACCAAATTGGAAGGAATGTATGCCGGAAGCCCAGCTGGATTACTACGAAATCCTTGGCGTTGCGCGCGACGCATCAGGCGACCAAATAAAATCCGCGTACCGCAAGGCGGCGCTCAAGTGGCATCCGGACCGCAATCCCGAAACCAAGACCGAGGCCGAAGGCAAATTTCGCCAGGCCACCGAGGCTTATAGCGTTCTATCGGATGGACAGAAGCGCTCGATCTATGATCGTTTCGGTCACGCCGGCCTATCCAATCGCGGGTTCGAGTCCGCCGGTTTCAACCCCACCATCTTCGACGAATTCCAGGATATTTTCGGCGACCTTTTCGGTTTCGATCAAGTTTTCGGTGGCGCAGCGGGGGCTGGGCGCCGCAGCCGTGGCTCGCGGGGCCAACGCGGCGCGGACCTGCGCTACGACATGTCCTTGACCTTCGAGGAAGCTGCCGCCGGTGTTACCACCCAGATTCGCGTCGCTCGCAACGAGCTCTGTGAATCCTGCCACGGAACCGGCGCGAAGCCGGGCAGTGGTATGAGCGCCTGCCGCACCTGCGGCGGCCGCGGCCAGATGAGCTACCAACAGGGATTTTTTTCTATCACGCGGACTTGTCCCGCCTGCCGTGGCGCCGGCCAGGTGATCAAGGATGCCTGCGAAACTTGCCGAGGCCAGGGGCGCATCGAACGCGAACGCACTCATGAAGTGCACGTTCCGCCGGGGGTCGATTCCGGCACGCGCCTGCGCATGGTTGGACAAGGTGAGCCGGGATCGAACGGCGGCTCTGCCGGCGACCTGTATATTTTTCTCGAAGTCAAAGAGCACGCCTTCTTCGAGCGGCGTGGCGCCGATCTTTACTGCACGATTCCCATCAGTATTCCGCAGGCTGCGCTCGGCGCGAAAATCAAAATTCCCGCGCTGCAGGGCGAACATGATTTGGAGATTCCCGAGGGAACCGAGTCCGGTCAAATCTTCCGCATCAAAGGAAAGGGATTGCCCAACCCGCACGGTGGCCGCGGCGACCTATACGCAAATGTCCGCGTTGTGGCTCCCCAGAAGATTTCCCGCGAACAGCGCCGCCTACTTGAACAGCTTGCTCAGTCGATGAAAGTCGAGAACAAGCCCGTCGAGCGGTCCTCCAGCTTCTTCGACAAAGTAAAAGACATCTTCGGCTAGCTGCATGCGCCGACGCTTTTTCGTCGAGAACTTCGAATCCGACTCCGCGGTCATTCGCGGTGAAACAGCGGAGCATCTGGGGCGCGTTCTGCGCGCCGAACCAGGCCAGCTCTACGAATTGAGCGACGGCCAGCGCGTCTGGCTCGCCAAGATCGAGCGCGTCGCTATTCCGAAGCGCGGCGACAGCTCTATCGAATTTTCCCTGGTTGAGCCGGTTGCGTCGCAGGAGCCTTCCTTGGTGCTTCACCTGCTTGTTTCACTGATCAAGTTCGACCGCTTCGAGTGGTGTCTGGAAAAGGCGACGGAACTGGGCGTAAGTGAAATTGTCCCCGTGCTCGCCGCCCGCTCGGACAAGCCGCTTGCGGCCGCAGCGTCGAAGCGTCACGGGCGCTGGCAGAAGATTGCGGCCGAGTCTGCGCAACAGTCGCGCCGCCTCCGCCCCCCGGTGCTTAAGGATCTGCTGCCGGCCGAAAAAGCCTTTGCCGCGTACTCTTCTGCCGCTTGCAATATCCTGCTCTCGGAGCGCCCAGGCGCTCCGCCCCTAATCCAAGCTGCACAATCGGCAGCGAGCCCGCCCAATGTTGCAGCGTTGGCCATCGGCCCTGAGGGCGGCTGGACGGACGCCGAGTTAGCCGCGGGTCGCGCGGCTGATTTCGTGGAAGTTTCACTGGGAGAAAATATCCTGCGCGCGGAAACTGCCGTCATCGCCGCGCTCGCCGTCATGCGTTTTGCTCTCGCGCCGTAGTTGTTTCCTTTCCGGTTCCCGCGTAGGGGCTTCCTTGGCCTCTGTTCGCCGCCGTGATATAAATGGAAGAGGCCTCATGCAGGAGATTCAACAGCCCGATACTTCCGCGCCCGACCCTGCGCCCTTGAGGCGCGAATTGCGCAGTTGGACGCGCGATCTTGCCGTTGCCCTCGGCCTCGCGATCGTGGTGATGATTTTTCTCTACCAGCCGGTCAAAGTGGAAGGCACCAGCATGAATCCGCTCTTGAGCGATCAGGAGCGCATTTTCATCAACAAATTTATCTACCGATTCGAGCCTATCGAGCGCGGCGATGTCATCGTTTTCTGGTATCCTCTTGACCGTTCGAAATCTTTTATCAAACGCGCGGTGGGCCTGCCGGGTGAAACGGTCGAGATTCGTTCCGGTCATCTCTACGTCAATGGTCAGGAATTGCCCGATCAATACGTGCCGCCTGGATATCTCGACGGATCTAATTACGCGCCACGGCAGATTCCCGACGACAACTATTTCGTTTTGGGGGATCACCGCGACAGTTCCAATGACTCGCGTGTCTTTGGCTCTGTCCCGCGGTCTTACATCTATGGCAAGGCAGTCTTCGCTTACTGGCCGGTGGATCATTTCGGATCGCTTGCCTCCACTTCCACCGTCAATGCGGCATCCAAATGAAATTTTCTGGAGGACACACTGACCGAAGCCCTCGCAGGCCGCGCGATTCTCGCGCTCGAGGACGGAAGAGTCTTTAACGGACGCGCCGCGGGTGCCACCACCAGCCGCGGCGGCGAAGTCGTTTTTAATACCAGCCTTACCGGCTACCAGGAAGTCTTCACCGATCCCAGTTACTCCGGCCAGATCGTCTGCCTTACGTATCCGCACATCGGCAATGTGGGTGCCAACGTCGATGATGAGGAATCTCCCAGGCCATACATCGAAGGTCTGGTGGCGCGCGAATTCTCGGCGCTGGCCTCCAACTGGCGCTCGAGTGAGACGACACAGCAATATCTGGAACGCCATGACGTCCCGGTGATCTGGGACCTCGACACGCGCGCGCTTGTTCGTCACCTTCGCGATGTGGGCGCGCTGCGAGGCGTCGTCTCTACCGACGGCACGCCGGCCAAGAAGCTGATCGCCGAAGCCCGAGCGCTGCCGACAATGGCAGGACAAGAACTCGCTGGCCGCGTCAGCACTGAAAAGCAATACGCCTGGGATAAAGGCTCAATCGAGCTCGCCACGCCGCTCGCTCCCGCTGGCTCGCTGGCTCGCGGTTCAGGCCGACGCTCCCAAAATGCTGCCGGCCACGCCAGCTCGCGCCCTCGCGTAGTGGCCTACGATTTTGGAATCAAGCAAAACATTCTCCGCCTGCTGGTGGACCGCGGCTGCGAAGTGACCGTCGTACCCGCCAAAACTTCCGCCGAAGATGTTCTGGCGATGAAACCTAGCGGCGTATTTCTTTCCAATGGTCCGGGCGATCCTGAGCCAATCGCCTATGCCGTCGAAAACATCCGCAAGCTTCTCGGCCGCACTCCGATTTTCGGTATTTGCCTGGGACACCAGCTCTGCGGTCTCGCGCTCGGGGGGAAGACCTTCAAATTGAAATTTGGCCATCACGGCGCCAACCATCCGGTGAAGAATCTGCGCACCGGCAAAGTCGAAATCACCTCGCAGAATCACGGCTTCTGCGTGGATCCAGACTCGCTGCCCGCCAGTGATGTGGAGATCACGCATTTGAACCTGAACGACCAAACAAATGAGGGTTTACGCCATCGCTCGCTCCCGCTATTCAGCGTCCAGTACCATCCGGAAGCGTCGCCAGGGCCGCACGACGCACGTTATCTGTTCGACGACTTCATCGCCATGATGCAGAAATAACCCATGCCTAAACGAACCGACATCAAGAAAATTCTGATCATCGGCTCCGGGCCGATTATCATCGGCCAAGCCTGCGAATTCGACTACTCCGGCACGCAAGCCTGCAAAGCGCTGCGCTCCGAGGGCTATGAGGTCATCCTCGTCAATTCGAATCCCGCGACGATCATGACCGATCCGGAAATTGCCGACCGCACCTACATCGAGCCACTTACGAAGGATTACCTCGAAGCCATCATTGCCGCCGAGCGTCCCGACGCGGTGCTGCCTACGGTCGGCGGCCAAACGGGCCTCAACCTTGCCGTCGAGCTTGCCGAAGCCGGAATACTCGAAAAATACGGCGTCAAACTCATAGGCGCATCGCTCGAGTCCATCAATATCGCCGAAGACCGCTTGCTGTTTAAGGAAACGTGCCGTCGCATCGGGCTAGAAGTTCCCGACTCCTCCGTCGTCACATCGGTTCCCGACGCCGTCGAGGTTGCCGATAAGCTCGGCTACCCCGTGGTCATCCGTCCATCGTTTACGCTGGGCGGAACAGGCGGTTCCATCGCCTACAACCGAGAGGACTTTGCTGACCTCATCGCCCGTGCGCTTGACGCCAGCCCCGTGCATCAGGCGCTTATCGAGGAGTCCGTCATCGGCTGGAAGGAATTCGAGCTCGAGGTCATGCGCGATTTTCGCGACAACTTCGTGGTCATCTGCTCGATCGAGAATTTCGACCCCATGGGCGTGCACACCGGCGACTCCATCACCGTCGCGCCCGCGCAAACGCTGACCGACAAGGAATATCAGCAGATGCGCGATGCAGCGGCAGCCATCATCCGCGCTGTCGGAGTTGAAACCGGCGGGTCCAACATTCAGTTTGGCATCCACCCGCAAACCGGCCGCATGGTGGTGATTGAAATGAACCCGCGTGTCTCGCGCAGCTCGGCGCTTGCGAGCAAGGCCACGGGCTTTCCGATAGCGAAGATAGCCGCCAAGCTCGCCGTCGGCATGACGCTCGACGAAATTCCCAACGACATAACCAGAAAAACGCCTTCGTGCTTCGAGCCGACCATCGACTACGTGGTCGCCAAGATTCCGAAGTTCCAATTTGAGAAATTTCCCGGCAGCGATACGACCCTGAACACGCAGATGAAATCCGTCGGTGAAGTCATGGCCATTGGTCGCACCTTTCAGGAGGCCCTGTGCAAGGCCATTCGCGCACTCGAACCTAGCACCGCCTGGCGTCCGCCTGCTGAGGTCACCACCGCGCTTCTGCGCGAAAAGCTGCACGTGCCGGGACCCGACCGCATTCACTGGCTCTTTGAGGCCCTTGAGCGCGGCATGAAGGTCGAGGAAGTCTGCGACCTCACAAAGATCGATCCCTGGTTCATCCGCCAGCTCGATGAAATGCTGGTGGTCGACCGCCAGATTGCCGGTAGCACCTTGCGCACCGTCTCGCGCGAGCTTCTCCTGGAATCCAAACGTTCCGGCGCGAGCGACGAAGAAATCGCCAAGCTCTGGAATGTGAAGTCCGCGTCCGTGCGCGCTCGCCGCCGCGAGCTTGGCGTGCGTCCCGTTTTCAAGCGCGTGGACACGTGCGCCGCGGAGTTTGAATCCTTCACGCCTTATCTCTACTCGACCTATGAGGACGAAGATGAATCCGCGGCCGTTGACCGTCCCAAAATTGTCATCCTCGGGAGCGGCCCAAGCCGTATCGGGCAGGGAATTGAATTCGACTATTGCTGTTGCCACGCCGCGCTGGCCCTGAAGGAAGACGGCTTCGAAACAATAATGGTCAACTGCAATCCGGAGACCGTCTCGACAGACTACGACACGTCCGACCGCCTCTACTTTGAGCCGCTCACGCTCGAAGACGTCTTGGAAGTTCTCGATTGCGAAAAACCTCAGGGCGTCATCGTGCAGTTTGGCGGCCAGACGCCGCTCAATCTCGCGCTCGACCTTAAGCGTAATGGCGCAAAAATTATCGGCACCGATCCCGAATCGATCGACCTGGCTGAAGATCGCCGCCGTTTCGGCGCTCTGCTTGCGGACCTTGGAATTGCCCAACCTCGCGCGGCCACGGCCCTCGCGGCACCCGAAGCCGTTGCCGCTGCCACGGAGATCGGCCTGCCGGTTCTGGTGCGACCCAGCTATGTACTGGGTGGCCGCGCCATGGTCATCGCCTACGACCTGAAAACCGTAGAGGAATATGTTCTGCAAGCTGTGCAGATGGGAACCGCCTCCGATCCCAAGCGCCCCATCCTCATCGATCAATTCCTTGAAAACGCCACGGAAGTCGACGTCGACGCTCTCGCCGATGGGGAAGACGTGGTCATCGCCGGCATCATGGAGCACATTGAGGAAGCCGGCATTCATTCCGGCGATTCGTCCTGCGTATTGCCGTCCGTTTCGCTTAAGCCCGCGGTGCTGGAACAAATCCGTGACTACACCGCGCGCCTTGCCAAGGCCCTGCACGTCGTCGGCCTGATGAACGTGCAATATGCCATCCAGCACGACATCGTCTACGTCCTGGAAGTGAATCCGCGCGCCTCGCGCACCATCCCCTACGTCAGCAAAGCGACGGGCGTTCCGCTCGCCAAAGTTGCGGCGCGCCTAATGACCGGCCGCAAGCTCAAGGATCTGCACCTTCCGGTCGTCGATAATAAAGGGATCAAGGAAATCGCCGTCGGAGATTTCTTCGCCGTGAAGTCTCCGGTTTTCCCGTTCAACAAGTTTCGTGGGGTCGACACGATTCTGGGCCCGGAAATGCGCTCCACGGGTGAAGTCATGGGCATCTCTTCGTCGTTTGGGCTGGCGTTCGCCAAGGCCCAACTCGCCGCGGGCCAGCGCCTGCCCTTTTCCGGCACCGTGTTCATGAGCGTCAACGACCACGACAAGCGTCACGCTGCTCCCATCGCCAAGGACCTCACTGCTGCCGGACTGAAGATCATTGCCACGCGCGGCACGGCTGCCGCGCTCGCGCGTGCGGGAATTGAAATCGAAGCGGTTTACAAGGTGAATGAAGGCCGGCCCAACATCGTGGACCTCATCAAGAACGGCAAGGTCAACATGGTCATCAACACCCCCCTCGGCCGCGAGTCCTTCTACGACGAGAAATCCATTCGTCGCGCTGCGGTGCGCTACAACGTGCCTTGCATCACCACGCTTTCCGCGGCCAGCGCCGCCGCTCGCGGCATTCGGGCGAGGGTGGGGCATGGCGCCGAAGTCGCCGCCATCCAGGACTTGCACCGCCGCAAAGCCGCGGCATTGCCTTAACCCGAAGGAAGGAATCCAAAGCCAATTTCTCTTCCTCGGCCCCTCTGCGGTGAGCAGTTTTCCGAATCCTTCACCGCTTAAGCGAATCTAATTCAGCCGATGCCATTTCCTTCTACCCATTGGACTTATGCGCCTCGGCCAGCCCAGGGTTGCCCGTGTTTCGGGGCACGTGTATCATGACGGCCTCCATGGAAGCCCATTGTCTTTCGTTTCGCGAAATCCCGCATACCAGCAAGTTTTTCGAGTCCTTTCTCGAGAATTTTGACAGCGTCGCCTCTTTCTACGCGCACCCGCCGACGGCGCAGGGAATCGTTGCCGCGGCCCGCGAAGTTCGCCTGGATCCCCCCGTGCGCCGAAGCGTCGTTGAGATTTTGCGAGAGCAGAATAGCGGCTTTGCTCCAGGCCAGAAGCTCAGTCCCGAGGTTAGTGCCAACCTCGACCGCCTCGCCGGCGGCGCGGCAGCCATTGTCACCGGCCAGCAAGTGGGACTTTTCTCCGGCCCTGCCTACACTTTTTACAAGGCCGTGTCCGCAGCACGAACCGCTGCACAGGCCCGCATCGACGCAGTCCCTATTTTCTGGCTGGCTACCGAAGATCACGACCTTGCCGAGGTAAATCACACTTCGTGGGTGACGCGCAACGGCCTCGCCCGCTACGAATTGCCTGCCGCCGCAGCCGACTCCGGCCGTCATGTTGGCGAGGTGCGTCTTGGCGATGCGATCCAGTCGCTTGCGGACAGCGCCGCGCAAACGCTGGAGGGTCCAGCCGCTGAAGAAGTCGGCCGCGCTCTCCGCGAGTCCTATTCCAGCGAAGAAACTTACGGCTCGGCTTTCGGCAAGCTCATGGCACGCTTTCTCGCGCCGCGCGGGATCATCTTCATCGATCCCTTCGACGCTCGCCTCCATCGTCTTTGCGCGTACGTTTACCGCCGTGCCATTGAGGACGCCGCCGTACTGAGCGACGCTCTTCTCGGCCGGACGCAGGAACTTGAGTCCCGCGGTTTTCACGCTCAGGTAAAAGTCACACGCGAGACGACTCTTCTTTTTCTCGATGTCCAAGGCCGCCGCGAGCCCATCCGCTTGCGCAATGGAAAATTTTCCGCCGGCCCGGCCGAATTTTCCCGCGACGAGCTTCTGGCTGAGCTCGCAAGAAATCCTCAAGCGTTCACGCCTAGCGCGTTGCTTCGCCCCATAGTCCAGGATTCGCTTCTGCCAACTGCCGCTTATTTTGGCGGCCCAGCCGAGATCGCCTACTGGGCGCAGTCGCAAGTGGTTTACCGGCACATTCTGGGCCGCATGCCGGCGCTTCTTCCGCGCGCCAGCTTCACACTGGTCACCGAGCCGCTGACCCGATTCCTCGGTCACTACGGCCTCGATTTTCGCGATCTGTTCCGAGGCCCCCAGCACGTTCGCTTGGCTATGGAGCAGAAGTCCATTCCTGCAGGCCTCGCCGAACGCTTCGACGCCGCGGAAAAAAATCTAGGCGCCATGCTGAAGGAATTCACCGAGCCCCTGCGCCAACTCGATTCCACGCTTTTGGAGACGCTCGAGAGCGCCGAGCGGAAAATCCTCCACCAGCTCGCCCAATTGCGCGGCAAGGCGGGGCGCGCTGAAAATTTCCGTTCCGGTGTGCTCGATCGAAAGGAACGCATCCTTTTCGATTCGCTTTACCCCGATGGCGGCTTGCAGGAGCGCACTCTTTCGCTTTTACCGTTTCTCGCCGCGCATGGCCCGGAGCTGCTCGATGAGTTGGCTCGTCTCTCCTCTGTGCCCGGGACCGAAGCTGCGCCGCCCTGGGCTTCCCAGCATCACGTCCTCTATTTGTAACGCTTCGCTCCGCGCGTGGTAAAATGCGGAAAATCTTTTAACGTTATCCCGGGGAGGAGTGGCGATGAAGGTAACTCCAGGCAAGCAAAAGGGACTCGCTGCGGTAGCGGATTCGCGCGGAGTGATTGCCGCCGCGGCCATGGATCAGCGGGGCTCCCTGAAGACCGCTTTTGCTAAGGAAAAGGGCATCGACAAAAAGGACGTCCCCACCCAGATGCTCGAGGAGTTCAAGACCGCCGTCACCAGCGTTCTCACGCCCCACGCCAGCGCCATTCTGCTTGATCCCGAGTACGGCCTGCCCGCGGCCCTGGCTCGCGCGAAAAATGCCGGCCTCCTGCTGGCCTACGAAGACAGCGGATATGACAATACCCGCCCCGGCCGCCTGCCCGATCTGCTCAATGTATGGTCCGTGCGCCGCCTCGCCGCCGCCGGCGCCGATTGCATCAAGATTCTGCTCTACTACACGCCTTTCGATTCGCCCGAGATCAATGAGATCAAGCACGCCTGGGTCGAGCGTATCGGCGGTGAATGCACCGCCTCGGATGTTCCGTTTTTCCTCGAACTGGTCGGCTACGAAGAGGGCGGCGACGAGAAGGGCATCGGCTTCGCTCGCAAGAAGCCCGAAGTCGTCGCGCGCGGCATGGAGGAATTTTCGAAGCCGCAGTACGGCGTGGATGTCTTGAAGGTTGAGGTGCCTGTGAACATGGCCTTCGTCGCCGGCACCAAAGCCTGCAAGGGCGACGCCGCCTATACCTGCGACCAGGCCAAGGAGCATTTTCGCCACGCCGCAGCCGCCGCGAAAAAGCCCTTTATCTATCTATCCGCTGGTGTGACCAATGAGGTGTTCATCGAGACTCTCGATCTCGCCGCCGAGTCGGGAACCGGGTTCTCCGGCGTTCTCTGCGGTCGCGCTACTTGGAAGGACGCCGTTCCGATCTATGCCAAGAATGGCGTGAAGGCGCTGGAAGACTGGCTGGCCGATCAAGGCGTGAAGAACATCGAAAACGTGAACAGCCGGCTGAAGGCCGCCAAGCCCTGGTTCAGTTTCTACGGCGCCACTTCTGCGTCCGCTCTTTCTTGAGCGGCTGCCTCGTAGCCAGATCTGACGCCCTAGCGCACGCCGCCGCACTGCGCCTGCACTTGCGTTAGAAGTGGGTCATCCAGCAGAACGCCGTAGCGCGATTTCGTCTGGCATACCTGCTGTGCCGTCAACCCCGAAGCTCCTCGAAAATCCGCGCCATCCAGGCGCGCCCCGCTGAGGTTCGCCCCGTTCAGTACCGCCTGGGAAGCCTGCGCGCTGGTGAAATTCACTCCGCGTAGGTCCGCGTCGATCAGAATCGCCGCGCCCAGCTGCGCTCCGCCCAGATCGGCGCCTGGCAACTGCGCGGACCACAGATACGCTCCGCGGAAATCGACGTTTTCCATATGCGCCGCCCCCAGCTTTGCGTTTCGGAAGTCTGCCTTCTGGACGCTCGCTCGCGTCAGCGTTGCCAGGGTAAGGTTCGCGCTGTAAAAGCTCGCGCCGTCCAGACGTGCGTCGGCGAGCGTAGCATTCGCTAGCGAAGCGTACGGCAGATTCGCTTCCCGCAGGTCCGCGCGGGCCAGATCGGCGCCATCCAGATTCGCGCGATCGAAATTTGTCTTGCTCATTAGCGCGCCGTCCAGAATCGCGAACTTTAGGTTAGCTTGCGCCAGATCCGCTCCCCGCAGGTCCGCCGCCGATAGGAACGCTCCCTGAAAATCCGCATCCCACAGATGCGCGTTCACCAGGAATGCGCGATACCCCTGCGCGTAACGGAATTTCATGCTGTTCAATCTCGCCCCGGTAACGTAGGGCAATTGATCGTCCGGCAAGGCGGCCGCTGCGGATCCCATTCCATTGCCGGGCCGCGGGGAGATTGCTGCTTCCGTCAGATCGGCGTAGGGGTCGAATCCCAGGCACCAAAACATCGTCGTCGCCCATCTGCGGATGCTCGCCGCGCCGTAGCGTGGAGCGCGCGCCTTCTCACGGGGCACGCCCGCAAAGGTCCCGGCGCATAGCAACATCAAAATTGCCAATAGTCCCGCCGCGAGCTTGACGGCGTCGACGCTATGCAGTTTGCCGGCAAGCTTCTGTGCCCAGTTCTCCTTGACGGTCCATTGCTCGTGTGGACGTCCCACCTTCGTCGTCGCGTAGACTGCAATGCCGGTGGACGTGGCGAACAATGCTGCCTGCAAGAGAGAACCGTGCACCTCCTGCCGCGTCAGATAGCGCGCCCAGAATAGCAGCAGCGTTAGCGGCAGCATCCAGTAGGCCAGCAGCATAGCGCCCGCGCGCTCGGCGAAGCCTGTCGATGAAGGATCGGGACTCATCCACCGGAAGTGCGCCCGTAGGAGGTAGCGTATGATTGCCGGCTCATGTTCCCCCAGGGGTTCGCCGTCCGGGAAAATCGCAGGCAGCACCATCACTGCGTCCCAAACCCTCTGTAAATGGAATTGAAAAACCAGGTAGAAAATGAATAGCGCCGCTGGAAGGATCAGATAAAATTCCGCAGTTGGTAGCGCTGTTGCCGCTGCGTGAGAATGCAGGAATCGCAGCACCGCCGAGTCAGTCAAGAGCTGCAAGTCTTTCGTCGACCAGATCAGCAGCCATGAAACAACGCAGCTCACCGCGAGCGCCACGAAATATCGTGCAGCTGTACCCGAAGCTCGCCGGAACTCCGCTGCGGCGTCGAATTCCCATATCGGCTCCGGCAACGAGGCGTCCCGCAGGTTCGCGCCCGCAAGTTGCCGCGGCACCAAGCCCATGGCGCCGTCAAGTGAGGCGCCTTCGAGGTTCGCGCCTTCGAGATTCGTGCCGACCAGGCAGGCGTCGTCGAGGTCCGCCCGCACCAGGCAAGAATCCCGCAGGTCCGCCAACAGCAAGTCCGCGCCACTTAGATTGACATCATGCAAGTCGGCGAACCGTAAGTTCACGCCGATCAATTCCATTCCTTCGAGCTTGGCGCTACCTAGGTTGGCTTGCTTTCCGATGTTTCCGCGAGATTCCACCCATTCGCGGTGGCTTGCCAGCTTTTCTTCGAATGCCCAATCGCTGTAGGCCCGGGCCGCCACAGCCGGAACCTCAGCCGGAGCTGCAGCCCCAGCCTCTTCTGTGCCGATTGTGTTTGCGGCTTCCTCGGCGACTTCGGCGCGGCCGCTGCTCGCATCCTGTTCCGCTTGACGTGCCTCGGCATTGTCGTTCGGCGCTTCGGAAACATCTTCCGCCGCGGGTTCCTGTTTTTCCTCCGGGAAAATTTCGGCGAGCACTTCGGCGGCTGACGGCAGATCCTCGGCCCGCATGGACGGTTTCGCCGGCTCCGGCGTAATGGTCATCTCCGGCAGGGCGTCCCAGTTTACGGGAAGGTCATCAGCACTTTCTTCGGTGGCTGCTTCTTCTGCGGGCGAAGCCGCGTCGCTTGGAAACATGAGCTCCAGATCGGCTGCTGCGGGAGGAAGCTCCTCGGCGAACAATGGCGCGTCAATCACCTCGGGCGTCTCGGGCGAGTCTTTCTGTTCAGTGGACGTTGGCACGCTTTCCTCGTCGTCCAAACGCACCGAAGAACGAAACCAAATCCTCAATGAAGTATCCCCTAAAGGCCGGAGGGCTAGCTGTAATGCCGGAGCGCCTATTTGTCGCCCACACCAGCTACCAGACCAGCTTATCGAATTGCCCGCGCCAAAACCCCTGTCCGTGAGTGCAGTACCAGTACAGCTGCCCCGGCGTCATATCTTCTATAATGCTCGGGAATCTGGAAGGATCAGGAAGTCTTCAGTTCGGCCGAATTAGCTGGCACCTCGGAGGCAAGCTCCATGAAAATGCAGTCCAACACCGTTCTTATCACCGGTGGCACCTCTGGCATTGGGCGCGGCTTGGCCGAAGCTTTCCACAAGCTCGGGAATCAGGTCATTATCAGCGGTCGCCGAGAGGAAAAGCTGCGCCAGATTTGCTCAGCGAACTCCGGCATGCGCTATTTCGTGCTCGACGTTACCGATCCGAATTCAATTCGCCACGTGGCTGCGCAGACCGCCCGCGAATTCCCCCAACTCAATGCCGTTTTCAGCAACGCCGGCATCCAAAATCGCGAGGATTTTTCTTCGGGCCGGCCGCTCGACGAGAAGGGATTGCTCGAGGAAATCAATACCAACATTTTGGGCGTCGTTCGGGTCTCGTCCGAATTCATGCCTCAACTTGCCGGCAAGCCCAACGCCACACTCGTCAACGTCTCCTCCGGCCTGGCGTTCGTTCCGCTTTCATTTTTTCCCATCTACTGTGCCACCAAGGCCTTCGTCCACTCGTTCTCGCTGTCGTTGCGCCACCAGTTGAAAGGGAAGGGAATCAAAGTTGTCGAACTTG
>Ga0302324_100012706_pt1 | contig 17156 bp, 20 predicted proteins | sample Palsa_T0_1_FD_201949 | JGI IMG/M metagenome (GOLD analysis project Ga0302324, IMG submission 201949) | Peat permafrost microbial communities from Stordalen Mire near Abisko, Sweden - Palsa_T0_1 | ecosystem: Environmental > Terrestrial > Soil > Palsa > Peat permafrost | place: Sweden: Abisko...
CGACAGCAGATCCAAGAGCGTGCTGACGCGAAGAATTATAGCGAGTGCCTCATCGGGAGTGATCGTAATTCCGCTGCGTTTTCCCCAGATTTCTTGTGTTTGTTCAAGGAGTGACGATGTCACCCATGTTGGCGCTCCAGGTGGCACCAACGCGCGGGGCCGCGCGGTGGGATGAGGAGGAGTGTGGGCAGCCGCACGAGTCATATTCAGAGTAAAAAAATATTCCAAAGTTCAAGAAAGTGGGCGGAACATCAATAGGTGTCCCGCCCACGCTCCATCCCGGATTCATTCGCTGGGAACGTCGGGATCGTCGGGTTCGTCTAAGCTGCCCCTTGTCAGCGCCCGGCAAGCAAGAATAACGGCGACGCCGATCAGTACGAGCGTAAACATGCTGTGCTCCTTTCATGAGTGTTGGCTCTCGGTTCACCACGCAAGTTGAAGTTTCAATCCCGATCCATTTCGCGATCGTCGCGCTCTATATCGTCCCGGTTCACATGCTCAAGACCGATGAGTGCGGGCTCTTCCTCCAGGGACATCGATTCATCGCGGCGGGCCTCAGCAACTTCACCGGGAGTCGCCATGCCAGGCATTTCGTAATTGGTGGGCTGCGCTATCGGGGAGTCCGCCAGTGGCAATGCCGCCCGCAACTCCGCCAGACCCTGGCGCCCATATCCTCTTAATGCCGTCGCACCCCATTTCTGAGACTTAGCCACATCATGCTCCTTTCATTACAAGAGCGAGTCCTGCTGCATTTCGCGGAACTGTTCCGCTACTTCTCTTTGCTCGATGACGGCATCATTCAGTTCAACAGCGCGCTGTCGTATCATCGAAGAGATGCTCCAGCCCCGCAGCAAGATGAAGACGCCAGCCACCATCAGGTAAGCACCCAGGGGGCGGGCCACGAGATGGACGACAAAACCCAACGCTATCACCAACAGCGATTCCACATGCTTGACGTTCGTTTCCTTCCAGCGGGGAAGCAACAAACAAAGGTGCGAGCGGCCGTTGTAGCGAGAGTGGGCGGTATGAATTTTTCGCCACCAGCGAATCAGCGCGTTGATCGCCGCAATCAACCAAAAGGCGCTAAAGGCCCCGGCGAATACGAGGAGAGACTGGACATTCTGGCCAGAGAAGAAGAATTGAGAGAACAGGAACATCACGACCAAGGCAAAAGGACCGCAACCGACATAACCGGCTCCGAATCCTCTATGCAAAAACACTTCGACAGATAGGGCCAGGGACCGGGCCACCCCTTCCACAATTCCCGCCACCAACTGTGTGTCGGGTTTTGGACCTTGATTTTTATTTGCCTGCTGTGGCATATAACACCTCGCCTCGTAGTGCTGTGCGACTGCGGAATACGGATGAACAACACCCTCTTATTGCTCCGGCGAGGCGGGATATTTCATCACTTTACGTTTTGGTGAAATGTCATCTTAATCCAGTTCCTTTTGCTCGATCTGAAAGGCTGACCCGTGCGGTAGACGATGGCATCCACGCAATAGTCGTTTCGCGCTCCCCCCATCCGAAGGGAAGCGAGGTCTGAACTCTGCACCTGAAAATCAATGTGCTCACTGATCGAAGCGCTGATCTGGGAGGGCCGGTGTGCACCCATATCTTGCAGCCCCGCGTAAGGACTCGTGCCGCTATAGCTTGTTTGGACGAGATGATTTTTCCGCTTCCCCAGGGTTTCAGCCACGAAACGATTCGTCTCCACTTCGCTGTTTGCACAAAATATCTTTGTGTTCATATTGCCCAGTAAGCTCGCGACATCCGCTTTCGCCTTGTCGCCACCGCCGAGCGCCGCCCAGACGGTCGGTAATGATTGGGTCAAAATCACGAAGGAAACACGTGACGAGCGGCACGTCGTGGCGAATTCTGCATCATAGGATGTTGTCAGGAGTTGAAACTCATCGACATGCAGGAACACTGGACGCGGATTTGCATGCACATCGCGTCGTTCAATATCCTTCTGAAATGCGTACTTAATTACGACCTGGCCCATCGCTCCCGTTTCGCCCCACTGCTTCACAGACATGTCGAACAGGAGGATTTTCCCCGCCGCGATATCCGCCGGCGTGACGTTCGTGCCTTCGGAAAAGAGCTGGCGTAGCAGCGAACGGTTTAGGAGATGAAGGGCCCCGGTAACCGAACTGGTGATGTTGCTGCGCGTCCTGTCGTTGAGCTTCGCGTACGCCTTCCAATACTCCACCGCGGTGTTCAGGTCTTCAAGCCGCCCAGGGTCCGTTTCCAATCGCTTTGCTTCCATCAAGCATGCCCAGAGGAAGGACTTCTCTCTCCATCTGGGGTCATTCCACTCTTTTAGGGTGTCCGGCGCAGAGGTCATCATCATGTGGATGTTCGGCACGCTCACGCGCTGCCTGGCCATCCCGAGGACTTCGATGATCGTAGACAGGATCTCCTTTTTTGCGGTGGCAAAGTATTCCGAGTTGCCGTCACCGCCGGCGCCACTTTTGGCCGCTTCGCGACTGCGGATTTCCGCAATGTTGAGCAGGAACTTGACGATGTCATCAACCAGCCCGGCGCCAGCCCCGGGTCGAGTCATTTCATAGTCCAGGAAGTTAAAGCATTGGTCGTGTCCAGGCCCGAAGATAATGACATCATTGATTCGGCCAGCCCTTCGGCACCAGTCCAGCTGCATCGCCAGATCGTCGGGCTTTGCCGAGGTGAATATTCCACCGAAGCCCGCCCGCAAGTGCGCGAGGCCGGTTGTCTCTGAGGGACCGCTGGATTTACCCCCGCCCGTGGTTCCCGAGCAAAATATTCCCGCCAGCGAGTCGGCGATGCAGTGATGATCCCAGCGAGACCACTTCCAAAGCCTCTGGTCTAGCGACCACGGCTCGGTCGCTTGCTGACGCTTTTTCCGTCGCGTCAGAAATTTCCACACGGTGACTCCACTTAAAGATTAGTGCCTGCGCGTTCGCCTTACGGTTTTGCTTGATCACGGAGCATGCTGATAAACGTGCCCAGAGCTAAATTCTGCGGGCGCACCTTGCGGGCCTTGGCGAGCAGCTCTTCAAGCCAGTCGATCAGTGTTTCCACCGAAGCCAGACCGCTGCCGCTGAAAATGATGCTCCGCTGCGTATCAATCATTGCCGTCACGCGTGATTTTGATTTCGTCGGCGTGCCATTTCCCCGTTTCATCGCCTTCACTTTTCCGATTAATTGATCGCGGGAGAGCGCACCGCTTGCGACCTGCCCCGCCAACTCAGCCTGTACTTGCGGATTATCCACCCTGGCCAAGTGATATCCGGCCGCCGCATTGATAAAGCCGGCATCCACTTGCTCACGAATTTCCTGCGGAAGGTTCAGAAGTGCTACTGACTTGGTGACTGTCGCCGGATTCAGGCCAACGCGCTTGGCCACTTCGGATGCCGTCAGCCCACTGGCCTTCATAAATTGTTCGAGCGCTGTTGCCTGCTCCAACGGACGAAAGGATTCCCTCGCAAAATTTTCAATCAGTCTCATCTCCCGCACGTCGGCGTCCGTAAGTGGCGTTTCGCGAACACGCGCCGGGACGGTTTCCAGTGCGGCCAGTTCAGCGGCCATCCACCGCCGCTGACCCCAGATGCCGATGTAATGCTCTCCCTCGCGTACCACTCCAATCGGCTCCAGCAAACCGTGGGCTCGGATGGTCTCGGCAAGTTCCTCAAGCTCTTGGCGCCCGAAATGCTTTCGTTCATTGTCCCTCCAGATAATTTTCTTTCGTGGGATTTGCTGATTTTGATATTCGCCAAAGAAAGCCGCCATGATCCACCTCATATCTCTATTGTCGTGCGAACACGCGTCCGCGACGCGCTCCACACATTCATTGCGTCGAACGACGAAAATATTTCATTTTTCTAATCTGATTGCCTGCATAGACCGCTGAAAGAGCGGTGGACGGCGAAGTCTGTCCCGTGGCCTGTGCGGGCAATTGAATTCTTGAAGAAAAAAACATGAGATGAAATAACTTGCCGCGAAACCACAAGTATCTCTTGGATTCACGCGACGCGTGCGAACGTCCGGTGATCTAATGAAGCCGTGGCCGACTGATTAACTTGAGGCCAGGAAGATTTCAACAAGAGTAAACAAAGTTGAGAATGACGGCCCGGAGTTGCTCGAATAATCTTGCAGCCACGGTGACGGTCACGTCACAGCATCCTGGATAGACGAACGCTTTTGGCAGTCGGCGCGAAGCGCCGCGTAACCTGTCCGGGATGCAACGAGTTTGGGAGAGAGCATTCGGGTATAATTCAACGATGAAGACCAAGGCGTTAGTCCGATTCTTGAACCGAGCCGCGCGATTTGACGGGGACGTTGAATTCGTCGATGTGATCTCTACGGCAGCGATGCGCGGAGACCTGACACCTACCGCCAACGACAAGGTTTTTAATTACGTGAATCCCGGGAAGCATCCGCGCCTTTCAAATCAACAGGCCACGGCCGGCGCGCGCGGGAATATCCGCAAGAACTCCCGCAAGATCGCGCACAGCATTACGAAGGCTCTGTCCTACTTGGTTTGCAACCTCACCCCAACTGCGCGGGTCCCGTTCATTGGGCGCCGACGGCGACGCGTGGACTTTTACCCCATAAATGTCAATCTGAATAGGTGCGTGCTCGATCCCATCTTTCTGGACTTCGTCTCCACCATCATGGCGCGATTCTGGATTCATGTGCGGACCCCCGATCCAACAGGGGCATTAAAACCAGGCGATCGGAGCCGAATAAGACCTTTCCCGCCATGGCAACGTGCGAGATCGGCAAGCGCATCAATTAGCTCGGCGTAGTCCTCGGGATCAATCAGTGTTGGATCCCAAACCAGAACGAACGCGGGCAATTGGTGTTTCTCGGTTTCCACAGGACCTTTTGAAGCGTCTTTCGCCATGGTCAATTCCAAGATATGTCATGGGCATCATACCTTTGGTCCTACGATTGAGGAAGATTGGGCAAATGCGCCGGCGGTCGCAGAAACTGCTCACCCATCCATTTCAGCACATAACCCGCCGCTCTAAGTTCCTTGATGAGCGCATAACGGTGATCATCGTAGTTGCCAGTCCATGACCTGCTTCATCTCACCGTCGCGAGTAGGCCAGAGCAGCAGATGCCAGTTTGCCCATCAGGCACCAGCCCGGCAAGGTTTTTCTCTGTACGCAGTACTGCGAAATGGCAGAGAGTCCGAGAAATTCATGCAGCAACGCCGTTGCGAGTTCTGTTGGTAACCCGCTGGTTCCAATTATCCGGCACGAAAACTCATCAGCTTAGCACCGCCTGGGCCGCCGCCTGTGGTTTGCAACACACCCCCCTCATAACTAAAATCCAGAGATGGCTGAGCCCTTCAATTTGTCGAGATATAAACGCGAGCAGACAGCGAAAGCAAGGGCAAACGCGGAAGCGCCGATGCCGATTTCCGCGCCCACAAAAAAGCCCCGGAAAAATGCCACATCGACGGAGCATCTTTCGGGCTCGGTGCTCAACGGCTGGCGTCAGCGAGCGCGGCGTGACAAGATCGTGTACTCTCTAAAACCGGCCGACATCGAAGCAATTTGGGTCGCACAAAAGGGACTGTGTTCGGTCACTGCACGACCGCTAAACCTCACCAAAAATGACCCTTGCCGAGTTTCGCTGGATCGGGTTGACCCATCGAAGGCCTACACCGTCGATAATGTGCGTCTTGTTTGCACGTCCGTGAATTACGCTCGTCACGTTTTGACTGATGACGACTTGCGAAAGTTGCTTGAAGACATGCATGAGGTGGATCGGCTGCGTCAAGCTCGGGATAAATGGAAGGGATCGGGGAACTGGTACGCCGATAAAGTACTTCGTCCGGAATGGGAACGGGTGTTTGGTCGGAAGGAAATCAATCCCGCTCGGCCAACCGATCCATCGCGCCCTTGAATAAATCTGTCATTTTGGCGGGCAGTCCGCGAATTTCGCTCAGAAATGCGGTTACGAGTTTCACTGGTGTCCCGCTGGCTCCACTCTGTTGCAATCAGGTGAGTTTTACCACGAGAGGCCGCGCCGGAAATTTCCGGCGCGGCGTTGACGTGGGCAAAGGAACCTTGATCTACAACGAGTTGCCACGCTTCGCGTGGTTCCCACTTTAAGCGACGGTCCTTCAGACGTAGGTTCGAACCGACTTTTTCGAGCGTATCTCTCAATTCTTCAGGGTCGCGTCGCTGTGCGACGTATTTCAATTGTTTAGAGCCATTTACGAACCGTTTTATCGGTTCGAACCGTTTCACGTCATGGCGTTGAAGGGCTAGAACACTATCTTGCAGTTTCTTCTTCGCTTCGATGGCATCGGCCTTGCGTTTTCGGAACTCCGCAGCAGAAAATGCTCCTGCGTCTAAATATGCCGCCGTGAGGCGATCCAGTTTTTTGTCTATCTTCGCGATCTCCGCTTCCGCTGTGCGTCGGGCGTCCTCAATAGCCGTATTTTGATGCTGACGATCTTTCTCAATTTCAGCGACCAGCCAGTCGGCCGTTTCGTCGGGCAGCGACAGCGTCTCCAAAGCGGCGGCAAGTTGCTCGGTCAAAGCTTCCTCGCGAAGGTAGGGCTGGCCGCAATCCTTTTTCACGCGCTTCGTGCAGCGGAGATAATTGTGGCCTTTTTGGGTTTCCATAGTGATGCCGCAGCCGCATTCGGCACAGTGTAAAAAGCCGCGGTAGACGTAGTGCTTTACGTGCAAGGAATTCGGCTTGCCGCGAAGCCCGATCTGGACCTGAACTTTGTCGAAGAGCTCTTTCGTGACGAGGGGTTCGTGAGAGCCTTGATGCATTTCACCGTTGAGGACAAAGACGCCATAGTAGAAGGGGTTTTGGAGAAGGTATTCGTAGCGGTATACATGCATCTGACGACCCTTTACGCTCCGAAGTCCTTTCGCGTTCAAGATTTGGCGGAGCTTCCCGAACGTGTACTTTCCGGTGGCGTAGAGCTCGAACGCCATTTTTACAAGCGGAGCTTTCTCGGGATCGGGAACGATGGTGCGGAGTTTCGGTTCGTTGAGGTACCCGACCGGCGCTTTCCATGACCAGACGCCTTCGTTTACCTTTTGGCGCTGGCCACGACGGATGTTGACGGAAAGGCTGTCGGAATAATATTTGCTCTGACCGAAGGCGAGGTTGAGCATCAATTTACCTTGGGCAGTCGGGTCAAACCAAAACGTGCAGAACTTGAGGTCGCGAATTTTGCCTTCGTCGATAAGGTCGATGACACGGCCGCCGTCTAAAGCGTTGCGAGCTAATCGATCGGGGTGCCAGGCGATGATGCCGCTCGCCTCGCCTGCTTCGATGCGATCGAGCATTTCATTGAAGAGCGGACGACCCTTGGTCATAGCGCTTTGGCTTTCCTCAAAGCTGCCGACGATGTCAAGGTTGTCGCGGCGTATGAGTTCCCGAATTTCGGCAAGCTGATCGCCGATACTGCGGACTTGCCGCTCCTCCGTGCCGGTCGATTTGCGGACATAGATGAAATATTTTTTACGTTCGTTTTCCATACCGATACTTTAGCGCGAATCGAAGACGGCGCGAAGAGAATAATATCCACAAGTTGGTCCATTGTCGCGCGAAAAATTTTGAGCGGCAGTTACGGAGTGACGCCCCAAATAGGGAGACGTGAGACGACGTAATCGAGAAGACGCTTGTATCTGGCTGTAAGCTTTTTATCTTGGAGTTGGGAAAACTTTTCGTGTTCGCCGCGAACGAACTCGTAGAGGGGCTTAACCATGTCAACGATCGGTGCCTCGGACATTTGTCTCGTTGCGTGACCGAGAAAATCGATAACGAGTTTGCCGTCGGCATCGGCACATATGAACGACCTGCATGATTCGGCTAATTTCAAGGAAATGGTTTCGATCATCGGATGGTCGCTATAACCTCGGCCATTCAGATATCGGGAAAGTTCTTCATCAACGACAACACGTGGCGAGCCGGCGATTTCGCTTTCCAGATGGTGGGCGGTGACCAATGCGGGTCCGTAGAGACTGCCGGGTTCAAGCTGCGCACCAGCCCCGATGGCGATCGCACCGCGTAATGATAATTTTGCTGCGAGGGATAAGAGCATTGCCAAACAACACGCAGATATAAGGCGAAATACCGGCTCAACGGTTCTATCGCCGTGTTCGTTGGCAATGGGAGCGAAGAAAACAAATGAGTCGGCGAACTGTTGCGTGTGCAGTTCCGCAAACCCAAGCTGGAAGAATTCGTTGTTGCTTGTCGCGCCAGTATTGGCATGCAGCAGAAAACTGAAATAGACCGTGCCGGTTTGTTGTGGGAACGTCCGGTTCAGCGTGTTGTTGTCTATATTGCTTCCGGCGTTGCTGTAAAAGCCATTTGCCGTTGTCGCCGGGGTGACCTGCAAATCCTGACTTCCACCCGATAAGGTGAGTGCGCCATTTGTGTAATTGAGAGACTGGGTCGCGATGTTGACCGCGCCAGGGTTGTCGGAAGTGTAAGCCCCGGTGAAACCGCTGCCGCCGTTGAGATTGTTAGCCGTCGAGCCCGCACTATAGCTCTCAAAATTGTCGGAGGCTATCACAGAAGCGTTTACGCGGTGGTCGAGGGACAATACGCACCCAACTAGCGCCCCAAGAATTGTGCATTTTCTCATCCGTATTTCTCCATCCTTCCTTTCGCGACGCGAAAATAGCAATTTGCGACAATGAGTCAAATAATTCCGCGAATTTTTGTCGCAGTGATGGTTAAAGTTGAGCCAGGCGAATTCGCGAATACCGTGCCTGTCCGATGTTGCCCAAGTCGGATGGCCGTCCCATTCCGCAATAATGTGGGGAGTTAAATCGTTTTCATACGGATATGAAGTTTACGAGTTACCTCCTTGCTCTGGCACTGGGATTCCGATGCGCTGTCCCGGTGATCGCCGCGGTAAATGACCGCAATTGGGACGTCGACGGCATTAAACGCACCGGGATCGTCTGTACGCCCGTGGCAAGCGCTCAGCAGCCGGCCGCCGGCTGGCCGGTGGTGTTTGTCTTTCACGGCCACGGTGGCACCGCCCAGAATATCCGCCGTCAATTTCAAATCGACACACTTTGGCCCGAAGCGATCGTCCTCTATCTGCAAGGTCTTCCCACCGTCGGCCAGATCACCGACTCGCAGGGCGTCCGTGCCGGCTGGGATTCGGTCGATACCACCGACAAAAACAGGGACCTTCGCTTCTTCGACACGGTGCTGAAAGACCTGATCGACAACGAGCACATCGACCCCAAGCGCGTTTTCAGCACGGGACATTCCAACGGCGGGGGTTTCACGTTCACCCTCTGGGCACACCGGGGCGATACACTCGCGGCCGTCGCCGCGTCAAGCTGCATCGCGGCAATCAAAGACTGGCCGCTGCTCCAGCCCAAGCCCGCGATGATGTCCTGCGGACGCTACGACCCAATGGTGAAGTTCGCCTGGCAAACGAAGATGATCGATCGCTTGAAATCCCTTAACAACGTCGCCGCCGACGGCAAGCCTTGGGGACGCGACGGCACATGGTACGACTCCGATGGCGGAACTCCGCTGGCCACCATCATCTATGATGGCGGACATCCTCCACCGACTGACATCGGCCAGCGCATCGTCGAGTTCTTCAAAACCGTCTCGCTCAGTGACGACAAATAGATGCCCGCGCCTTAACCAAAAACACCAGTCTTGTTTTCCTAACCTGGGGAGAACTCAACAACTGTGGTGACTTCGAAGGATGAGCGGTCCTCATTCCAGCGGTCGGCCCACCTCCCAATGATGCCCCGCCGGATCCATGATGCGCCCCAGTCGCCATCCGTGCTGATCGCTGACGGGCACGATTTGCTGTGCGCCCGCGGCGACGGCGCGCTCACAGACTAATCGCGGATCGCTGACGATAAGCAGCATGCGCACCGAGCAACCGCCCAAAGACTCCGGGCTGAAATTCTGGTGAGCGGGCGATTCTTCCGCCACCCAGAATTCCGCGCCGTCAACCGAGAGCCTGGCGACGCCGCCGCCGGGAACGCAATAGGTCTCAACCGCACCGAAGGCTTGCTTGTAGAACTCCATCGCTCGCGGCCAGTCCCGCACGGAAAGCGTTGCCGTGATCTGAGCGCGAATGCTGTGCTTTGAGGGTTCACTGGTCATAAAAAGAACAATACAGACGAGATCATTGCAGGAGCAAGACGGGAAATGGATTCAATTCCTGTCCTAAGAGCCTCTAAGACATTCGCAGCAAAAACCGGCGGCTGATCGGCGCTATCAGCGCACCACCCCGATTCATTCATTGCCAGAACCATCATCCCGGCTGCGTCGCCGGCGGCGGCGTGGGAACCGACGGATGATCCAGCACGAACACCCATTTGCCGTCTTTCATTGCCATCACCACGGTATATCGGCCGTGCACTTGCTCGCCGGTGGGCATGGTGATCGTCCACAGGCCGTGGTCGATGACATAATCTCCCGCGACGAGATATTGCGGATCATCGAGCTGTATAGTCGCGCCGCGGTTTGCCTTGACCAGTTGCGCGAACATATCGTGCGCCGCCTGCCAGCCCTGGCATACCATCGAATCAGGCGGATAGATCACCAGGTCGGGGCTGTTCCACGCTCGGCCGCAGCAGCAATAGTTGGCGTCGAAGATCATCCGGGGGAACTGTGGGGGTGTTTTCGCTGGTCATTGTTCTGATCCTTCCGGTTCAATCTTATCTTCTCAAAATGAGCGGAGAGCGAAATTCCCATGCGAAGAAAAAGGGGGAGAAGAAAAAAGGGGACATTCATAATTATTAATTATGAATGTCCCCTTTTTTCAACCTGCTTCAACGATCTGGCACGCTCGCGTTTCAATGAACGCGTCTTGGGATCCACGGAGATGCCCAGCCCCTCCAGGGCCAGCACGCCCAGAATCGGCTCTGATCCCTCGGGGCCGAAGATGATCGGCGTGACGGTTTCCTCCCCCATCAGCGATATGCGCGCAAACCCATATTCAAGTTCCACCGGACTGCCATCAGCCAATTCGTAGACATTTTTCCCCTCGGGCTTGATGCCCGCCTTACGCAGGGCCTTGGCCGGAGCAAGACAGTCAACAGCACCCGTATCGACGAGAAACTCCGCCGCGAATCCTTTGCCGCGACCGGCCAGATTGCGGACGGTGGTGGTTACATGCGTTAAACCCATTGAAGTATCCTACGGTCGTAAATTGGAGCGAACAAGCAAGTTTTGGGCGGTGGTCCAGTTTCAAATAATTCCTTCGTTTGGCGGGAGTGCTCCGCATTCCGGGCATCGGTCGGGTGTGGCGCGCGTGTCGTAGCCGCACAGGGGACACAGCCCACCGAGGTGGCGGCGTATCACCGGGAGCGATCTTGCAATTTGGAAGCTGCGATACGCTTGGCCAAGAATGATGCCCCATCCGGCTATCAGCGCAAAGTCTTCGACGTACGTTCGATTCCGAAAGGCAATGAAGTCAAAAAATAGAGTACAACCGACCACGCGGGAAAAACCCCAAACCAGTACCACGGTCCTGGGGATGTGGGGTTTATGCAATCTCGCCAGATTTGTTTACGTCGTTCCTTCGGGAGCGACGCTAATTCAGGGATCATTTTGTCTGATAAATATAGCGGCATCCGCCAATAGTATACCGGGCCTCATTCGATGAGCTTCAGTAAATCCTCAATCTCTCAAACCGACTTCGCTAGACCGGCCCCCCTCGCCGGTAAATTCTAAGGGGTCGGGAATCTGAGGACATCTAAAGGCTACGAATGTAAGTCACATCCCCTGCGGCTTGGCGGGTGATCCAAAGGTAATGCGCCAAGTGACCACACGGCCGTTTTAGTTAAATAGTAATCAAACTTTTAGGCGCCCCAGCCTGAAATCACTCGAAAAGCGCACCAAAGCGCACCGTTTTGCATGATCATGCGCGAGCCACAGCACGGCGCGATTCGGCAATTTCACTTCTCGCCCCCATCCCTCCGCCCCAATCTCACCTTCTCAAAATGCGTCGAAGTCGGAATCCCCATGATCAGAAACGCGATGGTAAAAACGGCCGTGCCGAGGTTGAAGCCGGGAACGAACGGAACCAGTAGCAGCAGGATCACGCCGACAATCAAGTTGAATGCTCCCCAGAAAAAGTTTACGAGAGCCGATGAAAGTCCCTTTCCCGGCGGCTTGGAAAATGGCGACGGAAACGGCTCGCCGCGCAATCCGCACACCAGGTGCGGAATGCCGTTGCACACGAACAGCCCCGCGAAAAAACAGGCGACGTAATACAGAATGACCATGCCACTGCGTTTAATGTAAATCGGCCACCGGTGCAACTCGGAATTTTGACGGTATAACCTGAGGATGCACGGCAATCCCCTCCTCTTTCGCGATCTGGCTTACATCTTCATCGCCGCAACGGCCGGTGGGCTGCTCGCGTGGCGGGTGAATCTTCCGCTGATTCTCGGCTTCGTCGCCGGGGGAATAGTCATCAGCCCGTTCACACCGGGCCTGCGGCTTTCGGATGTGCAGGTCTATCACGAAGCGGCCGAAGCGGGTGTGGTGCTGCTGATGTTTTCCATCGGCGTGGAGTTTTCCGTGCCGGACCTCATGCGCGTGAAATGGGTCGCGCTGTGCGGCGGCACTATCGGCATCGCGCTTTCGGTCGGGCTGGCGATCGGCATCTCCCATCTGATCGGCTGGAGCGTCATGCAGGGAATCGTGATCGGCGCCACCGTTTCCGTCGCCAGTACGATGGTTCTGGCGCGGCTCCTGACCGATCGCGGCGCGATGAACACCACGTTCGGCCGGGTCATGATCGGCATCACGCTGTTTGAGGATCTGGCCGTCGTGCTGATGACCGTGGTGCTCCCCAGCTTCGCCAGCTCCGAGCAGGATCGGTTCAAACAGGCGGCGTGGACGTTGGGCAAAGCGGTCATCCTCCTCGTTCCGCTGACGATTTTCGCGCTCAAGCTGATTCCCGCCGTCCTGCGCCGCACGCGGAACACCGGCAGCACGGAACTCATGCTGCTGATCGCCCTGGCAATCTGTCTCGGCACGGCCGCGCTGGCGCAGGCGATTGGATTTTCAGTGGCGCTGGGGGCATTCATCGCCGGCCTGGCGATCAGCAGCTCACATGATCTTCACGAGATGCACGACCGCCTACTGCCGCTGCGCGATGCGCTGGTGGCGCTGTTTTTCGTGTCGCTGGGAACGCTGATCGAGCCGGAGATTATCTGGCACAGCCTGCCGCTGCTGGGCGTCATGCTATTTCTGATTCTGGTTGGGAAGTTCGTCATCTGGATGGTCGTGGTGGCGATGTTCCGCTACCCGCTGCGCGACGCCATCGCCGTGGCGGCCGGCCTGACGCAAATCGGCGAGCTTTCCTTCGTCGTCGTCCAGACGGCATCCAAAAATGGCCTGGTGCGCGAGGATGTTTTCAACGCCACGCTGGCGGCATCGCTGATTTCCATCTTTGCGAACGTCTTCCTGACGCGATGGGCGTTTCCGAAATCAATTGAGAAGGCGACAGGTGAGGCGGCTCCATTACAATTATCTCGGAATGCGACCGCTGACGAAATCTAATTCACGTTTCGCCTCGCGAGTTTGGCCGTTGGACAGCCAACACACCGGAAGCGCGAATTCCGATTGAATCGCCGATACGAACTCCTCTGCATTCTCAACCGGCCATTGGCGATAGTGCGGTATGGCCTGCTTCAACGACTGCGTGGTATCGGCCATTTTTTCCAGAACATCCGACGGTGTCGGCTCAAACTTCTGTCCCATTAATTCGTAATATGCGCATGCCATCGGCGGCAGATATGGCAGGTGATCAACGTGCGTCAACCCCAATGCATCAAGGCCGCCGCATGCTCGTATGGCATATCGCAGCATGACGAGATCCAGCGCACCGCGGCGAAACTTGCCGGGCCATCCGTCGTCATTATTGTGAATTTCTGTCGGGATGCGGGATTGCTCTTTAAACTCTGTCACCAGCGGCCCGTTACCATGTCGCACGATGTAGGGCCGAATTATTCCCAGTCGCGTGCGGGAGAATTCTGCGCCGCTTTCATTTAATAGGTCGTCAGCATTGGTAAATGTTGTCTTGCTCCACGTCGTGTGCGGGTGGAATCCGTATCGCTCATCGAGCAAGACACCCTGTGCGCCCTCAAAAATTGTGCACTGCGATTTCCGCAATATGGTTGACGCGGTATCGGTGTCGATCAGATTCGTTCGGCCGGCAATCCCCTCGTAGACCTGTGCGGCTGTTTCAATCCAGGTTGTATTGTTGAATACCTCCAGTTCCTGTTTCGTTGCCAGAGAAATGTATTCACTCAGATCAGACCTTTTTCGATCCAGCGATACGCGAAGTTTCCGCCTCACCGTGGAAGAATCCCTCATTTCCCCGGCTCGTAATGGGTCACCAAATCTCTGGGAATCGTCCGCGCATTCGCCGATTCCCATCCCGCAGGTGCCATGGGCGCAGTCGCCTCTGGCGCGTTCACGGATTCGATTGGCAATTTGCTGAGGTGGCGTGACGACCAGGCACCTTTCGTCGATAAACGTCCGCTCCATCGCATTGTTCACTCCAATTTCGGCCAGGTGTGCCGCCTCATTCAGCATCGCATACGGCTCAATCATCATGAACCGTGACAGGAGTGTTCTTGAATCCGGACGAAAAGTTGCGCTGCCAAACTGTGCGAACGTGTGATGCCGCCCGTCTGACAGAACCACGTTGTGGGCTGCTTGCGGTCCACCGTTGAAGCGGACGATCCACTCGGCGCCGAGCCGCATTGCCAGGTAATCGATCATCGATCCCTTGCCCGCATCGCCGAAGCCCAGATCGACAACCTCGATGATTTGCCCGCTCATAGCCTGCGCGTGCCCGAGGAAGTAGGCGGAGTCGAGCCCGATCCGAAAAGCCCTGCAATCGACTTCAGGATGCGTTCGACTATCGCGGAAATCTTTCCCCGCCTCGCCAAATCCTGGCGAGCCTGGTCCAGCGTGATCACTCCTTCATTGGCGCCGATCGTCATGGCGATGCATTCGGAAGTATCGTCTGGATCGCCCAGACGCAGGACATTTCTCTCCCCGATCAGAGCTTGCCAGAAAGCAATTACCTGAGCATCGGCACCATGATGCGCACCGCCGGGCAGGATGAAATAAAGGTTATATTTTTCAGACGCTTCCGCCGCGATCTCCTGAATGGGGATATTCGCCTGCGGATCAATTCCAATCAGCTTGTGAACGTGTGCGCGATTGACAAACGGATACGCCATTTCATCGCCAATGATGAACAAATACCCCTTTTTCCTGCGTTTTTCCCAGCAATCGATGGAAGTATGTCGCGCTGCGACGAATAGCGTCAGTTCATAACTTTCGGTTTTCTGCCCACCGCCGCCGCCTTCCAGAATTATGTTTTCCAGATTCTGATCCATCCGGTTATCCGACTCGAACTGACCGACTTGCAGCGGCACCCGGTCGCAGGTCGCATCTCCGATGGCCGCAAAGAGAATCTGGGGATGCGGCAGATATTTGTGACCCAGCAGCAGTTCATGCAGATGCGGTAAATCCCGATGGATCGCGCGTACCACCTTGCCCATCGAGCCCGTTATGTCCAGACTGATTAAAATGGCGTTCGAATCCGGGTGCTCATGGCTGTCTCGACTCTCGCGAACCGTCATCCCGTAAGGATTCAGAGACGGATGCACCGCCAGATTGCCAGATTGTTGCGCGCGGAGGCTGTAATCGAAGGTATCCTTGCCAGCAATTGACCTCGTACGCACGTTGGCGTGAAAACTTGCGGCAGACCATGCACCACTACCCATGATAGCTCCTGGCAATTCGGGTTTAGACGGTTCGGGGCATTTCCAGCAGCCGAAATTGCCGCGGACCCCAGAGCACCTCGATCAGTTTGTCGAAATCATCCAGCAGCTTCCACGCATCGCGAGTTTCGCCGGCGCGCTGCATGTGGCGGGAAATTCCCGGCTCGACATTTTTTCCGATGAGATACGACATCGAATTGGCGGCGAAAAGCAGATCGTTTTGCGCGCTTGCGACAAATGTACCGCTTGCGGCCGAGGGGTACCATTTTCGCCACCGCATGGGTGCCAGATAAGGAAGCATACCGAAGGGCGCCGCCGCACTGAAAGCGATCAATATCAGCTTGTGTTCGCGGGGTTCGATCAAAATATGATCCGGTGTCACAGCCGTGTGAGCGAGATTCTGCTGATGGACGAACCCCAGGATGGTCAGAAGCCGCCGCCATATCCACGCCATGTCCCGGGCATCCAGTCCGTTGGGATATGCTGCCCGCACCTGTTCCAGGGAATAAAGGTCGTCCGGTCCTGTGATCCCTTCAAAATATGACAGCACATTTACGAGACGATCTGGCTCTTTGTCGTCCTGGCTGTACTGGATCGATCCAACGTGAACGGGAAGAAAAGGCGCGTACCGTGCTTCTCGATCCGCCTCGTGAAGTCGTCGAAGGGTTTCCGCTTCCCGAGCGACGTGCGGATTACCGCGATAAGATCGAGCGATTTTGAACACTCCACCGCGCTTTGATCCGCTTAGATCGCAGCGATAAAGATTGCAAAGGTCGCCCATCGCCAGACGATTCCGGACGGTCACTGGACCGGTGCTAAGACGCAATTCAATCGGCTCGTCGCATTCAGCCGCTGCGTCGACCGCCAGGCCACAACGGGGACAAAAACGCGGCACAACGCCCGAAGAATCGCTGTAAACGCACTGTGAGCATGTGAATGTTGCTGCCATGAAAGCTGGCAGAAAGTATACCGAATTCGCCGTATTGAACCTTCTAAACCGCCGAGTTTGCGCTAATCGAGATCAGCGGACCGAGCACCTGTTGACGAAAAAAGTAGGGCGAAACGAAGATGGGTGCTGGTCACAGAGCAGTTAATCCACGACCCACCAACGATTTAACTCATTAAAAAATGAAAAATCCGGAGGATTTTCCAAATCTTGGGATATCCGGTAGTATACTCACACCAGCCGCCATGAATTCATTACGACAACGCAGGAGATTGTATGTCGTTGCTGGATGTTATGGCATTGGACCAGGATTTGGATCAGCTCGTTTCCCTGTTCAGGCTTCTCTCCGATAAGACGCGATTAAACGTTCTTTTGTCCCTGGCCAAGGGTGAACGGAACGTCACTTCCCTTTGCGAAGAACTTGGCCTTCCGCAGCCCACGGT
>Ga0302324_100012707_pt1 | contig 17153 bp, 14 predicted proteins | sample Palsa_T0_1_FD_201949 | JGI IMG/M metagenome (GOLD analysis project Ga0302324, IMG submission 201949) | Peat permafrost microbial communities from Stordalen Mire near Abisko, Sweden - Palsa_T0_1 | ecosystem: Environmental > Terrestrial > Soil > Palsa > Peat permafrost | place: Sweden: Abisko...
GCGACGCGGATGGCACTGCTCGACGCCGCCGAGGAGCTCCTCATCTCCGAAGGGGTGGTCGGCATCACCACGCGCAAGGTGGCCGATCGTGCGGGGGTGAATCAGGCGCTCGTGCATTACCACTTCGGCACCATCGAGCAGCTCCTCCTGGCCGTACTCGAGCGGGTGTCCGTCAAGGTGAAGGAACGATCGGAGCAGATCTATGCCGGCGAGGACTCGTTCATCGACGGGTGGTTCAAGGAGACGGAGGCGAAGATCACCGCCGACCTGAGGCGGGGCTGGGGCAAGGTGTGGCTCGAGAACCTGACGCTGGCCGCCAACCGCCCGAAGATCGGCAAGCAATACGCGAAGGCCGCGACCATGACTCGCAAACTCCACGAGGAGCATGTGGCCGACATGCTCGAAGGCCTCGGGATCGACGGTGAGGAGTTTCCCGCTCAGGGCATCGTGACGCTTCTCGATGCCATAACTTCGAAACTCATCCTCGACCGTCTGGTAGGAATCAGGGCTGGACATCGGGAACTTCTCGACATTCTGCACCGCCTATGGGACCGAGTGGGCGAGCCGCTCGAGCCAAGGCGGTGCGGTGACGTGACGCTGTAAGGAGCGAGGGGGAGCGGCAGTGGGCGGGGACGAATTGCCCTGGATCGTGGATGGCTACGTGAACGCCAATCCACCTCACCTCGGGTTGAACTGGGGGCTGACCGACGAAACCTACGGCGAGCGAAGGGCAAAGCCGCAGGACATCGAAGAATTGGTCGCCGACATGGACCGCAATCGCGTGGCGCGGGCGCTGCTGGCCCCACCCCCCGAATCGGCCATGGGCGATCCGGTCGCAGGCTATCGGTGGACGCTCGACGCCGTGCAGCGCTACCCCGACCGATTCGGCTTGAGCGTCAGGGTCGATGCCAACCAGGGCATTCGGGCGGTCCGCCATCTCGAGAGCATGGTGCGCAACGACGGCGCCCGGGCCCTGCGCATCGTTCCGTATCGGGATGAAAAGAAGGCGAGTCATCGCTCGTACTATCCGCTGTACGCCAAGTGCATCGAGCTCGGAATTCCGGTGACCATCACGGTTGGCATGCCCCTGGTGCAACGAGCGGGCACCGTGCAGAACCCGAAGCACCTGGACAAGGTCTGTGCGTTCTTCCCCGAGCTGGTGGTCGTGAGTGCGCACGGTGGCGCCCCGTGGACCGACCTTCTGATTCAGCTCTTGCGCACCTGGCCGAACTTGTACCACATGATCTCGGCCTATGCGCCGAGCCGGTACCCGGCCGGTCTTGTGGCGTTCGCCAACTCGGCAAGAGGTCGTCACAAGGTGATGTACGCCTCCGACTACCCGCTCCTCTCCTTCGATCGGGTGCGGCGCGAGTTGCCCGAATGTGGTGTAACCGACGAGGCCATGCCATGGTTCCTCCGGCGGAACGCGACCAAGGTGTTCTGGGCCGAAGAATCCGATTGAGTTGCATCGTGGTCCGACGCTGGATCGCCCGTCCATCTCGCGTGACGAGGCCGAAACGTTGTACGGAGGTCGGAACCGTGTTCCTGGCTCGGCCCGCGCGCGGTACGTCATACTGACGCCGTGCGGCATGGCGATCTCCCGGCGACCCGATCAAAGAAGAGAGCGGGCACCGCGCCTGCGGTGTCGCCCCCTCGGCAGGCGCTGAGCGGACTTCGCATTTGCGACTTCTCGGGCCAGCTGGCGGGGGCCGGGGCAACGCGCTTCCTGGCCGCGATGGGAGCTGAGGTCATCCGCATAGAAGACCCGGTGACTGAGGGCTCCTGGGACGTCCTGCGCGGCGTGGCTCCGTTCGTCGACGACCGTCGAGGTCGAGACTTTGGCGGTGCCTTCAACAACCACAACGTCGGGAAGCTTGGCGTCACGCTGAACCTGCGCACGGACGCCGGGAAGCAACTTCTCCGAGAGCTGGTCGCCATCTCGGACGTGGTGACCGAGAACTTCGCGGCCGGCGTCCTGGCCCGCCTGGGTTTCTCCTACGAAGAGCTGCGCGCCATCAGGCACGACATCGTGTACGTATCGAACACCGGCTTCGGCAATACGGGCCCGTATCGTGACTTCAAGAGCTGGGGGCCGATTGTGCAGGCCTGCTGCGGCCTGGCCTTCTCCACGGGCCTCAACGGAGAGCCGCCCGCCGGCATCGGCTATTCGTATATGGACCACCACGGGGGCAATTTCATGGCGATCGCAGTTCTCGCCGGCCTGATGCACCGCAATCGCACCGGTGAGGGCCAGTGGATCGACATCTCGAACACGGATGCCGGGGCGCTCCTGAACGGCCCGGCCCTCCTCGACTACACCGTGAACCGACGCCCCTTGCGACGTCCCGGAAGGCCCGACAGCAACCGCAGCGACTCGCCGGCCATGGCTCCACACGGGATCTATCCATCGGCCGGCATGGACAATTGGATCGCCATTGCGTGTCGCGACGATGGCGATTGGACAATTCTGGCCGGGCTCATTGACGCTCCCTGGGCGGACGACCCCGCCCTGGCCAGCCTCGCCGGGCGCAGGGAGGCGGAAGACACGCTCGACCGTATGCTGGGGGACTGGACCGGATCGCGTGACCACTTCGAGCTGGCCGCGGCACTGCGCGCGTTGAGCGTTCCCGCCACGGCGGTGCAGCGACCAGGCGAACGGATCGACCACGACGAGGGGACCATGGCGTGGGGTCTGTGGCCCACCGTGACGCATTCGAAAATGGGGGAGGTCCGGGTCGACGGTCTTCCTCTCCATTTCTCCGAGACCCACTGGGTCATGGAACGGGGTGGGCCTTGCCTGGGCGAGCACAACGAACGAGTTTTTGGCGGACTGCTGGGGCATTCCGATGACGAGCTGGCCCGCTTGCGAGAAGACGGCGTGTTGTGATCGGGACCCCGCCGGTCGCGGCGCCGACCGGAGCGCTCGACGGCGTGCGTGTCGTCGAGCTGGCGAGCGAGCACGGTGCCTTTGCCGGGAAAATGCTGGCCGATCTGGGCGCTGAGGTGATCGTCGTCGAACCCGCCGGCGGCCACCCCTCGCGCTTCTTCGAGCCCTTTGTGGATGATGTCCCCGATCTGGAGCGCAGCCTCTGGTGGTGGAACTACAACACCGGGAAGCTGAGTGTCACCCTCGACCTACATCGCGCCTTCGACGCCGACCGATTCCGCACCCTCGTGGCTTCGAGCGACATCGTCCTCGAAGGTGAGACCCCCGGCCGGCTACAGGGCCATGGTCTGGATTATGAAGACTTTGCGGCCGTGAAGCCGAGCCTCGTGTGGGTGTCGATCACGCCGTATGGGCGCGTTGGTCCCCGCTCCCACGAGCCGGCCACCGATCTCACGATTCTCGCCGGAGCCGGTCCGGCGTGGAGTTGCGGCTACGACGATCACCTACTCCCGCCCGTGCGACCAGGGGGGAACCAGGGCTACCAGACGGCGTCCATATGGGCGGTGGAGGGGGCGATGGTCGCGTTGTACGCCAGCCAGACGCTCGGTATCGGTCAGCACGTCGACGTGAGCATGCATGCGGCCTCCAACGTCACGACGGAAGCCGCCACCTACGAATGGCTTGTTGCCCAGGCGACGGTCGAGCGCCAGACGTTCCGACATGCCGCAGTACGGCAAACCCCGCCGCGGTTGATAACGGCCGGGGACGGGGGCTACGTGATCGTTGCTCCGCCGCGCCATGTAGCTGAGTTCCGTGCCCTCGTCGCATGGACCGTCGAACTGGCCCTGACCGAACAGATGGACGAGTTCTTCTTCGTCGAGATGGGGGTCGAGCGGGGCGGCATTGTCCTATCGGAGGTGGAAACCGATCCGATCGTTGCCGCGATCTACCAGGCGGGCAACGACTGCCTCCGTCTCGTTGCCTCACAGCTGCCGGCCAAGGACTTCTTCGTCAGCGCACAGAAGCGTGGCCTTCCCGCGGGAATGCTGTTCGCGCCCGAGGACGTCATGGAGGACCAGCACTACAAGGAACACGGATTCCCGGTCGAGATCTTCCACGAGGATCTTGATCGATCGTTTCTCTACCCCGGTGCGCCGTTTGTCGCGGGAGCGTCGCCCTGGCGTACACGTCGGCGCGCGCCTCACCTCGGCGAGCACACCGAGATGGTGTTCGGCCCACTCGAGGCTCAGCCCCAGTAGGGTTCCTCGGGTTTCCCCTTGCGGAGAGGACGTGATGGACAAGTTCGAGTCCCGGGTGATCGTGTCGGGCATCGGCCTCTCGGCCATTGGGCGAGGACTGGATCGAAGCGGACTGGACCTCGCGTTGGATGCCGCGCTGGGGGCGATCGCCGATGCGGGACTGACACCTGATGACATTGACGGGTTGGCATCGATGCCGTTCGGGGACAGACCGCCAGAGGAGATCACGGACGCACTGGGCCTGAGGCTCGACTGGATGGGGGGGTCCAATTCGGGAGCACAGCTCGGAGTGATGATCAACGCCGCCATGGCGATTGCCTCGGGAATCTGCCGCCACGTCCTCGTCTTCCGTTCTGTCCAGCGGCTGGGCGGCTTGCTGGGGAGTGCGTCCGGGGAATTGCCCGCCGCCCAGGGCCCCTGGGAATGGCACGTCCCATTTCACGAGTATTCCGCGGTGAACCTGATGGCGATGCAGGCCCGCCGGCACATGTACCAGTACGGCACGACGAGGGAGCAACTGGGCTGGATCGCTCTGACGTGCCGCCGTCACGCCGAGATGAACGAGCAGGCGGTTCTGCGCGCACCGATGACCATGGACGACTACCTCAATGCCCCGATGATCAGTGAGCCGCTGGGACGCTTGGACTGCGACCTGCCCGTCGACGGAGCGGTGGCGTTGGTCATGTCCGCCGCAGATTTTGCCGGAGACTGCCCGAATCGCCCCGTTCGCCTCGAGGCGGTCGGGTGCGCCAATCATGGCCCCCATGGCTGGGAACCGCGACTGGATTTCCCGGCGATGGGCGCCAAGGACGCGGCGGCGCAGATGTGGTCCCGGACCGATTTGCGGCCGGCCGACGTGGATGTGGCGGAGCTCTACGACGGGTTCACGGTCCTCACCTTGTCGTGGCTCGAGGCGCTCGGATTCTGCCGGGAAGGTGAAGCAGGAGGCTTCGTGGAAGGCGGGCAGCGCATCGGGCTGGGGGGAGAGTTGCCGATGAACACCTATGGAGGTCAGCTTTCGGCGGGAAGGCTCCACGGCTTCTGGTTGTTTCATGAGGCGGTGCTTCAGCTGCGCGGTCAGGCGGGGCGCCGGCAGGTGCCCGGGGCCGAAGTGGCAATCACGTCGGCGGGTGGTGGCTTCCGGTGCGGGTGCATTCTGCTTACGGCGTGAATCACCCGGGTGCTTACAGCGCCATGAGGCCCCCCTCCGCTTGACACTGCAGGTGCCGAGGATTAAGCATGCGCTCAAATAATCTGGCCGTAGGTTTCCATCCCGGTCGATGCGTGTGTTGTCGGATCGGTCGGAACTGTGGAGCAACGCACGATGAAGGAGCAGAGTGGTTCTGGGTGCACCTGACTTGTTGCTCGAGAGAGCGTGCCGAGGGCCATGTACGACGTCCTGAAGGGTGTCAAGGTCGTCGAGGTGTCCTCGTGGCTGTTCGTTCCTGCCGCGGCCGCCGTCCTCGCCGACTGGGGAGCGGAAGTTATCAAGATCGAGGATCCGGTTTCAGGGGATCCCATACGGGGGCTGACCAACGCCGAGAACTCAGGCGCCCTCATGAATCCGAACACGGAGCTCCCCAATAGAGGCAAGCGAAGCGTGGGCGTCGATATCTCGACCGAAGAGGGTCGGGAGATCCTCTACCGGTTGGTTGATACCGCTGATGTATTCGTGACCAACTTCCTCCCGGGTGCCCGGCAGCGCCTGGAAATCGACGTCGAGCACATTCGCGCCCGGAACCCGGACATCATCTATGCCCTCGGCACCGGGCAGGGGTCGCTCGGACCCGAGGCCGACCGGGGTGGATTTGATCTCGCCAGCGCATGGGCTAGGTCGGGGGCGGCTTACCAGATGACTCCCGTTGCCGGGGAGCCGCCGAATCAACCGGGATCGCTGGGCGACCTTTCCGGAGGCATGAACCTGGCCGGGGCGATAGCCGCTGCGCTCTTTCGTCGGCAATGCGACGGCCACGCTCCGGTCGTCGAGGTCTCGCTGTACGCGACGGGAATCTGGTGGATGGCCCAGGCGATCACGGCGGGAGCGGTCGGAGTGACGAGGGAATTCCGTACCCGACGCAATCCCTTCAATGCACTGGTGAACTACTTTCCGACCAAGGATGGGCGCTGGGTCTGCCTCGTCTACTTGCAGGCGGACCGCTGGTGGCCGGATCTGTGCCGGCATCTCGATCGTCCCGACCTCATCGACGACACTCGATTCTCTTCGGCCGCCAACAGAACCGAGAATGTGGAGGCGTGCACGCGGGTGCTCGACGAGATATTTGCCTCTCGGACGTTGGATGAATGGCGAGACACCCTGGCTTCCGTCGAGGGCGTGTGGGCACCGGTGTTGAGCCCGGCCGAAGTCGGGGCGGATCCTCAGGCCATCGTCAACGGGTACCTGCCAGATGTGGACAAGGGCGACGGCCGGATCTACCGCGGCGTCGCATCACCGGCACGGTTCGATCAAGTGCCGATAGGGACTCTCCGTGGCGCGCCCGAGCATGGGGAGAGCACCGAGGCTGTCTTGTTGGAGCTCGGGTTCGACTGGGACCAGATCGGAGCGTTGAAGGAGAGCGGCGCCGTGATGTGACGGACGCAGACGGACGTAGACATCACCCCGTCGTGATCGCAGATGACGGAACCAGCAGGCCCACTCCGATGCCTGCAGAACGAGAATGGTGAAGCGAGGTTGCAGATGAGTGCTGAAGGCGAAGCGGAATGGTTGATATCCGTCGATGACCACGTGCTCGAGCCGGGCCACGTCTGGCAGGACCGCGTCCCGGCGAAACACCGGGACGCTGCACCACGCTTGATTCGAGACGCGGAAGGGGAGGCCTGGCTGTACGAGGGTAGGCGCATGGTCACCCCGGGGCTGGGAGCCGTGGCCGGGAAGACCCGGGAAGAGTTCAGCTTCGAGCCCATCACCTACGACGAAATGCGGCCAGGGTGCTACGACTCGGTGGCCCGCCTGGACGACATGAACCGTGCCGGCATTCTGGCTTCTCTGTGTTTTCCATCCTTTCCCCGATTCTGCGGGCAGGTCTTCTACGAAGCGCAAGACCGAGAACTCGCTCTCCTGTGCGTTCAGGCTTACAACGACTGGATGATCGACGAATGGTGTGGCCGTGCGCCTGGTCGTTACATACCGTTGACCCTCATTCCACTCTGGGATCCCGTGCTGGCGGCTGCCGAGGTCCGACGGACGGCCGCAAAGGGATCCCGGGCCGTCTCGTTCTCCGAGAATCCGGCCATGTTGGGCCTCCCGACGATCCAAAGCCGCGACGGGCACTGGGACCCTCTCATGGCGGCATGCGAGGAAACCGAGACCATCGTGTGCATGCATATCGGTTCCTCCAGCCGGCGGTACACGATGTCGGATGAGTCGCCGATGCTGGTCACGATGTCGTGGGCTCCGCCCCTCATGATCGCGGGAGCGATGATCGAATGGATCTTCAGCCCCGTCGTGCGGAAATTTCCCGGAATCAAGGTGACCCTGGCGGAAGGAGGGATCGGGTGGATGCCATTTTTCCTGGACCGGTGCGCCCAAGTGGTCGAGAAGCACCGGTATTGGATCAGCAGCGGAGACGTGAAGCATGACTCCCTCTCCGGCCATGTGCAGGTCATCAAGGATGGGGGTGTCGACCTTGAGGGTTTCTCGGTGATGGACACGTTTCGACAGCACATCTACGGCTGCTTCATCGACGACCTGGGAGGCATCCGCAACCTCGACGCGATTGGTGTCGACAACGTCATGATCGAGACCGACTATCCCCATAGCGACTCGACGTGGCCGCACTGCATCGAACATGCCCAGAAGCAACTCGAGGGACTCTCGCCGGAGCATCGCCGCAAGATCATGCGCGGGAACGCGGAACGATTGTTCGGATTCACCCCGGCTGAACCACCGATCTTGTCGCGGTAGCGAGGGTTGACCGGGACCGCGAGGTCTGTTAGGCATATGCCCAAGTAGTTCTCCGGACACTGCCACGAGGAGTGACGGCACGGGTCTTCGGCGCTGCGAATGGTAACGGAGGGATGCACATGAAAATCAGCCTGTTTCTCGGATTTCAAGGAGAGGACTGGCTCCACAACGACTCCCCCGATTTCAGCGGGACGCCGACAATCAGGGACGGGCAGGTCTACGAGGACAACATCTACATCGCAGATCTTCTTGAACCGCTCGGATTCGATGCGCTCTTTCAGGTAGAGCACCATGGATCGCCGTACCACATGACGAGCAATCCCCTGGCCATCCTCTATTACATGGCCGGGCGCACCGAGCGGCTCGAGATGGGCACGTGCGTCGTCGTCCTGCCCTGGAACCATCCGCTGCGCGTGGCCGAGGAGCTCTCGGTGCTTGACAACATGCTGAAGGGACGGCGCATCTACATCGGTGTCGGCCGGGGGAGCTCACCGAGCGAATACCGGTACCTGGGCATTGATCAGGACGAGGCGAGTGAGCGTTTTCGTGAGGGCGTCGAGGTACTTCGCCTGGCGCTCAGCAGCGAGGACGTCTCGTATGAGGGAAATTATTACAAGGTGAGTGGAGCCACGACTCGCCCGAGGCCCCGCTCCGCCACATTGGGAAAACAGATTTACGGAGCGCTCGTTAGCAAGTCAAGCCTCGAGCCCGTCGCAAAAATGGGATTGGAGCTGATGTGCACGGGCGGCACATCCGTTGCGACCATGACCGAGAACTGTGCAATCTTCAACGAGGCCCGCACGAGCATCGGTCTTGCGCCTATGCGCCCGATCATCGCCGCGCCCGGCTACTGCGCCGCCACGCGTGATGAGGCGATGGAGGTAGCCGACAGGGCGTTTGGTGGGTACATCGACGGGTCGCGGCGACACTACGGATTCGACAAGCCGCAGCAGTTCGCCTCGATCAAGGGCTACGAGCAGTATTCGACCGGGGCTGATCCCCGTGGTGATTCGCCTCGGGAGGACTACATCAGGAGTGGGATCTTCGGCACTCCCGATCAATGCATTGAGAAGATTCGCATGTACGCCGAGGTGACGGGAACCGACCATATCGTGATGCTGCACTCGATAGCCGGCATGTCGGTGAAGGAGACGGAGAGCAGCCTGCGGCTGTTCTCCAGTGAGGTCCTTCCCGTCGTGCGAAAGGACATTGGCTAGCACGGCCACCCGACCTTCGTCTGCGTGCGTGGACCCTGTGGCCTCGGCGGCCCGATTCCCCGTACCAGGGTGTCCGGACGAGCCGGTGGGATACATTCCATCCCGTAGGGGCACGTTCATGGCCATTCCGTCGTTGCTGGCCGACCAGCCGCGTCGGTACGTTGGCCGCAGGCAGAGATGAGGAGCCAAAGTGACAATCAGGGGTCAGGCCTTCATTGCGGGCGCCTACGAACATCCTCGCCGGGTGATCCCCGACCGAAGCGTCTCCCAGGTCCATGCTGAAGTCGCCCTCGGAGCTATCGCCGACGCCGGGCTGAGTCTCTCGGACGTCGACGGGTACTTCTGCGATTCGAGTGCCGGATTTGGGCCGATCTCGATGGTGGAGTACCTCGGGCTGCACCCGCGCTACGTCGACTCCACCGAGACGGGCGGCTCTTCGTACATCGCGCACGTCGGCCACGCTGCCGCGGCAATCGCGGCAGAACATTGCGACGTGGCCCTCGTGACGATGGGTGGGGTGCCGAGAAGTCAGGCGCAGGGGCTCGCCGCCAGACCGTCCGGTTCGCCCGAAGCCAGTTTCGAGTCGACATGGGGGATGTCGATCGTCGCCGCCTACGCTCTGGCCGCACAGCGGCACATGTTCGAGTTCGGGACGACGAGTGCACAACTTGCAGAGGTGAAAGTGGCGGCCTCGCTGCATGCCCAGCACAACCCGAACGCATTTCTCCCGAATCCCGTGACGGTGGAGGAGGTTCTGGAGTCTCCGGTTATCAGCTCACCGCTGCACCGTCTCGATTGCTGTGTCATCACCGACGGCGGAGGAGCAGTGGTGGTTGTGAGCCCGGAGGTGGCGGGAAACCTGTCCCGGCAGACCGTCAAGATACTGGGTCAAGCCGAAGCGGTGAAGCACATGGACAACGGGCGGATCGACCTCACCTATACGGGCGCCGCCGCTACCGGACCGCGGGCATTTGAGGAGGCAGGCGTGCGTCCGTCGGACATTGACTACGTGTCGATCTACGACTCCTTCACCATCACCGTCCTCGAGACGCTGGAGGATCTCGGCTTCTGCGAAAAAGGGGAAGGTGGTCGTTTCGTGCTCGACGGAGCGCTCGTGGCGCCACACGGGAAGCTGCCCTTCAACACGGACGGCGGGGGACTGTGCAACAACCATCCGTCGAATAGAGGCGGTATGACGAAGATCATCGAGGCCGTCCGCCAGCTGCGCGGCGAGGCTCATCCCGCCGTCCAGGTCCCGGACTGTGAGATAGCTCTGGCTCACGGGACCGGTGGATCCATCGCCACGCGGATGGGGAGTGCGACGGTCATTTTGGGAAGAGAGGACACCTGATGGCGATTCCGTTGCCCGTACCGGCGCCCGCGCGGACTCCGGAGAACGATCAGTTCTGGAATGCCACGGCCGACGGTCATCTGCTGCTGGCGCAGTGCGACGAGTGTGCGACCGTCATCTGGTACCCGCGCGCCTTGTGCCAAACCTGCGGGAGCCTGTCCGTGTCATGGATCGAGGCGTCCGGACAAGGGGTCGTGTACAGCTTCACGGTCGTGCATCGCAATTCGGGTTCCTTTGGCGGGGCCGTTCCCTATGTCCTCGCCTACGTGGAGCTCGCAGAGGGCCCACGGGTACTCACCAACGTCGTCGGCTGCGATCCCGAGACGGTGCACATCGGGCAGCCGGTACGGGTGGCGTTTTTCGATACCGGCGAGGGAAGCGCGCTGTACCGCTTCGAGCCCGCAGAAGAGCCGTGACGTTGCATGGGTGACCGCGGTCAGGCCGACGTCACCGGAGTGGTCGGCCCATCACCTGCGGTTCAGCCTCTCGCTGACGTGCGGGTGTTGGACCTCAGCGGCCGTACCGGAGCCTATTGCGGCAAGATCCTGGCTGATCTCGGCGCCGACGTCGTGAAAGTGGAGCTGCCATCGGGTGACAGGCTGCGCTTTCTTCCGCCTTATCGCGACGAGGAGAAGGGGGCAGAATCCGGCTTGTTGTATGCCTACTACCACCACAACAAGCGCGGGATCACCCTTGACTGGGAACGTGATGCATCCTCGGAATTGCTCAGCGAGCTAGCCCTGTCGGCGCAGGTCGTCCTCGCGTCGCCGCGGGGGGAGCGCCGACATCTGGCTGGGTTCATCGAGGACCCGCCGTCGTTGTCGTGGGTGCCGGACGACGTGCTGACGTGCTTCATCACCCCGTTCGGTCTCACGGGTCCCTTCCGCAACTGGCGCGCCACCCCGTTCACGTCGTTTGCCATGAGCGGGTACATGCATCCCGTTGGACCCCTGGAGGGCCCGCCGCTCGCCATGCCGGGTCAGCAGTTCTACGACGAAGCCGGCCTGTGGGCGGCGTTTCTCGTGCAGGCGGTGCTGCGGGGCCCCCGTGCCTTGTGGTCTCAGGTCATCGATCAATCGGTTCACGAGGTTGGCCTCTTCAACAAGCTCGGTACGGAGCAGTACGACCTGGACGGTCGCATCAAGACACGAGCCACCAACTTCGGGGCCCCACCGGGAGGCATTTGGAAATGTCGCGACGGCGACGTGGACATCGGTGCCCATTCGGCGCACCAATGGGACATTTTCGTCGACCTGATGGGGCGCCCCGCCGCCCTCTCCGACCCGATCTATCGCGATCGGATGATGCGCATACAGCTTTTCGATCTGCTCACCGACATCATCGCCGGGCTCATGTCGACGCGAGGCGCCCGGGAGCTCGTCGAGGCCGGTCAGGCAGCAGGTCTGCCGTGCGCGCTTTCGCAAACGGCGGCGCAGTTCGTACATGATGAGCAACCGGAGGCACGCGGGTTCTTCATCCGTAGCCGCCGAAAGGGGACCGGAACCTTCGACATTCCGGGCCCACCGTACGTGTCGTCACCCCCGGTGATCGCCTACCGCAAGTCGGCTCCTCTTCTGGGCGAAGCCAATGAGGCGGTCTACGTGGGTGAACTGGGCCACTCGATGCGCGATCTGGAGCGATGGCGGGCAGATGGACTCATCTAGTTCGACGCCGACTTCGTTGCTGCAAGGGGTCCGCGTCCTCTCCTTCGGGACGTTCGTGGCGGGGAACATCTGTGCCCTGATGCTGGCCGAACTCGGGGCGGATGTCGTGAAGGTGGAGTGGCGAGAGAGCCCAGAAGCACTCCGCTCCTATGCCACGCCGGAGCAGGAAGAGCTCTTCGAGCCTTCGGGAGTCCGGACGACGGCGCTCTTCGCCGGGCTGACCCGGAGCATCAGAAGCGCGTGCGTCGACATGAAGACGGAGGGAGGCCGCGACCTGTTTCGAGCCCTGGCCGGGCGGGCCGATGTGGTCATAGAGAATTTGGGCCCGGGAACGTTGGAGTCGTGGGGATGTGCCTACGACGAACTGCGGAAGGGGAATCCACGGCTGGTGATGGTTTCGATCTCGGGATACGGGCGCTTTGGCCCGCTGGCGGGCTTCCGGGCGTATGCGTCGAACATCAACAACTATCTGGGACTGACGGGTGCGTGGGCGCTCGACGGGACCCACTTTGATTTTGTCGCCGGGATCCAGGGCGCCAGTGCCGTCGTTGCGGGATTGGCCGAAGTCGACAAGGGAATCCCCGGCGTGTTCTTCGATGTGGCGCAGTACGAGGCTGGGGCGGCGATCATGGCCCCGTTGTATCTGGACTCCCTTGCCAATGGACGAGACTGGACTGCTGGCAACAACGAGGTGCCGGGGGCCTACCTCTCGGGCGTCTTCACGTGCCGAGGTGACGACCACTGGGTGGCGCTGGAGCTCGAGGATGCGAGTGACTGGGAGGCCCTGTGTGGGTACCTCGGAAGGAATGATCTCCTTTTGAAAGGTACGGCGGTCACCGCACCTCGGCGCGAGGAGCTGCGCCGTGCCATCGAGACATGGACCAGGGGCCTCACGCCGCTTCAGGCCGCGAAGAGGTTGCAGGGCGTCGGCTTGGCCGCGGGCCCGGTGCAGGACAGTGAGGACCTCTGGCGCGACCCACAGCATCGAAGTCGCGGTTGCTTTGTCGAAGTGAGCCACCCCGACATTGGTTCCGTCGAGTACCCCGTCTCGCCGCATCGGTTGAGCAGGACGCCCGGGCGCGTGCAGTCCCGTGGGCCCCGGCTGGGAGAACACACGCGCACGGTGATCTTCGAGTGGCTCGGTTACGACGAGGGGGTGGTCGCCGACCTGCAGCAGAGCGCGGCGATCTGGGAACCGGACGAGATATGAACGAAATGGGGCACGGCGACGTCGGCCGGTTTCAGGAGGGAAGCGAAGTGAGCGGGATCAATCAGGGCCGCGTCGCCATTGTGACCGGCGCCGGGCGGGGCGTCGGTCGGGGTCATGCACTGGAGTTGGCGCGTCAAGGAGCCAGGGTGGTGGTGAATGACATCGGCGCCGACGTCGACGGCGAGGGACGGTCCGAAGGCCCGGCCGGCGAGGTCGTCGATGCCATCCGCTCGGCGGGTGGGGAGGCGGTGGCCAACGGTGACGACGTCTCGGACTGGGATGGAGCGGGTCGCGTCGTGCGTTCGGCCATCGACACGTTCGGCGGCCTGGACATCTTGGTGAACAACGCGGGGATCCTGCGCGATCGGATGTTGGTGAACATGACGATCGGGGAGTTTGACGCGGTGATAAACGTGCACCTCCGTGGCACGTTCGCCACAATGCGCTGGGCGGCCGTGCACTGGCGGGAGCGGGCGAAGGCGGGCCAGCCCAATGAGGCGCGGATCGTCAACACCACCTCGGCCGCCGGCCTTTTCGGCAACGTCGGCCAGGCCAACTACGGAGCGGCCAAGGCGGGAATAGCGGCACTGACCCTCATTGCGGCCACCGAGCTCAGCCGCTACGGCGTGACCGTCAACGCCATCAATCCCGGTGCGCGCACGCGCATGACCGAACAGGCGCAGCCGGGGTCGTACGAGCCCGTCGAGCCGGGCGAGTTCGACTTTTCCGATCCCGAGAACGTTGCGCCCCTCGTCGCGTGGCTCGCCAGCCCGGAGTCAGGCCATGTCACCGGCCGGGTGTTCACCGTGCGGGGTGGCCAGATATCGGTGGTCGAAGGTTGGCACGCCGGCCCGATCATCGACAAGGGGGCGCGGTGGGACCCGGCCGAGCTCGGCGAACTCGTGACGGATCTGGTCGACCGGGCCGCCCCCAATGCCGACATTTACGGTCACATTGACCAGACGCAATAGGCGAGCCCGTGGGGCCGGACTTACCGTCTGCGTCAGGGCTTGCCGGTCCAGTTCTCGGCATCGCGCAGGACCTGGCTGAACGGCTTGTCGACGTCGAAGCTCGGTTCACGGGGGAGTCCCAGGGCACGCTCCGCGACGGCGTTGCGCTGCATTTCGTTGGTGCCGCCGGCAATCGACGAGCTGCGCCCGTTCAGGTAGGCCAGTGAGGTCTCCGGGCCCTCTGGGTCTCCGGCATCCCAGGACATGCCGCCGCCGCCGCCGATCTCCACGGCCAGGCGCGCCCGGATCGGGCTGTAAGTTCCGCGGAAGAGCTTGACATAGGCGGCCAGGCCTGGATTGAGCGCGCCGAGTCGTCCCATCTGTCCGATGCGCGCGGTGAGAATCCGGCCGACGAAGTCATTGGTGTGGGCGCGGGCGAGCTTCTGTCGCACGATCGGATCCTCGAGTCGACCGACGCGACGCGCCAGTCGCACGAGGTCGGGTGCCAGGGGTCCGGGCGTCGAGGAGGCCAGACCGGTTTCGGGCCGACCGGCGCCTCGCTCGAGCACCAGCATGGTCTGGGTGACGGACCAGCCGTCATCGACCGCCCCAATGCGATTGGCGTCGGGAACGACCACGTCGTCGAAGAAGTCTTCGCAGAACTCGGCAGTGTCGTTGATCTGCCGGATGGGGCGGATCGTGAGACCAGGGGACGTACAAGGCACGGCGAACCACGTGAGGCCGCGGTGCTTCGAGACTTCCCAATTGGTGCGGGCCAGGCAGAGTCCCCAATCTGCGAGATGCGCAAGTGTGCTCCAGATCTTCTGTCCATCGAGAACCCAATGATCGCCGTCTTTCGTGGCGCGCATCCTGGCCCCGGCAAGGTCAGACCCGGACGAGGGCTCCGAGAAGAACTGGCAGACGAGTACCTCTCCGGCCAGGACCCTGGGAATGAAGTCATGCAGGAAGTCGGGCGAGCCATGGGCGAGCATCGTCGGGACGCAGATGTGAAAGGTGGTGGCGGAAAGGGCGCCGAAGTCAGGCATGGCGTAGTCCTCTGCCTCATTGAGAAAGGCCGATTCATACGCGCTCGGCAAGCCCTGGCCCCCGTACTCCTCCGGCCAGCTGATGCCGGCATAGCCACCATCGAAAAGTCTTCGTTGTCGCGCCCGATTCGCCGCCATCACGTCCGGCGTCAGGTCCGCGCTCCACTGCGGTGACGACGGGCTCTCCAGTCGCTCCATATTCTCCGCCAGCCAGGTGCGGGCCCGCAGCCGGTAATCGTCGAGGGTCGTCGCGATATCTGCGCTGTCGCTCACTCGGGCCTCGTCGCTCATCGCCGCTCCCTCACAACCCGTGGATCAGGCAGAGCCGCTCGCGGTGCCAGTCGGCCTGGCCGAACAGGAGGCTGTTCATCGTGATCCGGCGTAGGTACAAGTGGAGGTCGTGCTCCCAGGTGTAGCCGATTCCGCCAAAGACCTGGAAGCAACCTTGCACAATGTCGATCCCGGTGTCGCCCACCCACGACTTGGCCATGCTGACGATTTCGCCGGCATCGCCCCGCTCCGCCTGCACGGCCCCGGTAGCAGCGACGACCATCGCCTTGGCGCATTCCAGTGACAGGCTCATGTCGGCCAACTGGTGCTTGACTGCTTGAAACGAACCAATGGGCCGACCAAAAGCGGTGCGGTCGGCGGCGTAGGCGCGCGTCATATCGAAGAGCACGTCGAGGGCGCCTACGGTCTCCGCGGTGGACAGGACGCAGGCGAGTTGGAGCTGGCGCTCGATATCGTGCCTGGCCAGGCCGCGCTCACCGACGAGCGCACTCGCCGTCACCGCTACCTCATCGAGAGACACCGCGGCCAGCCGCTGCGTGATGTCGTGTCCACGAAGAGGTTGGACGGTTATGCCCGGTGTCGTGGCGTCCACGAGGAATTGGCTGAAGCCCTCGGGGCCATCGGTCGTGACGAGGAGCCAATCGGCGGCCGCGCCGTCCTGCACCAGTCCGGCGCGGCCGGACAGCCGGAAACCGTGGTTGGTGGACGTCTCCACGATTGATGACCCGGGTCCGCCCTGGCCGATTGCCGCGCCGGCGACCCAGGTAGCCACGAGCTCACCGCGACAGAGCGCTGGCAACACCGTACCCCTCTGTTCCGTCGAACCCGATACCTCCAACGCGGCGGCAACGACGTTCATCGAGACGAATGGCCCGGGTTGCAGGCCGCGGCCCCGTTCCTCGGCGATGAGGGCGAGGTCGAGCAAGCCTTGCCCCGATACGGTTCCGCCGCCGTGCTCTTCGGAGACGAGCATGGCGAACCACCCCAGTTCGGCTGCACCGCGCAGGTAGTCCGCCGGGCGCCCGCTGTCGCTGTCCACGAGCCCCCGCACCATGGCCAGGGGGCACACGGCATCGATGAACCGGGCTGCGGATTCCCGCAGAAGGTCCTGGTCGCTGGTCAGTTCAAGTTCCATTGTCCTCGCTCTTGTGCGTGGCCAGCGTGGCACTTCCGATACTGGCCGCGGCGGTAGCGAAAGCAAACATAATCGCAGTGCCCAGTACCGGCCGCACCACGGGCGACCGGCATGGCGTTGCTACACTCGCCGCGCAGGCTCGCCGTGCACACGGAGTGGGGGGCACCAACGATGGAAGTGATGGGCGTGGAGGCCTTCGCCAAGCGGGTCCCGTCGAAGAC